>Ga0181537_10000910_pt1 | contig 27697 bp, 14 predicted proteins | sample PEATcosm2014_Bin_39_FD_119765 | JGI IMG/M metagenome (GOLD analysis project Ga0181537, IMG submission 119765) | Peatland microbial communities from MTU Mesocosm Facility, Houghton, MI, USA - PEATcosm2014_Bin23_10_metaG | ecosystem: Environmental > Terrestrial > Soil > Wetlands > Peat | place...
ATGGCGTCGGCCTGGACCGAACAGCCGGGCTTCCCGCTGGTCAGTGTCGTGGCCAGTTGCGATGCCGCCGGCCGGCGTACCGTCAGCCTCTCGCAACAGCGCTTCCTGCTGCGCGGTTCAGATTCTGCGGCCTCCCACTGGAGCGTGCCGCTGCAGATACGTGCCGGTACCCACGTCACGCCGTACAGCGTGCTGCTGACCTCGGACGGTCAGTCGGGCGCTGCGGGCCGTTGCGACGAGCCGCTGAGCATCAATGCAGATGCGATCGGGTTTTATCGCGCGCGCTACGATGAGGCGACCTACCGCACCAACGCGGCAAATTTCGCCGCGCTGGAAGACGGCGACAGGATTGCGTTACTGGACGATCAGTGGGCGCTGGTGGAATCGGGCCTGGGTCCGCTGCGCGACTACCTGGCGCTGGCTTCATCGATGGGCTCGGGGCTGAATACCCGTGCGTGGCAGCAGATTGCCGCAGCGCTCGGCACGATCGAATATGCCGAGCGGGGCACGGCCGGATACAGCGCATTCACTGCCTGCGCCCGCTCGATCATCAAGTCGGCGGCCGGGCGCCTGGGACCTATGCCTGCGCCCGGCGACACACCAGACGTGCAGGAACTGCGGCGGCTGCTGATCGGCGACCTGGGAGCCTGGGGTGACCAGGACGTCATCGACGAGGCGCGCCGGCGCTTCAGCGTGTTTGTCGGGGACCACAGCACCATCGGGCCCGATGACCAGCCGCACATCCTGTCGGTCATCGCCCGCTATGCCGATGCCGCGACCTTCGAACAGCTGCACACGATTGCCCGGCAGGCGAAGGATGAAACCGAGCAGCAGCGCTACTACATGGCCCTGATGGACGTGGGCGATCCGCAGCTCGCCGAGCAGGCAGCACAGATCGCGCTGTCGCCGGAGCTGCCGCCGCAGGCGGCGCGCTGGCGCCTGGCACTGGTCGTGCGTCTGGCGCGCGAGCACGGGCCACTGGCCTTTCGCACCTTCACCGATCACGCGCAGACGCTGCTGTCGCCGAACCCGAAGTATGCGCCGCTGATTACCGCGCAGTATGTGCCGGCCTGGTTCTGGGACGCGGTGCCGCTGGATCAGCTGGAAGCGTGGGTGCGCGCGCAGCTACCCGAGCAGATGGCGCCCAACATTGCGCGCGGCATGGAGACGGCGCGCTTCAGGTTGTCCGAGAAGTACGCGCTGCTGGCCGAGGCCGATTCGCTTCCGCATCAGTGATCGCATACCAGGCGCGCAGGGTCTCGGCGACGCTCCAGGCCTGCGCCACGCAGCCACGCGGCGCATGCGGTGCATCGCCGTCGAAAATCTCGCTGATGGTGCCCAGACACGCCTCCCCCAGGTGCGGAGCGAGGCCCGCGAGCAGCCCCTGGGCCTGCGCGGCGTCGCCGTGCACGCGGTAATGCGCCAGCGCGAACGGCCCGAGCAGCCATCCCCAGACCGTGCCCTGGTGATAAGCGGCGTCGCGCTCGCGCACATCTCCGCAGTAGCTGCCGGCGTAGTTGGCGTGCCGCGGCGACAGGCTGCGAAGGCCCACCGGCGTCAGCAACTCGCGGCTGCAGGCGTCCACCACTGCCTGCGCGCGCCGCGCGTCGAGCAGTCCAGGCAGGAGTGATACCGCGAAGATCTGGTTCGGACGCAGGGTCGCGTCCGCCCCGCCGGGCCCATCGATCACGTCGTACAGGTGGCCGGCCTGTTCGGACCAGAAGCCGCTGATGAACGACTCCCGCACCCGCGCAGCCTCGCCGTTAAGGCCGGCGGCGGCCTCATCCTGTCCGAGCAGCAGCGCCCACTTGGCCAGGCGATCGAGCGCAAAGTGCCACAGTGCATTGACCTCCACCGGCTTGCCGATGCGCGGCGTCACTACCCAGTCGCCGCATTTGGCATCCATCCAGGTCAACTGCACATTGGCGACCCCGGCGCGCAGCAGCCCATCCGCCGGGTCGACGCCAATGCCATAGCGGGTGCCGCGCCGATGCCAGTCGACGATGTCGCGCAACGTGGGATACAGGTCGCGCAGCAGCGCGTGATCACCGCTCGCCTGCAGATAGGCGTCGATCGCATGGAAGTACCACAGGGCTGCGTCCACCGTGTTGTATTCCGGCGGCTGGCCACCATCGGGAAAGCGATTCGGCAACATCCCCTCGCTGACATGAATCGCAAAGTGGCGCAGTATCGAGCCGGCATCGGCGATGCGGCCGGTGGCGAGCGTGAGACCCGGCAGCGCAATCATGGTGTCGCGACCCCAGTCGCCGAACCATGGATAGCCTGCAATGACCGTGGTGGCGCTGCCCCTGGTGGTGCCGTCATCCCGGTTCACGATGAACTGATCTGCGGCCAGCGTCAGCAGCCGCACCCATTCGGGGGCATCGGCACGCGCGGTGCGCACCAGCGCGCGCCGCCGCGCCATCTCACGACCGGCGACGCCCTTGGCAGACCCGGCCAGCAATGGATCGGCACTGGCGATCAGCGTAACGCTCTGGCCGGCGCCAAGCCTGGCACGAAACGCACCCGGCTTGTAGAGATCCTCGACCGCGTCCAGGCCGCGCTGCGCTTCCGCGCGGTGCCGAAATCCCCAATACCAGTCGGCGCCGGCGATGGTCTCGCCGCGATCGATCGACAGGCTGTAGGGCCGCGCTCCAGGAAAGGCGCTGATCAGCAGGCTGCGCTGTTCGACCGCGACATCGAGCTGCCAGCCACCGTGCGCATGCACATGGTAATCGCGGTAGGTGCACAGCGGCAGCAGTTCGAGTTCCAGCGGCTGCGTGCCGGCCAGCAGCGCATAGGAGAGGTAGGTCGAATTGCTGCCGCGGCCCATCCAGATACGCTGCTGCAGCAGCGCGTCAGCGAACGCGTAGGTCCAGGTTGGCGTGCCGAATTCAATGCTGAAGGCGGCCAGATGCTCGTAGCCGCGCGGGGCAATGGTGCCATCGGCGAATTCATTACAGCCCAGCGACCAGTCGGCTGCGCCATAGCGCACGGTGGCATCCACTTTGGACAGCATCAGCACACGCCCGAGCGGCGGCTGCAAGCTGGCAACCAGCAGGCCGTGGTAACGCCGCGTGTTGGCCTGCGCGACGGTTCCACTGGCGAATCCTCCGATGCCATTAGTAACCAGCCATTCGGCTTCCAGGGCATTGCCTGCCAGGGAAAAATCGCTGCGCCCCAGACGCACGGCAACGCTGGAGGGAGCACGGATATGTTCGCTCGCGCGGCGCATGGGTTACGCGACGAACAGATCCGGCAGCAGCGCATCGGGGCCCGGCACCATCCGATAGCGCTCAAGGTCGGTGACCCCGACGGCGCGCAGCACCTCATCGTCGATGCAATGCCGTCCGGTGAACTCGCGGCTGTTGCGGGTGAGGATCGCATGGGCCGCATCGGCGACGATTTCCGGACTGCGGCTGCGACTGATCGCCGCCTCGCCGCCGAGCAGGTTGGCTACCGCCGCGGTGGCGATGATGGTTCGTGGCCAGAGCGTGTTGAAGGCAATGCCGTCGGCGCGAAATTCCTCCGCCATCGCCATGGCATAGATGCTCATCGAGAACTTGGACAGCGCGTAGGCCGGGTAGGGCGCGAACCATGCCGGCACCAGCTGCAGCGGCGGCGATAGCATCAGCACGTGCGGGTTGGCAGCGCCGCGCAGGTGCACGATGCATGCGCGCGACACCAGAAAGGTGCCACGGCCGTTGATCTGGTGCATCAGGTCGTAGCGCTTGGCATCGGTCTGCAGCGTAGGGGTGAGGCTGATGGCGCTGGCGTTGTTGACGCAGATGTCGATGCCGCCAAACTCGTCCACGGTGCGCGCCACGGCCGCTTCAATCTGTTGTTCGAAGCGTATGTCGCACTCGAGCGCCAGCGCGCGGCCGCCTGCCTGGCGTATCTGCTCGGCCGCGGTGTGGATCGTTCCGGGCAGCTTTGGATGCGGCGTGCTGGTCTTGGCGGCAATGGCGATGCGCGCGCCGTCGCGCGCCGCGCGCAGCGCAATCGCCAGGCCGATGCCGCGCGATGCGCCGGTGATAAAGAGCGTCTTGCCGGCTAACGTACTCATCCCTGATCCCCCTCCACGGCCCATGTCGCTACGACAGGATGTCAGCGCCCCGGCGTCCGCGCTAGCATCGGCTGCGCGGCCGGGGCGCAACGATCGGGTGTGCCGTTCGCGGCAAGGGCGGGTGCGATGGACACGTTGAATCATGTGCGGATCGAAACACTCTCCGGCGTGATGGCGATCACGCTGGCACGGCCGCAGAAGAAGAACGCGCTCACCACTGCGATGTATCAACGGTTGCTGCAGGCGCTCGAACTCGCGAGCGCTGAATCGTCGGTGCACGCGGTGCTGCTGGACGCCGAGGGCGGCGATTTCTGCGCCGGCAATGACATTGCGGATTTCATCGTGCTGGCGCGCTCCGGCCAATCGTTCGAGCACTCGGACGCGTGGGGTTTCCTGCGCGCGCTGGTGGCGTTCGACAAGCCGCTGGTGGCGGCGGTCCGCGGACGTGCAGTGGGTATTGGCACGACCATGTTGCTGCACTGCGATCTGGTCTATGTGGCTGAGAATGCGAGCTTTTCGACACCGTTTGTCGATCTGGCGCTGGTCCCGGAGGCCGCTTCCAGCCTGTTGCTGCCGGCGCGCATGGGTCACGCGCGCGCATTCGCGCTGTTCGGGCTCGGCGAGGCGCTGGATGCGCAGGCGGCAGTGGACTGCGGGCTGGCCAATGCCGCGCTGCCGGCCGACGACGTGACGCCACGTGCGCGTGCCGCGGCGCTGGCGCTGGCCGGCAAGCCGGCCGAGGCGCTGCAGGCAACGAAGAAACTGATGCGCGATCACGCCCGGATGGGCAGCGTGATGGCAGCGGAAGGGCGTGAATTCGCGCAGCGGCTGTTGAGCGCGGAAGCGCAGGCGATATTCCAGGCGTTCATGGCCAGGCGAGCCCCTTGAGCCTGAAGACGTGGGGAGCAGCGAGCGATCAGCGGCAGGGCGTCTTCGGCGCCTGCCTGACGATCCTTACGTCGGAGATACTCAGCGCCAGGGCACCACTGGTGGCCACGGCAAACGGCGCCGACACCAGCGACAGATCCGCGCCCTGGTCCACGAGACAGGCGAGCGGGATCGCCAGCGTGTGCCAGGCGCCGATACGCGCCGCGGCAAGACGCGCGGTCAGGTCGAGCGCGGCTCCGCTCGCTGTTCCGCACAGCGCCCAGTTCCTCGGCGGCGCTGCGGCCTCCGGTGAGTGAGCGACGTCCGGGGACACGGCCGCGTCGGCCGGCGGCGGGTGGGTGCGGTAGGGCGCCTCGCAGATCATCCCTACACGCACCGGCTGCTGCGGAGGCGCTGACATCCGGTAGCGCAGCCGCAGCGCGGCGCCATCGCGAGCCAGCGCGCGATAGTCGACCGGGCGGCCGCCAATGGAAAGCAGGCCTTGCGAGCGTCCCGACCAGGCGACCTGCAGCAGCGGCGGATCGAGCTGTACGCTCAGCGCGCCATCCGGGCTCGGCTGTGCCGACGTCGTCACGCGGACACTGGCAGTCGGATCGGCCAGGTAGATCGACCACGGCGCGGTGACGTGTCCGGCGTAAAACAGCGTGTCCCTGGCGCGCAGTGCCGGCGGCAACCGCGGATCCTCGGCCAGCCGCCCCAGCTGTGAGGGCTGCGTGACGGACAGGCCGAAACCGCGCCTGAACAACGCGCCGCGGACGCGGCCGGAATCGCTGAAAGTGACCGGCATTGCGGTGGCCGGCCAGGAAAAGCCCAGGCGAGCGGCGAAATCCTCGCGCATCGAGCCGTCCGGCTGTCGGAACAACAGGTCGGCCACGCCGGCGCCTTCGCTGCCCGGCAGCCACGCGGCCACAAAGGCATCCGAGGCGTTGAGTTCGCGGTTGACCCACATCGGTCGGCCGGAAATGAATACGCTGACCACCGGAATCCCCAGCGCGTGCAGCCGGCGCAGCAGCTGCAGATGACTGTGATCGTCCGGGGAGAATTCCAGAGTTTCCCGATCGCCCTCAAATTCTGCGTACGGGGTCTCCCCATAGACCACGATCGCGGCCGCGGGCCGCTGCCGGAAGCTGCCATCGGGACTCAGCTCGACGCTGCCTCCGGCCGCCTCGACCGCCGCCTTGATGCCGCCGAAGATCGAGGTCGCACCGGGGAAATCGGCATTGCTGTTGTGATCGCCCTGCCAGTCGATGCTCCAGCCGCCGCATTGGGCGCCGATGTCGTCGGCCAGCGCCCCGGTGACCAGGATCCGGGCGTGCGCATCCAGCGGCAGCAGCTGGCGGTTATTCTTCAGCAGCACCAGCGATTTGCGCACCGCTTCGCGCGCGATCGCGCGATGAGCGGGACTGCCCAGCAGATCGAACTGACCGGCTCCTGGGCGCTCGTTCGGAGCCGCTTTCCCGAACAGGCCCGCCATCGCCTTGACGCGCAGGATCCGCCGCACCGCATCGTCGAGGCGCGCCGGCGGGATGCGTCCGGACTGCACCTGTCCGAGCAGGTTCTGGTAGTTCTGCCGCCAGCTGTCTGGCGCCATGACCATATCGACGCCGGCCATCAGCATGTCGGGGCAGTCGAACTTGCTGCACCCAGGCAGCTCCTCCTGGGCATTCCAGTCCCCGACCACGAAGCCGGGAAATTGCCAGCGTCCCTTGAGCACGTCGGTCAGCAGCGCATGGTTGGCGTGCATCTTGGTGCCCTGCCAGCTGTTGTACGAGGCCATCACGATCAGCGCACCGGCACTGATCCCGGGCGGATAGCCGGCGGCGTGCACTTCGCGCAACGTGCGCTCATCCGACCGGTCGTCGAACTGATCGCGACCGGCGATCGTTCCACCGTCACCCAGGAAATGCTTGATCGTCGCCAGCACATGACCTGGACCCATGAAATGGCTGCTGCCGGCAGCGCCCTGCAGTCCGGTGACCATCGCGCCCGCGTAGGCGGCGACCAGTGCCGGGTCCTCGGAGTAGCTCTCATAGGAGCGCCCCCAGCGCACGTCGCGCACCACCGCGATGGTCGGCGCAAAGGTCCAGTCGATGCCAGTGGCGGCGACTTCTTCTGCGGTCGCCTGCCCGATCTTCTCGATGAGCGCGGCATCGTGGGCGGCGCCCAGGCCGACGTTATGCGGGAACACGGTGGCGCCGGGGATGCGTGCATGGCCATGCACCGCGTCGATGCCGAACAGGATCGGTATCGGCGGATGCGCCGCCGATGCATCCGCGACCGATGCGCGGTAGTACGCATCCACCAGCGCAAGCCAGCGCGCGGCGCTGGCGCGCACATCGTCCCCCGGCGCAGCGTTGCCGCCCGCCAGGATCGAACCGAGCTTGTAGCGGCGCAGATCCTGCGGCCTGATCGAGCCGATGTCGGCCTGGATCAGCTGTCCGACCTTCTCTTCGGCGCTCATGCTGGCCAGCAGTTGATCGACCAGCCGCTCGGTCGCCGGGTCCGGCGCGATAGCCGGTGCCGCTGCCGGCCATTCAAGCGGATGGATCGGCGCCGCGGCGTGGCTGGCCCCGGTGACCACGGCCATCACGATGAGCCGGGCCACGTGCGTCGTTGCGATGCGCCAGCGCTGCTGCATCACGGGCTTCCACCGCGGCCGAGAGCGATGCTGGCCGGCGCGACGTTCCAGCCGCTCAACGCGACCCGCGCGCAACGGCGGCCGGCCGCCGGACAGCGCGCCCGGATGGTCGTTGAAGCGCCCGGCAACAGGCTCACGTAGTTGTCGCTGTAGAAGGCAGGCAGTACGCGATCGCCGGCGGCATCGAGCAGCGTCAGCTTCGCCAGCAGCGCGGCAGCGCGCCCGTGGTTGCTGACGCGGATGTCAACCAAGGTGCCGTCGCCGCTGGCGTGCGATCTCGCGCGCAGTGCGAGCGGTTGCGGCGGCAGGCTGTTCAGGCGGTTCAGATCATCGTCCGAGCGCGCCTGCCAGTAGAGATTATCCGACAGCACCGCGTCGTGATTGTCGGTGAGGGTCAGCGCCACCAGCACGACGCCCTCGCGCGCCAGCACCGCAGCCACGCCGACAGGTGCGAGCGTGGTGGTGGCGTTGGCGGCGGCATCGAGCCGGTCGACGCGCTCGAGCAACAGGCGGTTGTCGAGCGACAGCACCCGGCTGCGCAGGCGCAGCGATGCGCGCGCCACACGCGTGCCATTGACGACCGCGAGGCGGAAGTCGGGCAGGTTTAGCTGGGCATGCAGCGGTTCGCAGGCCTTCGCGACCGCGTAATAGGCGGCCGGCGTGTCGTAGTCGGAGCTGTAGATCTGCCACTCGTTGCTCGGCCAGGCGGGATGCGTCATCCATAGCAGCCGGCCGCTGTTGCGGGTCCAAAGCTGCGCCTGGAAACCCTCGAAGATCGCGCGGTAGGAGACGTAGTTCATCAGCTGCGCCTTGCGCTCGAAGTCCTCAAGGTCGCTGGGCGCGCCGAGGCTGGCCTGCAGCGTATGCATGAACGAGGCGGTGTCGCCATTGCCGCCGAAATGCCAGTCGTGATAAGCGTAGGTATCGCCGATCGGCCACCGGTCCGGTTCCGGAATCGACGCGCGCAACGCACCGATCGAGGACAGCGATGGCGTGCCGACCTCGACCGCGAAGCCCTGCGCCAGCTGCGTGAAATAGCCCTCGGGCGGCCGATAGTTGTACGGGCCGCTGTCCTGCAGATTGACCCTGTTGGAACTGCCGGTGTAGTAACGGGTGCCGTCGAACTGCGCCACCAGCGCTGCCAGGCCTTCATTCAGCAGCGGCTGGGGAACGCCTTCATTGCGGCCAAACCACACGGCAATCGATGGGTGATTGCGATAGCGGCGGATCACATCGCTGGCATTGTCGAGGAACAGCTGCGGATCCTGGATCTCGAGCTGGAAGTCCTGGGTGGATTCCCAGAAATCGTTCAGCACCAGCAGGCCATATTCATCTGCCAGGTCGTAGAACACCTCCTCGGTATTCTGACCGAGCCAGTTGCGGATGATGTTCAGGTGCGCTGCCTGGTGCAGCTGGAAGAACGGTTGCAGCCGCTGGCGCGAACTGCGCTTGAGCAGGTCGTCGGTACCCCAGCTGCCGCCGCGCGCCGCGATGGCAACGCCGTTGACGCGGATCGCCAGGTATGGCGTCAACGAGGTGGTGTCGATGTCGCGTACCGCGGGCGAGGTCTCGCCCGACAGCGTGAGCGATTCCGCCCAGCCATTGGCGGTGCGCTTGATGGCCTCGTGGCGCACGTCGATCAGCTGCTCATGGCGCTCGCTGCCGCTGCTGGGATCCACCTCCACGCGGCGCAATCGTCCCAGGTGATCAAACAGCGACAGCTCGTAGGTGATCTGGCGGATGCCGAAGCGCACCGCCCTGGCGTCGGACAGCGTGCCGTCGGCGAACACGCTCAGCGTCAGTCGATACAGCTCCGGGGCGCCATAGCCGTTGGGCCACCACAGGCGCGGATGGGCGAGCTGCAACTGCGCGAATTCGGCTGGCTCGAAGGCGACTTGCGTGACGCCGGGTTTGAGCTCGACGTCCTTGCGCAGCTGCACGTCCCCGAAGCTCGCCTCGACGAGGGCGTGGGCCGCCGTCACTCCGCTGTTCTCGATCGGTACCCGGATGATGATATCGGCCGTGTCAGTGCGCGGCAGCGGCAGCCGGGTGATGACCTGCGGGTCGAGCACACGCAGCGCACCACTGGCGCTGAGTTCGACCTGCTGCCAGATGCCGCTGTTGCGGTCGCGAATGGCGGGAATCCAGTCCCAGCCCTCGGCGGCCACGAAGGTTGGTCCGTCGATCGCCAGATTGCCGCCGTTCTCGCCCGGGCCGGCGCTCACCGACTGTTCATGCGGGATTCCCGGGTGCGGTGGCGGCGACACGCGGACCGCCAGTACGTTCACGCGCCCGGCCTGCATGATCGCCGTCACATCGAATGTGCCGCGAATGAATGCGCCGCGAATGCTGCCGAGGCGCACGCCGTTGAGCCAGGCGTCGGCGGCGTAGTTGATGCCGTTGAAGGTCAGCGTCAGGTGGCGGCCGCCGAGCTGCGCTGGCGCCGGAAACTCAGCGCGATACCAGTAGTCCTGGCGGTTGAGCGACTCGGGAATGGCCAGATTGTTGAGTCCGTAGCCCGGGTCCGGGTAGACGCCGTTGGCAATCAGTGTCGTCAGTACGGTCCCCGGCACGACCGCGATGTACCAGCGATGATCGTCGAACCCATCGCTGGAAATTTTTTCCGGCACGGCATCGACCATCGGAGCAGGCGCCATGCGCCACGCACCAATCGACCAGCGGTCGCGTGCGATGCTCTGCAGCGCGCTGCCCGGCGCCAGCGACGGGTCGCGCACCGGGGCCGAGAACGCGGCGTTGCCGTGCGGCAGCGTCCACGCAGGTTGCGGCACCTGCAGTCCGCGCCAGGCCTTTTCCTGCCACGGCCAGCCGACGCCTACCTGCTGAAAGGTGACCAGCTCGAAATGCGGACGCTGCTCATAGAGTTGGCCGACCGCTGCGGCATCGAGTGCGCCGGAGTGCAGCAGGAACGCGGCCAGTGAGCCGCCGAAGTGACGCTCCCCGCTCAGGTCCGCGAGGCTCTCGGGCGCCAGCTGCACGATCGGCGCTGCACTGCTGCTTGCGGCCTCGAGACTGGCCGACTCGCGGCCGTCCAGGTACAGGCGCGCCGTGCGTCCGTCATAAGTCGCCGCGATCGCGTGCCAGGCGCCAGGCGCCAGCGGGTCCGGCGCGCGCAGCAACGTAGCAGTGCCAAGCCGCAGCGCCAACTGGCCGGCCTGCAGCAGCAGGCATCGGCAGGTATCGCTGGCTGCATCGCCAAGCGCGGCGACGATCATCGGCGCATCGCTGCCGCGATCGGCTCGCAGCCAGCCACTCATCGACCAGGAGGCACCGGCCTTGAGCAGCGCTGCATCGCTCGCCAGCGGGTTGGACAGGCCGATGCCGCCAGCCAGGAAGGTCGTGTTGTAGGGGCCGAAATTGGCGTCCGGGGCAAGCGGCTGCGCCGGCCGGATCTGCGCCGCGATCTGCCCGACAGACAGCAGCAGCACCGCGACACCGAATGAGCCGATGCGAGGCCATCGACGCGGATCTGCCCACGCCTTCACCACCCAACCCCCCTGTCACTGATCAGCTGCCTGCCGACAATAAACCAATTTGTTTGATTTATGGAAGAGGCTGCATCAATCTCGTTTCGATGCCGGCGCGTTCACCACTGCCAATCATCATCGTCGCCAGTCTGGCAGGGCTGCTGTTCGGCTTCGACACCGCGGTGATTTCCGGCGTGACGGGCCAGTTGCGAGTCGCCTTTGCGCTCACCCCGGCGGGACTTGGCATCGCGGTGTCGACCGCGCTGTGGGGCACGCTGCTCGGCGCGCTGACGATGGGCCGACCCGGTGACCGCTTCGGATCGCGCGAGGTGCTCAAGCTGATCGGCGCGCTGTACCTGCTGGCAGCGCTGGGCTGCGCGCTGGCATGGAATCTGCCGTCGTTCCTGGTGTTCCGGTTCCTGATCGGCGTTGCGATCGGCGGCTCCTCGGTGCTGGCACCGGTATATATCGCCGAGGCAGCGCCGGCTCAGCGGCGCGGCGCGCTGGTGGGACTGTTCCAGATCAACATCGTGATCGGCATCCTGGCCGCCTACATCAGCAATTTCCTGGTCGCGCAGCTGATCTCAGGCGACCGGCTATGGCGCTGGAAGCTCGCGATTGCGGCGTTCCCGGCGCTGGTGTTTCTGCTGTTGCTGTTTGTTATCCCGCAAAGCCCGCGCTGGCTGGTTCATCGTGGGCGGCTGGCCGCCGCCGCGGCCAGTCTCGAGCGTCTGGGCATCGCCGATCCGGCCGCCGTCATCGACGCGATCCGGGAGGCCGACGCCGCGTCGCCGGCGGGCAGCCATGGACTGTCCTGGCGGCGCCACGGCCGATTGATGCTGCTGGCGATCGGCATGGGCATGTTCAACCAGCTCTCGGGCATCAACGCGATCCTCTACTACCTGAGCGACATCTTTGGCGCCGCAGGCTTCGGCTCGCTGTCCTCGAACCTGCAGTCGATCGTCATCGGAGCAACCAATCTGCTGGCGACCCTTGTTGCCATGACGCTGATCGATCGCGCCGGCCGCAGGCGACTGCTACTCATCGGCTCGGTTGGCATGGCGCTGGCGCAGGGCGGTGTCGCCGTGGTGATGGCGTTCAACACGGCACGCTCGCTGCTGCTGCCGTTGCTGGTGGCATTCGTCGCATCGTTCGCGATCTCCCAGGGGGCGGTGATCTGGGTTTATCTGAGCGAGATCTTTCCGACGCCGGTGCGCGCCCGCGGCCAGAGCCTGGGCAGCGCCACCCACTGGATCATGAATGCGCTGATTGCAACGGTGTTTCCCGCGTTCGCGGCGCGGTCGGCATCAATTCCGTTCGTGTTCTTCAGCCTGATGATGGTGCTGCAGTTCATCCTGGTGCTGTGGTTGCTGCCGGAGACCAGGGGCGTTCCGCTGGAGCAGATGGGCCAGGCGATGAGTGCCGGCAGATCGTCATCGCGCCAGGCAAGGCATGGTTTTAGTGCGCCTTAAGATGGTGCCATCTAGAAAAATCATAAAGAAAATCAAAATACTCGCTGCACTCAAGGCATTGATATTCCGATCAGATCAACGATTAGGTGTCCTCTACACCGTATGTCCACACCAAGCTGAATAATGCAAAAGGAAATAAATATTCGTTGACATCGGGGCCGGCGGGACGGTAATTTTTGTAGCGGGGCAATTCGCGCCGATGGGGCACGGCGAACGATTCTCCGGCCGCCGGCACGGGTTTCCAAGAACAACGCAGTACTCAAAAGTTGGGGGGAGAGCACATGTCTCATCGCAGGGAAAAGCGCGCCCGGCGCGTGTCCAGGGCTGCCAATGCCGCACTCATGACCGCCGTGTCGCTGGAGGCGCTGTGTATCGCGGCGCCCAGGCTGGCACAGGCGCAATCGGCATCCACGGCCGCCGCGCCGCAGGAAAGCCTGGAAGAAGTCATCATTACCGGCTATCGGGAGTCGTTGGAAACCGCGCTCAACAACAAGCGCAATTCCAATCTGCCGATCGAATCCGTGGCTCCCGAAGATATCGGCAAGATGCCGGACCAGAACGTTGCCGAGTCGTTGCAGCGCCTGCCCGGGATCCAGATCGATCGCGCCGGTGGACAGGGCACCGCGGTGCTGATCGACGGGCTGCGCCAGAACCTGACGACGCTCAACGGCGACCTGTTCCTGACCGGCAAGGAATTCTACGTCTCGGGTGAAGGTTCGGGCGGCGGCGCCGGCGGCAACAGCCAGTACAGTTCCCTCGAAGGCATCCCGAGCGAGAACATCAGCGGGATTGACGTCTACAAGAACCCGAACGCCTCGATGACCGAAGGCGGTATCGGCGGCACCATCGACCTGAAGACGCGCGATCCGCTCGCGCAGCCGATGGGCTTCACCGTTGGCGGTAACTTTCGCGGCTCCACCTCGACCGGTGCCGGCGGCGCCAAGCCGGACGGAACCCTGGTGGCCACGTTCAAGGCCAGTGATCGGCTGGCGTTTACCGGCAGCTTCTCCTATGACCAGGAGAATACGCACACCAAGGAGTTCCAGGACCAGAATCGCAACCAGTGGCTGACCACCAACGCGGCCACCGGTCCGTACGTGGGTCCGCTGCAGGCCGCTGACATCACGACGCTGCCGGCTACGGCGCCGAACGGCGGCTACTACACCGAGCCGCAGCTGGCGTATTTCACCGACATCAACGATGAGCGCAAGACCCTCGGTGGCTCGTTTGGCGCCGAGTTGAAGGTCACTGACGCGCTGACCACCCGGCTGGACTATTTCCACTCGGACGAGAAGGACACCAATATCGAGTACACCGACAAGGCCTGGTTCAACGGCCAGGGCGACCACGCGCTCACCGCAACCGGCGCGAAAGTGCCTCACCCCGGAATCGACCCGACGCAGCCGTACGCCTTCGACAGCAACGGCGTCATCGAGAGCGGCGTGTTCAACGCCAACGGCGCCGAGACCGCGACGCTTTATCAGCACGATGATGCCAAGGCCGATAACGTCCAGTGGAAGACCTACTTCGACACCGGCGGCGCACTCAAGGCCAAGCTCGATGTGTCCTGGGCCAAGGCCAGCAACGATCTGGAGGCCGATCAGGCCGACGTCGAGCATGGGCTGTACAACACCAGCGGCGGTGTCGCGACTTCGCCGGCGGCTCCCGGTTGCAACAACGGTGCGTCCACCTGCGCCGTTGGCAACCATGGCTATGAGTTCGCGTACGCGAATGGCGGCACCTCCGGCCTGCCGACCATCCAGTACCTGAATCCGTATGCCGACATACTCAACAACCCGGCGTACACGACCTTCAAGTCGAACTGGGCCTGGGCCAACAGGACCAGCAACACGCAGTGGGCGGTCAAGGGCGATGTCTCGACCGACCAGTCCTCCAGCATCGAATCGACGATGACGGTCGGCTTTCGGGTAGCCAACCGCGACGTCGACCAGACCTTCGGCCGCTACCTGATCAATGGCACGGAAGCCCCGGGCGTGGTTGCCGGTCAGACGTACAACGCGAATGGAACGCGCTCCTGCCCGCAGTGCGGGCCGTACGACTATTACCAGGATCCGGGCTACGGCACGCCCAATATTCCGTACTCGACCGCGGCCTCAAATCCCGGACTGGTGCTGAACGTCAACAACTTCGCCGCCGGTAATATCAGCGTAAAGAACCCCTATACCGGGGGCATGACCAATCCGGCGACGTATCTGCAGACAGTCTGGGCCGGCGCCGGCGTTCCAAATACGACCGAGGGATTCTTCAAGGATAACCTCAGCTCGTTCGAGGTAAAGGAATACACCACCGCCGAGTATTTCATGGAGGACTTCGGCGGCAAGCAGGATCCGTTTCACCTCAATCTGGGCCTGCGTGTGGTGTCCACCAGCCTGACCATCGACGGCGGCCAGGCGGCGCCGAGCCCGACGTTCTACGGTACCGCGTCGTGGAACGGCGTCGACTCGAACGTCATCCCGGTGCAGACCAATCGCAGCTACACCGACGTACTGCCGTCGTTCAACGCGACCGCGAATATCACCGATACGCAGTTGCTGCGCATCGGCGCGGCGCGCGTGGTGGCACCGCAGGACCTGTTCTCCCTCGGCCTGGGCAATTCGTATAACTTCACCCGCAGCGGCTCCAGCGCCAATTTCATCTTCGCCGGCGGCACCTCGGGCAACCCGAACCTGGATCCATATCGCGCCTCGCAGGCAGTGGTGTCGTACGAGGATTATTTCGCGCGCGGCGGCTTGCTGAGCCTCGGCGGGTTCTGGAAGCAGATCGACAGCTTCGTCGAGACGCAGTCGATCGCGACCACCTTTGCCGGCACCACCTCCAACGTCACCGAACCAGTCAACGCCGGCAAGGGCAGGGTCTACGGGCTGGAGTTCGGCGCCCAGTACGCCTTCGACAGTACGCTGCTGCGCGGCTTTGGCGTCGCGGCAAATTACACGCTGTCACAGTCCACCTCCGATCAGGTCACCGAGTTCTCGACCCACTCCGGGATTCCTGGCGTGGCGCACGACTCGTTCACGATCCAGGGCTATTACGAGCGCTACGGCTTCTCCGGCCGGCTGTCCTATTCGTACCAGGGCAAGCGCGTGAACGACTCGCTGGTGGGCTCGACGTTCCAGGTGTACGACAAGCTCGGCAATCCTGAGGTGCTGCAGGTGATCGCGGCGCCCTACGGCCAGCTCGACGCCCAGCTGTCGTATGACATCAACGCGCACATCGGCGTGGTACTCTCGGCTCAGAACCTGACCGACGAGGCGGCGCACACCTACCTGCAGTGGCCGAACCAGCCGTTCACCTACGACGACTGGGGACGGCGGTATTTCTTTGGCGTGAAGTTCAAGCTGTAGATGACGCAGGTCCGCCGCGCCGATCGATTCGGCGCGGCGGACCACAAATTGCGAGGCGGTACAGCGGCGGTGTCGGGGCTTGCGCCCGTAAGCCTTGCTGTCTAGCCTCCGGTCACCCCCCTCCGCACGGCTGCAGGACCCGGACACATGGCGGACTCGTTACAAGGCCAAAGCGCGGACGACCGGCGGATCAGGCGCATCGCGATCGTGGGCGGTGGCACCGCCGGCTGGATGGCGGCCAGCATGCTGGCGCGCGCCCTGCCCGACAACCGCTGCGCGATCTGCGTGATCGAATCCCCGGATATCGGCACCGTCGGCGTGGGCGAGGCGACCATACCCCCGTTCATCGACTTGCTGCGCTATCTGGACATCAACGAAGCCGATTTCATTCGACACACGCAGTCGACCTTCAAGCTCGGCATCAAGTTCAGGGACTGGCGCCGCATCGGCCATAGCTACTGGCATCCGTTCGGCACCTTCGGCACGACCATCGACCGCCGCCCGTTCTATCACTACTGGCAGCGGGCGGAAGCCGAGGGCCTGGCGCCGCGCTTCAACGACTACAGCCTGTGCGCGGCGCTGGCGGATGATGGCAGGTTCCGCTATCCGGATCCCCGGGCCCAGGGGCCGATCGCGGGCCTGCGCTACGCGCTGCAGTTCGACGCCTCACTGGTGGCCGCGTATCTGCGCACCTACTCCGAGAGGCGCGGCGTCGCGCGGCTGGAGCGTACGGTAAGCGCCGCCACGCAGCGCGCCGACGGCTTCATCGATGAACTGGTATTTGCCGATGGCACGCGAATGCAGGCTGACCTGTACATCGACTGCAGCGGCTTTCGCGGCCTGCTGATCGAACAGACGCTGAAGACCGGCTATCTCGACTGGAGCGACGTGCTGCCGTGCGATCGCGCGGTGGCGGTGCCTACGCAGCTGAGCGGTGCGCGCGCGCCCTACACGCTGTCGAGTGCGCGGGCCGCGGGCTGGCAATGGCGCATTCCGCTGCAGCACCGCGCCGGTAATGGCTACGTGTATTGCAGCGCCCACCTGGAGGATGCCGCCGCGCACGATGACCTGATGCGCACGGTCGGGGAGAAACCCCTGGCGGAGCCGCGCTTCCTGCGCTTCGTGACCGGGCGCCGCAAGCTGTTCTGGAATCGCAATTGCGTGACGCTCGGGCTCGCATCGGGATTCCTGGAACCGCTCGAGTCCACCAGCATTCACCTGGTAATGAGCGGCATGTACAACCTGCTCGACCATTTCCCCGACCGCTCGTTCGAACAGGCCAACATCGACTCCTATAACGCGGAACTGATCGATGAAATGGAGTCGATTCGTGATTTCATCGTGTTGCATTACTGCGCCACCCAGCGCGCCGACACGCCGCTGTGGGCGTATTGCCAGTCGATGAAGCTGCCGCCCAGCCTGCTGCAGCGGATCGAACTGTACCGCGGTAGCGGCCGCATCCGGCCGAAGCCGCGGGAGCTGTTCACCGACCTGAGCTGGTTCTATATCTTCGATGGCCTCGGTGTGCGCCCAGGCTCCTACGATCCACTGGTGGGCGGCTCGAATTTTCCGCAGGTCCTCGAGGTCATGCAGGCGCTGCGCAGCCAGGTGGCGCAGGACCTGCGCAGCGCGCCAACGCATGACAGCTACTTTGCGGTCGGCGCGCCTACGGCCGGCGCGGCTACGGCCGGCGCGGCTACAGCAGCCGCCGGGGAGGCGGGTGCCAGCCGGACGGGTGCCAGCCAGACGGGAGCCGGTAGCGAACGGCTCGCTGGCTCCGGTCGCTAGATGCCACGCGCCATCTTCGCGGGCGTGGAAATGGGCGGTACCAAGTGCATTTGCATACTGGGTACCGAGCCGAACGATATCCTGGCCCAGGAGGTACTGCCGACAAGCGATCCCGCCAGCACTCTCGAGTCGATCGCGCAGGTACTGGAGCGCTGGTCTGGCTCGCACGGCAACTTTCGTGCGCTGGGCGTCGCCGCGTTTGGTCCGCTCGATCTGCGGCGCGATGCGCCCACCTATGGGCGCATCGGCACCACGCCAAAAGAGCGCTGGACTGGGGTAGACCTGGCTGGATTCTTCTCCGATCGCTTCGCCGTGCCGCTGGGCATCAGCACCGATGTGATCGGGGCGGCGCTGGCCGAAGGTCGCTGGGGCGCGGCACGCGGCCTGAGCGACTACGCGTATGTGACGGTGGGCACCGGCGTTGGTGTCGGCCTGGTCGCCGCCGGCAGGCCGGTGCTCGGCTGCCATCACCCGGAGCTGGGCCATGTGAGGGTGGTGCGCGCTCCCGGTGATGACTGGCCGGGCAGCTGCCGCTTTCACGGCGCCTGCGTCGAAGGTCTCGCCTCCGGGCCGGCGATCGAGGCCCGCTGCGGCGGCCTGGCGGTCGATCTGCCCGACAACAGTCCGATCTGGGACAGCGTTGCGCATGCCCTGGGTCAGCTGGCACACGTGCTGGTCGTGTCGGTGGCGCCGCAGAGAATCCTGGTCGGCGGCGGCGTCATCAGTGCGCAGCCGCACCTGTTTCCCCGTATCCGCGCGTGCCTTGCGGCCAGTCTCAACGGCTACCTGGATATCCCGGAAGTCACGTCCGGGCTGGGCGGTTACATCGGGCCGCCCGGACTAGGCACGCGCGCCGGGCCGCTCGGCGCGCTGGCGCTGGCGCTCGACACAGACGCCGAGCGCGGCGCCGACGGCAGCGGCGGCGCACGCAGCGCCAGACCCGCGCGCTACGTCTGATCCGGTCGCTCCCGTCGGTCAGACAGGTTAACCTGAATTCATGGCAGGCCCACCGCGCTCCCCGCGTATCGACAGTCCCGCCGGAGGAGTCACCGGCCGCAATCTCTCCGGGACCAACCTGGAACGCGCCGGCGACCACAATCAGCGAGTGACCCTGCACGCGATCCGCGTCGGCGGCCCGGTCACGCGCACCGACCTTGCGCTGACCACTGGCCTGACCGCGGCGGCGATCGCGAATATCACCAATCGGCTGCTGCGGCAGAAGTTGATCCTGCAGGCCGGCACCACGCGCGGTGCCCGCGGCCAGCCTGCGACCCGGCTGGTGATCAATCCCGACGGCTGCTACTCGATGGGACTGAACGTGGACCGCGACCACATCACGCTGGTGGTGGTCGACTTCACCGGACGGGTGCGTGCGCGCTCTTCGCGTGAGGTGAAATTCGCTCTGCCGGAGCAGGTGCAGAGCTTCTTTCGCCGTTCCGCGGGCCGCCTGCTGTCCAAGTCGCGCATCGATGCGTCGAAACTGGTGGGCATCGGCGTCGCCTTTCCGGATGATATCCAGCGCGCCGGGTTATCGGAACAGCCCCCTGAGTACGCGTTGTGGGGCGCCATCGCCGTCAACCAGCTGCTCGCCAGCGTACTACCGGTGCCGATATTCGTCGAGAACGACGCCGCCGCCGCGGCCATGGGCGAGATGCAGTTCGGCCTTGGCCAGCAGTACCAGAGCTTCTTCTATGTGCTGATCACCGCGGCGCTCGGCGGCGGCCTGGTCCTCGACGGGCATTATTTTCGTGGCGCCACCGGCCGCAGCGGAGAACTGGGCTGGCTCAATCGGCAGCAGGCTGGCGGCCCATCGCGCCAGCTGCAGCACATCGTCTCGCTGTCGGGGCTGTACGACTGCCTGGCCGCGCAGGGCTACCGGGTGGCGTCGCCGCCGGGGCTGATGCGGCTGGATGCCAGCGCGCAGCGGATCGTGGATGAGTGGATCGAGACCTCGGTCGATGCGCTCGAGGATGTGCTGGTGGCGATCAACTGCCTGATCAATCCGGAGGAGATCCTGATCGGCGGCCGACTGCCAGCCGCGCTGGTTGACCGGCTGGCGAGTCGCCTGAATGATCGCATCCGCTCGCATACGGCGACCCTGCCATCGGTTGCGCCCATACGGCGCGCCGCGATGTCCGACGATGCACCCGCCGTCGGGGCGGCTATCCTGCCGTTCAGTGACCGGTTCCTGCCGACGCGCTTTGCGCTGATGAAAAAATCGAGCGAATCCTGAACCCGGTTATGCTCGCTAAGAACATGACTGCCGGCGCGTCCGAGCACGAGGCTCAGGGCGGCGCATTTGCCAGCATCACGACGCTGTTCTTTGCCTGGGGATTCATCACGGTCACGGTCGATCCGCTGATCGCGTCGCTGAAGTCGATCTTCGAGCTGTCGTACGCCGAAGTGATGCTGACGCAGTTTGCGTTCTTCATGGCCTACGGCATCGTATCGCTGCCGGCCGCATTGCTGGTGGCGCGACTGGGCTATCCCCGATCGATCATACTTGCGCTCGGCATCATGATCGCCGGCTGCCTGTGCATCCCGTTGGCGACCCACCTGGACACCTTTGCGGTAGTGCTGGCGGCGCTGTTCATCATCGCCAGCGGTATCACGATCCTGCAGGTCGCGGCCAATCCGCTGGCGGCGCTGCTCGGCGCACCGTCCAGATCGCACTTCCGCCTGACGCTGTCGCAGGCGTTCAATTCGCTTGGCACCGCGATCGCGCCCTACCTGGTGTCTTCGGTGATCCTGGCGGGCGGCATGTTCGCGGTCCAGGGCGGGGTAGCGGCGACGGCGGCGCAGCGCACCGAATCGCTGCGGCACATCGATCTCGCGTTCCTGGTGATTGCCGGAATGATCGCGCTGCTGGCGCTATTCATCTGGTCGGTTCGCGCCCGGCTGCAGCGCGCGGCTGCAAGCGGCGATCGTGCAGCCACGCGCGACGGCTCGGCCGGCGCAGCCGGTTCGCTCGGCACGCTGGCGCAGGCGCTGCGATCGGGATGGGCGGTCGTGGGCGCGGCCGCGATATTCCTCTACGTCGGTGCGGAGGTGTCGATCGGCAGTACGCTGACCAACTTCCTGAATCGCCCGGACGTCTTCGACGTCTCGCTGGAGCAGGCCGGCAAGCTGGTGAGCCTGTACTGGGGCGGCGCGATGATCGGTCGATTCATCGGTAGTGCGCTGCTGACGCGGGTGCGCGCCGCGCTGCTGCTGGCGGTCGCCGCCGCGGTAGCTGCGTTGCTGTGCCTGACAGTCAGCAGGGCGCCTGGAGAATTTGCCGGCTGGGCGGCACTTTCGGTCGGCCTGTTCAACTCGATCATGTTTCCCCTGATCTTCACGCTCACGCTCGAGCGCTCGAGTGCTTCCGGTGCCGCGACCTCCGGTCTGCTGTGCATGGCGATCGTCGGCGGTGCGCTGCTGCCGCGCCTGGTAGGGCACATCGCCGATGTGGCCGGCCTGCGGGCCGCCTACGTGGTGCCGCTGATCGCTTACGCGTGCGTCAGCGCCTTCGGGCTTGCAACCGCCAGGTACCAAAGTACGCGCCAACCGGTCGCAGCAACCCATGCCGCGCACTGAAGACGCGACATCCGACCCCGCCGCGCAAGCGCTTGCGACACTGCAGCGCGAGCACCAGTCTCTGCACCGCTGGCTGCTGCATGACGCCTATCCGCTGTGGGCGGCGCAGGGCTATGACCGGCGGCGCGGCGGATTTCATGAAAGCCTGACGGGCGCCGGTCCGGAAGCCGACCAGCCGCGACGCGCGCGCGTGCAGGTACGACAGATCTATGCATTCGCGCGCGCCGCCAGCTTTGGCTGGCAGCCCGAACAGGCAAAGCGCCTGGTGACGGACGGGCTGGAGCATTTTCTCGCCCGGTATCGGCGCTCCGATGGCCTGTTCCGCACCCTGCTGGCCGCCGATGGCCGAGTGCTCGATGAACGCGCCTGGTTGTACGATCAGGCGTTCGTGCTGCTGGCGCTGGCGGAGAGCGAGAAGCTGCTGCGCGCCGGCCCTGCGCTCATCGACGCCGCGCAGTCGCTGCGCGCGGCTCTCAACCGGCACCTGAAGCTCGCAGGCCCAGGATTCTGCTCCGGCGTGCCGGAGAAATTGCCGCTGCTCTCCAACCCGCACATGCATCTGCTCGAGGCGGTACTGAGCTGGTGCGCAGTCGACGGCGATCCGGCGTGGCGGGCGCTGGCCGATGAGATCGTGGCGCTGGCACTGAGCCGCTTCCTGGACGCCGGCAGCGGCGCGCTGCGCGAGCAGTTCGATGAGCGCTGGGCGCCGTCGGCCGGCATCGCCGGACGGATCGTGGAACCCGGTCATCAGTTTGAATGGGCATGGCTGTTGCTGAACTGGGGCGGCGCCCGCGCCGCGGCGGCCTACCCGGCAGCGATCCGACTGGCGCAGATCGGCGAGACGCATGGTATCCGTGACGGCGTTGCGGTCAACGCACTGCTGGACGATTTCAGTGTGCACGACGCCGAGGCGCGCCTGTGGCCGCAGACCGAGCGACTGAAGGCGGCTGCGTTGCTGGGCGCGATGACGCGCGAATCGCGCTACTGGTCATACGCGGCGCAGGCCGCACAGGGCCTGCGACGCTATCTCGCTACCGACGTGCCCGGTCTGTGGTACGACCGGCTGCAAGCTGACGGGCAATTCGTGCAGCAGAGCGCGCCGGCGAGCAGTTTCTATCACATCGTGTGCGCAATCGGCGTACTTGGTGATGCGCTCAGTCCTGCGCCAGGTGCCGCAGCGGTCCGATGAATGGCTGGTAGTTGCGCCAGCGCTGCACCGACGATCTGCTGATGGGCTGGCGTACCTGCCACTTGCTGGCCGTGATCACACTGCGGCGGGTGCGCTGGAAGTCGATGCAATGCGGATCCCACGGAAGCCCGATGAACCGCACCATGTTGCGGCTCCACGCCTCCGGATCCTCCACCAGCGATTCGTACGGTACTTCGAGCATCGCATGCGCCGGCAAGCACGATCGCCAGTGCTGCATCAGGCGCAGGTACTCGCTGTAGTAGTGCGCCAGGTCATCCAGGTCGGTTGCATAGGCATGGAATGCCTCGAAGTGCTGGAAATAAATCGACAGACAGGTATCGACTGGATGGCGTTGCATATGAATGATACGGGCCTGCGGTAATGCGGCGTGTATCAGGCCCAGGTGCATGAAGTTGCCTGGCATCTTGTCCACCACCCGCGGCGCATCCGCCGACAGGCTCCCGAGCAGGCGCAGATAGGCGGCGGCCATCCCGGCCAACGCGCTCTCGCCAGCGCCCGGCGCTAACGATTTATGGCCAGCGGCTGCACTGCTCCAGAACATCAGCTCGCCGGCGCCAAATACGGACGGGTGCGAGGCGAGGATCTGCTCTGCCAGCGTCGTGCCGGAGCGCATCATGCCGACGATGAAGACCGGACGCGCCGACGCGTTCGCAGAGGCGCGCGTGCGGCCCATCCAGTCCCGATCAAAAGCCCGGATGATCCGATCGACGCTGTGCGTGAGTGCCTGGCGGTCGTAGCGGCTGCGGTAGCACCTGGTCAGCTCGTTCGCGCGCCGGTAGTTGGCGAATGCCTGCTCGAAATCCCGTATGTCATCGAAGTATTTGCCGATGGCATAGCGCAGCAGCACTTCCTTGCGTGCGGGCAGCGGCCGATCGGCAATCTGCTGCGCCTGTGCCGCCCACCTGGCATCGTCGGTGGTCATGGTGCGCAACCGCGAGATGCCGACCCAGGCTTCCGCGGTCTGCGGCGCTATCGCAATGGCGCGCCGGAATTGCTCCTCTGCCTGGGCGAAGCGTCCCTGGTCGGCGTCGATTTCAGCAAGCACCGCGATGCTCGCCGCGAGCGTCGGATCGATGGCCAGCGCCTGGCGGCAGCTGTCCTGCGCGTCGGCGCTGCGGCCGGCCAATCGCAACGCGATACCGAGGTTGCAGTGCGCTTCGGCAAACTCGGGACTGACCGCCAGCGCCGCGCGGTAGCTGGCAATCGCCTCATCCAGCCGCCCCAGATCCAGCAGCGCGTTGCCGAGATTGTTGTGCGCTTCGGCAAAATCCGGGCTCCACGCCAGCGCCTGCCGATAGCTGGCCACCGCAGCATCGACGCGCCCCAGCGCCAGCAACGCATCGGCAAGATTGTGGTGTGCCTCGGCATAGCCGGGCTTGAACTGCAATGCGCACCGGTAGCAGGTCACCGCATCCTCTAGCCGCCCGCGTGCCCGCCAGACGTTACCGAGATTGTTGTGCGCCTCGGAGAAAGCCGGATTGAGCGCCAGTGCCCTCTGGAAGCTTGCCGCCGCATCGTCCCAGCGTCCGCGCTGCGCCAGCGCGTTGCCAAGGTTGTTGTGGGCGCCGGCGTCCCCTGGCAACAGCGCGCTGGCGCGCTGCAGCGCGTCCAGCGCGTCCTTGCGCTGCCTTTGCAGCGCGACCGCCAGCAGCTGCCACAGCAGCCCCGAATCCGGCTGGCGCTCGAGCAGCCGGCAGGCGCCGTGCTCCAGTTCCGCAAAGCGTCCGGCGTTGATCAGCAGCGCAAGCTCAGCCAGTGCGGCCGGCGGCAGCAGGTCCGCGCGCGGCCGTGGGTCCTCGCCTGCCGTGCTCACAATTGCGTACACCCACAACAAGTTGATCCGTTAGTCTAAACTTTTGAGCGAGGATTCTCGCCAGATTGGGAGAGCGGCGCATGTGGGGGCAGCGGGGCTGGTTAGCGATCGGCGTGGCGGCGGCCCTGGCAGCAGGGGCGGCCGTGGCGGCGGGGGTCGCTGGCCGCGCCGGAGCTGATAGGCCGGCGCGCCAGGCGAGCGCGGCGCCGGCGGGCGCCGTGGCACATCTGCAGGTATTTGGCGTCCCGAGAGCCGGGCAGGGCGGGCGCGTCAGCCACCCCAGGCTCGACGGCTCGCTGGCGCAGATCTCCGAGCGCTACGCGGCCCTCAATGCTGATCGTATCGTCGCCAGCCTGCACGCCATCAATCCCGCCGCACGCTTTCGGCTGGCCGCGCCGCTGGTAGTGCCCGAGGTGTTGATCGACGCGGTGACCACCGGCGATACGCTGGCGCTTGAGCGTGCGCTGCAGAACCTCGGGCTGCGGGACGCCGCAGTGTTCTCCAATGATGTCGGCGGCTGGCTGCCGGTGGACCAGATCGCGCGCGTCGCGGCGCTCGCCGAGCTGCAATTTGCACGCGCCTCGATGCCCAGGACGCGCGCCGGGCCGGTGGCCACGCAGGGCGATTTCGTCCAGCGCACCGCGGCGATTCGCGCCAGCTACCCGAGCCTGACCGGCGCGGGCATCACCGTCGGCGTGCTGTCCGATAGCTTCAACTGCTACCAGCAATACGCCCAGTACGGCGTACCCGCATCAGGTGCCAACGGCTATGCCTCCAACGGCTTCACCGCCAGCTACGCCCAGGACCAGTTGTCGGGCGCACTGCCGTCGTCGATCGACGTGCTGGAGGAGGCGGCATGCCTCGACTATGGCGCCCCGGAGCATCTGCCGTTCGGTGACGAAGGCCGTGCGCTGCTGCAGGTGGTGCACGCGGTGGCGCCGGATGCCGCGCTCGCGTTCTACACCGCCGCCAACAGCGAGGCCGACTTTGCGGCCGGTATCCTTGCGCTCGGGGAGGCCGGCGCCCGGATCATTGATGACGATGTGGGCTATCCGGATGAGCCGTTCTTCCAGGACGGCGAGATCGCGCAGGCGATCGACACGGTGGCGGCGGCGGGCGTCGCCTATTTCTCTTCGGCCGGCAATAACGCGCGCAATGCCTACGATAACCTTGCGCCGTCATTTACGGTCACGTCCGGCAGCGGGCCCACGGCCGGCGAGCAGTTGCTCAATTTCGACACCTCCGGCGCGACCACCACGACCGCGCTGCCGGTGACGATCCCGAAGCTGTTCCCGGGCGAGTTCGTGGTGCTGGTGCTGCAATGGGACCAACCCTACGTGACCGGCGCCAGGAACAGCGGCGGCGCCACCAGCGCGCTCAATCTGTGCGTGAACGGGGTTCCCGGCGACGACCAGATCGACTTCGCACCGAGCACGGCGCCGGTCAACTGCAGCGACCTCAACACAATCGGTAACGATCCGGTCGATCTGCTCATCATCGGCAACTCGGCCGCCTCGAGTGCGTCGACGCCGGCGACGTCGTTTACCGTGTCGATCGGACTGGCGAGCGGCAGCGCCGCCCCCGGCAGGATCAAGCTGGTGCTCGATGGCAACGGCGCCGCGGTGAGCATCGATCGCTTTGCGACCAACGGCGCGACCATCCAGGGTCACCCGAGCGCAGCCGGCGCGATGGCGGTCGGCGCGGCGTATTACTTCAACACGCCGCTTTGCGGAACGACGCCGGCGGTGCTGGAGGACTACTCTTCGGCGGGCGGGGATCCGATCCTGTTCGACGTCAACGGCAAGCGCCTGTCGGCGCCGCTGCTGCGCCAGAAGCCGCAGATCGTCGGGCCCGATGGCGTGAACGATACCTTCCTCGGGTTCAAGCAGCCGCTCAGCAGCGCCATCGCCGGCTGCGAGAACGACAACGCGCTGCCGAATTTCTTTGGCACATCGGCCGCGGCGCCGCATATCGCGGCGGCCGCAGCCTTGATGATGCAGGCCAATCCGGCGGTGAGCGCGGCGCAGATCGATGCCGCGCTACAGGACAGTGCGCTGGCGATGGGCGGCGGACTCAACGATGACAGCGGCTACGGCTTCATCCAGGCACAGGCGGCGCTGGCACTGCTGCCGCCGGCGGCGCCGGCGCTGTCGGTGAGCCCGGCGTCGGTGACGATCGGCGATTCAGCGACCCTTACCTGGTCGTCGATCAGCACTACCAGCTGCAGCGCTTCGGGCAGCTGGTCGGGCGCGCAGGCGACCAGCGGGAGCCTGAGCGTGACTCCTGCCAGCGTCGGCAGCAGCACCTATGCGCTCAGCTGCAGCGGCGCCGGCGGCAGAAGCGCAAGCTCAGTGACGCTCACCACGACCGCGGCGAGCAACGGCTCCGGCGGCGGCGGCGGTCTCGACGCGACCGCTCTGCTGGTGCTGTGCAGCGCGCTGCTGCTGCGCCGGCGCCCGCTGCCCGGTCCCCGGAAGTGATGCCCGCGCTCAGGCTCAGGCTGATCGGGAAATCCAACGGTGTCGGGCTGTCGCGCGATCTGGAACTGCTGGGTGCGGCGCTCAGCGCCAGCGGTTGCGAGGTCACGCCGCATCCGTGTGGGCGTCGCGACCGAAATCGCCGGCGTTCGCTGCTGACACGCCTGGCCATGCGCGTCAGCCGCCGGCGCGGCCCCGGGGCGCATCCGCCATTCGACGTCAACGTCATGCTGGAGCACATCTGGCCGCAGTTCGTGCAGCAGGCCCGATGCAATGTGCTGGTCCCCAATCCGGAGTGGACCGACCGACGCGACCTGGCGATGCTCGGCGTCGCCGATCGCGTGTGGGCCAAGACCGCGGTGGCGGAGCAACTGTTCGCGGCGCGCGGCGGCCGCGTGCTCAGGATCGGCTTCGACAGCGCTGATCGCAGCGAGCCCGGCGTGGCACGCCTGCCGCAGTTCCTGCACCTGGGCGGTCGCAGTCCGCTCAAGGGCACGCGCCGGCTCATGGCACTATGGCTGCGCCACCCGGAATGGCCGCGCCTGACACTGCTCGAGGATGCGCCCGGCGGCCGCGGCAGGCGCCGGCCCGCGGCCGCCAACATCGTGCATCAGCGTGGCTTTGCCAGCGACCAGCAATTGCGACTGCTACAGAACGCGCATCGCTTTCACCTGTGCCTGTCTGAAGCCGAGGGCTGGGGACATTACATCGCCGAGGCGATGAGCGTTGGTGCGGTGACGTTCACCAGCGACGCGCCGCCGATGAATGAACTGGTCAGCAACGAGCGTGGCGTGCTGGTAGCCGTGCGGCTGGGTGAACGGCACAATCTGGCGCGCATCGCGCGCTTCGACGACGCGGCGCTGGAGGCGGCGATCGAGCACGCACTGGCGCTGGACACGACGCGGCTGGATGCGATCGGCGC
>Ga0181537_10000911_pt1 | contig 27694 bp, 14 predicted proteins | sample PEATcosm2014_Bin_39_FD_119765 | JGI IMG/M metagenome (GOLD analysis project Ga0181537, IMG submission 119765) | Peatland microbial communities from MTU Mesocosm Facility, Houghton, MI, USA - PEATcosm2014_Bin23_10_metaG | ecosystem: Environmental > Terrestrial > Soil > Wetlands > Peat | place...
TCCGTCTTTTGAAAGGCCGACAATCGTTCCATCGAATGAAGCCATATCCTTGAAATCTGGGATAAAATCCTTCAAAGTCAGCAATGAACTTGTTCCAGTGGGCTCAGGGGTTGCATTTTTAATTTGATTTTGCCCCAGGGCTAGCGAGACACAGCCGGTAGGAAACATCAGTGGGATCGCCAAGAGGCTTGGGGAAACCCAAAGCAGGCTCACTTTGTTCTTTCTTGAAGCGACCAAGGAAGCTATATTCACTGGTGACCTCGGAGCAGATGTGGCCGATATGGGCCAACATGATTCCACAAAACTGGAGTTCGCGCAATGGGTTTATTCTTATCCATCTCATTTACTTGCGCCTTGGTTCTTGTTGCTTTTGCTGGCCAACGGAGACTTCTGTGGAGAGTGAGTTTTGGAGTTCTCGCGTTGGCAACCGGAGCTGTCGTGGCGGCGCTTCTGTGGAGTGACAATGGCGTTGTATTTGAGGGAGGGTCGCAGCTGTTTTGGACTCGTTCTCCCTGGAAGGAACTTCTTCTATTCCTTGCAATGGTCTTGGGCATGACCTCGAAGTATTTATGGGATCTCATTGAGGTGAGAAGAAGTAAGAACGCGGTGCTTCGACCTGATGAACCGAAAGTCGGTATTGAATTCGATGTGTGGGATTTTGTGCAACCCCTGCTTGTTTCTGCGCTCGTGTTTGTTAGTGTTCTGTCAACCATCAAAGACGTCACGCTAATGTCATTCCTATTCAGTTTTCAAAATGGATTCTTCTGGCAATCCGTCTTGAAGCAGAAAGCGGGACCAAACCTGGGGCGCCCGTGAGACTTGAAGTTGCTCGGTCTCAGTCATGCATGACATTACTGGATCATACCCCCAAGAAGGCGTTAGGTCCGGAATTCTGCTGATTCTCGGGACTTCATTTCAGTCTTGGGAATGGGTCAATTATTATGATCACGTCTTTCATGTACATTCTCGATGAATCATAGTCAGAAAGTCAGCGCTTCACGATTTGAAGAGAGTTTTCACCCTAACCGGTCTCAAATCTCACGACCGATTTATCCCAAGGAAGCAGCAGATTATCTCCGCATCGGCTAAAAGACGGTCAGCCTGCCATGAAATGCCCTAGTTCGCCATAACATAAGCAGGAACTCACCCTCCTTGGACTGGGCGGTCCGCACCAGTCTCGAGCCGAGAATTCGTAAATTTGACCTTTTCGCCACCCTCGACACTAATCAGATTGTCTGCATCGATCAACCCTCGACTAAGGTGATCGGTGACCAGTCTAGAGGCGGCAGTTAAGTTCAACCGCTCATTGCCAAAACTTAGTTCATTGCGCACGGAGGGTCATGGCCGTAGACCGAACTATCTCATTGACTCGACTGTAACTCCCTCGCATAATTTCTCAAACACGACGATCAGCTCTGCTGACACCGTGAACCCTACCTGTTTTTTCAGCGTTCATACCAATTCTTGGAGTCTCCGTGAGAAGTTCACGCAAAGTGGCCGTCATCGCTGTGCACGGCGTCGGCGTTCACCCCGCCGGCGAGACCCAGAACGACATGGCCGATCTACTGCTCTCGCTTCCGGCCCGAGAGTACTCTGCCGAGCGCGATTATGGTCCCTTTCGCTCCGTATCCATACAGATTCCGCTCTCGCCGTTGAAAGCCTGCCCCTTCAATTCTCCGAGTTCCCGCGATGCCGCCGAGGCTTTCCCGCCGCCAACCCTTGGCACTCGCTTCGTCAATTTATACAAAGAGCAGAGCGCCGACTTCGCCTCTGTCACGCGCGCCCAGATGAACCTTCAGCGGAAGGGCATCGTCGCCGGACATGTTTCCGTGGCAGCAACCGGCGAGGCTGGCCGTCGCTACACCCAGATGTTGCTCGAAGACTACCGGGGCGGAAGCGAAGTCGCCGGCAACAAGTATTGCACCGCCCGCCTTGAAGGCATGCGCCTCGCGGACGGGACCCAGGCCCACATCTACGAGGTTCTCTGGGCCGACCTTGCCAAGCCCGCGAACGGCCTGCTCAAGTTCTTCCTCGGACTGTTCCAGTTGCTGCTCCATCTGGCCAGTCTCAGCCGCACTGCCATCGATACGGGCGCAGCCGAGGGCGATTCGTTCGTTTGGCGGAGATACCGGCAATGCCAACGCTACGCCATTCGCCTGTTGCAGATTTTCGCCCCGCTCCTGCAGCTCTTGGTCCTGGTCGCCTGCGGAAGCTGTTTCAGCACGACCTCCAGCTATACCCAAGACAACCCCGCCCTTCCGCTCGCGCTCGGCGCCGTAAGCGGTGTCCTTGTCGGCCTGTTCTTCATCCTCGCGGTTAAGAACAGGATCGTCGTAGGGCCCTGGCTCTGGTCGGTGCTGGCCGTCATGCCCGCGCTCGCGGGCATCGCCATCCCTTTGGGCTTTATGGCTATCCTGAATCGCCATCTCACGCCTGCCGACAGCGTCAACGTCACCGCCGCCCTGGCCTTCTGGCTCCTACCTGGCGTCGGTCTCTTCACCTGGATTCTTAGTTACTACGAGGACGTCCGCAAAGGAGTCCGCGTCACTGGCATTGTCCTCTTCGCGGCTGCGTTCCTATACTTCGCGGTCGTGCTTAAAATCGCCCCAGACACTGTTCTCCTTCGCCACCTAGTGGATAACGCCCATGGAGAGCCGGCCAGTCGCACTTATGTGCCTCTCGCCGCCTTCTGGACCGCCAAGGTACTTCTTGGGTATCTTCGCTTCTGCTGGTTTCTAATCATCTCTCTCGCGTTCGCCGCGCTCATCCTTGGCAGCATTGCCTGGCGCTCCGAGCGCGACCCAGCCCGGCGCGCACGGGCGCGGGCCGCTGTCCGCACCAGCCGCTTTGCCTTTGCTCTCCCTTGCATTTCCTTTTCGCTGATCACTCTCGCCATATGGGCCAGCCTGATCCACCTCTCCAGCGGTATCTCGAAGAATGCACTCTTTCCTGATGTTGTCATTAACGTCCCCTTCCCCCATCCGGGTATCTTTAATGGGCCGCATCCTAATCTCGAGTGGATTCACAACGCTTGGCATTGTTTCTCGCACGCTACTTACGCTCAAGGCGACAGCCTCACAGGCGACGGATCGGCTTTGCCAACCTCAGCGGAGTTCATCCCAGCCGCGCTCGCATGGAGCGTGGGCTACCAGCTTCCGGTTTCCCTCGTTCTCATCGCGCTCGCCGGATTTCTGCTCACCTGGTGGGCTCTGCCGAGCGCACTTACCGAGCGTTTCCCTTACCGCAACGACGCCAAAGATAAACAGCACGCCGGCAAGGCTCCGCGCGACACCGACAATGCAACCTCTCTTCATATGGGCACCTGGCTGTCACGCGGACTCGACTCCACCTCGGTGATCACCTTCCTACTCTGGTGCTCGATCTTCCTCGCTCCCGCCGCTTATATTCTCCTTCTCGACCTCACCTCTTTCCACCCGGATGGTTTGTCATGGGTAAAGGAGGGGCTTTACGCACTGCGGCATTGGACTCACACAATCGTCTACTCCGAGGTATTCGCCGCCGCGGTCTTTCTCGCGGGGCTCGCCCGCAGTGGAGGGGTGGTCCTGGGAATCGTTCTCGATGTCGACACCTATCTTCGGGATACACCACGCAAAGCCCCTCCACGCGCCCGCATATTTGAGCGATACATGTCCACACTCCGCTACATCGATAAGTTCGAGGATCTCGCCGACGGCCGCAAATACGACGAGATCGTCATCGTCGCTCACTCGCTCGGCGCGCTCATTTCTGGCGACCTTCTGCACTTCCTACAGTCCCGGTACTCGCTCGAAGAGAAGATCTCCACTCCCATCAAGTTGCTGACCATAGGCAATCCCACGCGCCAGCTCCTGAACCGCTTCTTCCCGTATCTCTACGACTGGGTGAGAGCCCGGCCCGATAACGGTGACCACCCGCTACCCGCGCCACAGCTCACAAAGCCTGCACCCATCCCCGACACACAGCTTCCGCATCCACACGAGCTGGGACTGGTCTGCTGGGTCAGCGCCTACCGCAGCGGCGACTACGTCGGCCGCTCGCTCTGGCTGGACGAATGGTACTTGCGCACCCCGAACGACGCGGATCCCCGCACCACCCCGCCCCTCGTGGTGGAATCCGAAGACGGCACACATGCGGAGATGTGCATTGGCGCTGGCGCCCACACCCACTACATGGATGACACCGCTCCCGATATTGCCTGGACGCTCGACCAACTCATCTCGCGATAGGCAGTGGGCACCTCAAATGTCGGACCGAGCCTTTCCCCGTTCATTGGACTGCCGATCGGGAATGCCTGTGGAGATCGTTTGACGCGTCGGTAACTTGTATGTTCACGAAAGGACATATAACTGCGGATTCCAACTCTGACGATGATGAGCTTAGTCGCGAAAACCGTTCTTTGGTTTGCGGGATGCTTCGACGCTTAATTCATTGATAACATTATCTGATTTGTCTCTAAACCCCTCACCCTATTCCTAAACTAAGCTATTAACTACCTTGTAACTAGTGATGGTTACTAAGGTCCATGTTGCAAAAAGTGACGAAAGCACTTGACTGAATTAAAGGACCAAAGCATACTTTCGCTTCGCAACATTCTTGATTTTCTGTTCATCCGCATTCGCTAGAGCCGCGGCTATTTCACACATAGCATTGATTTTTGATTGCCCAAGGGAAGAAGGGAACGATCAAGTGTGCAAATTTCTTACTCGGGCTCACAAATCATCGGTCGGTCATTATTCTCGGCTCTTCCGAGCTTCCGTACAGATGACGGTAGCAGGATAGACGGATTTTGAGCATTACCGATTAGGCTTATGCACTTTCAGTGGCTCTTTGCATTGAAGAAACTCACGGGCATTTCTTTCACAGACATCTGCCCGTGAATACAGAAGAGGATGCCAGAATGACTTCTGCCGCCAGATTGAATGTTTCCCGTCTTGTTTTTTGTCCAGCAATCATAGCCGCTCTTTTGACGCTCGGAGTTAGTGCAGAGGCCCAGAATGCGCCTTCGGATACGACTTCGGACAATGGCACGCACTGGTATGGAAGCTATGACGGCGTTCACGAAAACATCAGTACGTCGAGCGGGAACCTGTCATTCTGCATCCCGCTTGTATCGCTCAAAGGGCCCAACCACCACGACGTGAACATTCCATTGTGCTACAACAGCCAGTTTCAGGAACAGTCCCTGCCGGGAGGCGGGGTTGTCCAAACAGGAGACACGCTGACCTTCTTTCCCTGGACGTGGGCTCCGAACACTCCGTCCGGTGACACGACGCCTCCGATGGGAGTGGGTTGGTCGCTCACCGGTTTTGCTGCGGAATATGCTTCACCGGCGACTTCGCCAAGCGGCTATCCGGTTGAGTATATGCCCGATGGAGGGAAATACGGCTTTCCGATGACCGGAGGTACCGGCCCCGATGGGCAGAATGCTGATTCGTATCTTCTGAACTATGCTATGCAAATGCCCGGGAGTACAAACCTCTCCCACGAGACATTCATCATGAAGGACGGAACACGCTACTATGTTTCGACTTCAGGCGGAACGCCCGTATGTGCTTCCTGGGGTTGCGCGGAGGAATTCTTCCCCGACAGCGGTAGCAGCCCAATAACCTGGACAAGCAACTCTGTCACCGACTTAGTAGGTCGCGCTGTGACGGAAAGTTCCGGATCGACCTTCTCGGGTTCCAACACAACGGCTTCGACGGCATATATCCAATTCCAATACCCGGCATCAAGCGGAACGGCGACCGTTCAAGTACAAATGACAACGATGCAGTTCAACTGCACCTCAAACGATCCCGGTTACCACAATTCCTATGACGAGGTCGGCAGCGGGGGAGTCCTAAACTCCCAGGGGCAATACGTGCAGGCATGGGGCCCTTATTCCATGCCTACTGCTATCATCTTGCCCAACGGTCTGAATTACACATTTCAGTACGACAACTGCGGCATGATTCGCAAGGTCACCTATCCCAGCGGTGGCTACACACGTTACGACTATTCGGCTCAGCGACGGGTTTACATCAATTGCAACGGAACTGGAAATGCATGCGGATCTCAATATTATGTCAATGAGATTTCCGCAAAGCACGTTTGTTCGGCAGCTTCTGGAAGCTTGACCGCTGCCCTCGGCGAAAGCGGTTTTGCCGACACGTGCTCGGCTTCTGAGGAGACAACCCTATATTCCCCAACAGTTCCATATGGCGTGCCGGCAGGAGGCGCCAATTCACAGATGACCGTGACTGACCCTGTCGGAAATTACGTCGTATATCAGTTTTCGTCACCGAACGATACCGTCACGGGAATACCCGCTCTCGAAACCAGCCGGGCTTACTACAACGCTTCCGGTGCCCTGCTGAAAACAGTCACAACGCAGTACTCCACGACGACTTCGCCCGGCAGTACTTTCGAAACTACAGGCGGCGCGGTTCCCCCAGGCGACGTCGATTCGATTCCTGCGCTGCCGACAATCCAGACAACTACCCTCGACAATGGCCAGGTGTCGCAGATTCAGTGGAGCTACAACTTCTATAACTCCACCGACAGCGACAGTGTGCTCACTGAAGAGCGGGTTTACGACTACGCGCAAGGCGCGCCAGGGGGGCTACTAAAGAAAACCGATTACACCTGGCTGCACCGCGACAATCCGACCGCTTATGGATGGGGAACTACCAACGGTTGGGCCGTAACGGCTCATATCTGCGACAGGAAGACAAGCGAAACCGTCTATGACGGAGGCGGCAAGCTCCTCGCGCAGACCAAGTACGTCTACGACGGTGGCAACCCATCCGCAAACGGAGCTTACGGACTCCTCACTTCGGTAAGCAAATGGCGCAGTTCGGACGGTTCCTGGTTGACGACGAACTACCAATATGGCGCATATGGGAACGTCACACAAGCCACGGATCCCAATAGCAACGTGACTCAGTACAGCTACACCGACAACTACGCCGACGGAATCAATCGAAATTCATTGGCGTTCCTGACCAAGACGACCGACCCGTTGGGATACAAAACGTACAGCCAATACTATTGGGGGAGCGGACTGGTGGCCGCTTCCTGCGGCGAGAATTTTACGAGCTCCTGCGTTACGGGCCTTTCGACGGGCGCCGATTATGCCAGCTACACATACGACATCCTCGGGCGCAAGACTTCCACGACTACTGGCGATGGCGGTCAAACGACTACCTGCTTCAGCGAACTCGGAGGCTCGGGATGCTCCGCAAGCGGATCGTACCCGCTGCAGGTGACCTCGACCGAGGTAATTGCTTCGGGCGTGAACAAAGTCTCCGAGGTGACTTTAGACGGTGAGGCTCGCAATGTTCGCAGCCAGTTAAATTCTGATCCCGGTTGTTCCGGTGGCACCGTGAACGTGGACACCACCTATGATGCGGACGAACGCAAATCCACTGTCACGAACCCTTACTGCTCGACCAATTCCGGCGCGCCAACCTCTGGCACTACGACCTACACATACGACGGGCTAAGCCGCGTGATCCAAGTTACGCATCCCGACAGCACCTATGCATCCAACACCTACACCGGGCGCGCTGTACTGAGCGCCGATGAAGGGAATGGGACCGACAGAATTCAGCGTATTTCGCAATCAGATGCCCTGGGCAGGCTCATTTATGTTTGCGAGATCACTGGTCAAACTCAACAGGGAACTTCGAACAAGACGCCGTCTTCCTGCGGCCTCGATGTCACCGGTACCGGGTTCCTGACCACCTATGGATACGATGCATCCAACTCCAACGGCCCGTTGGAAAGCCTTACGTCGGTCACGCAAGGCGGTGTAACTCGCAGCTTTATTTACGATTCTCTGGGCGAGTTGTTAACAGCCACCAACCCGGAATCGGGTGTCACGACATACAGCTACGACAAGGATGGCAACCTGCAAAGCAAGATCGCGCCTTTGGAGAACAGCTCCTCGGGAACGGTCACCACATCGTATGCCTACGACAAACTGAACCGGCTGCTCAGCAAATCCTATTCGGATGGCGTGACTCCTTCCGCCTGCTTCGAATATGACACGACCACTCATGGCGCTGGCCGCCTGGCCACGGAATGGACCCAGACAGGAACGTGTCCTTCCGCGCCCCCCTCCAGTGGCATTCTGACCGAAAGGACATTTGCCGCCTATGACCTGTTGGGACGGGTCGCGACCGACGAGCAATGCTCGGCACTCGGCAATTGCGGCAGCAGCTTCGCCACGCTCGGCTACTCCTACGATTTGGCCGGTGACATCATCTCTTTCAACAATGGGATGAGCGGGAGTTCTGCTCTTCCATTCACCAGCCAGTACAATTCCGCAGGCCGACTTTCCCAAGTCAGTGGATTAACATCTCCGGGTGGGCAAAACACGTCTCTGTTTACGTCCGCCGTTTATACCCCGGCGGGCGCCTTGTCGAATGCCTCAATCGGCACTGGCTCGGTTCCCGGCATCACCTTCCAGAGAAGTTACAACAGCCGCTTGCTGCCCACCAGTGAGGTCGATACGGTTGCCCGGACACCCGGCACAGCCACCGTTCAGGTCTCCGGCGCCGAGCAGCTTTCAGCCTATTCGAGCGGATCGATCACCTTCAGCGGCTCGGAACAATGTTCGGGCTCCACTTGCGACAGTGGGACCTACCTTGTCACCATCGGCGCGAGCCCATCGATTCCAGTCACCTACGGTCAGACCAGCACCCCGTCGACGTTGGCCTCCAGTCTCGCCGCCCTCATCAGTTGCACAAACGACAATGTCCAGGCAGTGTCCAATGGCGCTACCGTATCGTTGCAAAGCTGCTCGGCTGGAACGAATAACGATTATTCAATCACTGTGACCCCCGACGGACACTCCTCATCCTTCAGCTCCTATTCCTTCTCCGCCACTACCTCGGGCTCCACGATGACTCCGATTATGAACCCAACCACGCTCGGCAATGCCGGAGTTGCAATTGCGTTCGGCACTACGGGCAGCGGACAGATCGGAACTGGGATGTTCACGGCCCTCGTCTATCCGGCAGCGGGCGGCAACCCTGTATTTAGTGGCAACCTCACCTGGAGTTCCTCTGATACAACCAGCACCCTGGCATCGAGGCTGGCCGCGTTGATCGGTTCCTGTACTGGTTCAGGCGTCGTGATGGGTGCCCTCGCGGATGGCCCGTCGGTCTATCTGGTAAGTTGTCAGTCCGGAACGTCGTACATCCTCGAAGTCGTTATGGACTACTCGAATGGCTCGGCCGGATTTAAGGCGACCGCGACGAACACTCCGGCGAGCGCCGTCTTGCCCACGGTCACCTTCTCGGGGACAGAAGAAGGCGGGCAGACCGGCACTTTCCTCGTCAACGCCGTCGGATCCCAAGGCTCCCATCAGACGGTATCGGTCAACTGGGGTACTGGCGGTACACCCACGACACTTGCGAGCAGCCTGGCTTCCGGTCTGGGGTCCTGTTCCAGCAACGGCAATGGGATGACAGGCGTGGCCAGCGGCTCCACGGTTTACCTGGACCCATGCCAGCCGTCGGCGACGTACACGATATCGGCGTATGTCTCGGGTTGCAGTTGTTCATCGAACAACCCACCGGACTTTGCCGCAATCGTCACAACCACGCCTCCGACAGGGGCACTGCCGCCCGTTCGTGGAGCTATCTTCGATTCCGGCACGGTAACACTGACCGTGAATGGAAGCCAGGTTGCCACAGCTTCTTATGGAGCGAATTCGACACTCCAAGCGATCGCCAGCGCTCTGGCCACGAACGGCGCCAATAATCCCTTGGTTCAGATTGCGGTCAGTGGCGACAGCCTGACCTTAACTGCCATCGGTGACGGCTCAGTAACCGACTATTCTTATGCGGTCACCGGGCAGTCGTCGCAGCCCTCGTATTTTGGCATTCCCTCGTTTGCCGGCTCGCCTGGATCAGGCGATCTGGCCGGCGGAACCAACGCGGCGCTCTACAATTGGAGCATCTCGAGTTACGCGCCCAATGGCGACGTGCTCGGAATGACGGACTCGGTGATGGGAACGTGGACCTACGCCTACGACGACTTTAACCGCCTCGCAAGCGGGACCTCAACTGCCGGCGTTGATAGCGGCCTGGCGCTGGGCTGGACCTATGACCGCTACGGCAACCGCTGGACGCAGTCGGCCACGGGCACAGGCAACGCCAGCGCCGTGCAGCCGAATCTGTCGTTCACTGGCAACAACAACCGTGTGGACGGCTGGAGCTACGACGCCGCCGGCAACCTGCTCAACGACGGGCGGAACGGCTACGCCTACGACGCCGAGGGCCGGATCATTTCGTTGAATGGCCATCCAACGTATCTCTACGATGCCGAAGGGCGGCGGGTGGCGAAGTACTCGGGTTCCACCATTACGGCCAGCTACCTGCTCGATCTGGGCGGCAACCAGGTTACGGAGCTGAACAGCTCGGGCAGTTGGGTACACACCAACGTCTTTGCAGGTGGCCGTCTGCAGGCGACCTATGAAGGGACTGCCGGGCCCAGCCCGAATACCTGGCATTTCCATCTCACCGACTGGCTGGGGACAAATCGTATGCAAACGACGGCAGCGGGTAACCAAGAGGAAGTCTGCTACAGCTACCCGTTTGGCGACGGTCTGCTCTGCAGTGGTACTGACGCCACAGAACACCACTTCACCGGCAAAGAACGTGACGCGGAATCGGGGCTGGACTACTTCGGGGCTAGATATTTGACGACAGACCTGGGAAGATGGATGACGCCGGATCCCGGCAAGCTTACTCTCAAGCATCTCATTAATCCGCAGAAATGGGACAAGTTCAACTACGTCCTGAACAATCCGCTGGCCATGATTGACCCAGATGGGCAGCAAGAATTGTGGATTCAGTTCCGGGCATTCATTCCGCAATCGAACGTTGGGTACATAGGAAAAGGCGACGGGCGTTCATTCAGCAAGCAAGAAAGTGCAAACTCCAGAGTTTCTATTACGATGCACGTCGAAACTGACCCCGCGAAGAATGGCGGGAAACCACTGCTCGGATACACGGTTGGAATAAACCAGACCCATAACAACCTTACAAACAATGACACTCCGGCCGTCGTAGTCCAGGCTCCTACTCCTACTGCGAGTCAAGATTCCACCACTGGACAAGTCACACTCAACGTTCAGATGAATGTTCATAGCGGCGATCTTCCAGCTGCGATGGCGATCAGATCCAATGTAAACATTGATGTGAACGAGGCTGGCACTGAGGCTTCAGTGAGTGGAACAACTTCGGTATCGCCGGCGTTTGAAGCAAACATCGCTCCGCAAGGCGGGCCAACAACGAATATTCCTGTACAGGATGCTTCGGAAGATGCCGATTCGTTCATGGAGGGTCTGCTTAGTGACCATCAGGTAAACACTGGAACACAGACCATCCAACAACCTCCACAGCCCCAAGACCAACAACACCAATGACGAAACGATCAATATCACTCTTCCTCTTAGTGGTGGGGCTCCTCTGGGGCCTAATCGTGACGGGACTCTTCGCGCTGATAGGCGGGTTCTTCGGCAATAACCCGCCGCACGATCCCGCACTCATCGCCAATGGGCTCTTAACTGCGTGGCCGATGTTCATCGGGCCACTACTTATGGTGATTGGTTCCATCTTCGTCATGAGGAACACTTCCATAAAAGTCAGCACTCTCACGACGCTGGCAGGGTGCATTGTCCTGAACATCGTCGTGGGGAATCACGTCATGCATACACTTCAAGACTTAACAAATCCTCTCATCGGAAGGCGGCCGCATGCCTTCGATATAGTTATGGTCGTGGTAGCTCTTCTAACGGATGCAGCGGCGGTGCAACTCTATCGACTGGGAGGTGCCTCATACGTCCAGAAAAATTGATCTTCGTCTTGGCGAGTGGCACAGTTCCGACCAGCCTCAACAGTTTGGGCGGCTTAGGCTTCGTGTCTGAAACCTCGGAAACCACGAACTTTCGCAGCGAGGACATGCGCCCTCCGATTAAACCCGAGTGTTAGTCTGGCTCGCATGCTTTTTGGACTGGTCGGGTACCAACAAAGCGAGTGGCCAAGACGATCAGCGCATCTCTGCAATCTGGGGAGAATGCGACCGCATTGATCATTGCAAAGATGGCTCATGAAAGATCGGATTTGCTTGCCGGTGGCTACATTCCCGTAGACAAGCCATATTCTCTTGACCAGTGTGAGAACGAGTCGGCCGTCCTTGGACAGCGCAACCGCGCTGACCTCAGTCCGGGGCTGTGGCCTAAGGCGTAAATGTTCCTGGGCGCATGCAGGCGGACCCGAAAGCAAAATCGCGCAGATTGCTAATACCCCGACTCTGGCTGCCAGCCAAGCGTTCATTGCTCCCAAGTCGCTGGATCTGAAGGACGGTCTGAATCTGCGCTTCTTCGTTGCAATGATCAACTCGATTCGACGCTCGGGTCGTTACTGGCGGCACGCTGCGATCGCCTATCGTGGATACGAGAATATCCATGCGAGGAGTTGTTCCATGCTTCTTAGTGCGGATGTTCCATTCATTCCCTGATTGGAATCTGCCGCATTAAATGCGAAACAGGAACCCGAATCCCCTGTATCAGGGAAATGCGCTTCCCTGATACGGGGTGATCATTCCCTGTTCCCTTTGGCTTTTGATTGGGATTTCGAAGGACGTAAATTGCGTATTTTCAGAAGAATCGCGGCCCAGGAAGCCACAATCCTGAGCCAGAAATGCGAAAATTCCCTGTATTTTTCCCTGTTAGCAGGGAATTCCACTCGGAGAGCGGTTCGCACAAGACTCCAACCACCGCCATCAAAATTGCCGATTCCTCTCAATCTAAATACAAATAACAGATAATAAATAGGTTGCGTGAACTCTCATGCGTCGCATCTGTCGCACGAATTCGCATTTGTACGCCGAATTCCGAGGTTTTACTGCAGCGAGAAAAAATCGCTGTAGCACGGTTTGCCTGCCCTGGCTTCGATCTCGTCGGTGACCTTCACACAGCGTTCCCAGGCTTACTGTCCAGTCTCGAACCGCACTTCCGCGAGGGCGGTTTGATACGCGTAGCGCGCGCTGGTCACAGAAATTTCGGATTCGGTTTGGGCGAGTTGCGCCTGAGTAAGGTCGACAATGCCGCTGAGGCCGACCTTGTAGCGGGCCTGCGCCAGGTCAAGAGCGGTGTTGGCCTGATCGAGCAACTGCTGAGAGACACTGATACGCTGGAACGCTGACTGCGCACTTAGCACAGCTGTACGCACGTCCCGGGCGACGCTGTCGCGGAGGTTGCGGACCTGTTCGGCTTCGGCTTGCGCGCGGAGGTCAGCCTCTTTGCCGCGAGCAATGTAATCGAACCCATTGAAGACAGGAATGCTGATGTTGGCGCCCGCAGCGCCATACCACGAGGACAGAATCTGGTCGGCGCGAACAGGGGTCCCTCCCGCTGCCGCAATTGCGGAGACTGTGGGGCGCAGGAGGTCATGCTCAGCCGCGGCGAATTGCCTGGCAGCGGTGAAACGGTCATTGAATGCTGCGAGATCGGGCCGAGCCTTAAAGGCTTGTTGCACGAGAATCTCTGTATCGGTGGGAGGAGCGGCAGGGGTATCGGAGGTCTCGTCGACCAAGTCGTATTGTGTGTAGCTCTCGGAGCCGAGAATGGCGTTCAGGTTTGCCATGGCTGTCTGAGAAGCGTTTTGCGCATCGAGCACCAGCAGCTGCGCTTGGGAGATCTGGACATTCGCAAGACTGAGATCGAGGGTAGAGCGCAAGTTGTTCTTAGTGAGGGCTTCGATCTGATCGCCGGTAGCCTGGCGAGTGGTGACGGTCTGCTGGGCTACGAGCAAGATCTTCTGTGCGGTGAGCGCCTGGTAAAAGGCCTGATCTACGGCCAAAGTAATATCTTCCGCCGAGGCACGTTCGAGGTCGAGCTGCGCCCGGGCGTTGGACTGTGCGTTGCGGATGAGGTTGTGAGTGCGGCCGAAGTCTGTAATGAGCTGGCTGACGGTGAGCCCGCCAGCAGCGCGGTCATAGACGGAGGGATTGTTTAGCGCGCCGGCAGTGATGCGGCTGTCTTGGTGAGCGCCGACAGCCGTCAGGTCGGCGAATGCCGAAGGCAGATCGCCGGCGCGAACCTCGCGTGTAACCTGCGCCTGTGCAAGCTGGAGCAAGTGGGCGATGCTGATGTTCGGGTTATGCTGAAGGGCCATCTTTTCCGCATCGGCAAGGGAGAGCCCGGGGCCAACGGGCGGGGTTTGCAACTGCGGCTGGTCAGGCACGGATTGCTGCGCGCCCGATGGTGGCAAAGGCAGCTCTTGCGCGATGAGCTGCGCTGCCGGCGCATCAGGTAGCGCATGCTGCTGTAGTTGCTGAGCCGGACTAGAACACGGCAGGAGCAACAGTAAGCAGGCGAGCGTGAAAGACTTCGATTTGCCGTGGTTACTCATGCCTGTGCCTCCGGTGTTGCTAAAGATTTTCTTTCGCGGCGGCCGTGAATGATCAGGTAGACGGCCGGCACCAGGAAGATGGTTACGGCGACGGAAGCGGCGAGACCGCCGATGATGGCGCGGGCCAACGGCGCATACTGTTCGCTGCCTGCCTCAAGCCCCAGCGCCATGGGAATCATGCCCAGCAGGGTGGCAAGGGAGGTCATGAGAATCGGGCGCAGGCGAATCTTGCAAGAGTGCACTACGGCATCGAGCAGTGTCTGTCCCTGCCTGTGCAAGATGCCCGCGAACTCAACGATGAGAATGCTGTTCGAGACCACAATGCCAGTCATCATGATCAGTCCCATGAGCGACATGATGTTCAGCGTGCTGCCGGTCAACAGCAGGATTAGCAGCACGCCGACCAATCCTGGCGGAACGGCCATCAAAATGATGAAGGGGTCCATAAAGGAGCGGAACTGCGCCATCAGGATGAGGTAGACCATCAGTACCGCAATGGCCAGGCCGGTTCCAAATTCCTTGAAGGCCTCATTCATGTTGACCACGGCGCCGTGCAGGCTGAGGACGGTGTTGCGATCGGTCTTAGTGCCGGCCAGCAGCTTGTTAATGCGCGCGCCCACACCCTGTAGCGACTCAGTGCGCGTGGCCACGTAGATGTCGATGACACGGCGGATCTGGTAGTGGTCCACTTCCGTCGGGGTATTGATGAAATTAATGCTGGCCACGGAACTGAGAGGCGTATAGCCGGTGGTGTGATCGCCCGCAGTGAACGTGGCGGGCAAAACCGCAGCGCCGCGGCCTACGTCCCCCGGCGCATAGCCGGGCGGGTGCGTACCGCGCAGAGGAATATTCTCGAAGTCTCCGATCGACATGTTGTTGAGCCAGCGGTCGGCGTATTGCACGGTGACCATGTAGTTGTTACCGGTCTTCGGATCGATCCAATAGCTGGGCGCCACCATGCCGTCCGATGTCATGGCGGTAATGACGTTGTCCACTACATCCTTAGTTGAGAGTCCGATCAGGCTGGCTTTTTCGCGGTCGATGTTCAACTGGATGCCGGGATAGTCGAGGTTTTGCGGAATGTAGACCTCGGAGACATTAGGAAAGCCGCGAATTTTCTCAGCCATCGTCTGCGCCAGCGCATAGGCGCTGTCCATGTCGTTGGATTTGATCTGAATGTCGATCGGCGCAGGCAATCCCTGGTTGACGACGCCATCTACCAGGCCGCCAGCCTGCGCATAAGTGGTGAGTTCCGGCAACTGACGGGCCAACTTGTCCTGAATCTCGCGCATGTATCGGTAGCTGTTGATGCCGTGGTCTTCTTTCAAACTGGTCTGGACAAAGGCGGTATCCATGGACGCGTTGGGGGTATAGATTGCGGACAGATCTGGATAGACGCCGATGTTGGAGACGATCATGTCAAGGTCTTTGGGCTTGACCACGCCGCGAATGACGTTCTCAACCTGGGCCATGTAATCGTTGCTGACTTCGAGGCGGGAGCCACTAGGCATACGCACATTGAAGATGAACTGGCCCGGATCCGTGCGTGGAAAGTAGGCGCGGCCGAGGAAGGGAAAGAGGCCTACCAGAATCACGGCCATCCCCCCCAGAAGCACTGTGGCTGTAAAGCCGGGCCGCCGCATGGCCCGGAAGGCCAGCTTCTCATACCAGTCAAGGAAGCGCTGGAAGGAATCGTTGAAGAGGATCACTAAGCGCGTGAAATGCGCCGGCTTGGTTCCAATCACAGCATCCAGTTCGCCCTCGTGTTCCATCCCCTTCGGATCGAGGCGGACAAAAGTGGCGCAGAAGAGCGGCACAACAGTCATGGCGAAGAAATAGGACGCGAAGATGGAAAGCACCACACCGAGCGCAAGCGGGGTAAAGATGTACTTGCTGATACCGGAGAAAAAGGTGACTGGAAAGAAGACGATGGCAGTGGTGAAGGTGGCGGCCAGCACGGCCATGGAAACTTCCTCTCCGCCCTTCTCAGCGGCTTCTCGCGGAGGCATGCCATTCTCCATGAATCGGAAGATGTTTTCGAGCACGATGACGCCGTTATCGATGAGACGCGAAAAGACCAGCGCCAGCCCGCCTAGAAGCATGGTGTTAATGGAGCCATCCATAGAATGGGTTATGAGCAGGCAGACCAGCATGGAAAGCGGAACCGCCAGCAGCACAGCCACGGTGGCCCGCGGGCTGCCCAGGAAGACAAGAATCATGATCGCGGTGAGCACCAGGCCGATAAAGGCTTCGCGCGAAACGTTGGCGATGGCGAGTTTGACGAACACCGATTGATCGAAGACTACTGCTGTCTTGAGATTGGCGGGAATATCTACGAGGTGCTTAACGGCGGCCTTGATGCCGTCGACGATGGCGATGGTGTTGCTGTCGCCGCCCTGCTTGAAAATGGGAACGTAGACGGAGCGTTGCCCGTCGATGCGCACAATGTTGTATTGCAACGCGCCGGCGTCTTTCGCCTTGCCCACGTCGGCCACCAGCACGGAGGAGTTGCCGACTGACTTGAGGGGCAACTCGTTCATCGAGGTGGCATCGGGGAACTGGCTGTTGGCGTAAATGTTGTAATCTTTCGATCCCACGCGCACGTCGCCGGCGGGCAGGATCAGGTTGGACTGATCGACGGCCGTGACTACGTCGCTGAGGCTCAGGTTGCGAGCTTCGAGCTTGAGCGGGTCAACGTAGACCTGGATTTGGCGGTAGGTTCCCCCGTAAGGTTGCGGCACAGATGCGCCTTGCACGTTCGATATCTGGTTGCGCACCTGGAACTGCGCCAGGTCTTTCAACTGCGTTTCGTTGAAGCCCTGTCCCTTGAGAGTCACAAGGCATACGGGCTGGGTGGAGGCATCCATGCCGAGCACAACGGGCGGCAGTGTGCCTGGAGGCAGCCGGCGCAGATCGGCCATGGCGAGATTGGCAATATTGCTCAACGCCGCGTTGGGATCGGTACCGGGCTTGAAGTAAATCTTGATCAGACTTACGCCGGTGAGCGAGCGCGATTCGCTGTGATCGACGTTGGCCGCGAGCGTGAAGAAGCGCTCGAAGGTGTTCGTGATGTCGGCCTCGACCTGTTGCGGCGGCATGCCGTTGTAGAACGTGGCGACGACCACAACCGGCATGTCGATGTCGGGGAACAGGTCCACGGGCATCTTCACCGTAGTCACCACGCCAATCAGGGTCACCATCAGGCAAAGCATGATGATGAAGTAGGGAAATTTGAGAGCAAATTTTGGCATTAGTTGTTGCCTCCCTCTTCTTCCCCGGCCTTCATGTCGATGGTGCCGCCGGTCTCGTGCACAGTGTCGGACGCAGGCTCAGGTGTAAGAAGTGGATCGACGCGCTGGCCTTCGCGATAGTTCTCCTGTCCGCCAAGCACGACGCGATCGCCCTGATTGAGGCCGCTGATAATCTCGGCCAGCTTTTGCCCTTCCAGCCCCACTCGAACTCTGTGGATGTGAACGCGATTACTGTCGTCAAGCACGTAGATTGTCTGCTGATTGCCTTTCAAAACCAGGGCGTCCACCGGGACGGTCACGACGTTATTGCGATCCACCAGTTCGAGCAGGGTGTTGGCATACATGCCTGGAGCGATGGAGAGATCTTTGTTTTCGACATCGATCTCGGTCTCCATGGTGCGCGTCTCAAAGTCCACGTTGCGCGTAAAGCGCACGATCTTTCCGGTGAAACTGCGGTTGATCGCATCCACGCGCACGTCCAGTTGATCGCCCACATGCACAAATTGCACGTCGTCTTCGGGAACGGGAACACGCAATCGTAGAAGGCTGCTTTGCGACAAGCGCACAATCGGGAGTGCTTGATCGTTAGAGTTAGTGCCGCCCTGAATCAGTGCGCCTGTATCGGCGTAGCGCCAGATCACGACGCCCGCGATGGGCGCTGTGACGTTGGTGTAGTTTTCGAGCGCATCAACGCCCTGCTCGTCTGCCGTTGCCGCTCCCATGTGCTGTTTGGCTGCGGCCATGGCAGCCTTGGCGGAATCCACTTGCGCCTGTGCTGAGAGATCCTGCGCCTGCGCATTGTCCAATTCCTGTTGCGCGATCAGCCCAGGACGAGCAGCAGCAGCCTGCCTCAATCGTTCCGACTGTGCGTGCAGGGCCGAGTAAGTCGCTTGGGCGCGATCGATTTCATGTTGTGCACGCGTGATCTCTTCCTTGCTTTGCTCCACCGAGAAAGTGGCAGACTGCAACTGGGCTTTCAATTCGGGCACCTGCAGCATAGCCAGCGTCTGCCCTTGATGCACAACGTCACCGATATCGACATTGATGCGTGCCATATAGCCGCTCACCTTGGGGTGAACATCGACAACCTGATACGGCTGGAACTGCCCAGCCAATGTGAGCACGCGCGAAATGTTGCCACGCTGAGCAGCAGCAACCCGTGCCGAGGCGACGGTGGATGCATTAGCATCCGAGTCCCCCTTGCCGTCATGGCAACCGGAGAGGCCAAGTGCCGCGCACATCATTGCGAGAAAAGCTGGAAAAATGCAAGGATGTCTATGCATGAAAGTTCGACTCCTGTTAATGGGAGTTTCCAGTTTGCGAATCGCTTTTAAGTCAACTAAGGGATTGAAACAGCGACCTTGAAACGATCCTGTCGGTATCCAGTTTTGATGCTTAGCTGGGTACCTGAGTCCTCGTTCGCGATGAAAGCGCGTAGTGAAACGCCGAATCTTATGGATTCTGCGGTCAGAACGGCAATAATTCTCTATTTGGAGAAGTCGCTCGCTGAGGACTAGAGAGCTGGCGGGGGGCGGAAGAAGAGGCCTGGAAAGAAGTAAGAAGCGGCGGAAACCCGTATGTGGTTGAAATCATCGTGGGCGCCGGAGAGAAAACGGGCGTTCGTCCATGTGATTACCGCGACAGAAACCACAAAAATCAAGGCAAGCGGGAATGTAACCGGGGGAAGCGTAGAAACGCCATGAGATACCAAGGTTGGTAAATCCGCCGGGAGCGCCTTCTGGCTCTGGATATCACCGCGTGGTCCTATGATCGGAAAGTACCATGCAGTCTTTGCTTCCACCGCAAAGAGCACTGCCAGCAGGCACAGACCCAGTGCCAGCGTGTTGCGTCTTTTTTGTGGGGAAGCAAGAAATTCCATCATGATTTTCAGTTTATCACTGGGTTCCACGCGATCCACCCTTGACCCGGTATTTGGCAGTTGAGGGCATCAAATTCCGTTCACATTTGTTGGAGTAGTTCTTTGTGCACCAGGTTGCACAGCTTCATAGTCAGCGCATTGCTCATTCCGTAGTAGACAAACAGTCGTCCTTCTTACCGTTTGATGATCCCGGCCGATGCCAGAAGTGCAAGATGCTTTGAGATATTGGATTGGGTTGCACCTGTCGCCGCCACAATTTCGCCAACCGTCAACGGCTTTGCGCAGATTGCCTTCAGAATCTTGAGGCGCATGGCTTCACCCAGCAGGCGAAATTGTCCCGCCATCTTCTCAAGATCGGCGTTGTTGAGTTCCCGCGATGTCCTGATATTGCCGGGTTCTTGGTCGCCTTCTTTGCCGGTGAAGTGACTCTCTGTGGCGTCTATGCAGGGACTGTAGCCCGTTAATGTGGCCGGTGATGCCGCCAGTCCGTTCCCGAATGGCATTCTGGTGAAGACCGATGCGCATCCGCTGGTGCAGAGTTCTTCAATCGACGACTCTTCGAAGTCAGATTCAATCCGGGAAGATCCTGATCTCCTGGCGGAATCAGGCCGGTGTGGTTCAACCTGGCGACCACATCGTCAAGCTGAAAGGTCCGAACCAGAAGGGCGGCCTCGAAAATGTACAGTCCTATAGTTTCTGCGCGTTGGCGCAGTAGCTTTCAGCGCGGCTCGTCCTGACGCCGGGGCTCGATCAAGAATTCACCGCTTCCATGTCGACTCCGACCTTTAGCGTATGTGCGCCGCCGCCAAGAATCAGGCCGTGGAGGGGACTGACATCGCCGAAGTCCCGGCCCCAGGCGATCGTGACATGACCATTCGTCGGAACAACATTGTTGGTGGGATCCACGTCAACCCAGCCAATTCCGGGGCAATAGGCAGACACCCACGCATGCGACGCATCGGCTCCCACCATCCGCGGCTGGCCGGGAGGCGGGAAAGTGCGCAGATAGCCGCTAACATACCTTGCGGGCAGGTTGATTGAGCGAAGGCAGGCGATTTGAATGTGCGCGAAATCCTGGCAAACGCCTCGCTTCTTTCGAAACACCTCTTCGGGTGGAGTTCTGACCGTGGTCACTTTGGAATCGAATCGAAAGTCGCGATGAATGCGTGTCGTCAGATCCAAGAGTCCTTCAATTAACGGCCGCTCCGGAGTAAACGATTGTCTCGCATATCCGGCAAATTCCGGTCGCAGCCTAATGCGGGGCGATTCAAATCGGAACTGATAGGCCTCAAGAGCTTCAGGGCTGTGATCTAAGGCCAAGCTCTTGACCACTTCTTCCCAAGGAGGAGACGGTGGATGGGGATTTGTCGCGGCCTTTTCCAAAACGACTCGGCTCCGCGCTTCAACAATCAATTCGTTGTGTGGTTCTTCAATGGTGAAGAAATATTGGTTGTTGCCAAAGTAATCGGTGCGCTCGGACATGATGGCCGGACTCGGCACAATCTGCAGCTCGCTTTGGGTTACGAGGTGGCCAGGTAGAGAGCGAGGCTTGAGACACGCAACGTGGCTGCCGACCGACACGGGATATTTGTACTTGTAAGCAGTGCGATGAACAATTTTATAGATCATAGGCCTATGCTGATCGGAAGCGTGCGAGCGTGACTGAAATACCGGCTGGATAAGTTATCTGACCACGATGGCAGCAGACGTTCCAAGCCTCCCAGGAAACTTTCGAGCCGAACGAGGCCATTTGTATCCTTGGCCGCAGAAGGATCTCCGGGCAAGCTGTAGCCTAGAGTTCGCAGATCGAAACTGCGCAGCATCGCCAGAGCGCCGCGCATTGCTTCAAGATCATCCGCCATGTGCCTGGGAAGTTTCTGATACAGATCGACGAGGTGCGCAAGTTGAAAATCCAAAGCCCGAGGATTACTTTCGTCGGCCATTAGGACATCAAGCACAGCCATTGGCTGAAGTGTTGTGTAGTAACGAGTCCGATAGGTCATCGTACTGTCTGCAACTTCGAGCAGGCATTCCAGGAGCGGCCAGTCTAGTTCACCAAGTGGAAGGGTAATCTGTCTCAACAGCCGCGTCAGATAGATGGCGCGCTCAAGGCGCCGGCCGATGCTCATGAACAACCAGCCCAAGCCACGATTGATATTTTCGCGCTCCATTCCTGAGAATGCTGAGAGCAATTCCAGGCAGAGAGTGAGTGTTGCCGGATAGTCAAGAATCTGCGTATCCCGCTGGGGCTCAAGTGAGGTGCGCAATTGGCCGATCAGGATCATCATGTCGGCCGACAGCCGCTCGCGAACATTGTTGCCGACGCGAGATACCTCTGAAAGGATGAAGGACAAGCTATCTGTCCGATTTGCCTCAGAGATGACGGAGATTAATTCCTGCTCGAACTCGCGCGGGGTTGGGCGCTTCTTCTTTGCCTTGGGTAGCTTGCTGTGCCGTGATTTCAGGCAACTATGCAAGCGGATCAAACACTCGAGTTCTGCTGGGTCGGCTCGACGCACGCGGGAGATCATTGACCGTGCGATTCGAGCTGTGTTCTCGGCCCGCTCGACATATCTACCCAACCAGAAGACTCGATCTGCCACGCTACTTGGCACGTCGGGCGAACCACGCTGCAACGCAACCGGTTGGTCACGAGGGTGGAGCAGGCTAAATGTGTCCACCGGGCTGTCCCAAAGAACCCATGCGTCTTTGCTGTGTCCGCCGCGCTGCATCGACACAACGGATCCTTCAGCCTCGGCAACGCGCACCAGTCCGCCGGGAATGGCCGTCCATCCATTTCCTGTGTTGATCACATAGGCTCGAAGTACCACGCTGCGTGAATACAGGTGGCCGTTTCCCCAAACCGGAGCATTGGACAAGGCGATCTGCTCCTGGGCCACATATTCATGAGGCGACGCCATCAACTGTGCGGTCAACTTTCTCCGTTCCGCCTGCTCCAGCCTGGCGGCAAACACCGGCTCCATTCCGCGGGACGGAAATGCCGGCTTCAAGACAATCGAGTCAAGGTGGTTGAGTACCCAGTCGAGTGCATATGTTTGCCCGCACCACCAAGTGGCGACGGAAGGGAGTTTGAGGTTTTCTCCGATAAGGTGCCGGGAAAGTCCGGGAAGAAACGGCATGATGGCAGCAGTCTCAATCACGCCACTGCCCAGCGCGTTGGCAATCTTCACGTTGCCGGCCACGACGGCTTCGACGAGGCCGGGCACACCGAGCAAGGAGTCACTGCGCAATTCAAGCGGATCGCAGAAGCTGTCGTCGACCCTGCGCAAGATCACATCGACTCTCTCCAGTCCATCCACTGTCTTAAGATATACACACCGGTCGCGCACGGTAAGATCCGCTCCCTCGACCAATGTGAATCCCAGATAACGCGCAATGTAAGAATGCTCGAAGTAAGTTTCGTTGTTTGGGCCTGGCGTCAGCAACACGACGCGCGGATTGCTGCATTGAGCCAATGAGGTCAGTGCATCACGCTGCGCGCGGAAAAACGGCGCAAGCCTTAAAACATTTGAGTTGCGAAATATTTTTGGCAGCACATCGGTGACAATGGTGCGGTTTTCGAGCGCATAGCCGCTGCCCGAAGGCGCCTGGGTACGATCGGAAAGCACCCACCATTGGCCGTCGGGCGAGCGGGCGAGATCAACCGCGAGCATGTGAAGATAAGAATGCGCGGGCACACGCACACCAACCAACGGGCGCAGGAATGCGGGATTGGCGTAGAGAAGCTCCGCAGGGAAATGCCCACTCGTGAGCAGCGACTGAGATCCGTAAAGATCCTCGAGAATCAGGCTCAGCAACCTTGCGCGCTGAATAATTCCCTTTTCGATATAGCGCCACTCATCGGCAGCAATCAGGAACGGGACAATATCAATTTCCCAAGGCCGGTTTGCGCCGAGAGGATCGCTGTAGATGTTGTAGGTGATGCCGTTCTCGCGGATACGACGCTCAGCTCGAAGACAGCGGCGCCCCAACTCCTCGGGTCCGATGGCGCGGAGTGACTCCATCAGGTGCGCCCAGTGAGCTCGTGGATTCACACCATCGGCGGACAATTCGTCATACGCATCGCCGTAGCGCAGCGAATTTTGATAGAGATCGACCGTCAAGGCAAACGCTCCTGCGTACTGATGCGGACGCGCGAGTTGGGCGGCGGAATGCGCAGGTCCAGAGTTTCAGGGAAGATCGGATTGGTTTCTTCGTCGGGAATCGGCACTGGTTCGGTTGGTTCGACGACTTCAAAGCGTTCGACTCGTCGCGCCAAGGCCTCAGTAGCATCCACCGGGCGGCTTTTGTACTCCCGGCCCGCAGGTGGCTCGATACGATAAACGCATTGGCTAAGTGAGCGCTGGTTGCGGCGATCAATCAGAGTGAATGTGAGGGGCGAATGCACTGGGATCGTAGGATGCATCGTCGTTGACAGTCTACGCGCTCGGAATCTTACACCGGCCACCGCAATTCCGGGCTCGGCGGTGGGATGCAGCGGTACACGCCGGCCATTGCACGCCACGATGTATCTGGGATCCGCCGTTAATCCCGAGACCTTCAGTTGTACGCGCTCAACCGAAGAGTCAACGTTGCGAACCGTCCTGCCGGACACAGTCTCTTCAGCCAGCACGTTCCACGGTTCGAGTGCTCTGCGAAGCTCGATTTCTACTCCATCTGCGGAGACAGATCCGATCTTGGGAAAGCGAAATTCGAAGTGCGCATCAAACCAATCCGCTTCAAGCTCGAATCCGGATTGCCGTAAATAGGCGAGCACCTCGAGGAAGTCCTGCTTCACGAATTGGGAGAGCATAAAGCGGTCGTGGAGCGTCGTCCCCCAGGGAATGAGGCTTCCCTCAAATGGAGTTTTCCAGAACGCGCAAACCAATGCGCGGACGAGCAACATTTGTAGAAGTCCCATGCGCACATTGGGCGGCATTTCGAAGGCTCGCAGCTCGAGAAGGCCGAGTTGGAGTCCAAGCCCCTCGGGAGGAAAGAGCTTGTCTACGCAAAACTCGGCGCGATGCGTATTTCCGGTTACGTCGGCAAGCAAATTTCGAAAGAGTCCATCGACAATGTATGGTTGACAATCTGCCGACGGGAGATGGCGGAAAGCAACTTCGAGCTCATATAAGGAGTCCATCCGCGCTTCATCCACGCGCGGATACTGACTCGTAGGACCAACATACATTCCTGAAAACAGATAAGACAGCGATGGGTGATTTTGCCAGAACGAAATCATGCTGCGCAGCAGATCTGGACGCCTCAGGATGGGGCTATCAGCCATAGTCGCTCCGCCAAGTACGATGTGGCTGCCTCCACCGGTGGCGTTGCGATCGCCGTTGAGATTGAATTTTTCAGAAATCAGCCGGTTGCCGCGAGCTTCCTCGTCGACCAAGACATAAAGTTCTTCAAGTTGGTCCCAGTTGCTGGCGGGTGGCAGGTTTATTTCGAGAACGCCAGGGTCGGGAGTGACGCTGAAGGAACGGAGGCGCGGATCGGCAGACGGGGCATAGCCTTCGATCCAGACTGGCATTTCCAGATAGCGGCAAGTGTCCTCGACGGCGCTTATCAGATCGAGGTAGTCCGCGAGGATGGGCGCATAGGGCAGAGAAACATGAAGCCGACCATCGCGGACCTGCACGCACAGGGATGGACGAATAAGTTCGTGCGATCCGTCGGGGGGACGCAAAATCGGCGGCAGTGGGTCGCTCTCAGGCTCTACATCGAAGAGTTCCAAGCGCCGCGGCTTGTGCGTTGGCAGCTTGGCGCGATCCCCAAACGGAGCTTCGCCCAACTCATAATCAAGCTCGTCAGGTGCGATCCAAGGGATGGCCTCGGTCGGAATGCGATAACCGATCGGCGAGTCACCATGTGACAGAACAACGTGTTCCAAGCCTGAAAACCACCACTGACTTGACCATTGCAGAATTCCATTGGGCTGTCTGCGACGAATTGGAAGAATGTAACCTGCAGGTTCAGTCGCTGTCGGCTCCTGCTCAAATGCAGGCAGAATGTTCTTGGCACTCACCTGAAGTCGCCGCGTGAGAGCCTGGACAAACCTTAAAGCGTCGATCCCTTTGAATCCATAATTATGATTCTCCAGCGCGATAAGCTTCACATCTTCCCAAACGGGAACGCTGTCCAAACGCCAAAAGCAGTTGAGCGCCCAACGAGGCAAAGGCTCACCCGGATACCATTTCCCCTGACCGTAATGAAGAAGGCCGCCTGGAGCCATTTTTTGTCGAAGAGCAAGAATGAGAGCCAGACCGCGGGTCCGCTTGACGTCGCCGAGGGCATCGATATTCCATTGAGGGCTCTCTGGATCATCAGTACCGACGTATGTAGGCTCGCCGCCCATGGTCAGGCGGACATCGTGCGCCTTAAGATCTGCATCGACGCGGTGCGCGACCTGGCGTATGCGGGGCCACTGCTCCTGGTCATCGTCCTGAGACCGTGGTTGCGAATCGTCCAAGCGACGAACGGACAATTCGTAGCTGAATTCGATGCTCGCCCGCTCCGCGGTCCCTGAGATTGGAGCCGCTTGAGAAGCACTGGACGTGCAGGCCAGCGGGATGTGTCCTTCGCCGGCAAGAAACCCGGAAGTGGGGTCCAAACCAATCCATCCAGCACCCGGCAAGTAGGCCTCAGCCCACGCATGCAGGTCGGCAGAGTCGGCTTGTGGCCCGACATTTGAACCGGCTGACTCCGACTTCTCCACCGCAAGCTGGATGAGGTAACCCGAGACGAAACGTGCTGCGATTCCTAAATTCCGAAGACACTCCACGAGGAGCCAAGCAGAGTCGCGACAGGAACCCGAGCGCTTTTGAAGGGTCTCCTCAGACGTCTGGATTCCGTGCTCCAAGCGGTTGACATAGACAATCTCATCTCTCACCTTGCGATTCAAAATCAACAGGAGATTTACGGTTCCAATCCTCTGATCTCGGCAACTTTCAATAAAGGTCGAAAGCAGAGGGCCCGGTGGATCGGCTATCAAATAGGGATGAAGATCACTCGCATATTCAGGGCCGTATTTGAATGGATATTCCTCGACAGCAGGGTCAAGCAGGAAGTCGAACGGGTTGATCGGAGAGAGATCCGCGATGAGATTCACACTGACTGTAAACTCGTTCGTCTTGCTCTGAAAAACAAGGCGCGCTAGATGATTCGAGGAAGGATCTAGTTGCCAGCTCAGGGAGTGTTCAGAGGGCGTGACGCCGAGAGAGTAACTAAGGATAGGTGTGCGACAGTGCAATGCGGGGCGCAATCGTATGATTTGCGGACCAAGAGAAACCGCGATGTCGTATCGATAAATTGTCTGATGCTTCAGTGCAACTTGAATTCCCATCCGCCCTCATTCGGCACGCGACGGAAGTCGGCGGTCCGCTTCTCTTGGCACCTGAGCCCTCGCGCCGCCGAACTCATAGTGTAAGCCGGAGTGTATGAACACGTTAGCATATCGGTTTCCCGTCGGAAATCGATTCACGCACTTGAAAACCCGCGTGAGAAATACGCCCCTGATAGCTTTTCATCCATCGAGAGGAATTCAGTTGCTGGACGGTTGCCGGAACTGTGGTGAATCTAATGGCCCGGACGCTCACTGAAGGAAGAAAGATTCTGGGGCATAGCAGGCTATGCGGCCCGGGTGCTGCCCATTGGCTGGACGACAGGCGTGAGAAGGTAGATCGGACTGGTTAACCGGCCCAAAAAATTGGCATTCTCCTCAGACAACCCCCTTTTACGGAGATGCATCTCTCTCTCAGCCTCACTCTGATTGGCATTGGGTTGGTGTGTGTTCGGGGATCATCGGCCTAGTCTTCCAGAGCCTGCCTAAATCTCAGCAATCTCAGGAGTTGACCGCATGGAGTCAGTCGTTCAGCCGCCCACTTTGAGTCCGAGTGGACGCGATGTCGCGTCCGTTGGAAAAGGCACAGGTGCCGATGGCTCAATTGATGGTGCCTCGCCGGAATTCCTGGCAGTCATTCTGCAAAGCATGCAGACAATGAAAGATGGGGACTTCAGCGTTCGCCTGCCGGTGACATGGATAGGATTGCCCGGCAAGATCGCGGACAGCTTCAACGAGATTGTCACGGCCAACGAACAGATGGCATTGGAGTTGAAGCGCGTGGGCCAGGCGGTCGGCAAAGAAGGCAAGA
>Ga0181537_10000913_pt1 | contig 27685 bp, 23 predicted proteins | sample PEATcosm2014_Bin_39_FD_119765 | JGI IMG/M metagenome (GOLD analysis project Ga0181537, IMG submission 119765) | Peatland microbial communities from MTU Mesocosm Facility, Houghton, MI, USA - PEATcosm2014_Bin23_10_metaG | ecosystem: Environmental > Terrestrial > Soil > Wetlands > Peat | place...
CGCCAAGGGTGGAAGCACGATGACGTGAAGGCGGGGGAGCGGGTGACGCTGACGTTCAATCCGCTCAAGGACGGATCGCCGGGCGGGGTGCTGGTGTCGGTACGTTTTCCCAACGGGCGGGAGTTGTCGGGCATCCCGGCGGGGGCGCCGGCGGGGTTTGCGGGGCCGGCGCCGGGCACGTTGCCCCCCGGGGCTCCCTTGCCGGGCAGTGCGGCGCCGGAGGCGCAGAAATAAGTCGGCGCCGAGGGTGAGGACCTCAGCGGCGGCGCAGTCGCGGCTGAGAATGAAGAGGTTGGGATTTTCAGGGCTTTGGCGCACCAAGACGCCGAAAGAATTCTGAACCAATGGGGAGACAAAAAATGCGATCTGTAACAGGTTATGCGCTTTGCGCGAGCATCATCGGCTCTGTACTGGCGATCGAGCCTGCGCCGGCCCAAACGGCCGGCACCGCGGAGGCCGAGGCGCCGGGGGCGCTGAATGAAATCGTGGTCACCGCCACCAAACGTTCCGAGAGCATCCAGACCGTTCCCATTTCGATTGCGGTGGTTTCCCAGGCGCAACTGCAGGAGCAGAATGTGCTGGACAGCTCGGACCTTGGCCGGGTGGCGCCGAGCGTGGCATTCAATCAGGTCTTCATTGCGGCCGGCAACGCGTTCAGCGTGCGCGGGGTGGGCAGCCTCGCGGGCGGTGCAGCCGTGGACCAGTCGGTGGGCGTGGCATTCGACGGCGTGCCGCTGGGCTCGGCCGCCGGCAACATCTCCGATCTGGTCGATATGCAGCGGGTGGAAGTGCTGAAGGGCCCGCAGGGGATGCTGTTCGGCAAGAACGCCTCAGCGGGCTTGATCAATCTCGTAACGAACGTGCCGAATATCGACCAGACCGAGATCATCGGCCGCGTCTCGTATGGCACATTGAACGATCAGCAGTACAGCGCCACCGTGAATTTGCCGATCGGCGATACCATGGCTGCGCGCCTCACGGGGTGGAAGTTCAAGCACGACGGGACCGTGTTCGAGAGGAATACCGGCCAAAGCATGAACGACAAGAACACGGCCGGGGAGCGTCTGCGATTTCGATTGCTGCCGGTGGAGAATCTCGATTTGAATTTCACGGCCGAATTCCAGAATCATGACCAAAACGGCACCGCGTACACCGTGCGCTCGTACGGAACGGCGGTGCCGTTCGGTGCGAACGGACCGACCGTCCAAGCCTATGACCAGTCGCTCGGCATCTACGCGAGCCCGACCAACCGAACTGCGGATGACCCGGGCAATGGCCAGCCGTTCTTCGATCATGGCAGCACCAGTGCCTGGACCTTTCAGAGCGACTACTCGATACCCGGCAGCGGCATCGTCACCTCGGTATTGTCCTATCGCGCGAACGACCTCAATCAGAACGGCGCGGCCTATCCGACCTCCTACCCCTTTCCGTATCAGGGCAGTCAAACGGAGAACATGGATTTCGGCCATTTTCACCAGTTTACCGGTGAACTGCGCTACGCCTCGCCGGTAACGGACCGCCTGCACTACGTGGCCGGATTGTTCTACTTCAAGGAGCAGATAAAGGACGAGTTCACGTTGGGCGCGGACAACATATATGTCGGCCCGCAATTTTTTGTCGCCGGTCCCATTGTCGATGTGAACGCCCACACGTTCGGCGTGCAAAGGGGTACCAACGAGAGCTACGCGGGCTTTGGCGAGGCAACCTTCGACATCACTCCGCAACTGCATTTCATTGCCGGACTGCGCGAATCGCACGACGATGATTCGGGCAATATTCATCGCATCGAGCTGACCCCCTCGCCGGACGTTCCCGGCCTCACGGGGCCCGGCGACTCTTTCGGTCCCCTCGATTACGATGCGCACATCTCAGACACGCTGACCTCGTGGCGCACGGGATTGCAGTATCAAATGGTGCCGGAGGCGATGCTTTACGTGACCGCCTCGCACGGCTACAAGGGGCCCGGAGTGACGGTGAACATTTTCACTTCAGAGAACGATGCCGGCTTCCAGGCGACTCACGGCGTCGTGAAGCCGGAAATCGCCACGGCTTACGAAATGGGCGTGAAGACCCAGTGGTTCGAGCGGCGCGTGACTCTGAACTTCGCCGCGTTCGACGAAACGTTCACCAACTTCCAGGCCACGCAGCGCTCAGCGACGAGCGCCAACGTGGTGCTGGTGACCAACGCGCCGCGCATGAAGAGCGATGGCGTGGATATCGACGCGAATTTCCTCGTCACGAAGGAGTTCAGCATCAACGCCGCCATGACGTATGCCAATTCGCGCTTCACGGAATTCGCCAACGCGCTGTGCTACGGCACGCAGACGGCGGCGCAGGGCTGCACCGACGGGCGCCAGAACTTGTCGGGCCAAAGCCTCAACAATGCTCCGAAAGTGTCCACGAACGTGGACGCGCACTACGAAGCGCCGCTGACCACCGATCTGCACTATTTTTTCGACGTGGATGATGCCTACAAGTCCTCACAGCACTTCGAAACCGACAACAGTCCCGCCGAGGTTCAGCCCGGCTACAACACGGTCAACGCCTCGCTCGGCGTGCGCGCCGCGAGCGGCCATTGGACGGTGACGGGCACGGTGAACAACCTGACCAACACTCACTACGTCGATTCGATGCTGGGGCAGGGCGGAGTCTTCGTCGGCCAGATCATCGGTTACGATACGTTGCGCACCTATCACGTGTCGCTCGACGCACGCTTCTAGCCGGTAACGCCGGCGGGATGGCCCACGCCCGCCGGCGATTGCGAGAAAGTGGGCCCACGGGGCAGCGAGGAACTTTTGCAATGCCGCTCGAGAATTCGCCCAGCAGCTACGGCACCGTCGCACGGACCATTCATTGGCTGATCGCCGGCCTCATCGTCGTGCAATTCGTCCTGGCTCCCATCCCGGAAGATCTGCCGCCGGGGATCCACGTTGTGCCGCCGTTCGGTCTCGATACCGCGGGAGTTCTTGCGCGACACAAGAGCTTTGGCATGACGGTGCTGCTGCTCATGATCGTGCGGCTGTTCTGGAGGCGCAGGAGTCCGCCGCCGGCACTGCCGGCGACCATGAGGCCGCTTCAGCGGCGTCTGGCGCGCATCTCGCACATCGCGTTTTACGTCATTCTGTTCGCCATGCCCTTGAGCGGCTGGATGACGGTTCAGGCCAAGGGCTCCTCGGCAAGCTGGTTCGGGCTGTGGACCTGGCCGAACTTCATCGGGAAGAGCGATGCGGCATTCCAGGGCTTGAGCTTCACGCATGAAATCCTGGGCCGCGTGCTTTTCTTCCTGGCGCTGCTTCATATCGCCGCCGCGCTCAAGCACCATTTCTGGAACAGGGACGGAGTGCTCGTGCGCATGCTGCCATTCGGGCGCTCGCGTGCTTCCCTGCCGCGTTCAGACGCTTAGAGTACTTCGCGGCCCGGCAGTCCCCGCGGCGCTTCATCGATAACATCGCTGACATCGTCGCCGACATCGTCGCTGCTCGACGCCGGGCGAATTCTTTAATCTCGCTGGGGTATTTTCGGGGATGCGGGTGGCATGATCACCAACATGATGGCCTCGCGATCCGTGTGGTTACGCACCTCGCGACGCTCGTTCGCGGCGATCAAGCAACTGTCGAAGCGGCGCAGGATCGAATTCTCGCCGGAGGCAAGCCGCACGGAGATCTCTCCGGACAGCACCACGTATATCTTTTCGTGGGGTCCGGCGTCCATCTCGGCCAGGCCGCCGGGCGCGTAATACGACAAGCCGACCGAACAGAACCCCACGCCGGTATGCTCCGGACTTTGCAGACGGTAAGCCGTGACGCCTTCGTGCTTGGGCGCGGTATACGCGAGGGCATCGGCAACAGGAACAACGCGCATCCAAACCCTCGCGCACGTACAAATGACGATTACAGGAGATAATATCGGCAAAATTTCATATATAGCAAGGATATTCGACTAATATCACCGTAGGTACAGCGCAACCCGGTTCGCGAGATCGCCATCACCGCATGCGTCGCACAGTGATACCCAACCGCGTCGGCTCCGCCTCGATCGAGGGCAAATCCGCCGCGCTCGCGGCCACGGGAATGCTCAGACAGGATCCTCGGGACGCAGGATCTTTCCCTTGGTCTCGGGAAGCAAGAATGCGGCGACGGCCATCAACGTGTAAGCGGCGGAGCCGAAAATGCCGATGGCTGCCCCCAATCCCATCTTGCCGGACAGAACCCCAACCAGTGCCGGAAACACCGCGCCCGATGCGCGTCCCATGTTGTAGGCGAACCCCTGGCCGACCCCGCGCACACGCGTGGGAAACTGCTCGGTGTAAAAGGCACCCATGCCGCTGAAGACCCCGGCGCCCGAGAAGCCGAGCGGAAATCCCAACACCAGCATGCTGGTGTTGCCGAAGGGAACAGACGTGTAAGTGAACACCAATAGCCCCGAGCCGATGGCGAACACCAGGAACGTCATTCGACGGCCTATACGGTCGGAGAGATAGCCACCGGTCACATAGCCAAAAAACGAGCCGCTTATGAGTACCGCCAGGTAGCCTGACGAGTCGAGCACCGATAGATGCCGCTCGGTGCGCAGGAAGGTCGGCAGCCATGTCGAGAGCGCGTTGTAACCGCCCTGGGCGCCGGTACCGACCAGAGCGCCAAGCACGGTCACTTTGAGCAGCGGCCGCCGAAATATATCGAGGAACGCGTTCCAATCGGTCTTCGGCGTGATCTCGCGGAAACGAAGATATACCGCGGGCTCGGCGACCAAACGGCGCAAAAAAAACACTCCCACGGCGGGCGTGACGCCGATGAAAAACATCACGCGCCACGCAGAGGCGGAAGGCAACAGTGAAAACAATAGGGCATACAGCACCGCAGCGGTACCCCAGCCCATGGCCCAACCGGATTGCATCAGGCCGAGAGCCTTGCCGCGGTGTTCCGCTCTGATGGTTTCGCCGAGCAATACGGCACCGGCCGCCCATTCGCCACCGAAGCCGAATCCCATCAGCGATCGGGCGGCGAGCAGTTGGTTGAAGTTGTTTGCCAGTCCGGAGAGCAGCGTGAAAAGGGCGAACCAAAGAATGGCCGCTTGCAACGTACGCACTCGGCCGAAACGGTCGGCGAACCATCCTCCCATCCATCCGCCAACGGCCGAGGAAATCAATGCCGAGGTTCCAATGATCCCCGCCTCGGCGCGCGACATGTTCCACAGACTCATCAACGCCGGAATGACGAAGCTGTAGATCTGAACATCCATCGCGTCGAGCGCCCATCCGCCCAATGCGGCGCCAAATGCAAATCGTTCGTTGCTCGTCAGCTCACGAAGCCAATCAACCGCGGCCGGCAATCTCATCGGGTGGCCTCACCGGGCTTGCGTTGACGACAATACGGCGAAATTCCCAGCTCCTGCACGTCCAGTGCCTCTTTTGAGTTTGTTTTTTACCGATATCGGGTAAATAATACCGGCGTACCCGCTCCCCGCCGGCGTCGTTCCCATTGTCGAGCTTAGCGAGAAACCTATGAAATTGGCATCGTTCTCAAATAAAGGCGTCATCAGCTGGGGCATCGTGGAGGGCGGCGAAGTCATCGATGTGGGCGCCAAGCTGCGTTCCTCATACGCGAATCTGCGCGAAGTCATTGCCGCGAACGGCTTTGCCGCCGCCGCCGCCGCTGCCGCGCACGCCGAGCGGCTGAAGTTGGATTCGCTGAAATTGCTGCCGGTCATTCCCGATCCCGCGAAAATCCTATGCGTCGGTTTGAACTACGAGACGCACCTGCGCGAAACCGGGCGGCCCGTTTCGGAGCATCCGACGCTGTTTACGCGTTATGCCGACAGTTTGCTCGGGCACGGCGATAATATCGTGAGGCCGCATGTCTCGACGATGCTCGATTACGAGGGGGAGCTCGCCGTCATCATCGGCAAGGGCGGCCGCTACATCCGACGCGAGAATGCCATGCAGCACGTGGCGGGCTATGCCTGTCACAACGACGCCACGATACGCGACTGGCAGCGGCACACCTCTCAGTTCACGCCCGGCAAGACATTTCCGGGCACCGGTCCGCTGGGCCCCTACCTGGTGACCAAGGACGAGGTCACCGATCTTGATTCGGTGACCCTCGAGACACGGCTCAACGGAGTCGTCGTCCAGTCGGCGACGATCGGTCAAATGATCTTCCCGATCCCGCAGTTGATCGAATACATCTCGACGTTCACACCGCTGGCGCCGGGCGACGTGATTGCGACCGGCACTCCGGGCGGTGTCGGCTTCAAGCGCGAGCCGCCGCTGTTCATGAAGGCAGGAGATCGGATCGAGGTCGAGATCAGCGGCGTCGGTCTATTGATCAACGGCGTCGCAAACGAAGCCTGAGGATTCAGGTGCGGGCCGGCGGCATCAGCTGCGCATGACCCCTCGACCCCAACTGTTGAGGGTGCGCTCTTCATGCGGCCACGCGCCGACCGGTCGGTCCGGCGTCACTCGTTCCAACTCGGCGGAAATTTCGATCCAATTGCCGTCCGGATCGTGTACGAAAATGAATAGATTGTTCCCCGGTCCGTGGCGGCCGGGACCCCAAATCACGGGCAGGCGAATCGACGCGAAGTGATCGCCCCAATCGCGAATGCTGTTCCATTCGGCCGATTCATAGCAGTGATGATCGAGCCGGTTCGTGTCCGCCCGGAAGATCGCCAGGCTGTGGTGCTCATGGTCGGTGCGCAGGAAGCACGTCCGCAAGGAGCCCTCTTGGTCGAGCACCCGGTCTGACAAACGAAAGCCCACGATGTGGTGGTAAAAGTTCAGCATCCGTTCGGCGTCCGTGCTGGCAACGACCACGTGCTGTAGCCTCGCCGGTAGGGTGGCGGCGGGGGATGCGGCGGGGGAAGCAGCGGGGGATGCGGCAGGCAGGCCGAACACGAAGCGGTGACCGTCGGGGTCCAAAAATCCCACGGACCCAGGCTGGAACAGCGGCGTCGCAAGCGGTGTCACCTCGATGCCTGCCGCCCGGAGCCGGTCGGTCAATCCCGCAAGTACCGCGGAGTCGGCAACCGCGTAGGCGGCAAATCCAAGGGATCCCGCGGTCCCTGGCGCAAGGATGAGCGCGCGTTGGGGGGCTTGACAGAGCCGCCGTTCCTGAATGGGCGTCACTGTCATGCCGAGGCATCGACGATAGAACTCAGCGAGCGCATCGGGGTCCGGCGACAAGAGCTGCAGATGATGCAGATGCGCCTGCAGGGGGTGCGATGAAGCTGGCACGAAGCTTCCTTAATGGTAGTGGTCAAGTTCTGCTATTAGGATAATCATAGCATATGTAATGATGCAAAAATCGCAGATTATGCTAATTTCGTTAAAACTAATCGGATCTGTGTTTTATGGCAAATGCTATACTCGATCGGGTCGGACGCGGAGCGTATTGATGGCAGCAGTTCGAACCTATCAGGTCGATGAAATCATCGATTCGCAGCCGGTCGGCAGCCTGCAGGTGCGCACCGTCGCGCTGTGCTGCTGCGTCGCGGCGCTCAATGGCTACGATGGACAGCTGGTCGGTTTCCTCGCGCCGTCGATGGCTGCCGATTTGCATGTCGATGTACGGTCGTTCGGTCCGATGTTCGCGGCAGGTTTCCTCGGCCTGATGATGGGCGCGATGAGCATGGGTCCGCTGGGCGACCGGCTGGGCCGAAGGCCCGCCCTGCTCATCAGCACCATCGTGTTCGGCGTGCTGGCCGGCCTCACGGGATTCGTGCACAGCCTGAATGAACTGGTGCTCGCGCGTTTCCTGACCGGGCTCGGCCTAGGCGGCGCGCTGCCGAACGTGGCGGCGCTGGCGACCGAGTATATGCCGAAGCGGCTCAATCGCATTCCGGCCAGCTTGATCGGCGCGGCCATTCCCGCCGGCGCGATGGGCGCGGGCTTGATCGCCACCGTCATCGTGCCGGGATGGGGTTGGAGAGCGATGTTTTATCTCGGCGGCCTGATGCCCTTGATGCTGGCTGCGGTGCTCGCCGTGGCGCTGCCCGAATCGGCGCGGTACTTGAGCCTTGATTCGGCCAAGCAGGGTCAGGTGCGCCGGATCATGGCGAAGATCTGGCCGGACGCCGCCCGTTTGAACGCGCATTTCGATGCTCCCCCGCGGATTGCCGAGTCCGGCGGCTCCGTGTTCGAGCTGTTCCGGCATGGCCGTGCGACCGTCACGTCGATGCTTTGGCTGATCAACATCATGAGCTTCATGGTGCTCTATTTCATCGTCAGCTGGATGCCGTCGCTGCTGAAGGCCGCTTCGCTGCCCGTGTCGGCCGGCATCACGTCGATTACCGCCTTCAGCTTCGGCGGCATCGTCGGCTCGCTCGCCGAAGGTCCGCTAATGAACCGATTCTCGCCCGAGCGCCTGCTGTTCGCTGAGTACATCGCCTTCGCGATGCTGGTCGGGATTCTCGCCGCCGCGCCCTTGTCGTTGGGTCTCGTCGCGATGCTCAGCTTCGTCATGGGCGTGACCATTCAGGCGGCCCAGGCCGGCCTCATCATTTTCGCAGTGACTTTGTATCCGACGGAAATCCGCAGTACCGGGGCGGGCTGGAGCGTCGCGGTCGGGATCGTCGGCTCGATCATCGGCCCGTTGCTGGGCGGAGCCGCCATGCTTGCGGGATGGAGCGCGCAGGCGATTTTCGCGTCCGGCGCCGTCCCGGCGCTGTGTGCTTGCGGCGCGGTCGGCGTCATCGCGTGGAGTAAACGAGAAATACGCGAGCATCGCGCCGCGTAGAGCGCGCCCGCCGCCGGTCAAACGTGCGATTTCCCATTTAATTAGATCCGCAACATAAAAACAACGACCGTTTTCTTGAAATACAGTAAAAAATGTCTTATGATCCGAGCGATGAATAACAATGCCTTTGGGGAGTCGAGCGATGAAAATACATGGCGTATACCTGACGTTCGCATTGATGGTGGGCTTGGCGGCGGCCGCACCCTCGCCGGCACAGGCTCAGCAGACCGCCGCGGCCACGCCGGCGAACACCGGTGAGTTGACCGAAATCGTGGTGACCGCCGAAAAGCGCGTCGAGAGCGTGCAATCATCGGCGGTTGCGGTATCGGTGGTGAGCGGCGATGCGCTGGCGAACAAGGGTGTCACCGATGTTCTGCGTCTGAACGACGCCGTCCCGGGCCTGGCCGTCGATGATAGCCTCGGGCAAACCGTGATTTTCCTGCGCGGCATCGGACCTCAGATCAATCTGCCTCAATATGCCTCCTCGGTGCCTTTTCAACTCGATGGGGCGGATGTTCAGCGCGAATCGCTGTCGACCGGCCTGTTCGACGTCGCACAGCTCGAAGTGCTGCGCGGACCTCAAGGCACCCTCTACGGCCGCAATGCCATCGGCGGCGTCGTCAATATTGTGAGCAATCGGCCCGTCAATAAGTACGAAGGGTCGGTTGACCTCGAAGGCGGCAACTACGGAACGTTCCGTTCGGATGGGATGATCAACGTTCCGTTCACCGATGTACTCTACGGCCGTCTCGCATTCCAAACGGTCTCGCACGATGGGTATGAAACCAACGGTGCGGGCCAGCAGGTCGCAGAGTCCGCCCGGGGCGAATTGCTCTACGATCCGAAGGGCAATTTCGATTTTCTGCTCACGTTTTCGGGTGGCCACGGGGGCGGCAACCAGGCTGACTGGATTCCCAAGACATGCGGTTACGCCCTGCCGGCCACGATCAAGAATCCGGCCGGTTGCGGTGATACTCCCCACAAGTACGGTCTCATCAACTCCGACAACCCATGGTACGACCCCCAATCCACCGCGGGAGACTTCGAAGAGGAGAACAACTGGCAGATCGCGGCGCAAATGAACTACCGGTTCGGCACCGACCTCACGCTGACCTTCCTGCCCGAATATGCGGTTGCACGGCAGGATCAGTTCGCCTTGGTTGGTCCCACCGGCATCGCCACGCACGTGCGCGATTCTCAGGGTTCCGAGGAGCTTCGCCTCGCCAACGCCGCCGGCAAGGAACAGGGCTCGGTGAACTGGCTGGTGGGCTTGTATCATTTCGTGTCCAATGTGCCCTTCGCCGCCCATATCGAGCCGGCAACGAGTCAGCCCACCTATTATCCGATCACCGCACCGTCCGCGGCCGGCGACTACTTTCCCCCGGTCCCCGGCGCGTATGTGAAAGTGAGCGAGCCGCAGATCGAGCAGCAATCGTACGCCGCGTTCGGCCAGGTGCGTTACTCGTTGCTCGATTCGCTGGGCGCCACTGCGGGCATTCGCGCGTCGTCGGATGAGGAGAAAGGCTTGAGCGAGTTCGGAGCGTTCGGTGCACCGTTCTTTCCGCCGCTGTCCTATACGGACCATGACCAGAAGAAGAGCCGAGTCGACTGGAAGGTCGGGCTCGACTTCGACGTGTCGAAGACGTCGTTGTTGTACGCGAACGTGCAGACGGGCTACTTGAACGGCGGCTTCTCGCTCGCCGGGGACTTCAAGCCGGAGACCCTGCTGGCGTTTTCAGCCGGTTCAAAGAACAGATTCGTGGACAATCGCCTGGAGTTCAACGCCGAGGCGTTTTATTACGATTACAGCAACTACCAGCTTTCGTTCAACAATCCCACCAGCGGCTTGCAGCAAATATTCAACGCGCCCAAGGCCAAAGTCTACGGTGCGGACTTCGAGACGCAGTTCAGCATCACTCCCGCCGACAAGGTGGACGGAACGCTCGAGCTGCTGCGTGCCTACATCACGGATTTCATTACCCCCTACAGCACCTACGGTGATCCGGCCAATTCAACGATCGTGATACCCGGCGGCACGAGCCTGGCGGGCTATGATTTGATCGAGTCGCCGACCGTTTCGGCCAGCATCGGGTATGAGCATGACTGGGCACTTGCGTCGGGCGGGCAGATCGCCGGGCGCGTGGACAACCACTATGAAAGTTCGCACTGGGGCGACTACGAGCACCAGGAAGCCAATTATTCGCCGCCGTTCGTGAAGACCAATATCACGTTGACCTACACGTCGGCACAGGGTGGTTGGCATCTGGGCGCCTACGTGTACAACCTGGAGAACGCGGCAAGTTTCGGTCAAGGCGGCGCCTATGCCGGTTCCTACATTCTTCCGCCGCGCACCTACGGCGCTAAATTCGGCATGAAATTCTAGGAATAGCGCCATGGCGCGATGGATGATCGGCGAGATCGCCGTGGATCGTGTGGAGGAAATCGAGGGCCCATTGTTTCGGCCCCAGGATGTTTTCCCCGACTACGATGCGGAAATTCTGGAGCGCCACTACGGCGACCTGGTACCGCGCTATTTCTCGCCGTCGCTGGGCCTCGTCATCGGAACCGTGCAAAGCTATGTCATCCGCAGCGGCGCATATAACGTGCTCGTCGACACGTGCTGCGGAAACGACAAGCAGCGGCCGGCGGAGCCCCCGTTTCATGACCTGCACACGCCGTATCTGGAGCGGCTGGCCGCCCTCGGATTGCGTCCGGAGGACATTCATTTCGTGTTGTGCACGCACCTGCACGTGGACCACGTCGGGTGGAACACGAGGCTCGAGAACGGCAAATGGGTGCCCACGTTTCCGAAAGCGACCTACCTGTTTGCTCAGACAGAGCTCGACTTTCTGGTGGGCCTATCGCGCGCGGCACCGCCGCACAACGCCCATGGCGCGCAATATGCCGATAGCGTCGAGCCCATTATCGCCAGCCGTCGGGCGCGCCTCTTGACCGGGGCAGAGACGTTGATCCCCGGGCTCGACCTCGAGTTTGCACCGGGGCACACGCCGGGCCATGTGGTGCTGCGCGCGCGGTCGAGGGATTCGGCCGCGTTGTTCGTCGGCGATGTGGTCCAACATCCCTTTCAGGTGTACCGTCCGCAATGGAACAGCGCCTTCTGCGCCTCGCCGGAACAGTCGCGCGCAACGCGTCGCAGAGTCCTGGGTGAATGTGCCGACGGCAATTTGCTGATGTTCCCGGCGCATTTCGCGAACCCCTACGCGGTCAGGATAAAGCGCTTCGAAGGTTCGTTCGCGATCGCGGCTTAGGCGCGGAACGCTCAATCACGTTCGATGTCTCCGGTCTTTCGATGAATGCGCCGCGCGCTCGGATGAGTGCGCCCGCTCGCAAGTTCTAGGCGGCGTCCGGTTGGCGCTCAGGTTGCGCATCGGCAAACGCTTGCAACGCCGCACACGTCGCTTCGATTTCGCGAATGTTCGGAAACGGCGCCAAGTCCGCGCCAAAACGCCGTGCGCTGAATATCTGCGGGATCAGATAACAGTCCGCCAGCGTCGGCCCATCGCCGAAACAGAACCCGGCGCGTCCGGTATCCGCGGCGAGCAGCGCCTCGATGGCTGAAAACCCCTCACCGATCCAATGACGGCACCATGCCGTGACCTTCTGATCGTCTGCACTGAATTCAGACCGTAATCGATTGAGAACACGAAGATTGTTGACCGGATGAATATCGCAGCCGACCGCCGCCGCAATGGCTCGCACTCGAGCTCGATCATCGGCGCCGGCAGGCAATAGCGGCGGCGTCGGATAGCTCTCCTCCAGCCACTCGAGAATGGCGGGCGATTGGACCAGCGGCTTTCCGGCCACCTTCAGCACCGGCACCAACCCCTGTGGGTTGACCGCCAAGAACGCCTCGCTGCGATGCTCGCGTTTGGGCAAGGAGACGGCCTCGTACTCATAGGCGATGCCCTTGAGATTCAGCGCGATGCGCACGCGGTGAGAGGTGCCGCTGCGGAAGAAACCGGCAAGGATGATGGGCGCGGATCTCACGCGGGGTGTCCGCGCTGTTCTCGCCAGAGCCCGAGCATGTCCTGCACCGGGCGGTCCGACGCGCTGAACAGCACCGCTTCGGACGCGGCCTGGTGGGTGAGCCACGCCCAGCCCGGCGTCACGAAAATATCGCGCGCCTTCCAGCGGATGACGGTATCGCCTACAAGCGTCTCCCCTTCGCCTTCCACGCATGTGTGGATGGTGGCATCCGAGCTGCGGTACGGGGCGGTGCGGAATCCTTCGGGCAACAGCTGAACGAACGTGCCGATGGTCGGCAGCGGCGATGCCCCGGTCGCCGGGTTCACATAACGCAGCTTGTAGCCATGGAACGCATCGGGCGCGCCGTTTCGGGCCAGCGCGTCGAGCGATTCGCGCGTCCGGCCATAGGGATAATTGAAGATCGGCGAATTCTTCGATTGCGGCTTCCAGTCGATCGGGAACAGATTGTTCGCGTAGCGCGCGTTCGAATCCCCGATCGGCCGTGCTATATGCTGGCTGTCGGCACTGCCCGCCTGAGCGAAGCTGGCATCGAGCGCGCGCACCATCGGAATGTCGAGTACGTCGAGCCAGATCATGGGTTCCCGGGTCTCGTTGCCGTGGTCGTGCCATGTCCAGCTCGGAGTGGTGATGAAGTCTCCGGGGTGCATTTCAGTGCGTTCGCCATCGACCGCCGTATATGCCCCGTTGCCCTGAAGCACGAAGCGCAGCGCAGATTGGGTATGGCGGTGCGCCGGCGCCACTTCGCCGGGCAATATCAATTGCACCCCGGCGTACAAGGTGTGCGTCGCCGAGGCTTGTCCTCGCAAGCCCGGATTCTCCAGGATGAGAACCCGCCGCTCCGCCTCTTTGGCGGACAACAATTTGCCGGCCTCCATCACCAACGGCCGAAGATCGTTGTCGTAGTCCCACTTGAATGCCTTGACCGGCGTGGTCGGTTCCACCGTCACCAGTTCGTGCAGGCTTTCCCACAGCGGCGCCAGATTCTGGCGGTCGAGGCGCTGGTAAAATTGTTGCTGCACCGAATTGCTCGGCGCGACGATTGCTGACATGGCTGGTCCTCGCTCTGGGCCGGGCAATATCACTGCGGCGATGCGCGGCGACGTTGTCCCATACCATTTGGTGTGGTTTGAGCATATCATAACTATCTTTAAAAGGCCGCCATCATCGTACAACACAGTGGTTGCAGTGCGGCGCAGCAAGAGAGGCTGGCATGAAACGAACCGAGCGGTCCGCGTCGAGCAGCTTGGCGTTCTTTTTGTGCCTGGTCACGGCGATATTCGAGGGAGCGGACAATGTCTCGCTGGGATTGGCCGCGCCGCGGGTCGCCAAAGAATTGGGACTGCATCCATCGCAGATGGGACTTGCACTCAGCGCGAGCCTGATCGGCCTGATGCTGGGTTCCTTTCTGGGCGGAAGGCTAGCGGATCGGATGGGCAGGAAGCGCGTGCTGATCATGTCGATGGCCACTCTCGGTGTGTTTTCGCTCGCAACCACGGTGGCGCGCGAATTCGGCGCTTTGCTGCTGCTGCGCTTCATCGTCGGCCTCGGGATCGGTGGCGCGTTTCCGATTCTGATCGCGATGGCAAGCGAGGCCAGCAGTCACGGCCGGCGGGCGGCCGCGATCGGTCTCGTGTACTCGGGCAACCCGCTGGGCGCGGCGCTGTTATCGCTGCTCGTGAGCTTGTTGGGGGCCACGGTGAACTGGCGGGCGATATTCTACGTCGGAGGATTCGGCCCGTTGCTGCTCGTGCCGGTGTTGATGGCCTTTCTGCCCGAGTCGATGGCGTTCCGCGAAGCCCGCAGCAAGGTCGCGGCGCGTTCCCCGGCGGCGCCGAGCATCGGCTCGGTGCTCTTCGGGGGCGGCAGATCGGCGCCCACGGTGCTGCTCTGGGTAAGCTGCGCGTTCACGCTTTTCGTGGTGTACCTGTTGCTGAATTGGATTCCTTCGCTGATGCTCGGCAAAGGCTTGAGCGGACCTCAAGGCTCCATGGTGTCGATGACGTTGAATATGGGCGGTGCCGCGGGCGTGCTCATATTCGGCACCATCGTGGACAGGGGATTTCAAAAGCGCGCCATCATCGGCTGCTATCTCGTGCTGCTGTTGTCGCTCGCGGGGCTCGCCGCGTTCGGCGCTTATGCGCTGATGCTGATATTTGCCGGCTTCGCCGGTCTTGCAATGTTGGGCAGCCAGCTGGTGCTGTACTCGCTGGCCGCGGACTATTATCCGACTTTGTGCCGCGGAACCGGGCTGGGCGCCATGGTTTCCGTCGGCCGCATCGGCGCCGTGATGGCCCCGTTTGCGGCTGGAATCCTGCTTTCGGCCGGATACGATGCGAAGGCGGTTTTGAGTACGGCGGTGGTCTGCGTGTTTGTCGCCGCCGCGCTGGCGGTCGTCCTGCTCGCGCATCCGCCGCCCGCCGCGCTCGATGGTCCATGAACGTGGGTCTGCACCATTCCATGTCTGCACCATACTGTATGGTATAGTGTGATGATGCAAGAGCCGGCAATGGATCCAGTGGCTTCCCGTTATCGTGCGTTCGATCAGATCAACGTCGTGGGCATGATCGGCGCGGGTTCGGTCGGAAAGAGTTGGACGGCGCTCTATCTGGCCCGAGGCTACCGAGTGGTGGCCGCGGACCCGGCGGCCGGGTTCGAGGACGCCGTACGCGATTTCGTCACCGACGCCTGGGACGCGTTGCGGCGACTGCATCCGCAAGCCGACGACGTTGCGCCGTTGCATCGGCTCGAATTCGCGGCATCGCCGGCCGCCGCCGCTCAGCAAGCGGATTTGACCCAGGAAAACGCCCCCGAAGATCCGCAACTCAAGCGCAGGCTGATGGCCGAGCTCGATGAGGCGGCGCCCGCGGAATGCCTCATTTTGTCGAGCACCGGAGGCATCGGCCCGACGACGCTCCAAGCCGGCTGCCGCCATCCGGAGCGCATCGTGGTGGCTCATCCGTTCAACCCGCCGCACATCATTCCGTTGGTCGAAATAGTCGGCGGCGCCGCCACCGACCCGGCGGCAGTGCAGTGGACCAAGACCTTCATGAGCCGCTTGGGCAAGCGGCCGATCGTCCTGCGGCGCGAAGTCGCCGGACATCTCGCCAACCGCCTGCAGGCGGCACTGCTGCGAGAGGCTTTTCATTGTCTCGTCGAAGAAGTTGCGTCGGCGCAGGAAATCGACGACGCCGTACGTTATGGCCTCGGGCTGCGGTGGGCGCTGATGGGCGGCTTGATGACGTTTCATCTGGCGGGAGGACCGGGAGGCGCGCGGCATACGCTGGATCTGGCCGCCGACGCGTACGAACGCTGGTGGGCGGACCTCGGCGATGTGCATCTGACTGCGGGGGTGCGCGCGAAAATCATTGCCGGGACGGCGCAGATTGCCGGCGACCGGCCGATCGGCGACTGGATCCGCTGGCGCGACGAACGGCTCGTCGACCTCCTTGTCCAGGCCGGCGCGCCGGAGCGTGCGCCATGAGCGCGCAGGATGTCTTGGTCGTCGCGCGCGAAGGCCCGGTGTTGCGGCTGACGTTGAACCGCCCCGCCAAACGCAATGCCTTGAACGACGCATTGGCGAGCCGGTTCGAGGACGTGCTGGGCAAACTGGATTCGACGATCGGGGCGATCCTCATCGACGCCCACGGTCCGCACTTTTGCGCGGGGCTCGATCTGTCCGAGCAAAAAGACCGGGGGCCCATCGAGGTGCATCAGGTCTCTCGCCGATGGCACGCGATCAAGGAGCGGCTGCAGTTCGGGCCGCCGCTGGTCGCGTCGCTGCACGGCGCCGTCATCGGCGGTGGTTTCGAGCTTGCCGCCACCGCTCATGTGCGCATCGCCGACCGCAGTACTTTTTTCCAATTGCCCGAGGGGCGGCGCGGTCTTTTCATCGGCGGCGGCGGCAGCGTACGCATCAGTCGTCTGATCGGCGTCGGCCGGCTGACCGAACTCATGCTGACGGGACGCCAAGTCGATGCCGATCAGGCCGAACGTATCGGGCTGATCCACCGGCTCGTAGACAACGGAACTGCCGACGCGGCGGCGTTGGAAACGGCGCGTGCGATCGCGGGCAATGCTCCGATGGTGAATTATTTGATCGTCCATGCGTTGCCGCGCATCGCCGACATGTCCGCGGCGGACGGCCTCTTTACCGAGAGCCTGGCGGCGAGCTTGTCGCACGCGGCTTCCGATGCGCACACAGGCATGCAGGATTTTCTGAATCGCTCGCGCGCGGCCGCGACCAATGAACGTCCGTCGGACCCCGCGCCCTCGCCGGGAAGAAATACCCGTGATCCGGTTTGACGCCGCCGTCGCGGAGTTTCATTGGCTGCTGACGCACGTGGTCGATCTCGACGAGCTGCTCTCGCTCGGCGGTATCGACGGTCTCGACCGTGCGGCCACGGCGCAGCTGCTGGATGCGGCCGGCGAGTTCATCGGCACGGCGATCGCTCCGCTCAGCGAGCAATCCGACCGCGTCGGCGCCAGAATGCAGGGCGGGCGTGTCGTGACTCCGCCCGGGTGGCGGGACGCGTACCAGGCATGGCGCGAAAACGGCTGGCCGGCGCTCGGTGTACCGCCGACCCATGGCGGCCAAGGAATTCCGTTCATCATGCAAGCTTGTGTCGCCACGATGCTCGGCGGCGCGGATCTTGGATTTGCGATGGTGGCCGTGTCGGCGCGCGGGGCAGCGTCGGTTCTGTTCGCGCACGCCGAGGCCGATCTTGCGGCGATCTGCGTTCCGCGTCTGGCCAGCGGCGAGTGGACCGCCACCATCGCCATCACGGAAGCTCAGGCGGGCTCCGACGTCGGTTTGATTTCGACGAAGGCGACGCGCCGGCCGGGCGGACGCTTTGCCTTGACCGGCTCAAAGATCTTTATTTCCGGCGGCGATCACGACCTGACCGAACAGATCTTGCACATTGTGCTCGCGCGCCTCGAAGGGGCGGCGCCCGGCGTCAAGGGCTTGAGCCTTTTTCTCGTGCCCAGCCGTCTTTTCACCCCCAGCGGCGAACTGCAGGGGCGCAATGCCGTGGCGGTGTCGCGCATCGAGGAGAAGATGGGGTTGCACGGGTCCGCGACGTGCGCTCTCGATTTTGCCGGCGCCGAGGGCGTGATGATCGGCGCCGAGGGCGCCGGGCTCGCGACGCTGTTCACGATGATGAACGAATTGCGCATCGAGGTCGCGCTGAACGCGGTCGGCCTCAGCGCGTGCGCAACCGCGCACGCCATCGCCTATGCTGCCGAACGGCGCCAGGGCCGGGCAATCGACGGAGGCGGCATCGGTGCCGTGACCATCGATGAGCACCCGGATGTTCAGCGCATGCTGCTGGTCATGCGCGCACTGACCGACGGCGGACGCGCGTTGATTCTGGAGGCCGCTCGCAGCTTCGATCTTGCGCGGCTCTCGCCCACCGACCAGGCCCGCGCCGAGGCCAAACTGAGACTCGAATGGCTGTTGCCGATTTGCAAGGCGACGCTGTCCGAGAACGCCGTCGAAGTGGCCGATATCGGGATCCAAATCCGCGGCGGTCATGGCTTCGTTCGAGAGTCCGGCGCGGAGCAATTCCTGCGCGACGCGCGAGTGCTGCCGATCTACGAAGGAACGAACGGCATCCATGCCATCGATTTGGTCACTCGGAAACTGCAGCGCGGCGGCGGCCGCGCTTATCATTTGTTCATCGACGATATCCGCAAGGACCTGCATAAATTCGCGGCTCGTCCGGATCTGTCCGACATCCGCGGCACGGTGCAGCGCGGCGTCGACCTGTTGGAGGAGGTTTCGAGCAAGCTCGCCGCATGCGGGCCGGGCACCGAGCCGGGGACATTGTTCGGCGCCAAGTCCTATTTGAATTTGGCCGGCCGCATCGCGATGGCCTGGATGTGGCTGCGGATGGCCTCGGCCGCGCATGCCGGCGCCGACGCCATGACGCGCGATAAGCGCTCGTTGGCGAGCTTTTTCGCGAGCTATTACGAGCCGGAATTCCATTTACACGCGGCGCGAGTATTGAATGCGCTCAACCAATCTCATCAACCCAAGGAGTTACATCATGGCAAACCGTAAAGTCATCGTAACGATCGCGCCCACGGGCGGCATGGCGAAGAAATCTCAGAACCCGCATTTGCCGACTCAGCCGCGCGAGATCGCCGCCGATGTGCGGCGCTGCTATGACGCCGGAGCGAGCGTGGTCGCCGTTCATGCGCGTCGCCCCGACGATGGTGCGACCTGCGATTCGGCCATCTATGGCGAGATCAACAGCCTGATCCGCGCAAGCTGCGATATCGTCATCAACAATTCCACCGGCGGCGGCGTCGATGGGGATATGACGCGCCAAGCCGCCAACGGCTACTGGGAAATCATGTGGGAAGAGCGGCTGAAGGGATTGGAAGCGGGCGCCGAGATGTGCACGCTCGACTCGCACACCATTGTCGCGAGCTTCGGCGGCAAGGAACTGCTGCTCAACACGGCGCCGTCGCGCTGCTTGGAGCTTGCGCAAAAAATGCAGCAGAAGGGCATCAAGCCCGAATGGGAGGTATTCAACCCCGCCCATATCCTGCAGGACGCCACGGCGCTCATCAAAGCCGGCTACGACAAGAACCCGTTCTTCAATATCGTGCTCAACTGCGACCGGGCGTTTCAAGGGGCCTTGCCGTATACCCCGAAGATTCTGCAAATGATGGTCGATTTGTTGCCCGAGAACACGGTGTTTTGCACCAGCGGCATCGGACCTGCGCAGCTTCCGGCCGCGATCAATACGCTGTTGCTCGGCGGCCATGTGCGGGTGGGCCTGGAGGACAACCTCTTCTATGAGAGGGGCGTGCCGGCAACCAATGTACAGCTGGTCGAGCGCATCGTGCGTATCGTGCGCGAGATGGGCATGGAACCTGCGACCGCGGTCGAGGCGCGCGAGATCATCGGCCTGCCGCCATTGCGCAGTGGGCGAAATTCGACCGTTACTCCGGCGCAAAGCGCGGCGTAAAGCTCGGGCAATGAGAAGCGCGCAGATCCGCCGCCTGTTTTGCCCCGCATCGATTGCCGTGGTGGGCGCCTCCACCTCGTTCGAAAAGGCGGGATCGCAGCTCGTGCACGCGTTGCGCGGATTCGCCGGGGCGGTCTATCCGATCAATCCGACGGCCAGCGAAATCCAAGGCCTGAAGGCGTATCCCAACCTGGCGTCGCTGCCGGTGGCACCGGACCTGGTGGCGATGGCGGTGCCGGCGCCGGCGACGCCGGCGGTCATGCGCGAGGCGGCCGCCGCGAAGGCCGGCGGCGCATTGATAATCGGCGGAGGCTTTGCGGAGATCGGCCCGGATGGCGCGGCACTGCAAGCCGACATGTTGAACGCCGCACGGGCGGGGGGTGTCCGGTTGCTGGGGCCGAATACCTCCGGTTTCTTCAATCCTGCCCGAGGTTGCTACGCGACGTTCGCGCCGGGCACCGAGACCATCGGCGCGGGCTCGGTCGCGATCGTCGCCCAGTCCGGCGGCGTGAACTTGACTCTGTCGTTCCTGCTGGCGCGCGCCGGGGCCGGGATCAGCATGGCAGTCGGGCTCGGTAATGCGGCGGACGTGAGCGCCTCGGATGTCCTCGAATATCTTTTGCACGACGCGGCGACCAAGGTGATCGGACTGCATCTCGAAGGCGTCATGGATGGACGGCTGCTCTACGATACGTTGCGCCGCGTCACGCCGATCAAGCCGGTCGTGGTTCTGACGGTGGGCCGGGCGGACAGCGGGGAGTTCGCGCAGTCGCACACCGGCGCGCTGCTCGGGGCCTATGAATTGAAGATTTCCGCGTTGCGCCAGGCCGGCGCGGTTCTCGTCAACACTTGCGAAGCGCTGGTCGATGCGTGTGCGGCGCTTTGCGTGGCCAGACTGCCGGCGCATCGGCAGCCCGGCGTCGCCCTCATCACCGGCCAGGCCGGCCCGGGTCTGCTCATTGTCGATAACCTGCGGGCGGCGGGCGTCTGCATGCCGGCGCTGTCGGAGACCGCGTTTGCCAAGATAACGACACTGCTCCCGCCGCTGACCTTCATGAAAAATCCGGTGGACACGGGCCGGCCGTCACCGCGCTTCGGCGATGTACTCGATGCGGTCACCGAAGATCCGGGAATCGATCTCGCTTGCGTGTCGGCGCTGAACGAGCCGGATGTGCTGGATGCCGCGGCGGTGCTCGGCAAGGCGGCCGCGCAGACATCGAAGCCGTTGTTGTATTGCGGCATGGGCGCGACCGGGGTGTTCGAGCAAGTGCTGTCCGCGACACGTGCGCAAGGGGTCCCGGCCTACGGGTCACCTGAACGGCTGGTTGGCGCCGTCACCGCGATGGTCGAGGATGCCAAGATGCGGTTTCGGGCGTCGGCCGCTCCGCCGATTGCCGTCTCGCCCATCGAGATTGCTTTGCCCGCCGGCGGTCTGGACGAGGTGGGTGCCAAAACGCTGCTGGAAACGATGGGGCTCAAATGTCCGAAGCGCTACGTATGCGAGAACCGGGAAATGGCGCACGCGGCTTTCGCCGCCCATGGACGCCCGATGGTTGTCAAGGTGATCGATAAGGCCATTTTGCATAAAACGGAGGTCGGCGGCGTGCACGTGAACGTGCGTTCGCGCGCGGATCTCGACCAGGCGCTCGATCGGATTGACGCGATTCCCGGGCCTCCCCGCGGCTATTTGCTCGAAGACATGGCGCCTTCCGGCTTGGAGCTCATCATCGGTGCGGCCCGCGACCCGAGCTTTGGCCCCGTCGTACTTGTCGGCCTGGGCGGCACCCTCGCGGAGGCGCTCAAGGATGTGAGCCGCCGCGTGGCGCCGATCGCATCATCGGATGCGCAGGAAATGCTCGATGAATTGCGGGGTCACGCCCTGCTGGGTGCTTGGCGGGGCGCACCCGCGGTCAGCCGCCCGGCCATCGTCGAAGCCATGCTGGCCTTGTCCGCCATCATTGTCGCGTGCGAGCCGGTGACCGAAATCGAGATCAATCCGTTCCGTGCCTATCCGGACGGCGGCTTGGTGCTCGACGCATTGGTCGTGTACTCGCGGCCTGATTGAGCGGCACCGGGCTATTGCGAGGGATACCGGGGTGGATCCGCGGGCGCACCTCCCACACCTGCGCGGGCGAGCAGGAGAACAGCAAAGCCCGCGATCAGAGAAGGAATGGCGGCGGTCAGAAATAGCCTGCCGTTCCCCCACTTCATTTCAAGAAACAGACCGCCGACCAGCGGGCCTGCGATCGAACCTATTCTGCCGATGCCCAGCGACCAGCCGACACCGCTCGAGCGAATGAGCGTGGGATAGTATTGCGCAGTGATGGCGCTGATCGCCGGTTGGCCGCCAATCACACAAAAGCCGGCCGCAAAAATGGGCACCAGCACCCAGGCGGGACTTTCGATCATCTGACCCAGTTCAAAGATTGCTACCGCTGCGGCGAAGAAATTTACCGTCATCAAAATGATCAGCCTGATCCGCCGGGTGAGCAGCGCCACCAACAACGCGCCGGTCAATCCGCCCACCTGCAGAAATGTGCCGCTCGTCACGGCGGTCTTCATGGTCAGATGCGATGAACGCAGCAGGGTCGGGAGCCAATTGGATAGAAAATAAAGCTGTAGCAGGTTGATGAAATTCAAGAGCCATATCAGGATCGTCGGCCAAAACCGGCCGTCCCGGAATAGTTCGGCCACCGGGATGTGCGAAGGAGGCGATTTGACCGACAGAAAATTTGAATTTGCGGCGCGGGCCGCCTTAGCATAGATCTTGCCCAATGCGTTTTTGATCCGCGCCGACTCGGCACCGCTCAGCGCAAGAAGTTTGGCCGATTCGGGCAGCCAGAAAAACATCAATGCGGCGATGAGCAGCGGGATTGCGCCGCCCGCGGCAAATAACGATCGCCAGCCGTAGGCGGGGATCATCCAGGCTGCGTTATAGCCGCCAACTGCCGCTCCCACGGTAAAACATGCGGCCATGATCATGACTGCGGCGGAGCGATGGCGGGCCGGGGTGAATTCCGACACCAATGCGAGAACATTCGGCACCGTCGTGCCGAGACCGACACCGGTCACCAGCCGCATGATCAGCAATTCATGCATGGTGTGCACCGCGCCGGTCGCCAACATGCATAGTCCAAAGAAAGACACGCTGAGAATCAGCATGGGGCGGCGCCCATGCCGGTCGGCCAGCGGACTGATCGCCAGCGAGCCGATCACCATGCCCAGCAGCCCGATGGAAAACACCGGCGCCAGCGCCGACGGCGAGATCTTCCAATCCTCGACGATGGCGGGCGCGACAAAGCCGATGACTTGCGCGTCGAAGCCATCCATGATCATGCACAGCGCGCCGAGCGCACACAGACCGATCAGCGGCGCACCGACATTCTGCCGGTCGATCAGCGCCTCGAGCCCCGCCGGACCCGCTGACGCGCGATCTTCGTTCACGCCGGCGTTTCCCGGCCACCGCGGCCACCGCGGCCGCCGGCGAGCTCGAGCTTGCTGAAGCTGCCGCTCCATCGACTCATCCCAGCACCTTCCGGACCGCCTTGGGCGATGCCATGGCGGCGTTGACTCGCGGCAGCACCTCCTCGGCCATGAGTTGCATGGAACGCTTGGCGATTCCAGGATCCACCCAATCCAGGCCGGCGTAGACGAGTTCGCCAAAGTCGCCGATCTCATCGCGCAGGGCCAGGATACGATCGACGACCTGATTGACCGTGCCGCAGATGACGCAGGCGTCGAGTACCCGATCAAGGGTGACCATTGCATCGGGTTCATCTCGGTGCGTCTTGAACACAAACAGCCGGTTGCTACGCCGCAATTTATGGAGCAATTGACGGAAATAGAACGCGTAGGGACTGCGCGGATCGCCGCCACCGTATGCCGCGGCCGTTTTCTCATCGTCCGCGACCAGGAGCGTGCGCGCTACTCGCCAATCTTCCCGATGTGCGGTTTCACCGCTTTGAACTTTGCCTTCGACGTAATTGCTCCAGTGGGACGGCAACCACTTCGGCAGCAGGAAGTTGGCGGACAAGGGATGGAAATCGCGCCGCCCCATGGCAATGACGCCCTGCGATCCCGGTGCCAGCACTGTGCCGACGATTTCCGGGCGGGGTTGTTGATAGGGTCTCGACAGTTTCCCGACGCCAATATCCGGCGCTTGAGTCGTGGCGGTTGAAACCTTGAAGCGGTTGCCGGGAAGATCGATCTCGTAAGGAGGGTCACGCTTCCAGATCTCGAGGATTACATCGATGGCCTCGGCGAATGTCTTGTTGCGGTCCATTTGGAGAATGCCCAGCGCCTCGGCGTCGCTGGCCAGGGCGCCGGGACTGATGCCGAGGATGAAGCGGCCCTCCGCGAGATGATCGAGCATCGCCGCCTGTGCGGCGACGACCACGGGGTGATGTTGCGACAGATTAACGGTGCCGGTCGCCAATTTAATGGTCTTGGTGTCGCTCACGAGAGACGCCAGGAAAAGCATGGAACTGGTGATGGTTTCGCATCCGTCGGAGAGGTGCTCGCCGATAAACGCGTCGTAAAATCCCAGCCTGTCGGCCAGAATGACCGCTTCACGATCCTCCTTGAGCGTCTGAGTCCAACTGCGCCCCAAAGGGTGAACCGGCATGCTGAAATAACCCAATCGCATTGCTGATCTCCGGCCGCGTGTTTCCCGTCCAGGAATTACAGCATCGACAACAAGCGGCAGACAGTCCCAATTCGACGAAAGAATGTTTCCAAAAATTCCGAGATCTATGCGCTCTTTCTGTTCAAACCCGGGCCCGTGGTCACGGCGACCAGAAAATCGATGAACGCACGAACCTTTGCCGGAAGGTGACGCTGAGCCGGATACACGATGGAAATCGGCATGCCGGCAATGGCATAGTCGGGCAAAATGGAGCGTACCGTGCCGTTTTCCAGGTCCTTGCGCACCAGCCACCAGGTGCCTTGGGCGATCCCGATGCCGGCCGCGGCGGCTTCTCTGAGTGCGTCGCCGCTATTCACGACACAGTTCCCGCTGACATGCACCGAAATCGGCGCATTGTCGAGATCTCGGAACGACCAATCGGCGCCGAAACGGCCGGTGATGCAATTGTGATCGTGGAGAGCAGCCGGGGTTTGCGGTACCCCATAGGTCTCTAGATACGCTGGGGCCGCGAAGGTCACCTGAGCCCCACGCGTGAGTACTCGCGAGACGAGCCGGGAATCTTTGATCTCTCCGGTCCGCACCGCGACGTCGTAGCCTTCGGCAATCAGGTCTACGGCACTGTCGCTGAAATTCAATTCCAGGGTGATCTCAGGGTAGTGGCTGAAAAACCGCCGCAGCTCCGGCACCAGCGTGATCCGACCGAACGAAAATGGCACCACCACCCGGAGCCGCCCCGAGTAGGAAAGGTTGCCCTCGCGAAGGTTCGCTTCGGCATCCTCGAGATCGCTCAGTATGCGCACGCAGCGCTCGTAGAATTGCTGGCCGTAATCGGTGGTGCGCAGCCGCCGCGTGGTGCGGTTGAACAACTGTGTGCCGAGTTCATCCTCCAGACGCGCCATCGTTTTGGTCACAGCCGACACAGACAGCCGCAGATTGCGCGCCGCCGCGGTGAAGCCGCCGTGTTCCACCACCTTGGAAAACACGAGCAACGCCATGAACTTGTTCATCACAGATCCGATTTCCTTGCGCAATGGCGGCATGCGACCTGCCGGCAGGTCTGCGGCGAATTCATTGGGGCCAAGGTACCGCGGCATCGATCGGCGGCGCTATGCCGTGGGCGTTGATGGTCAGCGCGAGCAGCGTGTAATAGCCGACGAGTGCGGTCAGATCGACGACGCCCTGCTCCCCCAGCAGTGCCATGGCGGCGGCGTAGAGTTTTTCCCCCACATGACCGCTCCGCAGCAGCTCGGTGCAATAGCCGTGCACCACGCGTTCCGCTTCCATCCCCTCGCTCCATTCGGGCTCCTCTGCGCGCCCGAGACGGTCCAGGGTGGCGGCAGAGATGCCTTGAAGAGTCGCCAAGGAAACATGGGAATTCCACTCGTAAGCACATCGCCAATGTCGGGAAACCGTTAGTATCGCAAATTCGCGAAGTCTTGCCGGCACGGTGCTCTGATAGCGCACGTACACACCGAGTTGCTCCACTTTTCCGGCCAGCTGCGGGCTGTGGAGCAAAGCAAGAAACGAATCCGTTACTTTGCCGCGTGGACCCGCGGCGATTTGATCATAGACCGCCTGCTGATCCGGCGTGAGGAGTGCGAGGTCAAGTGCCGACAGTCGTGTCATGGTTTGGGCTCCAGGCGGTCGTTGAAGAAGTTGGCCAGCGCATCGGCAACGGCGTCAGGCTGTTCGATACAGCTCAAGTGCCCGGCTTCGGGGATTTCAACATATTGCGCCCCCGGCGTGGCCTCCTGCATCCTGCGGACCGTCGCAGGAGGCGCACCCTGGTCGTGTTTACCGACCAAGTATAAGGTCGGAATGGCTATCCGACCGAGGTGGCGGAAATAGTCGAGTGTCAATAGGGCCGCCGCGCAGCCACAGTACCCGTTCGGAGAAGTTCGTCTAATCATGGCTTCCACCTGAGCGGCGCGGCCGGGCCAATGCTCCCGAAAGCCCGGTGCAAACCAACGTGCCATGCTCTGTTCGACCATCGGCTCCATGCCTTCTTCGAGTGCTGCCATCCGACGATGGACCCAAGCGTTGCGATAGTCGGCGGAGCCGGAGGCGCGCGCGTCGCAGCACGCGAGGCTTATCAGCCGCTCGGGATGATCCAGAGCAAGCCCCAGCCCGACCATTCCACCCAGGGAAAGCCCGACATAGTGGGCGCGAGAAATGTCCAGGGCGTTCATGAGGGCGACTGCGTCACCGATGAGCATATTGAAAGTATAGTCACCGCCGACAGGCTCGGATCCGCCGTGACCTCTCGCATCGAAGCGTAGAATGCTGAACCGAGAGCCCAATCTGGCGGCCACATCGACCCAGATCGACATATCGTTGGCGATGCCATGGGCAAACATGACCCAAGGTGCGTTTGGCTTCAGATCGATGGTGCAGTTGAGCGTAACGCCGTTCGCGTTGATCTGCATCTAGTGAGGGGTCGGTTGTGTCGCGGCCGGCGCATAACCGCCGAACCCGCCACGATGGTAGACGAGCGGAGCGCCTTCTACGGCGGCGCAAGACGTCACTTCGGCGATGAAGATGTCATGGTCCCCACCGGGGTAAACTTCCAGCAGCCGACAGCTGAGATGGGCGATGCAGCCGGGCAGTAACGGCATGCCGGCATCGTCCAAGGCGGTTTCCAATCCGTCGAAGCGGTCGCTGAGCACCCCGACGAACCGCCGAGCGAGGGACTCTTGCCCGTGCCGAAGGAGGTTCACGGCCATTGCCCTGCGGGCTCGGATCGCGTCTCCCGTTCGGCTGCATTTTCTCAAGCACACCAGCAAGAGACAGGGATCCAACGAAACCGATGCCAGGGAGCTGATGGTCATTCCATGGAATTTGCCGCTCCATTCGCTGGTAACCACAGCAACCCCCGTCGCGAAAGAGCCCATCGCTGCCCGATAGCGGCACGTGGTGACCGGCTGTAGTTGCGGCAGGGTGTGCTGATCGATCATGGCTTCGACCTCCGTGAAAACATAGAATAGCGAAGCACGGAACGTCCAAAAAGTCCGAAATTGGAAATTTTCAATTGCCCAATTGGCTTAAATCTTGTCGAAATTGTCGATAGAATGTGACCAGCACGCGGGCCTATCGACACGCACGGCGGGCGGGGCACGGCGGGCGGGGGGGCGAAAGGCGCGCTGTCTGCCGCGCGACGCCGCAGAACATATGGGAGCGCCGCCGTACCCAATGCGCACGGCGCCGGACGTGCTGGAGGATCTGATCGAGATCCACGATCCGCTCACCTACAGCAGGCCGTTCACCTTCAAGTCGGTGTTCAACAGGACCAAGGAAGAGCAGATCGAATACATTTGCGAGGACAA
>Ga0181537_10000914_pt1 | contig 27665 bp, 30 predicted proteins | sample PEATcosm2014_Bin_39_FD_119765 | JGI IMG/M metagenome (GOLD analysis project Ga0181537, IMG submission 119765) | Peatland microbial communities from MTU Mesocosm Facility, Houghton, MI, USA - PEATcosm2014_Bin23_10_metaG | ecosystem: Environmental > Terrestrial > Soil > Wetlands > Peat | place...
ATCTTCAAGACGCTGCAAGGCGAAGGCGCCCAAGCGGGCCGCGCCGCGGTGTTCTGCCGCTTTGCCGGCTGCAATCTTTGGTCCGGCCGCGAAGAGGATCGCGCAACCGCCGTTTGCCAGTTCTGCGACACCGATTTTGTCGGGACCGACGGACCGGGCGGCGGTCGCTTCGAGCGCGCAGACTTGCTCGCGCATGCGATCGATCGGGCTTGGGCAAGCTCCGAGCCGCGCCGCTTCGTCGTGTTCACCGGCGGCGAGCCGCTGCTGCAACTCGACGAGGCACTCATCGCAGCAGTGCATGAGCTTGGTTTCGAAATTGCCATCGAGACCAATGGCACGCAGGACGCCGCCGCAGGCATCGACTGGATCTGTGTCAGCCCGAAGGCGGGAGCGCCGTTAAAGCTTCGGGGCGGTCATGAATTAAAGCTCGTCTATCCACAAAACGGGATCGATCCCGCTGGATTGCGTACGCTCAAGTTCAACCACTTCTGGCTCCAACCCATGGACGGTCCCGATCGCATCAAGAATACGATGGCCGCAATCGATTATTGCCTTGCACATCCGCCGTGGCGGTTGAGCGTACAAATGCATAAGCTTGTCGGAATTCCGTGATGTTCGAGCTCAGCAAGCAATTTCGCTTCGAGTCGGCGCACAGCTTGCAGCGCGCTGCCGACAACGAGCCGGAAGCAAGCCGCCGTATTCACGGTCATTCCTATCGCGCCGAAGTGGTTGTCCGCGGCGATGCCGATCCGAAGACCGGAATGGTGATCGATTTCGGGGTGCTGGAGCGCGCCGTCGATGAGGCGCGGCTCGGCCTCGATCATCACTATCTCAATGAAGTGCCCGGCCTCGGCCCGGCGACGATGGAAAACATTTCGATCTGGATTTGGCGCAAGCTCGCCGGTTGCGCCGGGCTTAATCGCGTAACCGTTTATCGCGACTCGACCGGAGAGATGTGCAGCTATTTCGGACCCAGCGATTAGCGCAGAGCGGGTCAGACCTGAGTTTCGACCTCAATCTGGCGCGTCGAGGCGCGCATACCGACGATGAAGCCCGCCAGCACGTCGACTAGTGCGATGGTCATCAGCAAAAAGAATGTCGACGTCCCAGCCTGTGGCACCAACAGGAATTCGACCAGCATGCCGATGAACAAAACCATCGCCAGGATGTGATCCATTACGCCGCGCCGCCCGATCCGGGTCGATTTGATGATTTCAATCCAGAGCAGGAAGATCGCGAAGGCGATCAACAGGTCTTCCCAGGTCAGCACCCAGTCCGTGCCCGACATCATGTGCACGGTTGTGACGGGCGAGGTCCAGCCGACGCCCGGCATCAGAAACGCGATCATGTTGTAGATGGCGAAAGGGACGAGCAGCAGCGGGAAGCCAAGCACGAACATGACGCCAATCTTTCGTCACATAGCTGTCGCTTCCGACGCGGCTGTCCCGGATTCTGCCTGCGGCGGGGAGCTTTAGCTCTCCGACTTTTTAGTGATGACCTGCCGGCCGCGATACATACCGGTCTTGAGGTCGATGTGATGCGGACGGCGCAATTCGCCGGAATCCTTGTCCTCGATATAAGTCGGCGCCTTCAGCGCGTCGGCTGAACGGCGCATGCCGCGCCTCGACGGTGAAGTTTTTCTCTTTGGCACGGCCATAGGGGTCGTTCTCCTGTAGCTTGGCTCGCCCTCTTTGGAATGGCGGGCTTATAGAAGAATGAAACGCTTTTAGCTAGGCCCTCGCACACAGGCATCGAGTGCGCCAAAAGTGATGGCGCGGCGCTGATACAGGGCGGCAAGTTTGCGCACCAGCGGGCCCGGCGACCGCGCGCTACGCAGGATCGGATTAGGCAGGATCGCGGCCAGTTCCGCGGCCTCATAGGAATCAAGTTCGCGCGCCGACCGGCCGAATGCCCAGCGCGCACCGGCCTCGGCGCCGAATTCGCCATTCGGGCCCCATTCGGCGACGTTGAGATAGAGCTCCAGGATCCGGCGTTTCGGCAGAACGAGGTTGAGCCATAGCGCCAGTGGAATTTCGAGCGCCTTGCGCACGAAGCTGCGTCCGCCCCACAAAAACAGGTTTTTGGCGGTCTGCTGGGTGATGGTGGAAGCGCCACGCGATTCTTCGAGATTTTCTTCGGACTGTTCGATCGCCTCGCGCATCGCACCGAGATCGATGCCGTGATTGATGCAGAAACTGCCGTCCTCCGCGACGATCACAGTAATCGGCACCGTCGGCGAGATTTGCGACAGCGGAACAAAGCTGCGTTCGACATGCTGCCCGGTCAGGTAACGCCACAGCATCGGGGTCGAGACCGGATTGCCGAAGCGATAAAGCGGCGCGATGGCGTAGGGGATGAGCGCCAGCACCACAGCGGCGATTGCGAACAGGATGATAAGGCGTCGCAAGGGCCGTCTCTTCCCTTCCCGCTCATCTGCCGCGCCAGTGCTAATCCCGCGCGTAACCGATCAGCGGCTTCCTCTTGCGGCCGAGCAGGATAAAGATCGCCGCTACAACGCCGATGACCGCCCATGCGGGCAGGTCGAACGCCTTTTGCAGATACGGGTCCCAGGCCCAGGCGGCCTTCTGCTTGAGCCAAGCCTGTATGCCGTTGAGGCTGTTCTGGTCGACGATGGCCCAGGCATCGACGACCTTGGTGTAGACCAGGTCATGGTTGGCGATGGATTTGGTCCCGTCATAGACGAAGAACACAAATGCCGTAGCCAACAGGCAAAGGCCGATGAAGCGAAGCAGGAATCTGATCATCTAGAATGCGGGTGGCGGCGATGGGCGTGCGGTTGGTGGTATCGTGGCTATCGGCAGCAATTACCCTTCCCGGGCCTCTTGTTCAATGCACCAAAGCTGCGGCGCTGTTCCCGGCCGGTCCGCCGCGGCGAAACCTGGCGCCGGCCGGCGCTCCCTTGAGCATAGGCCAGCGGGTTCGCTAAGGTTCCGTCCCCGGCTCCGCCTCGGCAACAACAACAGGGAATTGAAATGGCTTTGAAAAACGGCGGCAAAAACGGCGGTCTCTCGAACCGGCCGACCTTTACCGACCAGGAAGCCCTGCTGTTCCACAGCCAAGGCCGGCCCGGAAAATTGGAAGTCGTCGCCACCAAGCCGATGGCGACCCAGCGCGATCTGTCGCTCGCCTATTCGCCGGGCGTCGCCGTGCCGGTGCTGGCCATCGCCGAAGACGAGTCCAAAGCGTTCGACTACACCACCAAGGGCAATTTCGTTGCCGTCATCACCAATGGCACCGCCATTCTCGGCCTCGGCAATCGTGGTGCACTCGCAGCCAAGCCGGTGATGGAAGGCAAGGCGGTGCTGTTCAAACGCTTCGCCGACATCGACTCCATCGATCTGGAAGTTTCGACCGAAGACCCCGACGAGTTCATCAATTGCGTGAAATTCCTCGGCAAAGGCTGGGGCGGGATCAATCTCGAGGATATCAAGGCGCCGGAATGCTTCATCATCGAGCAGAAGCTGCGTGAGCTGCTCGACATCCCGGTCTTCCATGACGATCAGCACGGCACCGCCATCATCGCCGCCGCGGGCCTGCTCAACGCGATCGAGCTCACCGGCCGCGAAATCGCAACCACCAGGCTCGTCTGCAATGGCGCTGGCGCCGCCGGCATTGCCTGTCTCGAACTGCTTCGCGCCATCGGCTTCCGTCCGGAAAATCTCATCCTCTGCGACACCAAGGGTGTGATCTATGAGGGCCGCAAGGACGGCATGAACCAGTGGAAGTCCGGCTTTGCGGTCAAGATCAAGGCACGCACGCTTGCCGAGGCATTGGCCGGCGCCGACGTGTTCTTTGGCCTTTCCGTCAAAGGCGCGGTGACACAAGACATGGTGAAGTCGATGGCCGACCTGCCAATCATCTTTGCCATGGCCAATCCCGACCCTGAAATCACGGCGGAGGAGGTCGCAGAAGTGCGCACCGACGCCATCATGGCGACCGGCCGCTCCGATTATCCCAACCAGATCAACAACGTTCTCGGATTTCCCTACATCTTCCGCGGCGCGCTCGACGTGCGCGCGCGCGCCATCAACATGGAGATGAAAATCGCAGCCGCCCATGCGCTCGCCGCGCTCGCCCGCGAGGATGTCCCCGACGAGGTCGCCGCCGCCTATGGCGCGCGGCCAAAATACGGGCCCGACTACATCATCCCGGTGCCGTTCGATCCGCGGCTGATCTCTGATATCCCGCCGGCTGTCGCCAAGGCGGCAATGGATACGAATGTCGCGCGGCGGCCGATTGCCGATATGGAGGCCTATCGGCAGCAATTGCGCAGCCGGCTCGATCCGATCGCCGGCGTCTTGCAGAGCGTATACGAACGCCTGCGGCGGCGGCCGCGGCGCGTGGTCTTCGCCGAAGGCGAAGAGCAGCAGGTGATCCGCGCGGCGGCGACCTTCGTGCATCAGGGTCTTGGCTCCGCTCTGCTTTGCGGCCGCGAGCGCCGGGTGCGCGAAACGGCGCAAATCCTGGGTGTTGAACTCGGCGGCAATATCGAGATCGTCAATGCGGCGATGTCATCGCGCAACGCCGCTTATGCCGCTTACCTTTACGAGCGGTTGCAGCGGCACGGCTTCCTGCAACGCGACTGCCAGCGCCTGGTGAATCAGGACCGCAATCACTTTGCCTCCTGCATGGTGGCGCTCGGCGATGCCGACGCCATGGTCACCGGGGTCACCCGCAACTTCTCGGTCGCGCTCGAGGACGTGCGGCGTTGCATCGATCCCAAGCCCGGCCATCGCGTCATGGGTATTTCGCTGGTGCTGGCGCGTGGCCGCACCGTGCTGGTCGCCGATACCGCAGTCACCGAAATGCCGGATGCCAACGACCTCGCCGAGATCGCCGTCGAGGCGGCGCGGGTCGCGCGCTCTCTCGGCTACCTGCCGCGAGTTGCTTTGCTCGCCTTCTCGACCTTCGGCTATCCGGAGGGCGAGCGCTCCGCTCGGGTGCAGGAAGCGGTCCGCATTCTCGATCGCAAGCACGTCGATTTCGAATACGACGGCGACATGGCCGCGGACGTAGCGCTGAACATGGAACTGCGCGAGGCCTATCCGTTCTGCCGTCTGTCTGGTCCCGCCAATGTGCTGATCATGCCGGCGTACCACTCCGCCTCGATCTCGACCAAGATGCTGATGGAGCTCGGCGGCGCCAATGTCATCGGCCCGATGCTTGTCGGGCTCGACCGCTCGGTGCAGATCGTGCCGCTGTCCGCTAACGACGCGCAGCTCGTGAACATGGCTGCGCTCGCCGCCTATAATGTCAGCGCCTGAATTGGCGCAGGTCAGCGGTCATCGATGCAGAAGCGCAAGCTTGGAGCGGCGGTCCCGGAGGTTTCCCTCGTCGGGCTCGGCACCAACAATTTCGGCGGCCGTATCGGGATCGAGGCATCGGGCCTGGTGATCGACAAGTCGATCGATCTTGGCATCACGCCGATCGATACCGCCGACATCTACGGCAACCAAGGCGGCTCCGAGGAGATTTTAGGGAAAGTCCTCGGCTCCCGGCGGAAGGATATTGTGCTGGCGACCAAATTCGGGCTGCCGATGGATGGCGCCGGCAAACATGGCGCATCGCGCCGTTACATTATGGAAGCGGTCGAAGCGAGCTTACGCCGGCTGAAGACTGATTGGATTGACCTTTATCAGGTGCACCGGCCCGATCCGCAAACGCCGATCGAGGAGACACTGCGTGCGCTGAACGATCTTAAAAACGCAGGCAAAGTTCGCTTCATCGGCTGCTCGAATTTTTCGGCGGTACAGATTGACGACGCACAGGCCGTCGCGGCAAATCGCGGTCTCGCGGCCTTCGTTTCTTGCCAGGACGAATACAGCCTGCTCGACCGCGAGATCGAAAAAGATCGGGTCGCGGCGATGCGCCGGCACAGTCTCGGTCTTCTGCCTTACTTTCCGCTGGCGAGCGGATTATTGACCGGAAAATACAAGAGCAGCGCACCTGCGCCGGCCGGTTCCCGCCTGGCGGGGAGCGCGCAGCACACCGGCGTTCTCAATGCGCGCAATTGGCGCATCGTTGATGCCCTGAGCGCGTTTGCCGCCGCGCGCGGCCACACCCTTCTTGAACTGGCGATGAGCTGGCTTGCCAGTCGGCCCTTCGTTTCGAGCATTATCGCCGGCGCAACCAAGCCGGAGCAGGTCGCGGCCAATGTCGGAGCCGTCGGTTGGGAACTGTCGGTAGCGGAACTCGCCGAGATCGATCGCATAACTCTTTGATCTAACGCTGCGAAATCGCGCACTCCGATTCACGGTGCCGAAACCTCTGTCGTTTACCGTTGTGGTCCATGCAGGACCCCGCGCCGCCGTTCGCACTTGAGATTTCCGGCCTAGTCAAACGCTTCGACCACCCCGCGGTCGACGGCCTCGCGCTTGCCGTGCGCGGTGGCGAGTTTTACGCGCTGCTCGGTCCGAACGGCGCCGGTAAAACCACGACGTTGCGCATGATCGCCGGCCTGCTGCGGCCCGATGCCGGCAGCATCCGCGTTTGCGGCATCGATGCGCTCGCCGATCCGGTTGCGGCGAAGCGCGTTATGGCGTGGATTTCCGACGAACCGATGATCTACGACAAGCTCACGCCGCGCGAATATCTCGAATTTGTCGCCGGCCTGTGGAGCGTCGAACCGGCGCTTGCCGAGCTGCGCGCACAGGAGCTCCTTGCCTGGCTCGAACTTGCGCCGCATGCCAATGAGCGCTGCGAAGGTTTTTCCAAGGGCATGCGGCAGAAGGTGGCGCTCGCCGGCGCGCTGATCCATGAACCGCGGCTGATCATTCTCGACGAACCGCTGACCGGACTCGATGCCGGCTCGGCGCGGCAGGTCAAAAGCGTGCTGCGCGAGCGCGTACGCGCCGGCGGCACGGTCATCATGACCACGCATATTCTTGAAGTCGCTGAGCGCATGGCCGATCGCATCGGCGTCATCGCCCACGGCAGGCTGATCGCCGAGGGCACGCTCGAAGAATTGCGGCGCAAAGTCGGGATAGGCGGAGATGCCGGCGCGAGCCTCGAAGATACGTTCCTCGCGCTTGTCGCCGCACCGGCAGCGCCCGCCGAAGCGGCATGATCGCTAACATGATCGCGCAACCGGGAACCGTCGTCTGGTTCGCCAGTCACGAATCGCGCCTCGCCTGGCGTGATTGGCTTTCCATGATGACCGGCGGCCGGCGCGAACGGCTGATGCGCGTGGTTATCGCCATCGCGGTCTTTGTCATCTTCATGCATTTCGTCGCCTATTGGACGGTCGGCCCTTACGCCGCCGCCACGCCGGACAAAGCGACGTTGATCACGATCAGCGCCAGTGTCCTGCTGTCGTGGCTGCTGATGGTTTCGCAGGCGATGGAATCGACGACGCGCGCGTTCTATTCGCGTTCCGATCTCGATCTCATTCTCACTTCACCGGCCGCGGCGGAAAAAGTCTTTGCCGTGCGCATCGTCACGGTTGCGTTCTCCGTGGCGATGCTGGCGGTCCCGCTTGCGGCGCCGTTCATCAATGTGCTGATCGCGCTCGGCGGCTGGCGCTGGCTCGGCGCCTATGGGCTGATCGTTGCCATGGGTGCAGCGGCCGCCGCGTTCGCCGTCGGGTTGACGGTCGCGTTGTTCCGCCTCATCGGTGCCAAACGCACGCGGCTCGCGGCGCAAGTCGTTGCCGCGATCATCGGCGCCGCTTTCGTCATCGGGCTGCAACTCGCGGCGATCCTGTCCTACGGCACGATCTCGCGGGTTTCGGTATTGCAGTCGAAAGCCGCCTTCGCGATGACGCCCGACGCCGATAGCTTTATGTGGTGGCCGGCACGCGCCGCGCTTGGCGACGTCACCGCGCTTGTTGCCGTGCTCGCTGTTAGCTTTGCATTGCTGGCCGCCGCCATCGTTCTCGTCGCGCCGCGCTTCGGCGAATATGCCGTCACCGCAGCCGGCGTCGGTGCTGCGTCGGTCATTCAAGCGCGGCGTTCGACCGCGTTCCGGCCGACGTCGCCGCAATGGGCGCTGCGGCGCAAGGAATGGATGCTGCTGCGTCGCGATCCCTGGCTCGTTTCACAGACGCTGATGCAGATGCTGTATCTCATTCCGCCGGCGGTTCTGCTGTGGCGCAGTTTCGATAACGGCAGTGGCGCCTACCAACTCCTGGTGCCGGTCTTGGTGATGGCGGCAGGCCAGCTTGCCGGCGGTCTCGCCTGGCTCGCGATCTCCGGCGAAGACGCACCCGATCTCGTTGCCTCGGCGCCGGTGCTGGCGCGCTACATCGTGCGGGCCAAGATCGAGGCGGTCCTCGTTGTCATCGCATTGATTTTTGCGCCGCTGGTGGCGGTACTCGCCATCGCCTCGCCGTGGCATGCGCTCGTGACCAGCGCCGGCATCGTCGTTTCCGCTACGGCGGCGACATCGATCCAGCTATGGTTCCGCAGCCCGGCCAAGCGCAGTCAATTCCGCCGCCGCCAGGTTTCCTCGCGCATCGCCACCTTTGCCGAGGCATTTTCGTCGATCGGCTGGGCCGCCACCGCCGCGGTTGCCGCCGCCAGCGTCGTCCTCGCCATTGCCCCGGCGCTGCTCGCGCTCCTGGTGGTGACCGGCGCCTGGTTCATGAGCCCTCGGCACGCCTGACCATCGCCCGCGCACCTCGACGCGGCGAACCTTCCTGTGATTAAACTCGGCTCCGCGTGGAGCCAAGAATGAAGAATAAGCCGGATTGGGAATGGCCGAACGGCAAGCGCATCGCTGTCGTGTTCAACGTCTGTCTCGAGGCCTGGTCTGACGGCAAGGCACCCGGCATCAGCCCAATGGGCAACCCGCTGCCGGCGGGTGTGCTCGACACCATGGCGATTTCCTGGGCCGCCTATGGCGTCGAGGCCGGTATCCACCGGATAATGGATGGCTTCGAGCGTCACGGCGCCAAGTCGAGCGTGATGGTCAATGCCATCGTCGCCGAACGCTCGCCGGATACGGTCAAGGCGATTGCCGATCGCGGCCATGAAGTGCTGTCGCATTCCTACGCCATGGACGTGATCCCGGCGCTGCTCTCCGATGAGGACGAGCGCAAGAATATCGAGCGCTGCACAAGGCTGCTCGAAAAGGCGTCAGGCCAAAAAATCGTCGGCTGGTTGTCGCCGCGCGGCACTTCGAAAGCGACGACGTCGCAGCTCCTCGCCGAAGCGGGCTACCGCTGGCATGGCGACGTGTTCAACGTCGACCTGCCCTATGTCGCAAACCACGGCAATAAGAGAATCGTCGCCATTCCGTTGTCCTACGACGTCAACGACATGCCGTCGATGAAGTACGGACATCCGCCGCGAATGATGCTGGAATCGTTCAACGAAGTGATCGGGATCGCGCGCGCCCGCGATGATGAGCTTCGCATCATCGACGTCACCAGCCACGCCCACATCTTCGGCCACCATCACGGCGCCCATTTTTACGAGCGGATCGTTGAGGCGGCGATGACGTCGCCGGACATTTGGGTCGGCACGCGTGCGGAAATCGCCGATCATGTATTGAACGTGACGGCGGCATGAGAATGAAAAAGACCGTCGAGGAAAGCGCCCTGTGATTCCCTTCGACATGGTGGAACCGGCGTCGCTGAAGGGGGCGATGGCGCTGCTCGATCCAGACGATCCGACGATCCGTCCGGTCGCCGGCGGCACCGCGCTGATGCTGATGATGAAGGCCGGCGTGTTCCAGCCGAGCAAGCTCGTCAGCCTGCAGCGCATCGAACCGGACTATGCGCGTATCACCGTCACCAGCGCCGGCGAGTTGCGCATCGGCGCCATGACGACTTTAAGCGAACTGGAACAAGATTCGAACGTCGCTTCGCGACTACCCGTCCTTAAACAGGCGCTGCGAACGCTGTCGAATCCCCGCGTGCGCAATGTCGCGCGCGTCGGCGGTGCGCTCGCCCATGGCGATCCGCATATGGATCTGCCGCCGGTTCTCACCGCGCTCGGCGCCCGCGTCGCGATCAGCGGGCCGAATGGCAATCGCGAATTGCCGCTCGAAACGCTTTACGCCGGCTATTACGAAACCGTGTTGGAAAAGAACGAACTCATCACGTCGGTGACGGTGCCGGCTCTCAATGTGCGCAAAGCCGCCTACATGAAAGTCACCTCGCGCGCAGCCGACGACTGGCCGGCGCTCGGTGTGGCCGTCGCCTTTTCGTTGACCGATGGCGTGGTGCGCGATCCGGTCGTCGTCGTCAGCGCCGCGACCGAAAAAGTTACGCGCATGACTGCCACCGAAAAAGTGCTGCAAGGCGCGGCTCCGGAGGACGCGGTGCTGACGCGCGCTGGCGAGGCCGCCGCCGCGGAAGCCTCGATCCTGAGTGACGCGCACGGCTCGGCGCCCTACAAACGCGAATTGCTGCGGGTCTATTTGCGCCGTGCGGTGCGGCAGGCGGCGGCGCCATGAACCAGGTCGGCCGCGAGATTCCGCGCCTCGAAGTCCGCGCCAAAGTCACCGGACGCGCTGACTATACGCATAATCTGCGGCTCCCCGGCATGCTCTACGGCAAGGTGTTCCGCTCAACCGTGCCGCATGGCCGCATCAAGAGCATCGATACGCAAGCGGCGAAGGAACTGCCCGGCGTCTATCGCGTCGTCACCGGTGAAGACATTCGCAAGTTGATCCCGGAGCCCTATTACGGCCCGGCGTTTCACGACCAGCCGATCCTGGCGCTCGACAAGGTGCGCTACGTCGGCGAGCCGGTCGCAGCGGTGCTGGCGAGCGATCCGCATGTCGCCGAGCAGGCGGTCCAGCTCATCTCCGCCGAGTACGATGAATTGCCGGCAGTATACGACGAAATCGAAGCGTTAGAGCCCAAGGTTCTTGTCCATGAAGTTCTAAAGCCCGCCGGCACCTTCGCCGATCTCAAGCACATCCAGGGCCGCAAGGGCACCAATGTCGCGCTCGATTATCACTTGCGGCGCGGCGATGCCGACAAGGCGATGGCCGGTGCCGATCGCGTGTTCGAGCACACGTTCAAGACCCAGCAATGCCTGCATTTGCCATTCGAGACCTTTGTCGCCATCGCCGAGCCCGGCGACGAGCGGCTGACGATCCATACATCGAACCAGACGCCGTCCTTCGTGCGCATCGAGATCGCGCGCCTGTTCGGCTGGCCGGAAAACCGCGTGCGGGTGAAGATTCCGTATCTCGGCGGCGGCTTCGGCGCAAAAGTCTATGTCAAGCTCGAAGCCTTGGTCGCGGCCCTGGCGATGCTGGTGCGCCGTCCGGTCAAGATCGTGCTGACTATGGAAGAACAGTTCTACATGATCACCAAGCACCCGACGACGTTCCGCATCAAAAGCGGCGTCGACAAAAGCGGGCGCGTGGTGGCGCGGTCCTGCCAGGTCTATTGGAACGGCGGCGCCTATGCCGATATCGGTCCGCGCGTGACGCAAAAATCCGGCTTCACCGCGGCCGGTCCCTACGACATCGATAATATCAGCATCGATTCTTACGCGCTCTACACCAACCGAACGCCGGCCGGCGCGCTGCGCGGTTTTGGCGTGCCGCAGCTGGTCTGGGCTTATGAGAGCCACACCGATCTGATCGCGCGCGAACTCGGCGTCGATCAGCTCGAATTCCGCCGCAAGAATCTGCTGCGCGAGGGCCGCCCGCAGGCGAGCGGCACCGTCCTGCAGGACGCCGCGATTGCCGAAGTGCTCGATGCGATCGCCGCGCGCATGGCGTGGAACAAGCCGTTCGACCACGGCTCCGGAACGCTGCGCCGCGGCCGCGGCATCGCCATCGGCTTCAAGGCTTCGATTTCGCCGACGACGTCGGTCGCGATCGTCAACGTCTCGGCCGACGGCAGCGTCTATATCTACAAGAGCACGGTCGATATGGGGCAGGGCTCCGATACGGCGTTCGCCCAGATCGTCGCCGAAGTGCTCGACGTCCAGGCCGAGAGCGTGCGCGTCGTTGCGCCGGATACCGACGTGACGCCGTATGACATGGGCACGCTGGGCTCGCGCTCGCTCTATCACATGGGCAATGCGGTGCGGCTCGCCGCCGAGGACGCCCGCGCCAAATTGCGGGCGCTCGCCACCGAGGCCGGGCTGCCCGAAGGCACCAATTATCCGCCGCCGGAAATCTTCAAAAAACGCTTCGGCATGCAGGCCGGCAATGTCATCGGCACGGCGAGTTTTGTGCCGAGCTATAAGTCGCCCGACCCGCAGACCGGCCTATCGGACAATGTCACGCCGTTCTGGATGGTCGGCGGCGCCGGCGCCGAGGTCGAGGTCGATATCGAAACCGGGCACGTGCGCATCTTGCGGCTCATCAACGCCGCCGATTGCGGCAAGCCGATCAATCCGGCCGTCGCCCGGACGCAACTTTCCGGCGCGGCCATTATGCAGCTCGGCTTCACGCTGTCCGAAGCCATGCAGCTTGACGGCGGCCAGGTCACCAATGCCTCGCTCGCCGATTACAAAATCCCGGGCATTGGCGACATTCCCCCGATGGAGAACGAGCTGGTCGCTGGCGAACAACATTCCGGTCCGTTCGGCGCCAAGGGACTAGGCGAGTCCGGCACGTTCGGCGTGTCGCCGGCCATCGCCAACGCGATCCACGATGCCGTTGGCGTGCGCATCACCGAATTGCCGATCACCGCCGAAGCCGTGCTGCGGGCCTTGCGCGCTAATGCCGGCCGCCCGCTTGAGGACGAATGATGAGCGCGCGGACGATCAATTTTACCCTCAACGGCCAGGCGGTTTCGACGACAACCGAACCGCACCGCAATCTTGTCGAACTGTTACAGCGGTTCGATTTGTTCGGCGCGCGCGAAAGCTGCGGCCAGGGCTTGTGCGGCTGCTGCACGGTGCTCGTTGACGGCAAGGCGGTTTCCGGCTGCCTCTATTTCGCGGTCTGGGCCGACGGTAAAAGCATCTCCACCGTCGAACATCTCGATGCCGATGGCGCGCTTTCCAATGTGCAGCAGGCGTTTATCGCCGCCGGTGCGTTCCAGTGCGGCTTCTGCACGCCGGGATTTGTGCTCATGACGCATCAATTGCTCAAGGCGAATCCCGATCCGAGCGATGACGACATCCGCCATTACCTCAATGGCAATCTCTGCCGCTGCGCCGCCTATCCGGAAATCATCGATGCGGTGAAACGTGCTACGAAAGCGGCGACGTAAGTCTTAAGGGATTTCCGATAAGGTCAGTCTGTATCTGACGAAATCATCGGCCTCGGCAAACTCGTCATAAAGCCGCCGCGCCGGATTATGCGCGCGGGTGTGCCAATAAAGCCTCGACCAGCCGCTTGCTTTGGCGCGATCCACCAAATCTTGAATCAATGTGCGCCCGAGATTGCGGCCGCGAAATTTTGGCGCAACGAAAAGGTCTTCGAGATAACAGGCCGGCCCGGTCGTCCACGAACTCTCGTGCAGTACGCTGACGCTAAAGCCCGCGATTTCGCCATCGGCGACGGCAAGCCGGCCGAACATCGGCGAAGCCGGGTCGAGCAGGCGCTGCCAGGTGCACGCCGTAACCGCCTCCGGGATGTTCACTTCATAAAACGCGTTGTAGCCGGACCAAAGCTGCCGCCACGCGATTTCGTCAGCCGCTTTTGGGTCACGAATGATGATCGCCGCGTCTGGCATCAGGCTGGGTTGAGCGCCTCGATGAATCTCTGCTTGATGGCGTGGCCGTCGCGCAGCGGCAGCACGCGCGGTACATCTTCGGCATCGATCTTGGCATTGATCAGGATCGGGCCCTCGCCGGAGTGAATGAGCCTGCGCACCTCCGCCGCCTCCTCGATCCGCGACACCGTGCGCGCCGTCTTGAAACGGCAACCGAGCGCCACTGCGGCGAAATCAATGCCGGCGCTGGTGTGGCTGGGCTGCATGCCGGTCTCGCCGTAGTGGGCATTATCGAGGATGACGACGACTAGTTTTTTAGGTTGCCTGACGCCGATCGTGGCGAGGCTGCCGATGCCCATCAACATGTCGCCATCGCCGGGAATTGCGACGACGCGGCGGCCGGGCTGCGCCAAGGCAAGTCCAAGCGCGATCATCGCGGTGCCGCCCATCGCGCCCCACAGATAGAAATTCAGCGGATGATCGCCGGCGGCGGCCACGTCGTATGTGGCGCAGCCGAGCCCGGGAACGACCAGAAGGTCGCCGCGCTCGATCAGGATCCGCCGTACGAAATCGCGCCGGTCGAGCATCATTTGGTCCATTGCTTGCGGCCGATGAGCCGCTGCGACAGCAGGATCGCGACCTGGAGATTGCCGTCGAACGCCATATCGCAGCCGGCGCCGACGATGTCATCGACGTCGTCGGCGCTGTCGATCCGGTAGGTGAGAAAGCCGGAGAGCCGCAGCACGTCCTCGGTGATCGAGCCCATCGGCACCTGCCAGGGATTGAACTCGCCGAACTCGCCTCGCATCGTAACCAAAAGGACGCAGCCGAAGCCGCAATTGCGTAAGAGCGAAAACATATTGATGCAATTGCCGACGCCGCTCGATTGCATCAATAACGCCGCGCGCTGGCCGCCTAGCGCGGCGCCGGCAACGAGGCCTACGCCTTCTTCTTCGGTCGTTAGCACCACGTCGGCGATGTTCGGATCGTCGCGGCAAAGCGCAATGAGCTTGCTATGACCGGCATCGGGTACATAGCCGACCTGACGCACGCCGGCCCGGCGGAAGTGGCCGTAGATCGTGTCGGGCCATGATGTGGTCAGGGGTGTGTGCAACGCAAATTCTCAGGCGTGAAGGCGAGCAGTTGGCAACTATCGCACCGCTCATTATCCTGCGCCATCCCCCGCTGCGCGCAGCGCGCGTTGCAAAAAATCATGGGAGGTCGCGATGGCCGCACGGCTCCGCCACATCGCTTTGTCCGTCCCGGATCCGGACAAGGCGGCAAAATTTTTCGAGGACGCGTTCGGTATGAAGCGCGTCGGCAAGGCCGGCATCGGCTGCTACGTGTCGGACGGCACCGTCAATGTGGCGCTGTTGAAATACGACGGCGAAGTTCCCGGCTTTCGCGAGGGCTATCATGGCCTCATCCATTTCGGCATGTGGGTCGACAATCTCGATGAGGCGACCAAGAAAGCGACCGATGCCGGTGCCACGCATTTTGCCGGCGCCCCCGAGGACAATCCGCACGCCTTTTACGAGGTCAAATACAAGAGCCCGGACGGCGTCATTTTCGATCTGACGCACAACGGTTGGCGCGGCTCGGTCAAAGAAGTGGTTCCGGCCGAGACCGAGAAAATTCCCCCCGAATAAAATTTTGGTTAGAGCATGATCTTTTCCGAAAACCGGTTTCCACTTTTCGGGATCATGCTCTAGCTCCGCCACGGCAGGCTGGACGCGCGCTCAACGAAAAACCACGCGCCGTTGCCGAGCTCGGTCGGAAAAGCCGCGGCGATGCCGTGTTCGAAAGCATGCCATTCCAGATCGGCGTCATCGATAGCCATTTCGGCTGTGGCGAGTGATTCTACGCGCAGCGCATAGCCGATCATGAACGGCAGCGTGGTGATCGCCACCTCCGGCAGCCGCTCCATCGCCCGGTTATGGCTGACGAGGTAAACGCCGCCGCGGTCGAGCCGGATGAGCGCGCCGCCCGGCGTGCGTGTTGCCGTGCGTGCGGTGAAGCGCGCGAAACGTTGTGCGGCTTCTTCAACATTCTCGACCGCAATGACGACATCGATGAGAGCTGTCGCTGTGTTGGGCTGCCCGAGCCAGCGCTGCTGCCATACTGTCCGCTCGGTGTGATGCGTCAGCATCTGAATGCGCCCTTCGGGCATCACGCCAGGTTCGACGCGCGCAATCGTAAAAGCAGCGGTGGCCGAGCCGGACTCGGTATCAGCCGGGCGCTGCATGCGCACGAGTTCGCGCACGCGAAATCCTTCCGTCGCCAGCCGGCTATGCGCCTTGGCGGCATCCGCGACGGCAAACGCCGCAAGATGGAGTCCCGGATGGCGGTCAATCGCGGCATCGAGTTCGCGGCTGAGTGGCGAATCGGAGGTCTTGAACAGGACTTCGAGATAGCCGCGCGACAACATCGCAATGACGTTGCCGATTCCGGTTGGACGCGCGCCGCCGGCCGGATCGGGGCTGGACTGGATTGAAATAGGCGTCGGTGCGAAGCCGCAGCGCGCGAGTGCTCGGCTGGCAACTTCGCCGTCGCGGACGAAATGGCCGACGTGATCGAGAAAAATCTCATCGCCGACTGGCAGCCGGCGATCGATCCCTTCCTCGGCGTTCGGTCCGGGCAAGACGGTCACTCGGTTTGGGCAATGCCGGCTTCTTCGACGACCTTGCCCCAGCGCACGATTTCGGACTGGAGAAATTTCTGCAGGTCGCCGATCGAGCCGGTGCCGACCGGGTTCATGCCGATGTCGCGCAGGCGCTGGCGAATGTCGGGCATCGTAACAATGGCATTCAGTTCCGAGTTGAGCTTGGCAAGGATCGGCTGCGGCGTCTGCGCCGGCGCAACAACGCCCTGCCACGCCGCTACGTCGTAACCCGGCACACCGGCGTCGGCGAGCGGTGGAATGTCGGGCAACGCCGTAAGGCGCTGCAATGTCGTCACTGCGAGCGCGCGGATCTTCCCGGCTTTGATCAACGGCAACGCCGGACCGAGATCGCTGAACATCAACTGGATGTAGCCGCCCATCAGATCGTTCAGCGCGGGCGCCGTGCCGTGATAGGGCACGTGCGTCATCTTGATGCCGGCCATATTGGCGAACAGCGCCGCCGCCAGATGATGGAACGCGCCAATGCCGCCCGACCCGTAGCTCAGCGGCCGCTCCTTGGCGAGCTTGATGAGATCCTCGACATTGTTCACCGCCAGCGAAGGATTGACCACCAGCACGAACGGCACTCGCGCGATTAGCGCTACCAGCGCGAGGTCCTTGGCCGGATCGTAGGGCAGCGATTTATAGAGCGTGACGTCAATGGCAAGCGACGACACCGTCATCATGATTGTGTAGCCGTCGGGTGCCGACTTGGCGACAAAATTGGTGGCAATGACGGTCCCGCCGCCGGGGTGATTTTCAACGACGAAAGGCTTGCCGAGCCGTTGCTGGAGTTGCGCCGCAAGGAGCCGTGTTAACGTGTCGGTGCCGCCGGCCGGCGCGAACGGGACGATGAAAGTGACAGGCCGATCCGGATAATCCGCTGCATTCGCGGCGCCGGATTGGGCGCGCGTGGCCCTTGTCGTCACGGCCGGCAGTGCAAGGACGAGCAAGGCGCGACGCGACAACACGGTCGCCAGCTCTGTCGTCATGGCCGCTTCCTCCGGGCGTCCGTTTTACATCTCCGCCCCATGAACGTCATCAAAGCCGCCGTCCAACCCGCACCAAGCCGGCTTTGCGTTTCTTGACAGGAACTTGGGCTGCCGTCATAAGGACGCCGGTCGGCGCTCGCCGCGGCCTCAAATCCGTCGTCTCGCCGCTAACCATCAGCAGAATCGACTGGAAGAAGCCGGTTCGGACGCTATTTCCGAGGAAGAAATCATGTTCGCGGTCTTCAAAACAGGCGGCAAGCAATATCGGGTGGCCGCCGACGACGTGCTCAGGGTCGATAAGATCAAGGGGGAACCCGGCGAGATCGTCGAATTCGGCGAGGTCCTGGTCGTCGGCGGCGAGGCCGTCACGCTGGGCGCGCCCACCATCGCCGGCGCCACCGTCGCGGCCGAGGTGCTGGAGCAAGGCCGCGGCGCGAAAATCATCGCGTTCAAGAAGCGGCGCCGTAAGAATTCGCGGCGCAAGATCGGCCATCGCCAGGAATTCACGCTCCTTCGCATCACCGAGATTCTCACCGACGGCAAGAAGCCGAGCAAAGAGGCTCGCGCCAAACCGAAGCCGGCCCCTAAGGCCAAGCCCGCCGAAGGCGCAGCGGAAGCGGCCGCGCCGAAGTCGCGCAAACCCGCGGCCAAGGCGGAAAAGCCGAAGACCAAAGCAAAAAAGCCGGCGGCAAAAGAGCCGAAAAAAGGCAAAAAGAAGTGACGCGGATAAGTGATGGTTTTGTCACGAATCCTGTATAACTGGCAGCTAGTAAGTTTCGGAGCCCGTTAATGGCACACAAGAAAGCAGGCGGATCCTCGCGCAACGGCCGTGACTCGGCCGGCCAGCGCTTGGGACTGAAGATTTTCGGCGGCGCGGAGGTGCTTGCTGGAAACATTATCGCGCGTCAGCGCGGCACCAAATGGCATCCCGGCCGAAATGTCGGCGTCGGTAAGGACCACACCTTGTTTGCGAAGATCGACGGCAAAGTTGAGTTCCGTACCAAAACCAAGGGCCGCATATTTGTCTCGGTACTTCCGGTGTCGGAGGCAGCGGCTCAGTAATACGGTGAATCATACGAGGTCCGCCGGTATCCAGTCGAACCGGCGGACCCGATTGGGCTCCGAAAAGGGGGAGACCGGGATACCGGCTCCCCCTTTTGGTTTTATTTACAGGAGCCCACGATGAGTCTCGCAACGGAAATTCTGGCGCAGCGGCAGCAAGTGCGCAGCATTCCCGTTCTCGAAACCGAGCGGCTGATACTGCGCGCGCCGCGTCGCGGTGACATCAAAGCTATTGTGCGTCTTGTCAACGATCGGCGCGTCTCGGAAAATACCGCGCGTATTCCCCATCCCTACCGCACCGAGGATGCCGAACGCTTTATTGCGTCGGCCAATCAGACTGAAGGCGAAACTGCGTTTGTCGTCACGCTTGGCAGCGAGCTGATCGGCGTCTGTGGCGCCGATCCGCGCGAGGACGACGCCGAGATCGGGTATTGGTTCGGCGTTCCTTACTGGGGCCGCGGCTACGCCACCGAGGCAGTGCGTGCGGTTATCGACTATGCCTTCGGCGTGCTCGGCCATGATGCACTGCTAGCCGGTGCGCGCGTAACCAATCCGGCGTCACGTCGGGTGCTGGAGAAGTGCGGCTTTCAGTGGACTGGCGTCGGTCTCTACCGCATTCGCGCGATCAACTCCTCGGCGCCGCTCGACCGCTTCCGCCTCGACCGCGGCCTGTGGGCATCGTTGAAAGCCTGGGGCCGCGCGAGAGAGGTGGCTTGAACATTATTGCCCGGGATTGGTCGCGAAATACGGCGCGAGCTTCTCGACCACCGCCGGGCCGAACGAGCCCTGCGGATTGGACGGCGCCGCCTGGTCCATCAATTCCCAGCCCTGGATCAGGATGCGGGCGTGATCGAACGCGTTCTGAAAATCCGATCCGGGATGCAGGCTTTGGCGGAAGAGCGCATCGCCGAAATAGGTCCAGTCGCGCTCCGGAGCGCAGCCGAATGAAGTGCTCTTGGCGTCTGCGGCGGTCATGACGATGGTGTTGTCGTTCGCCAGCGGCGGCACGAAGCCCCCGGAATAACAGGCCGACACGATCACCACGCGGTTCTTGATGCCTTCGCTATCGAGCGCCGCAGCGACCTGTAGCGGCGTGAGCACCACCGTCCCGCTGGGCAATTCCAGCGCGAAACCCTCGTGGCCGCCATGCGAGGTCATGAACAGCACAAGGACATCTTCGTTCTTGTCCATAACATTGCCGATGGCGTGCACGGCGGCCTGAATATTCTGCAAACTGGCGAGTGGAAATTTATCGAGCGTGTCGTTGCGATTGACGAGGCGGATGGTGTGCTGCCTGATCGGCAGCACGCTTGCGATTGTATCCAGCCCGCCATCGAGTTCCTTAATGAATACGTCCTGATCGCCCCAGCCGGCAATGCCGAGCGCATAAATGTCGGTAACGCCTTTCTGCTGCGGCGCGAGCGCAGCGACTTCGGCCTGGAGCAGTGCAGGCTGCGCCTTGTCGATCCGGTCGAGGTCTGCATTATGCGTCTGTTCCTGATGGAGCGCGTAGAAAACCTCCCACCAATTGGCGCTGCGCGGATCGAAATTGGGCGGCAAAAATACCGGAGCGTGCGGCACCAGCGCGTTGGCGGCAAACAGCGCCACCCACAAAGCAGCGACTCTGGCAATGAGTTGGAGGCGTGCTTGCGGCAGTTGCGCTTCGAAGCTGCCGACGACACAGACCATCGCGCCGACCCACCAAACGACTGCAAGCGCATAGATCGCGGTTGGCGCGATCGAGCCGGTCCATAGCGGGCTCTGCGCGGCCCCGGGTGCGATAAGCGGAAAGCCGAGCTTGATCGCCGAGGTGACAACGTCCGCGATGATGGAAAGAACGAACAGCGCCGACAGCGCACTGCCGCGTGTGGCCGGGCGCACGAACAATGCCGCGACCGCGAGCTCAAGCGCGATCCAGGCAATGATCGCGTTGAGACCATAAGGGTTGAAGGCGTGCCACGATCCCGCCGCAAGCAATTGCAGCGCGATGCGCACAGCGGCTAAAGCAGCGGCAAAGCCGAGAAGAACGGGCAGCCCCACCAGCGGCGGATCGGGCGTGGTTCGCCATACTGCCGCCCGTGCCGCGAACTTTAAGACACTCAACACGCCTTACATTCTCCGCCACAAACCGGCGAAACCCTGCTGCCGCAATCCGGACATTTAACCCTATATCAGGCTCACAGTAGTGACCACCGCCGCAATTCGGGATTGTGCCTGTGGCGCCCGCGATTTACGAAGTGACCGATGAAATTCCTCGACGAAGCCAAGGTCTATGTCCGCTCCGGCGACGGCGGCAACGGCTGCGTTGCGTTCCGGCGCGAGAAATTCATCGAATACGGTGGGCCGAACGGTGGCGACGGCGGCAATGGCGGCGACGTCGTGGCGCTCGCTGTCGACGGCCTCAACACGCTCATCGATTATCGCTATCAGCAGCATTTCACCGCGAAGAACGGCCGTGGCGGCATGGGCAAGGACCGCCACGGCGCCAACGGCACCGATGCCGTGCTCAAAGTCCCGGTCGGCACGCAAATCTACGACGAAGACGGCGAGACGCTGCTCGCCGATCTCACGCAAGCGGGCGAAACCGTACTCCTCGCCCGCGGCGGTAACGGCGGTTTCGGCAATGCGCACTTCAAGTCTTCGACCAATCGTGCGCCGCGCCATGCCAATCCCGGCCAGCCCGGCACCGAACTGACGATCAGACTCCGGCTCAAGCTGATTGCCGATGCCGGCATCGTCGGCTTGCCGAACGCCGGCAAATCGACGTTCCTTGCCGCCGTCAGCGCGGCCAGGCCGAAGATCGCCGATTATCCCTTCACCACGCTCCATCCGCAGCTCGGCGTCGTCGATGTCGATGGCCGTGAATTTGTCCTTGCCGATATCCCGGGCCTGATCGAGGGCGCACATGAAGGCGTCGGGCTCGGCGACCGTTTTCTCGGCCACGTCGAGCGTTGCCGCGTGCTGCTGCATCTGGTCGATGGAACGGGCGACGATGCGGGCACCGCCTATAAGACAGTGCGTTCGGAGCTCCTGGCCTACGGCCAAGGCCTCGCCGATAAACCGGAGATCGTCGTGATCAACAAAGCCGACGCGCTCAGCCCCGACGACATCAAGCGTCAAGGGGCCTCGCTCAAGCGCGCGGCGAAAAAGACGCCGCTGGTTATTTCCGCGGTGACCGGCGACGGCGTGCCGGAGGTGTTGCGTGCGCTGCTCAAAGTGATTGACGATGTGCGCCGCGACACTGCTGCGGCAAGGACTGTGGATGCAGCGTGGCATCCCTAAAGGGGGGATTCGATGGCTTATACGTTTGTGCTGGTTCACGGCGCCTGGCATGGCGGCTGGTGCTGGCAACGCGTTGCCGATCGGCTGCGTAAAGGCGGCCACACCGTTTTTACGCCGACGCTGACCGGGCTCGGCGAGCGTTCGCACCTGTTGCGTGCCGACATTAACCTCACCACACACGTCACCGACGTGGTCAACGTGATCAAGTGGGAAGGGCTGAGCGAGGTCGTGTTGTGCGGCCACTCTTATGGCGGCATGGTGATATCCGGCGTTGCCGATCAGATGCCGCAGGCGATCCGCTCCATCGTTTTCCTCGACGCCTTCGTGCCGAAAAACGGTGAAGCCACGCAGGACCTGACCAGCGCCGCCGTGGTGGAAATTGCCCGCGCCGCGATGGAACGCGGCGAAACCACGATGCCGCCGCGCCCTGCCGAGGCCTTTGGTGTCAACGCAGCCGACCGCGCCTGGGTCGATCGCCTCTGCGTTGGACAGCCGATCGGCACCTTCACGCAGAAGCTCACGCTGACCGGCGCGCGCGACCGCATCCCGCGCAAGGGCTACATCCGCGCCGCGAGCTACGTTAATCCGGGGTTCGATCGTGCGCTGGCCGCGGCGCGCTCGGACTCGTCATGGCGCACCTACGAAGTGTCTTGCGGCCACGATGTGATGATCGACGCGCCGGATCGCCTTACTGAGATACTGCTCGAGTCTGCGCAATAAACGGCGCGAACTTCAGCGATCCGTCGCGCTCGAGACGCGGCAGAAGATCGGTCTCCCAGTCCAGGTATTCCTGCATCGCCGCTTTGGTATCCCCACCGCGTTCATAAGGCTTGCGCCATTGATCAACCGCTTCGTCGGCCATCTTGGGCTCGGATGAAAATGAATTGCCCGCCGACTGCCACGTGGCATTGCCGCCGTCGAGAAAGTGCACCGGCCGATCGGTTAGTCCCGCTGCTTCGCTGACTGCAAGCCGCGCCAGCAGGCCGTCTTCGGATGTCAGCACCAATGTTCCGGTCACCGGAATCTTCTTCAGCGCCAGTGCGAGCCGCGTCCGTATCGCGAACCAGGCGCCGGGAATATGACGCGCCCGGTAATTCCGGCTCAGCGAAAGATCGATAACGTTAGCCTCACCGCGCGCCAGAAGGCCGTTCAGCGCGACGCAGTCGATGGCGGCGCCGGGCGGCGTTTCAGTTTCAAGCACCGGTGTTTTGGGCCAGCCGGTCTCCGGCCCGGCCTCGGGCAGCACATAAACGTCGCGCCAGCCCATCTGCCGCAGCCAGGAGGCCGTCATCGCGGCGCGAACTTCCTTGTCGTCCACCAGTACAATGCGTGCGCCGAGCGTGCCGGCATATTGATCGGTCGCCTGAACCAGTTGGCCGCCAGGCGCCGAGAGTGCGCCGGCAATGTGGCCGGCTTCATATTCGGCGGGATCGCGTACGTCGAAAACATAAAGCGTGCGCTCGCGGTCGGCGCGCCAGGCGTCAAGCGTTGGACAATCGATGCGCTCGACGCCGCAGGCTTGCGCCACGCTCTGCGCAGCCTGCCGGGCCCACGCAAGTGTCTTCGCTCCGACATCCGGCGCTCGGCGGTTTTTGTCCTTCTCACAGGCAAAGCCGGCGAGGCTCCAGCCCATGGTGCCGTTGCGCAGCGCTACGACCTTGTTCGGCAGGCCTGCGTTAATGAGCGATTGCGCGCCGATGATGCTGCGGGTGCGGCCGGCACAATTGACGACCACCATGGTCTGCGGCGATGGCGCGATCTCACGCGCACGCAGCACCAGCTCGGCGCCCGGCACATTGGTCGCAGTCGGAATCGAGACGCGCACATATTCGTCGAGCGGCCGGCTGTCGAGCACAATGAGGTCCGTGCCGTCACGGAGAAGCTTGTCCAGTTCGCTGGCGGCGATGCTCGGCGTGTGATTGGCGTGCTCGATATATTCGCCGAAGGCCTTGCTCGGCACGTTGACGCCAGTGAACAGCTCGAAGCCTGCCGCGCCCCAGGCGCTGACGCCGCCAGCAAGGATCCGCACATTTGTGTAGCCATTTTTCTTGAGGATCGCCGCCCCGCACTCGGCGAGCCCATCAGCATCGTCGCACAGCACGATCCGCGTCGCGCGGCGCGGCACCAGCGGCACAAACAGCAGTTCGAAACGGCTCAGCGGTACCGAGCGCGCCAACAGCAAATGATTTTGTGAAAAGATCAATTCCTCGCGCACGTCGATGAGCGCGATTTCACCACCGTCGCCGAGCATGCCCCGCAGCGCGGCGGGGCTGATGGACGCTGTCACGTCGCCTGCTGCGGCGTCATCTGCTTGACTTCGCCGGTCTTCAGGTCGAAGCGTACGCGGTGAATTTTGTCGAGATTGGTTCCGGTCACGCGGATGAAGCGGGCATAATCGGGATAGTCGATCGAATGGATCTTACCGTCCTGGTAGATGCCGGCCTGACCTGGCATCAGGCGGTACTTCTTCACCGGTTTGAGCTTGGCGTGCTCTGGGTCGGCGCCGTTATCCTCGCGGTCCCACTCGACCATGTCGGTGTAATGCGTGGCCTGGCCGTAAATGGCCCACGAGTCACCGTGGTCGTGCGGAGGCGAAACGCGAGCCTTGTCATTAATGTGGGCAAGGATCTGGAAGCCCAGCTCCGGGTCCTCATGAAGCACATGCAGCCCGCGCGGCGTGTCCTCGCCGGCGTGCTTGCGGATGAATTCCGGATTTTTCAGCAAGAGTTCGAGCTTGGCGCGCACCTCTTCGCGCCCTTTCGGTCCCGGGTCGCGCGAGAGGATGGAACGGCAATCCGAGATGAATTGGTTGAGCTCGTAGGCCATGGCGATCACTCCAGGGGCTATGTTGTTGCCTCTAATGTCGCCCATTGCCGCAGCCAATGCCAGCCGGTTTGGAACCGGTCCGGTCAATCGCTACATTAGCGGGCATGTTCGGTCTGCCTCGGACCTATGAACGTCCACGCAACGTGCGGCTCGACACGCTGATCCGCCTGCGCTGGCTTGCCGTTTTCGGCCAGCTCGCGGCGGTTCTGGTGGTGCATTTCGGCCTCGAATTCGAAGTGCCGATCTGGTCGTGCCTTGCCGTGATCTCGCTAGCGGCGCTGCTCAACGTGGCGCTGCGCGTGAGTTTCCATCAGACGCAATGGTTGGAGCCCGACCGGGCGGCGTGGCTCCTTGCTTTCGACATCGCCGAGCTTGCGGCGCTCCTTTATCTCACCGGCGGCCTGGAAAATCCGTTCTCGTTTCTCCTGCTCGGCCCGGTGCTGATCTCGGCTACGGCGTTGCCGCCGCGCATGACTCTCTTGATCGGCACGTTCGCCATGTTCTGCGCCACGGTGCTGGTGTTCCTGCACTATGAGCTGCCGTGGGATGCCGAGAACCCGCTTGAGCTTCCCGAAATTTACATGGTCGGCGTCTGGCTCTCGATCCTGCTCGCGATCGGCTATATCGGCGTCTATACGTGGCAGGTCGCCGAGGAAGCGCGCCAGCTCTCCGATGCGCTGGCGGCAACCGAGCTCGTGCTGGCGCGTGAGCAGCACCTCTCTCAGCTCGACGGTCTCGCCGCTGCCGCGGCGCATGAACTCGGCACGCCGCTCTCCACGATCACGGTGGTGGTGCGCGAGATCGAGCGCGCGCTGGAAGCAAATTCGCCCTATGCCGACGACGTGAAACTGTTGCGCGAACAGGCGCAGCGCTGCCGCGAGATTTTGGCAAAGATTACCGAACTACCGGCGGGCGAGCCGTTCGATCGCATGCCGCTATCCGCACTGATCGAGGAGGCGGTTGCACCGCACCGTAATTTCGGGGTGTCGATTACCGTAACTTTGCCGCCCAATCGCGGTGCGGAACCGGTCGGCGCGCGCAATCCCGCTATCCGCTACGGCCTCGGCAATCTGATCGAGAATGCGGTCGATTTCGCCCATAGCCGGGTCGGCGTTCTCGCCAAATGGACGGCGGACGAGGTCAGCATCACCATCAGCGACGATGGACCCGGTTTCGCGCCCGAGGTCGTTGATCGGATCGGCGCGCCCTATGTTACTCACCGGCGGCCGCCCGGCCGCAATCAGGACGGCGACGATGATGCCGTGTTCGGGCTGGGCCTCGGATTTTTCATCGCCAAGACGCTGCTGGAGCGGTCCGGTGCGAGGCTCTCGTTGGTCAATCAAGCGCCGCCGCTGCACGGCGCCACGGTCGCGGTGACCTGGAGCCGTGCCGATTTTGAGCAGCCGATCGCTTCGCCGGCCCTGGAGCAAGCAGCGCCTGCTTCTTAATTGCCAGCCTCCAAGACTCGATTGATCGCCGTTTTTTGAAAAACCGTGATTTGCGTGATGAGCCCTGCGGATTGCGCCGCGAGCCGGTTTTGACGATGCTATAAGGAAGCGGTCTGTGTAATCGTTAACGGGGCGGGTTCGCTTGTACGGAGTAGAATTGCCATGACCAATGCCGCCGCTGCCGCGCCGCTTCCCGCCGAGCGCACTCTCCTGATCGTTGAAGACGACAAATTGTTCCTGCAGCGGCTGGCTCGCGCCATGGAGGGCCGCGGCTTCATGGTGACGACCGCGGAATCGGTCGCCGACGGACTTTTGCAGGTGGAGAAGGCGGCGCCAGCCTTTGCCGTGGTCGACATGCGGCTTGGCGACGGCAACGGGCTCGACGTGGTCTCGGCGATGAAGAAGCGGCGGCCGGAAGCCCGCGCCATCATCCTCACCGGCTACGGTAATATCGCGACTGCCGTGAACGCGGTGAAGCTTGGCGCAGTCGATTACCTCGCCAAGCCGGTCGATGCCGACGATGTCGCCGCCGCCTTGCTGGCGCTCGACAACAGGAAAATTGAGCCGCCGGAAAATCCGATGTCAGCCGACCGCGTACGCTGGGAGCACATCCAGCGCATCTACGAATTGTGCGGCCGCAATGTTTCGGAAACTGCGCGGCGGCTCAACATGCATCGCCGCACCTTGCAACGGATTCTCGCCAAGCGCGCTCCCAAATAGCGCTCTTGCGGCGCACTCGCTCTCCGATTTTCCCCGAATAGGGCCCCTGCGGATCGGCCAGCGCCTGCAGGCGCAGCGCCGCCGCATGTGCAAAGCGGAGCATCACCGACTTGCGCGTCGCTGCGGGCAGCCGGTGCTCCGGCGCCTCGCATACGATTGAAGCGCCGAAGGCATCCGCAACGATCAGCCCGGCATCCGGCGGAAATATTTCGCACGGCACCGCCACGACCGTGGCAAAGAACAGCCGGTCGCAGTGCAGCCGATAGTCCATCCATTTCTGATCGGCGCGGAAGTCGGCAACCGAGGACTTGATCTCGACAATGACGATTTCACCGTCGCCGCCGAGCGCGACCAGATCGGCGCGCCGGCCTGACGGCAACGGCAATTCGCTGACCACGCAATAACCAAGCGCGTGCAAATAGCGTGCGGTGCCACGCGCAATGGCGAGCGCGGTATGCGATTGCCGTCCGTCGGGCGGCAGAGAAGTCGCCAGCGAAGCAAGACTCATTGAAAGAATTCCAGGTAGCGGCAGATCCGACAACCGCCGGCACGCGAGCTTACGCACGCCACCCACTCCGACTGAACAACCGACTCGATCAAGCAGCTTATTTTGGCGCGGCGGCGCGGTCTGGGAAAGCCCCTGCGAGCGCCTTGCGCGAAGCCGCTATCACGCCGCGTTCAGTGATGAGACCGGTTACGAGCCGCGCCGGCGTCACGTCGAAGGCGTAGTTCGCTACGGCTGAGCCTTCGGGCACCACGCGCACGGTTTCAATGCGGCCATCTTCGGTGAGCCCGGTCATCGTCGCCTGCTCGTCGCCGCTGCGCTGTTCGATCGGAATTTCAGCGACGCCATCGGCAACGGTAAAGTCTATGGTCGGCGAGGGCAGTGAGACATAAAACGGCACGTTGTTGTCGCGCGCGGCCAGCGCCTTCAGATAGGTTCCGATCTTGTTGCAGACGTCGCCATTGGCGGTGACACGATCGGTGCCGACGATCACGATATCGACCAGGCCGTGCTGCATCAGATGGCCGCCGGTATTGTCGGCAATCACGGTGTGCGGCACGCCGTGCTTACCGAG
>Ga0181537_10000915_pt1 | contig 27660 bp, 25 predicted proteins | sample PEATcosm2014_Bin_39_FD_119765 | JGI IMG/M metagenome (GOLD analysis project Ga0181537, IMG submission 119765) | Peatland microbial communities from MTU Mesocosm Facility, Houghton, MI, USA - PEATcosm2014_Bin23_10_metaG | ecosystem: Environmental > Terrestrial > Soil > Wetlands > Peat | place...
CAGATGCCGAGCAGCGTGGTCAGAGCCAGCACGTAGTACTCGCCGCCAACGATTGAGCGCCGCTGCAGGTAGGCCTGGGAATAAAACAGGCTTACGCCGACGCTCAGCATCGAGGCCAGCTTGAGAAATACACTCAGACGATCCGCGACATAGAGGCCATTGAACAGTACCGTGCGATGCTCGACTTCGCCGTAGCTGAAGGTCAGCCACGCCGTCACGGCCAGTGCCACAAGGGTTGCAGTTGCGGTGAGCCGGCGCTTCCCTGCCCCGCCAAAGACATCGATCATCAGGATCAGGCACACGGCCACGGCCAGGGACATTTCCGGGATGGCAGGCTGGATCGAGGCAAAGCTCATGGTAGGAACAGGCATGTCAAACCACCGGAATCTTGCTGATGGCAACCTGCTCGAGCAGGTGCCGGACCGAGGCCTCCATCATCTGGACCAGCGGCGCCGGCCACAGACCAATGATCAGCACTGCCACCGCCAGTACGCCCAGGATCAGGAATTCGCGGCCGTTCAGATCTTTCATGTGGGCAACATGATCGTTAGCCACTTCGCCAAAGAGCACGCGCTTGACCAGCCACAGCGTGTAGGCCGCGCCCAGGATCAGCGTGGTACCGGCCAGCAGGGCGTACCAGAAACTGGCGCGGAAGCTGGCCAGAATGACCAGGAACTCGCCGACGAACCCCGAGGTGCCCGGCAGGCCCGAATTGGCGAGCGCAAACAGCACCAGCAGTGCGCCAAACTTCGGCATGACGTTGATCACGCCGCCGTAGGCGCTGATCTCCCGGCTGTGCACCCGATCGTACATGACGCCGATGCACAGGAACAGCGCTCCGGAGATCAGGCCGTGGGACACCATCTGCACGATCGCGCCGTCCAGACCGTTGATTGCGCCGCGGTAGCTGCCACTGACATCGTGAATCTGGAACACGACAAAGGCGCCCAGCGTGACAAAACCCATATGCGCGATCGAGGAATAGGCGATCAGCTTCTTCATGTCCTGCTGCACCAGCGCGACGAAGCCGATGTAGACAATCGCGATCAGCGACAGGCCGATTACGAGCCAATCGAGTTCGCGACAGGCATCGGGCGTGATCGGCAGGCTGAAGCGCAGCAATCCATAGCCACCCATCTTCAGCATGATGGCCGCGAGGATCACCGAGCCGCCGGTGGGCGCCTCCACGTGCGCGTCCGGCAGCCAGGTATGCACCGGCCACATGGGCACCTTGACGGCAAAGGCCAGCAGGAAGGCGAGGAAGATCCAGCGCTGCTCGAGTAGCGTCAGCGGCAGTTGCTGGAATGTGGCCAGGCTGTAGTCGCCGGCCTTCAGATACAGGTAGATCAGCGCCACCAGCATCAGCACCGAACCCAGGAACGTGTACAGGAAGAACTTCAGGGTCGCGTAGACGCGCCGCGGACCACCCCAGATGCCGATGATGATGAACATCGGAATCAGCATCGCTTCCCAGAAAAAATAGAACAGCAGCGAATCCATGGCCGCGAATACCCCGATCATCAGCCCTTCGAGGATCAGGAAGGCGGCGAAGTACTGCGCGATGCGCTTTTCGATCACGGTCCAGCCGGCAATGATCACCGGGACTGTCATGAACGCCGTCAGCAGGATCAGCGGCAGTGAAATGCCGTCGATGCCAAGCGCATAGTCGGCGTGCAGCTGCGGGATCCAGGACAGGCGCTCCAGGAACTGGAAGCTCGCGGTGCCGTTGTTAAACCCGAGGTAGAGCGGGACCGACAGCGCCAGTGTGGCGAGCGAGATCAGCAGCGCGCACCAGCGGGCCAGGCGCGCACGCGCATCGCCCAGCGCCAGTGTGATCAGGCCACCGCCGACCGGCACCCATATCAGCAGCGAGAGTAATCCAGAGCCTTGCATGATCAGCGATCCCGCCCCCGAAGTCAGATTCGCACCAGAAACCAGCCCAGCATGAACACCAAACCGAGCACCATCCAGAATGCATAGGAGTAGAGGTAGCCACTCTGCAGCTGCCGCAGTACCCCGGACATCCAGCCCACGGTGTTGGCCGAGCCATTGACCGCCACGCCGTCGATCAGGCCCTGATCGGCGCCGTGCCACAGGACCTTGCCGACTGCGCGCGCCAATGGCGCCAGCACGTTCTCATTGAACCAGTCGAAGTAGTACTTGTTGACCAGCAGCCTGTAGAGCCACGCGAACCGCTCACGCAGCGCCACGGCCAGATCCGGACGCTTGAGCACGAAGAACCAGGCGCTCGCCACGCCGGCCGCGGCCAGCCAGAACGGCGCGCTGATCAGCGCGTGCAGCGCGAACATCCACACGCCGTCAAAGTCCCGGCCCAATTCGCCTACGACATCGTTGCGCTCCAGCACCTTGATGGCGTTGCCGAAGTAGCCGCCAAAGAGCACCGGCTGCATTGTGAACAAACCAATCAGCACCGAGGGGATCGCCAGCGCCACCAGCGGTCCCTTCATGTTCCAGCCGACATCGTGGAAGTGTTCCCTGGCGTGATGATCGAGCCGTTCCTCGCCATGGAAGGTCATGAAGATCATGCGGAAAGTGTAGAGCGCCGTGAAATACACGCCGGCCATCACGCAGATGTAGGCATAGGTGGCGCCCGCGCGATGTGAGGCCCCGACCACCTCGATCAGTGCGTCTTTGGAGTAGAAGCCGGAGAACAGTGGCGTACCGATCAGTGCCAGCGCACCAATCAGCGTGGTCCAGTATGTCACCGGCATGCGCTTCCAGAGTCCACCCATCTTGCGCATATCCTGCTCATGATGCATCGCGATGATCACGGCGCCGGCGGCCAGGAACAACAGCGCCTTGAAGAAGGCGTGCGTCATCAGATGGAAAATCGCCACGCTGTAGGCCGATACACCGAGCGCCACGGTCATGTAGCCCAGCTGCGAGAGCGTCGAGTAGGCGATCACGCGTTTGATATCGTTGTTGATGACGCCCAGGAACCCCATGAACAGCGCCGTGGTCGCGCCAATCACCAGCACGAATGAGAGCGCCGTATCGGAGTACTCAAACAGCGGCGACATGCGCGCCACCATGAAGATACCGGCCGTCACCATCGTCGCCGCATGGATCAACGCCGAGATCGGTGTCGGGCCTTCCATCGAATCGGGCAGCCATACGTGCAGCGGCACCTGCGCGGACTTGCCCATCGCGCCGATGAACAGGCAGATGCAGATCAGCGTCAGCAGCGGTACCGAGCTCGTGCTGGTGAGCTGCAGGGTCTTACCGACCAGGGCCGGAGCCGCCGCAAAAGCATGCTGGTAGTCGAGCGATCCGGTGCAGTAGAGGATGCCGGCGATACCGAGCAGGAATCCGAAGTCACCCACCCGATTGACCAGGAAGGCCTTCAGGTTGGCGAAAATCGCGCTGGGGCGTTTGTACCAGAAGCCGATCAGCAGGTAGGAGACGACCCCGACCGCTTCCCAGCCGAAGAACAGCTGCATGAAGTTGTTGGACATCACCAGCATCAGCATCGAGAACGTGAACAGCGCGATGTAGGCGAAGAATCGCTGGTAGCCATCGTCATCGTGCATGTAGCCGACGGTATAGACGTGCACGCACAGGGACACGAAGGTCACGACGACCATCATCAGCGCGGTCAGCCGGTCGATCAGGAAGCCGACCTGCATGTGTACGCCATCGCTGACCAGCCAGGTGTAGATTTCATGGTTGTAGACCGGCACACCATCGAGCAGCTGCTTGAGCACGATGCAGGAGAGCACGCAGGAAGCGGCGACCCCGGCGATGGCGATCAGCGCCGAGGCGGTGCGACCGATCAGCCAGCCGGCCAGGCCCGCGATCACGGCGGCAGCCAGCGGCAGCAGCGGAATGGCCAGCAGCAGGTTCGGGTTCATTGCATCAGCCACTGAGTTTATTGAGTTCTTCGACGTTGATACTGCGCCGCTCGCGGAACAGGACCACGAGGATCGCAAGTCCGATCGCCGACTCGGCGGCCGCGACAGTGAGGATGAAGAACACGAACACCTGCCCGTCCAGCTGCCCGAGGTAGCGCGAGAAGGCGACGAAATTGAAGTTGGCCGAGAGCAGCAGCAGCTCGATGCACATCAGCAGCAGCAACACGTTCTTGCGGTTCACGAAGATACCGGCCACTGATATCGCGAACAGGATCGCCGAGAGCGTGAGCATCTGGCCGAGGCTGATCATGGGCGCTGCTCCGGATCCATCTTGATGAGGCGCAGGCGATCCTTGGCCTGCACCGCGACCTGCGCCGCTATGTTCTGCACCTTCAGTCCGCGCCGGCGGCGCATCGTCAGCGAGATGGCAGCGACAATCGCCACCAGCAGCAGCAGTGCGGCGATCTGGATTGGGTAGGCGTAGGTAGTAAAGAGCGCCGTGCCAAGCTCCTGGGTGTTGCTGTAGCCGGCCGGCAGCGGTGCCGCCCCCTGCGTCACATCGACCCCCAGATGCTTGGTGTAGATCACCCCGACAATCTCAACTACGACCACCGCCGCGGTCAGCGCGCCAAGCCACGCGAAGCGCGTCCATCCCCGGCGCAGTTCCTCGAGATTGATGTCCAGCATCATGACGACGAACAGGAACAGCACCATGACGGCACCGACATAGACCAGCACCAGCACGATCGCCAGAAACTCAGCCTCGATCAGCAGCCACAGCACCGCACTGGTGAAAAAGCACAGCACCAGGCACAGGGCCGAATACACCGGATTGCGCGAGAGAATCACGCCCAGGCCCGAGAGCACCAGGATCGTGGCGAAGACATAGAACAGCGGCTGTATCAGCTGCATGGCATCCCCCCATCTGCTGCCTGTGCGTCCATCTCAGCGATAGCGCGCATCGGCAGCCTTGTCGGCCTCGATCATCGCCTCGTAGCGATCGCCCACCGCGAGCAGCTTGTCCTTGTTCATGATGTTCTCGCCGCGGTGCTCCATGTGATATTCGTGGATGCGCGTCTCGACAATGGCATCGACCGGACAGGCCTCCTCGCAGAAGCCGCAGTAGATGCACTTGAACAGGTCGATGTCATAGCGCGTCGTGCGCCGCGTCCCATCGAGAGCCACGTCCGAGTCAATTGTGATCGCCAGTGCCGGGCACACGGCCTCGCACAGCTTGCAGGCGATGCAGCGCTCTTCTCCGTTTGGATAGCGGCGCAGGGCGTGCAGCCCGCGGAAGCGCGCCGATTGCGGCGTCTTCTCTTCCGGGTAATTGATCGTCACCTTGCGCCTGAACAGCGAGCGCATCGTGACCCCCAGGCCCGCAAGCAGCTCGCCCAGCAGCAGTGTCTTCAACGGATTGACCATTGCCATGCGCCCCTAGCCTCCCACCACTTTCGACCACGGCCCGACGTGGAAGTAGACCATGACACCCTCGATGGCGATCCAGATCAGCGTGATCGGGATCAGCACCTTCCACCCCAAGCGCATGATCTGGTCGTAGCGGTAGCGCGGGAAGGTGGCCCGCAGCCACAGGAACACGCACAGCACGATGAACATCTTGAACACCAGCCAGTGCGTGCCATCACCAATGAACAGGCCAAGCACCGGCACGTGGCGAATCGCGGCATCGGCGCTCAGGTAGCCATCGAGCGGACTTAACCAGCCGCCGAAGAAGAACACCGAAGTCAGGGCCGCGACCAGGATCATGTTGGCGTACTCGGCCAGGAAGAACAGTGCGAAGGCCATCCCTGAGTACTCGACGTGAAAGCCGGCAACAATCTCCGACTCGCCTTCGGCCACGTCGAAGGGCGCACGGTTGGTCTCCGCCACCCCGGAGATGAAGTACACCATCATCAGCGGGAACAGCCAGAACCAGTTCCAGGCGACCAGGCCACCGTGCTGCTGAGCCACGATCTTGCCCAGGTTCAGGCTGCCCGAAGCCATCAGCACGCCCACGAGAGCAAAACCCATCGCGATCTCGTAGGCCACCATCTGGGCGGCCGAGCGCATCGCGCCCAGGAAAGCGTACTTGGAGTTGCTGGCCCAGCCAGCCAGGATCACCCCGTACACACCGACACTGGTCAGCGACAGCACATAGAGCAGTCCGGCATCGACATTCGCGATCGCATAGCGGGGTGCGAGCGGCACGACGGCCCAGGTGGCGAACGCCGGGATCAGCACGATCGCCGGCGCCAGGCGGAACAGCACCTTGTTGGCGCGCGCCGGGATCACGACTTCCTTGATCAGCAGCTTGATGACATCGGCGAAGGGCTGGCCCATGCCAGGAAACAGCCCGAACAGCCGCACGCGATTGGGACCGCGACGCACCTGGATCCAGCCAATGAACTTGCGCTCCCACAGCGTCATGTAGGCGACCGAGAGGATCAGCACAATCGTCAGGCCGAGCGTGATCAGGCTCGAGTGCGCGATCGGCGGCAGCGCCTGCCATTGCTCCACGATCCAGTGCCAGAACTGCATGCGCCTCAGGCCTCCGGGTAGATCACGGCCGGTGCCTGCCCTGCCCGGGTCCGCTGCAGCGAGCTCGCGCGGCGCAGCACCGGATCGAGCTGGTACATCGGCACGTCGGTCAGCGGTTCGGCCGGCGCGTTCGGCAGCGCGCGATAGTTGCTCTCGAAGCCGATCTTGGGCGCCCGCTCCACCAGCGCCTTGAGCTCATCGCGCACCTGCTCGGAGCTGTCGAAGTCAAAGCCCTTGAGATCGAGCAGGTTGCCCAGCACGCGCAGGATCTTCCAAGCCGGGCGCGACTGACCGAGAGGAGTCGCCGCGCCACTGAAACTTTGCCAGCGACCTTCCAGGTTGACGTACGTGCCGGAGGTTTCGGCGAACGTGCCGGCCGGCAGGATCACGTGTGCCACTTCGCGCAGCTGCGGTGAGTCGAAGGCACCGACGGCGACGACAAAGCCGGAAGCCTTGAGCGTTGCGCGCGCCTGCGGCTGCAGTCCATCGGCCCACGGTTCAAGATTCAGCAACAGCGCGCCACTGCGCGGTTGCTCCAGCATCTGCCGGGCATTGAGCCCGCTGCTTTCGCGCGGGGACAAGCCGGCGGCGCGGTGCGGGACCGCACCGGCCAGGTAGGCGCCAGCGGCATTCGCGCCCTCGCTCAGTTCGCCCAAGCTCGCGCCGGTCAGCCGCGCCAGTTCGCGCGCCAGCACCCGCAGGTCCGCATAAGCCGCATGGCGCATCGCCAGCGCGCCCAGCCAGATCGCGCGCTGCTTGCCCTGCTTGAGGCTCTGCGCCACCGCCTGATGCTCGGCGCCCGGCTTGATCCCTTCGAGCAGCCCGGCGACCGTCGCATCGGCGCTGGCGCCCTCGAGCGCCGCCACCAGCACCGCGGCCAGCGCGCCACTCATCGCCGCCGGCGGCGCAAGCAGCTGCTGGGTCACCTTGAAGTGGTAGTCAAACTTCTGCGGGTTCAGGAAGCTGACGCGCGCACCGCGCTGGGTCGCTGCTTTGCGTACCCGATGCGCCAGGATCGGCAGTTCCTCGCGCAGGTTGGAGCCGATCACCAGTAGTGCATCGAGCTCATCGACCTGGGCCAGCGGCAGGCCGAGCCCCGGGAGCGGCGCATCGCCCTGCTGGTCGCGGAAGTCACGCTGGCGCAACCGATGATCGATGTTGGCGCTGCCCAGGCCGTCGGCAAGGCGCGAGAGCAGGTACAGCTCCTCGAGCGTGCTTGAGGCGTGCGCCAGGAATCCGAGCGAGTCCGGGCCGGCGGCAGCCGCCGACTGCGCCAGGCCGTTGCTGGCCGCAGCGAGCGCGCTCTCCCAGTCACTCTCGCGCCACGCGCCGCTGGCATCGCGCACCTGCGGTGCGCTTAGGCGCTCGGCGCTGTAGACCCCTTCGTAGCCGAAGCGGTCACGATCGGAAATCCACACCTCATTGATGCTCTCGCAGGCACGCGGCACCATCCGCATCAGCCGGCCACGCAGCACGTGGCCGTAGAGCTGCGAACCCACGCCATCGTGCGGGCTGATCAGCGGATGCTGGGTCATTTCCCAGCCACGGGCCCGGAAGCGAAATGGCTTGCTGTTGAGGGCCCCGACCGGGCACAGATCAATGATGTTTCCCGACAGCTCATGATCGACGCTGTGCTCGATGAACGTGCCGATCTCCATGTTCTCGCCGCGGCCGGTCGTACCCAGTTCCTGGATGCCGGCGATGTCCTGGCCAAAGCGCACGCAGCGTGTGCACTGGATGCAGCGGGTCATATCGGTCGAGACCAGCGGCCCGATACTCTTGTCCTTCACGACGCGCTTCTGATCGTTGTAGCGCGAGATGTCGCGCCCAAAGCCCATCGCCAGGTCCTGCAGCTCGCATTCCCCGCCCTGATCGCAGATCGGGCAGTCGAGCGGATGATTGATCAGCAGGAATTCCATCGTCGCGCGCTGGGCGCCAATCGCCTTGGGCGACTTGGTGAAAATCTTCATGCCCTCGGTGACCGGTGTCGCACAGGCCGGCAGCGGCTTCGGGGCCTTCTCCACCTCGACCAGGCACATGCGGCAGTTGGCGGCGATGGGGAGCTTGTCGTGATAGCAGAAGCGCGGGATATAGACGCCCATGTCATCCGTGGCGCGGATGATCATCTCGCCCTTGCGCGCCTTGGAGGGCACGCCATTGACCTCGATATTGACCAGATCCTCGCTCATGCGGCCTGCCGTTGCGCGCTGACCAGGCTCTGGCCGCCGTGCTCGATCATATATTCGAACTCGGGGCGGAAATGCTTGAGGATGCCCTGCACCGGCCACGCCGCGGCATCGCCGAGCGCGCAGATTGTGTGACCCTCGATGCGGCCGGCCACCTCGAGCAGCAGATCCAGATCCTCGCGACGCGCGGTGCCGTTCAGGATGCGCCGCAGCGTGCGCGTGAGCCAGCCGGTGCCTTCACGGCACGGCGTGCACTGCCCGCAGGACTCGGCCATATAGAACCGCGAGAGGCGCTCGAGCACCCGCACCATGCAGGTGGTCTCATCCATCACAATGACCGCGGCAGAACCGACGGCGGAGCCGAGCGCTTTGAGCGCATCGTAGTCCATCGTGGTTTTCATCATCGCCTCGCCGGGCACCACCGGAACCGAGGAGCCGCCAGGAATCACCGCCTTGAGCTTGCGGCCGCCGAGCACACCACCGGCCAACTCCAGCAGATCGGCGAACGGGATGCCCATCGGCACCTCGTAGTTGCCGGGCCGGTTCACGTGACCCGAGACCGAGAAAATATTCGTGCCGCCTGAGTTCTTGACACCCAGATCCGCAAACCACTGCGGGCCCTTGCGCAGGATCGTCGGCACCGCGGCAAAGCTCTGGCAGTTGTTGATCGTGGTCGGCTGGCCGAACAGGCCAAACGCGGCGGGGAATGGCGGCTTGAAGCGCGGCTTGCCCTGCTTGCCCTCGAGCGAATCGAGCAGCGCGGTCTCCTCGCCACAGATGTAGGCGCCGGCACCGATATAGGTGTGGAGGTCGAAATCCACGCCCGAGCCCTGGACGTTCTTGCCCAGCAGGCCGGCCGCGTAGGCTTCCGCGAGTGCTGCTTCGAAACGCGGCACCGGCTCACCGAGGAATTCGCCGCGGATATAGTTGTAGCCGACCGTGGCATTCATGCAATAGCCGCCGATCGCCATGCCCTCGATCAGCGAGTGCGGGTTGTAGCGCAGGATGTCGCGATCGTGGCAGGTGCCGGGTTCGCTCTCATCGGAATTGCACACCGCATATTTCTGCATCGTGGCGGCGCGCGGCATGAAGCTCCACTTCACGCCGGTCGGGAACGCCGCGCCGCCGCGACCGCGCAGGCCCGAGGCCTTGACTTGCTCGATGATGGTCTCGCGCGGGATCTTCTCGGCCAGGATCTTCTTCCAGGCCTCATAGCCGCCGATGCTGAGGTAGGTCTCGAGCGTCCACGGACGTTCGAGCTTCAGCGGCTCGAAGCAGACCAGGTTCATCTTGTCGTCCCATGCACCCATGTGTAGCTCGCGCGCCTCTGGCAAGGGTTACTTGAGATCATCGAGAATCTGATCGACCTTCGCAGGCGTCAGATTCTCGTGGTAGGTGTGATCGACCATCATCATCGGGGCGCCAGTGCAGGCGGCCAAGCACTCCTCTTCGCGCTTGAAGAAGATGCGACCATCGGCGGTGCTTTGCCCGAGCTTGATGCCGAGCCGCTGCTCCACGTGCGCCACCAGTTCCTCGCCCCCGCGCAGCATGCACGAGATATTGGTGCAGATGCTCACATGGTGGCGACCGCACGGATGAGTCTCGAACATCGAGTAGAAACTCGCGACCTCGTACACCTGGATCGGCGGCAGGTCCAGGTACTCGGCGACCGCATCCATCAGATCCGGCGTCAGATAGCCGTGGTTCTGCTCCTGCGCCGCGCGCAGTGCCGATATCACGGCCGAGCGCTGGCGCCCTTCCGGGAACTTGGCCACCCAGTGATCAATCTCCTGCCGCGTCGCTTCCGAGAGCAGCGCACTCTTGCCGGCCTCGGTACTCATCAGCGGTCAATCTCCCCGAACACGATATCCTGCGTGCCGATCACCGCCACGACGTCGGCGAGCATGTGCCCCTCGACCATCTCGCCCAGGGCCGCCAGGTGCGCGAAGCCCGGCGCCCGGCACTTGAGCCGGTAGGGTTTATTGGCGCCATCAGAGAGCAGGTAGACCCCGAACTCGCCCTTCGGTGCCTCGACCGCGGCGTAGCTCTCGCCTTCCGGAACGCAGTAGCTCTCGGTCATGAACTTGAAGTGATGGATCAGCGATTCCATGTCGCCTTTCATTTCAGTGCGGCGCGGCGGCCGGATCTTGCGATCCTCGATCATGACCGGGCCCGGATTGGCACGCAGCCACTCGATGCACTGGCGCACGATGCGATTGGACTGGCGCATCTCCTCGATGCGGACCAGATAGCGGTCGTAGCAGTCCCCGTGGGTCCCGACCGGGATATCGAAATCCATGGCCGCATACACTTCATAGGGCTGCTTCTTGCGCAGGTCCCACGCGATACCGCAGCCACGCAGCATCGGACCAGTAAAGCCCAGTTGCAGCGCGCGCTCCGGCGTCACCACGCCAATGTTGACCGTCCGCTGCTTCCAGATCCGATTGTCGGTCAGCAGCGTCTCGTACTCATCAACGCAGGCCGGAAAGCGATCGGTGAAATCCGCGATGAAATCAAGCAGCGTGCCCGAGCGTGCCTCGTTGCGCCGGTTGGCATCGGCCTGCGAGCGCCAGCGCGAAGCCTGGTACTTGGGCATCGTCTCGGGCAGGTCGCGGTACACGCCGCCGGGGCGGTAATAGGTCGCGTGCATGCGGGTGCCGGAGACCGCCTCGTAGCAATCCATCAGGTCCTCGCGCTCGCGGAAGCAGAACAGGAAAATCGTCATGGCGCCGATGTCGAGTCCGTGGGCGCCGAGCCACATCAGGTGATTGAGGATGCGGGTGATCTCATCGAACATCACGCGGATGTACTGCGCGCGTAGCGGTGGCTTGACCCCGAGCAGGTTCTCGATCGCGAGCACGTAGGCATGCTCGTTGCACATCATCGAGACATAGTCGAGCCGGTCCATGTAACCAATCGACTGGCTGAAGGGCTTGGACTCGGCCAGCTTTTCGGTGCCGCGATGCAGCAGGCCGATGTGCGGGTCCGCCTTCTGAATGGTCTCGCCGTCCATCTCGAGCACCAGGCGCAAGACGCCATGGGCCGCGGGATGCTGCGGTCCGAAGTTCAGTGTGACGTTGCGGATCTCAGCCATTGCGCTTCTCGCCCGCCAGCAGTGCCGGGTCATAGCGGTTGTCGTGGCGAATCACGCGTGGCACCAGGATGCGCGGCTCGATCGTCACCGGCTCGTAGATCACCCGCTGCTGCGCCTCGTCGTAGCGCACCTCAACGTTGCCGATCAGCGGGAAATCCTTGCGGAAGGGGTGGCCGATGAAGCCATAGTCGGTGAGCAGCCGGCGCAGGTCCGGATGGTTCGTGAACAGGATGCCGAAGAGGTCAAAAGCCTCGCGCTCGAACCAGTTGGCCGAGGCCCACACGCCGCACAGCGATTCGACCGTCGGCTCCTCGGCGCCATCGCACCAGACCCGCAGGCGCACACGCTGGTTCTTGCTGACCGACTGCAGCTGGTAGACCACCGCATAGCGGCGCTCACCGCGCAGCGTGTGACCGACATCCGGATTGACCCCGCGGCTGAAGCCGGTGCTGGTCGCCGTGCTGGTGTTCCAGTCAGCCTGCCCATAGTCGAGATAATCGACGCCGGCAACATCCATCAGTGACTCGAAGGCCAGCCCCGGCGTATCGCGCAGCGCCAGCGCCACCTCGAGCAGCTGCGGGGCCGCGAGCTCGTAGGCCAGTTCCCCTGCCGGTGCTGCGTAGCGGCGCACGCGCTCGCCCAGCTGCGCCTCTACCAGGGTGGCCAGCTCATCGATGTGGATCGACACTTGAGCGCTTCTCCTAACCGGTTCAGGCTGCAGCGATCGAGCGGCGCGCGATCTTCCGCTGCAGCTGGATGATGCCGTAGAGCAGCGCCTCGGCGGTTGGCGGACAGCCGGGCACGTAAACATCCACCGGCACGATCCGGTCGCAGCCGCGTACCACGGCGTAGGAATAGTGGTAGTAGCCCCCGCCATTGGCACACGAGCCCATCGATATGACCCAGCGCGGCTCGGACATCTGGTCATACACGCGACGCAGCGGTGCGGCCATCTTGTTGGTCAGCGTCCCGGCCACGATCATCACATCGGACTGGCGGGGGCTGGGGCGGAATACCACGCCGAAGCGGTCCAGGTCATAGCGCGAGGCGCCGGCCTGCATCATCTCGACCGCGCAGCAGGCGAGGCCAAAAGTCATCGGCCACAACGAACCGGTGCGGGCCCAGCCGACCAGGCTGTCGACCTGCGTCGTCAGGAAGCCGCGCTGGGCGAACTCCTGGGTTGCTGCGCCATCCTCTAGTCCCACTCGAGTGCTCCCCGGCGCCACTCATAGATGAAGCCGACCACCAGAATCGTCAAAAACACCGCCATGGCGATCAGCCCGAACGCACCGGTACGACCGAGCGAGACCGCCCAGGGAAACAGGAAAGCGATTTCCAGATCGAAGACGATGAACAGGATCGCGACCAGGTAGTAGCGCACGTCAAAGCGCATGCGGGTGTCCTCGAAGGCATCGAAGCCGCACTCGTAGGGTCCGATCTTGTCAGGATCATCGGGATGACGGACGCTCAGGCGACCGAGCAGGGTGCCAAGGCCGAGCAGCACCGCGGCCAGCACGCTCGCGAGGACCAGGAAGATCAGTACGGGCAGGTAATTTGTGAGCATCACCACTACCAAGCGTCAAAAAGGGCGGCCGGCTTCGCCGCATTAGCTTCGCCGCTCCGCCCCACCACTAGGGAGCCATTGTACGAAAGATCTGGTGCCGACGGGGAGATTCGAACTCCCACACCTTGCGGCGCTAGCCCCTCAAGCTAGTGTGTCTACCAGTTCCACCACGTCGGCAAACTCGAATGAAATGCGCAAATTACTTGGCGGGCGCAGGATCCATCGTCTTGCCCGCGGGCGCGGACCCGAGCGGCGGCGCGCTCGCCGGCGCTGGCTGTGGCGCACTGCTGGTGGCCGCCGGGAGCGAGTCGAGCACCGAGGCCGGCTCGGCACTCTTCTTGGTGCCCACATAAGCCAGTGTCAGGCTGGTCAGCATGAACACTGCCGCCAGCACCGCGGTCGCGCGCGACAGTGCCGTGCCTGCGCCGCGCGCACCGAATACGGTCCCGCTGGCCCCGGCACCGAAGCCGGCACCGGCCTCCGCGCCCTTGCCCCGCTGGATCAGCACGAGGAAGACTATCGAGAGGGCACACAGATAGTGCACGCCCATAATTAATGAATGCAGCATGTTCAGTTCCGTTTCAGGCAGCGGCGGCGATTATCGCCAGAAATTCATCGGCCTTGAGCGAGGCGCCACCGATCAGGCCGCCGTCGACGTCGGGCATCGCAAAGAGATCGCGCGCATTGCCGGCCTTGACGCTGCCGCCATACAGGATGCGCAAATCGGCCGCGATTTTAGCATCCCGCGACCCAAGCTGCTGGCGAATGAACCGGTGTATCTCCTGGGCCTGCTCAGGCGTCGCCGTGCGGCCGGTTCCGATCGCCCAGACCGGCTCATAGGCGACCACGGCCGCGGCGAATGCGGGCGCCCCGCACAGCCCGATGACCGCCTCGAGCTGGGCGCCAAGCACCTGGTTCGTGCGTCCTGCCTCGCGCTCGGCGAGCTGCTCGCCAACGCACAGGACCGGGGTCAGTCCGCGACTCAAGGCAGCGGCAAACTTGCGCGCCACGAGCGAGTTATCTTCGCCATAGAGCGCGCGGCGCTCCGAGTGCCCGACCAGCACGTACTCGCAGCCGACATCCTTGAGCATCGCGGCCGAGACTTCACCGGTAAAGGCGCCCTGCGCTTCGGCACACACGTCTTGCGCGCCGAGGGCGACGGCCCCGCTGCGCAGCATCCGCCAGGCATCGTGCAGGTAGACAAAGGGCGGGCACAACACACACTGGACCGCGTCGCTCGCCAGTCCGCCGACGATCGCGTCGATCAACGCCGCGCTTTCGGCGCGCGAACCGTGCATTTTCCAGTTGCCGGCTACGATCTTGCGCCGCATGGAGCCGCCTTGCTCATAGATGACCCGCCGCTTTTCGGCGCGCGATCATAGCGGCGCCCACCCGGGGGCGCAATCCGGGCGATTCGGAGCCTAGGACTGGCCGGCAGACAGGACGCAGGCGGCCAGTTCCTCGGCGATCTGCTGGGCTTCGCTGTGGCGCCGGGCCTCGACCATCACGCGGATCAGCGGCTCGGTTCCCGAAGCCCGCAGGACCACGCGTCCGGCGCTGCCCAGCTGGGCCGCGAGGCGCTCATAGCATTCGCGCACCGGCGCGCGCGCCATCGGATCGAAGCGCTGTGCCACCTTCACATTGATCAGCACCTGGGGATAGCGCTCCATGGCGGCGGTCAGTTCAGCCAGGCTCTGGCCGCTCTGCTGCATGATGCCCAGGACCTGCAGGGCACTGACCAGGCCATCGCCCGTGGTCGTGCGATCGAGGCACAGGATATGTCCGCTGGTCTCCCCGCCCAGCACCCCGCCGGTCTCCTTCAGGCGCGAGAGCACGTAGCGATCGCCGACCGCGACGCGCTCAAAGCCGATGCCGAGCCGGCCCAATGCCAGCTCCAGGCCGAGGTTACTCATGTGCGTGCCGATGACCGCGCCGCGCAGGGCACCTTGCGCCTGGCGGCCCGCGGCGATCACATACAGCAGCTGATCGCCATCGACGATGCGGCCCAGGTGATCGACCATCAGTACCCTATCGCCATCGCCATCGAGCGTCAGTCCGACCTGGGCATGCACCCCGGGTACCGTCAGCTGCAGCAGTTCCGGCGCCGTGGAGCCGCAGCCGTCATTGATGTTGCGACCGTTGGGCGAGCAGCCGATCGGCACGATATCCGCGCCGAGCTCCGCGAGCGTGCGCGGTGCCACCTTGTAGGCTGCCCCGTTGGCACAGTCGACGACGATCTTCAGTCCGTCGAGCGTCACGCCGGTGGGTAAAGTGGTACGGCAGAAATCCTGATACTGGTTGCGCACGAAATCCACGCGCTGCGCCTTGCCGAGCTGCTCGGAGCTGCGGGTGAGCGGGACTGCCTCGAGGTGCGCCTCGATCTGCTCTTCGAGCTCATCGGAGAGCTTGCCGCCGCTGCCATCGAAGAACTTGATGCCATTGTCTTCATAGAGGTTGTGCGAGGCGCTGATCACGACGCCAAACGCGCACTCGCAGCGGCGCGTCATGTACGCGATACCGGGCGTCGGCAATGGCCCGGTGAGCAGCACATCGACGCCTGAGGCCACAAACCCGGCCTCGAGGGCCGATTCGAACAGGTAACCGGACAGGCGTGTGTCCTTGCCAATCAGCACCGTGCCACCGCGCGGCGCCAGTACCTGGGCGGCCGCGCTTGCCAGTCGCAGCGCGAAATCCACCGTCATCGGGTGCTCACCGACCCGGCCGCGGATCCCATCCGTTCCAAAGAAGCGCCTTGCCACGATCCTTACCTCTCCCTGCAACCACGCCCCTTCAGGGCTGCGGATCCATCAGCGCTGCGGCCACCCGCACCGCATCGAGCGTCGCGGCCACATCGTGCGCGCGAATGATACGGGCACCGTGCAGCACCGCGACCGTCGCCAGCGCCAGGCTGCCCGCCAGCCGATCGGCGACGGCCCGGCCGGTCAGTTTCTGCAGCATCGACTTGCGTGATAGGCCGACCAGCAGCGGCCGGCCCAGATCCTCCAGCCGCCTGAGCTGCCGCAGCAGTGCCAGATTGTGACTGATCAGCTTGCCGAAGCCGAATCCGGGATCCAGGCAGACGCGCTCGGAGGCTATGCCCGCCGCTTCGCAGGCACCCAGACGCGCCGCCAGCATCGAGCGCACCTCGCCGATGACATCCTGGTAGTGAGGGTTGGCCTGCATCGAGGCCGGCTCCCCCTGCATGTGCATCAGGCACACGGCCGCGCCGCTTGCGGCCGCGGCCTCGAGCGCGCCCGGCCGTTGCAGTGCGCGCACATCGTTGATCATTGCGGCACCCGCCGCGACCGCCGCACGCATCACTTCAGGATGGCTGGTATCGATCGAGATCAGCACCGCGCTGCGCGCGCTGACGGCCGCGATCAGCGGCACGACGCGCTCCAGTTCCTCATCGAGCGACACGGGTTCGGCGCCCGGGCGTGTGGATTCACCGCCGATGTCAATCAGGGCGGCACCTTCGCTCTCCATCCTGAGCGCCTGATCAAGGGCCTCGGGCAGCCCGAGAAAACGGCCGCCGTCGGAGAACGAGTCGCGGGTGCGGTTGAGCACGCCCATGACCACCGGCGCATCGAGCGCCAGCCGGCCACGGGCGTGGGTGAGAAAAAGTGCGCTGCTCACGCTCAGCTACGCTCTGGCCGGCGCTCGTGCCACGCGGGCGAGGCCGCGCAAATATCCGCGGCGTACCCGATCGAGCTCAGTGCTGGCCAGCCGGTGTCGTTCCGATCGGACCGGTGCGGCCTGGCAGCTCCTCGGTCGCCGGCTTGCCGCCGGTGCCCGAATCATCCCAGCCGACCGGCGGCTGCGGTGCGCGGCCCTCCATGATGTCCTTGATCTGGACATCATCGATGGTCTCGTACTTGACCAGGGCATCGGCCATCATGTGCAGCTGCTCCATGTGCTCTTCGAGGATCTTGCGGGCGCGCTTGTAGTTGGTCTCCACGACGCGCCGCACTTCCTCATCGATCGCATGTGCCGTTACATCCGAGACCTGCTTGTGCTGCGTGACCGAGCGACCCAGGAACACTTCGCCCTGATCCTCGCTGTAGGTCTGCGGCCCGAGCCGGTCCGACAGGCCCCACTTGGTCACCATGTTGCGGGCCAGCTCGGTGGCCCGCTCGATGTCATTCGAGGCACCGGTGGTAACGCCATCGACGCCAAAGACGATCTCTTCGGCCACGCGCCCGCCAAAGAGCGAGGCGATGCTGCTGTCGAGCTGGCGCTTGCTGGTCGAATAGCGGTCCCCTTCGGGCAGGTACCAGGTAAGCCCCAGCGCGCGACCGCGCGGAATGATCGTGACCTTGTAGACCGGGTCATGCTCGGGCACCAGGTAGCCGACGATCGCGTGCCCGGACTCGTGGTACGCGGTCATCTTCTTTTCCTTATCCGACATCACCAGCGAGCGCCGTTCGGCGCCCATGTAGATCTTGTCCTTGGCGCGCTCGAACATGTCCATCGTGACCATCTTCTGGTTGGCGCGCGCCGCGAACAGCGCCGCCTCGTTGACCAGATTGGCCAGGTCCGCGCCGGAGAAGCCCGGCGTGCCGCGCGCAATCAGCGCCGGCCGCACATCCTCGCCCAGCGGCACGCGTCGCATGTGCACGCGCAGGATCTGCTCGCGCCCGCGCACATCGGGCAGCGGCACGACCACCTGCCGATCAAAGCGTCCCGGACGCAGCAGCGCCGGATCGAGTACGTCGGGGCGGTTGGTGGCGGCGATGACGATGATGCCCTCGTTGCCTTCGAACCCATCCATCTCGACCAGCAGCTGGTTGAGCGTCTGTTCGCGCTCATCGTGACCACCGCCGAGGCCGGCGCCGCGATGACGCCCGACCGCATCGATTTCATCGATGAAGATGATGCACGGTGCGTGCTTCTTGGCCTGCTCGAACATGTCGCGCACGCGCGAGGCGCCGACGCCGACGAACATCTCGACGAAATCCGAGCCGGAGATGGTAAAGAAGGGGACTTTGGCCTCCCCGGCAATCGCGCGCGCCAGCAGCGTCTTGCCGGTGCCCGGGGAGCCGACCATCAGCACGCCCTTGGGGATCTTGCCGCCCAGCTTCTGGAACTTGCCCGGGTCTTTCAGGAAGTCGACGATCTCGCCCACTTCCTGCTTGGCTTCATCGATGCCCGCGACATCGGCGAAGGTCACATTGACCTGATCCTCGCCCAGCAATCGCGCACGGCTCTTGCCAAAGCTCATCGCGCCGCGCCCGCCACCGGCACCCTGCATCTGGCGCATGATGTAGACAAAGACCACGATCAGCAGCAACGCCGGTGCGATCTGCAGCAGCAGCTGGATCAGGAAGCCTGGCTGTTTGGGCGGACGGCCCTCGATGGTCACGCCGGCCCGGTCCAGATCACCGATCAGCGCGGTATAGCTGGTCTCGGGGTTGTAGGTCTCGAACTTGCTGCTGTTTTCCTTGAGCTGGCCGCTGATGGTATCGCCCTGCAGGACGACGCTCGCGACCTTGCCATTCTTGACGTCGTTCAGAAACGTCGAGTAGGGAATTTCGGCGGGTTGCCCGGCGACCGGCACATAGTGGTTGAAGACCACCAGGATGATCAGGGCCAGACCGACCCAGATCAGAATGTTCTTTGTCAGATCGTTCAAATTGACTCCGCCTCAGCCCGCAATGCTGCATCGTAACAACGGCAGGTTCCGCCTCACGATACCGGTCGCCGGCTTAACAAAACTCACGCTACACCATCCGCCGTCCGCTCGCCAGCAAGTAGCTTTCAGAGCTGCGAGCTCGCGAGGCCTCGGGTTTATAAAGACGCACTTTGGTAAACGGGCGTCGCGCCGCCGCCACATATTCCTGAAATCCGACACCCTGGAACACCTTGATCAGGGCCTTGCCGCCGGGTTTCAAGAGCTGCAGGGCCAATTGCATTGCCAATTCAGCCAGATACATCGACTTAGCCTGATCGACGATGTCGACCCCACTCATATTGGGCGCCATGTCAGACAGCAGCACATCAACGCCCTGCCCGCCGGCCAGTTCGGCCAGCTGCCCGGCCACTTCAGGCTCGCGAAAATCGGCCTGCAGGAACTCGACACCGGCCAGTGCATCCATGGCGAGGATGTCGCTGGCGATGATCCGCCCCTTGGCGCCGACGCGCCGGCGGGCGTACTGGCTCCAGGCACCAGGGGCGGCCCCGAGATCCAGAACGGTCAGGCCGGGTCGCAGCAGGCGCTCGCGCCGGTCCACTTCCTCGAGCTTGAAGACCGCCCGCGAGCGCCAGCCCTCGGCGTGCGCGCGCTTGACGAACGGATCGGAAAAGTGCTCGGCGAGCCACTGCTGACTGCTCTTGGTACGGCGTGGCATCGGTGTCAATACGTGCCCCGCGAGGCACTCGCGAGCTTCATAATAAGAGCCATGGCACTCTCTGAAAAACAGCTCAAGTTCCTGCGCGGCAAGGCGCATCCGCTCAAACCCGTGATCATGATCGGCAAGACCGGCCTCAGCGCCAGCGTGGCGGTAGAGACCGAGCGCGCCCTGCACGATCACGAGCTGATCAAGGTGCGCGTACGCACCGCCAATCGTGAGGCCCGTGACGCCCTGCTGACGCAACTGACCCAGCAGACCCACAGTGAGCTCGTGACCCGCATCGGACATGTGGCGGTGCTGTACCGTGCCCACCCGAAGCTGCCGCGGCTGGTGATCCCGGGCACCTGATGCCGGAGCCGCAGAGCGGCGCTCACGCCTCAGACGTAGCGCACCACCCGGATCTCGTAACTCAGCGTCTTGCCCGGTGCCGTGACCTCCACGACATCGCCCGCGGATTTGCCAATGAGGGCACGTGCAATCGGTGAGCCGATCGAGATGCGGCCGCTTTTGATCTCGGCCTCATCCTCGCCCACAATCTGGTAGGTGACGGTCGCGCCGCTGCTCTGGTCCTCCAGCTCGACGGTCGCGCCGAAGATCACGCGGCCGCCGGCAGCCACCGCCGAGACATCGATGATCTCGGCCGCACCCAGGCGGCCCTCGATTTCACCGATCCGGCCTTCGATGAAGCCCTGCTGCTCGCGGGCCGCATGGTACTCGGCGTTCTCTGACAGATCGCCGTGGCTGCGCGCCTCGGCAATCGCCTTGATCACCCGCGGTCGTTCCTCGGACTTCAGCCGCTTGAGTTCTGCACGCAGCAACTCGGCGCCGCGCAGTGTCATCGGCGAGCGCTTCACGTGCCCACCTCACGGTGCAGATCCTGCAGTCGGTTCACTGTCACCTCATCCAGGTAACCCATCGCCTCGCAGGTCGCGAGCGCGGCGGCCAGCGTGGTGTAGTAGGTCACGCGCCGGTGCACCGCCTCGCGGCGGATTGAGTTGGACTCAAGCGTCGCCTGCTTGCCCTCGGTCGTGTTCACAATCAGCTGAATCTCATCGTTCTTGATCATATCAACAATATGCGGACGTCCTTCACGCACCTTGTTGGCCCGGCGGCAGGCGATGCCGGCCGCCTGCAGGACCGCGGCCGTGCCGGTCGTCGCAACGATCTGGAAGCCGTAGGCGACCAGGCGCTCGGCCAGTGCCACGACGCCGCTCTTGTCGCGCTCGCGCACGCTGATCAGGCACACCCCGCCACGCGGCAGGATCACGCCCGAGGCCGACTGGCTCTTCGCATAGGCTTCCCCGAAGGTCCGGCCCGTGCCCATGACCTCGCCGGTGGATTTCATCTCGGGGCCGAGGATCGGATCGGCCTCCGGGAACTTGTTGAACGGAAACACCGCTTCCTTCACCGAGAAGTAGCCCGGTACCCGCTCGATGAGCGCGCCCATCTCCTTGAGGGTCTTGCCCGCCATTACCCGGGCAGCAAGCTTGGCGATCGGCACGCCGGTTGCCTTGCCGACGAACGGCACGGTGCGTGAGGCGCGCGGATTGACCTCGAGCACGTAGATCTCGCCCGCCTGAATCGCGAACTGGATGTTCATCAGGCCGATGACATTCAGAGCGCGCGCCAGCTTGCGGGTCTGTTCGCGCAGCTCATCCTGGGTCTCGCGGCTCAGACTGTTGGGTGGCAGCGAGCAGCTCGAGTCACCCGAATGGACGCCGGCCTGCTCGACGTGCTCCATGATCCCACCGATCAGCACATCGGTGCCATCGCAGATCGCATCCACGTCCACTTCGATCGCCACATCGAGGAAGCGATCAAGCAGCACCGGGCTGTCGTTTGACACCTGCACCGCCGTGTTCATGTAGTGGCGCAGGTCCTCCTCCTGGAACACGATCTCCATCGCGCGGCCACCGAGCACGTAGGAAGGTCGCACCACCAGCGGGTAGCCCACTTCACGGGCCAGTGTCACGGCCTGCTCCTCGGTGCGGGCGGTCGCATTCGCCGGCTGCAGCAGCCCCAGGCGCTTGACCAGCTGCTGGAAGCGCTCGCGATCCTCGGCAATGTCGATCGAATCGGCCGAAGTGCCAATGATCGGGACACCGGCCGCCTCGAGCGAGCGGGCAAGCTTGAGCGGCGTCTGCCCGCCAAACTGCACGATCACGCCCTCGGGCTTCTCCTTGGCGATGACTTCGAGCACATCCTCGAGGGTCAGCGGCTCGAAATAGAGCCGATCCGAGGTGTCGTAGTCAGTCGAGACCGTCTCGGGATTGCAGTTGACCATGATGGTCTCGAAGCCATCCTCGCGCAGCGCGAGCGCCGCGTGCACGCAGCAGTAGTCGAATTCGATGCCCTGCCCGATGCGGTTGGGGCCGCCGCCTAAGATCATGATCTTGCGATTGCGGGTCGGCTCGGCCTCGCACTCCTCCTCGTAGGTCGAGTACAGATAGGCGGTGCTGGTGGCAAATTCGGCCGCGCACGTATCGACTCGCTTGAACACCGGCACCACACCGAACTCACGGCGGCGCGCCCGGATCACATTTTCGGTGCTGCGCGTCAGCGTTGCCAGACGCCGGTCCGAGAAGCCCTTGCGCTTGAGCTCGCGCAGCCGCTCCTTGCCGAGCGCCGGCTCGCCCTCGCGCCGCACGCGCGTCTCCTCATCGACCAGGTCCCTGATCTGCGCCAGGAACCACGGATCGATACCGCTTAGCTCGTGCACCTTGCCAAGCTCCCACTCGGCACGCAGCGCATCGGCCACATACAGCAGCCGGTCCGGGCCGGGCGAGCGCAGCTCGTAGGCCAGCTGGCGCGCGCTCTCCTCCGTCAGCGGCAGCGTGAGCTTGGGATCGAGCCCATCGAGCCCGGTCTCGAGGCCGCGCAGTGCCTTGTGGAGCGATTCCTGGAAGGTGCGGCCGATCGCCATCACTTCGCCGACCGATTTCATCTGCGTTGTCAGGCGGGTATTGGCGGCCGGAAATTTCTCGAACGTGAAACGCGGAATCTTGGTGACCACGTAGTCGATGGTCGGTTCGAACGAGGCCGGCGTTGCGCCACTGGTGATTTCGTTCTTCAGTTCATCGAGCGTGTAGCCCACGGCCAGCTTGGCCGCAACCTTGGCGATCGGGAAGCCGGTGGCCTTGGAGGCGAGTGCCGAGGAGCGCGAGACGCGCGGGTTCATCTCGATCACCAGCAGCCGCCCGTCCTGGGGGTTGACCGCGAACTGCACGTTCGAGCCGCCGGTCTCGACACCGATCTTGCGCAGCACCGCGATCGAGGCATCGCGCATGCGCTGGTATTCCTTGTCGGTCAGCGTCTGCGCCGGCGCGACCGTGATCGAGTCCCCGGTGTGCACACCCATCGGATCCAGGTTCTCAATCGAGCAGATGATGATGCAGTTGTCCTTGCGGTCCCGCACCACCTCCATCTCGTATTCCTTCCAGCCGATGACCGACTCCTCGATCAGCAGCTCATGCGTCGGCGAGGCATCCAGGCCCCGGGCGACGATGTCCTCGAACTCCTCGCGGTTGTAGGCGATCCCGCCGCCGCTGCCGCCCATCGTAAAGGAGGGCCGGATGACGATCGGGAAGCCCATCGAGCCTTGCACCGCGAAGGCCTCTTCCAGGCTCCGTGCCATCTGCGAGTGCGGCACCTCGAGTCCGATCTCGCGCATGGCATTTCTGAACAGTTCGCGATCCTCGGCCATGTCGATCGCCTCGCGCGAGGCGGCGATCAGCTCGACGCCAAATTTGGCGAGCACGCCCTCGCGCACCAGATCGAGTGCGGTATTGAGAGCAGTCTGGCCGCCCATCGTCGGCAGCAAGGCATCGGGCCGCTCCTTCTCAATGATCCGGGCACAGGTACGCCAGTTGACTGCCTCGATGTAGATGGCATCGGCCATCTCGGGGTCGGTCATGATCGTGGCCGGATTGGAGTTGATCAGGATGACCCGGTAGCCCTCCTCGCGCAGCGCCTTGCAGGCCTGGGCGCCCGAATAATCGAATTCGCACGCCTGGCCGATGACTATGGGCCCGGCGCCGATGATCAGGATGCTCTTGATGTCTGTGCGCTTGGGCATGTGGGGCTTGAACTCGAAAGTGTCGGTCGGTGAACTCTAAGGGTCAGGGTTGCGGGGCCGAGTGCTCTTAGCCCTCGGCGCTCTGCTTGCGGGACTGGGCACGCAGCACCCGCAGCTGCTGCTGGAGCCTGCGGATGATGGCCTGGATGAAGGCCTCGAACAGCGGCGCCATGTCGTGCGGACCCGGGCCGGCCTCCGGATGGCCCTGGAAACTGAAAGCCGCGCGATCGGTGCGCGCCACGCCCTGCAGGCTCCCGTCAAAGAGCGAGCGGTGCGTCGGCACCAGCGTCTCGGGCAGGCTCGTCTCATCGACCGCAAAGCCGTGGTTCTGGCTCGTGATCAGCACGCGGCCGCTGGCGATCTCCAGCACCGGGTGGTTGGCGCCGTGATGGCCGAATTTCATCTTGACCGTGCGTGCGCCGCTGGCCAGGGCGAGCAGCTGATGCCCGAGGCAGATGCCGAAAATCGGCAGATCCGTCTCCAGCAGCTCAGCAATCGCGCGGATCGCGTAATCGCACGGCTCCGGGTCCCCGGGACCGTTGGAGAGGAAGACACCGTCGGGAGCGAGTGCCATGACTTCGGCGGCCGTGCTCTTGGCCGGCACCACCGTGACGCGGCAACCCTGGTCGGCAAGGATGCGCAGGATGCTGCGCTTGATGCCGTAATCGTAGGCGACGACGTGCAGGCGCTGCGGGGCGCGGATATTGGGCCGCTCCTGATCAAGCCACACGCTGCCCTCATTCCACTGGTAGGCCTCGCGCGTGCTGACCACCTGCGCCAGATCCATGCCCTTGAGGCCCGGAAAGCGCTTGGCCAGGCGCACGGCCGCGGCCTCATCGAGCTTCTCGCCCGTCATGATGCAGCCGGACTGCGCGCCGCGCTCGCGCAGGTGGCGCGTGAGCCGGCGCGTATCGAGGCCGGCGATCGCCACCACTTTGCCGCGCTGGAGGAATTCAGCCAGCGTGCCCTCGGAGCGCCAGCTGCTCGCAACCAGCGACAGATCGCGGATCACGAGACCGGCGGCGTAGATCTGCGCTGACTCAAGATCCTCAGGGGTCGCACCGGTGTTACCGATGTGTGGATAGGTCAGCGTGATGATCTGGCGGGAATAGGACGGGTCGGTCAGGATTTCCTGGTAACCGGTGATCGCAGTATTGAATACGACTTCACCGGTGGTGTTTCCGCTGGCGCCGATGGACTGGCCGCGAAAGATGGTGCCGTCCGCAAGCGCCAGCACCGCAGGTGCACTCACCACTCTCTATCCCCTGTCGTTAGCTATCGGGATCCTTCCATTTTTTTGCCCCTTGGGCCGCTCCGCCGAGCAGTGGATTCCGGGAGGCATATGCACAAAGCGGGAGGAGTTCTTTTGGAACGCCCTCCCGCCTTGTGCGGACTAACCCGCTAAACGGATTACGGGGGAAATTCTACGGTTCAGACCCCAAAGTGTCTATGTAAAAAATCGCCCAATTTCTACCCAAATCCGCCGCTCGGCGACGGTGAAAACGCGCGGCACTTTCTCCCAACATATTGTTTTAGCTGATGAAAGCCTGACCCATCCGATAGCGCCCGGCAGGCTGGCCGGCCAGCCACAGGCCGGCCTCGAGGGCGCCCCGGGCGAACACTGCCCGGTCCGTCACGCTATGGGCCAGACGCAGCCGCTCACCGCTCCCGAGGAACAGCACTTCATGCTCACCGATGACATCGCCGCCACGTACGACCGCGAATCCGATCTGGCCGGGCGGCCGGGGTCCGGTGAGCCCCAGGCGTGCCTGCGCCCTCACCGTCTCAGCGGCAAGGCCGCGAGCCTCAGCCACGGCAGCGGCGAGCGCCAGCGCGCTGCCCGAGGGCGCATCAATCTTGGAGCGATGATGGGTCTCGAGCACTTCGATGTCATAGGAATCAGGCAAGGCCGCCGCCGCGCCTCGCGCCAGCTCCAGCAGCACGTTCAATCCGCGACTGGTATTGGCTGCGACCAGCAGCGGAATGCGCCGCGCCGCGGCGGCGAACTGCGCCTGCACGCCATCGCTGATGCCCGTGGTCCCGATCAGCAGCGGTACACCGGCGGCGAGGCAGGCGGCAAGGTTGCGCGCGCTGACCGCCGGGTGGGAAAAATCGATCGCCAGCTGCGCACCCGACAAGGCAGGTTCCAGCTCGCAGCTCACGAACACATCGAGCGGCGTGCGGCCAGCCAATTCACCAGCGTCGCGGCCAAGCGCGAGGCTGCCGGCGCCGACAATCGCGGCGGTGAGCTTGAGCGAATCGAATTGCGGCAGCAGGCGGATCAGGCTTCGGCCCATGCGGCCGCTGGCACCGATAATGACCGTGCGGATCACTCCTCGCCACCGCTGAAGAAGCTCTTGACCCCCTCGAGGAAGGACTTCTGCCGCGGCGCGTGGCGCTGGCCATCCTTGTGCAGCAGCTCATCGAAACGCTGCAGCAGCTCGCGCTGCTCGGTGGAGAGCTTCACCGGCGTCTCGACCATGACACGGCAGAACAGGTCGCCCTGCTCCCCGCCGCGCGCCTGGCGCACGCCCTTGTCCTTGAGACGGAACACGCGGCCCGACTGGGTCTCGGCCGGAATCTTCAGCATCACCTGGCCGCTCAAGGTCGGCACCTCGATGCTGCCACCAAGCGCCGCAGTCACGAAACTGACCGGCACCTCGCAGCTCAGGTGCGCCCCGTCGCGCTCGAAGATCGCGTGCTCGCGCACATGCACCTCGACATACAGATCACCGGGCGGCCCGCCGTTGCGACCGGCCTCGCCCTCGCCCGAGAGGCGCACGCGATCGCCGGTATCGACGCCGGCCGGAATCTTGACCGAGAGTTTCTTGTGGCGGCGTACCCGGCCCTGGCCCAGGCAGGCATCGCAGGGGTTGCGCACGATGCGCCCGGTGCCGCGGCACTGCGGACAGGTCTGCTGCAGCGTGAAGAAGCCCTGCGCGACGCGCACCTGGCCGGCCCCGCCACAGGTCTCGCACTGGATCGGGTTGCTGCCCTTGGCAGCGCCTGAGCCGTGGCACACTTCGCACTCGTTGAGCTTGGTGAGCTCGATCTCGGCGCTGTGGCCGAAGACCGCCTCGGCCAGCTCGAGTTCGATCTGGTAGCGCAGATCCGCGCCACGGTAGACCTGCGAGCGGCCGCCGCGACGTGCGCCACCGAAAATGTCGCCGAAGACTTCACCGAAGATATCGCCAAAAGCCTCGGCGCCCCCGAAGCCGCTGCCACCGCCGCCCTGGCGGCTGGCATCGATGCCCGCATGCCCGTGCTGATCATAGATGGCGCGCTTCTGCGCATCGGAGAGGATCTCGTAGGCCTCCTTGGCCTCTTTGAACTTCTCCTCCGCATCCTTATCGCCCGGATTGCGATCCGGGTGGTGACGCATGGCCAGGCGCCGATAGGCCTTGCGAATGTCGGCCTCGCCGGCATTGCGAGGCAGATCCAGCACTTTGTAGTAATCCTGCTTCGACATCAGCGCCCGTCAGGCCGACCTCTCATCCCTTAAAAAACGGAGCGGGCGCAGGGCCCGCTCCTCATCATCATTAGGATGCCTTACGGCCCTTGTCCTTGTCGCTGACTTCTTCGAACTCAGCATCCACGACATTGTCCGCTGCGGCCGCACCGCTCGCGCCCGCACCCTCGCTGCCGCCTGGGGCCGCACCACCCGGTGCTCCCTGCCCCTCAGCGCCGCTGTAGGCTTTCTGCGCGATGCTGGCCGAAGCCTGCGCCAGCGCCTCGGTCTTCTTGGCGATCACATCGTGGTCATCGCCCTTCATCGCGCTCTTCAGGTCCGCGAGCGCCGCCTCGGCCTTCGCCCGCTCCTCGCCGCTGACCTTATCGCCCAGGTCCTTCAGTGCCTTCTCGACCTGATGGGCCAGGCCATCGGCACGGTTGCGCACTTCGATCAGCTCATGGAACTTCTTGTCCTCCTCGGCATGCGCCTCGGCATCCTGCACCATGCGCTTGATCTCATCCTCGCTCAGG
>Ga0181537_10000916_pt1 | contig 27650 bp, 24 predicted proteins | sample PEATcosm2014_Bin_39_FD_119765 | JGI IMG/M metagenome (GOLD analysis project Ga0181537, IMG submission 119765) | Peatland microbial communities from MTU Mesocosm Facility, Houghton, MI, USA - PEATcosm2014_Bin23_10_metaG | ecosystem: Environmental > Terrestrial > Soil > Wetlands > Peat | place...
ATCGACGGCATCACCAGATGCGACAGGAACGGCCGCAAGCCGTCCTGCGGCGGAACATAGCCCTGCACCGGCAACAGGTTTGTCGCGATCGCCAGCACGTAGATCAGGATATAGGCCAGCACAAAAATCGGCACCGAAAAGCCGACCACGGCGAAGAGCATCACGACGCGGTCGATCCAGGTGCCGGCCTTCCATGCCGCCAGCACGCCCATCGGGATCGCCACGACGATCGACACGATCAGCGTCGAGATCGTCAGCGCGACGGTCGGGCCGACCCGCTGCGCGATCAATGTCGATACCGGCAGGTTGGTAAAGATCGAGATGCCGAGATCGCCATGGATCAAATGCCAGACCCAACCGCCAAACTGCACCAAAAGCGGCTCGTCGAGGCCGAGCTTGGCGCGGATGCGGGCAATATCGGCGCTCGTCGCATTATCGCCGGCGATGATCGCGGCGGGATCGCCGGGGCTTAGATGCAGCAGGGCGAAAACAAAAATAGCGACGACCACCATCACCGGGATGGTCGCCAGGACACGCCTTACGATATAGCCAAACATACCCTGCCCGTCGCAAAACTCATGCCGCCTCGCGGACGCCCTGACCTACCCTGGCGCGCTTCTTGCTCCCGCACATTGGCGCATTTGTAGGCAAATGGCGAGGGCCCGGGATGGTCGACACGCTCACCCGCCGGGCATTTGGCCAATCGGTCGCAGCCGCCGCCGCGCTCGCCGGCTATAGCGCACCGACCCGCGCTGCGCCGGAAGACAAGACGCTGCGCTTTATCGCCCAGTCCGATTTGCGGGTGCTCGACCCGATCTGGACCACCGCCTACATCACCCGCAATCACGGCTACATGGTGTTCGACGCGCTTTTCGCGCTCGATTCCAACTTCGTGCCGCATCCGCAGATGGTCGGCGACTACACTGTGTCCGCGGACAAGCTCGTCTACGATTTCACCCTGCGCGACGGGCTCTTGTTTCATGATGGAAGCCCGGTACGGGGTATCGATTGCGTCGCCTCGCTCAAGCGCTGGATGGCGCGCGACTCGCTAGGCACGATCCTCGTCAAACTGGTCGACGAGATAAAGACCGGCGGCGACAAGAGCTTCTCGATCAAATTAAAGGAGCCGTTCGCGCTGCTGATCCCGGCGCTCGCGAAGGTATCGAGCCTTGTCCCGCATATCATGCCGCAGCGGCTCGCCGATATCGACCCGTTCACGCAAATCACCGAGATGGTCGGCTCGGGGCCGTTCAAATTCGTCAAGGAGGAGTTCCAGCCCGGCAACAAGGTGGTCTATGTCAAGAACACCGATTACGTGCCGCGCAGCGAGCCGCCGAGCTGGGCCTCCGGTGGCAAGGTGGTCAAGGTCGACCGGGTCGAATGGCTTTATGTCCCCGACCACGCCACCGCGGCGGCGGCGCTCAACGCCGGCGAAGTCGACTGGTGGGAGAACCCGCCTTTGGAGCTGGTGCCGCTGCTCGCCGGCAATCCCGACATCACCATCGCCGAGGAGGATCCGCTCGGCGTCATGACGATGGTGCGGTTCAATCACCTCTACCCGCCCTTTGACAACCCGAAGATGCGGCAGGCGCTGATGGCCGTCGCCGACCAGCGCGACTTCCTGCAGACCCTCGCCGGCGACGCCGAAAACTGGCAGGTCTGCCCGTCGCTGTTCACCTGCGGCACGCCGATGTCGAACGACGCGGGCTCCACGAAACTGACCGGCCCGCGCGATTTCGCCAAGGCGAAGCAGCTGATCGCCGAGGCCGGCTACAAGGGCGAGAAGATCGTCGTGCTCGACGCGGTCGACCAGCCGAGCCCGCACGCCCAGGCGGTTGTCGCCGCCGATCTGCTGAAGAAGCTCGGGCTCAATGTCGACCTGGTCGCGGCCGATTGGGGCACGGTCGTCACCCGCCGCGCCTCGAAAAAGCCGCCCGAGGAAGGCGGCTGGAATATTTTCGGCACGGGCACGGTCGGCGCCGACATGCTTGATCCGACCGGCAATAACGGGCTGCGCAGCAGCGGCGACACGGCGTGGTTCGGCTGGCCAAAGGACGACGAGATCGAGGCACTGCGCCTGCAATGGATGAAAGCCGACGACCTCGCGACGCGCAAGGAAATCGCCGTCGCGCTGCAAAAGCGCGCGTTCGAGACCGTGCCCTATATCCCGACCGGGATGTACCGGCCAAAGACTGCCTACCGCAAAACCGTCACCGGGGTGATCCAGGCGCCGGCGATCCTGATGTGGAATGTCGCGAAGGCCTAGGCGCACACACCGTTTCAGTGCCAAAAACTACCCTTGCAACAGCGCTTCCATGATCCGCTCGCGGGTCAGCGGCAGATCGCGCAGCCGGGCGCCGAGAGCGTGCGCGACGGCGTTGCCGATGGCCGCCACGGTCGGGCCGCCGCTCGCCTCGCCGACACCCAGCGGCGGCAGATCGGCGGTCGCGCCGACCAGCTCGCAAAACACCTCGGGGACCTCGCTAAAGCGCAGCACCGGGTAGCTCTCCCAATCGCGCGAGCTGATGCCGGCGCCGTCCAGCCGCACACCCTCCTTCAACGCCCAGCTCGCGCCCTGGATGATGCCGCCTTCGAGCTGGTTGAGCGCGCCGTCCGGGTTGATGATCAGCCCGCCATCGGTCGCGCACCACACCTTGCGCACCCGCACCGCCTCGTCGATTTCGACCTCGGCGACGACCGCGGAATAGGCAGCGCGGTTCTTGTATTTGGCGAAACCGATGCCGCGGCCGACCCCGGTGCCGACCGGCAGGCCCGCTTGCCAATCGGCCATCCGCGCGACATGCGCGACGACCGCCTTGGCGCGCGGGTCGGCAAGGATTGCCAGCCGGTAGTCGACCGGGTCCTCGCCAGCACGCTCGGCCAGTTCGTCGATCGCCGACTCGATTGCAAAAACGTTGATTGTAGCGCCCAACCCGCGCAGCGACGAGGTGCGCACCGGGGTCTCGGCGACGAGGTGATGGACGATGCGTTTGGCGGCGGAATCGTAAAGCGGCTCACCGTTGCGCGTGCCGCCGCCGCCGCCCGCCTCGGGCGGGTCGGCGGCCGGCATCGGCGGCGGCGGATCGGGCAACGCCTCGGCGGCAAGCAGCAGGCCGCCGCTGCCGGGACGGCTCGAATGCCGGCCGCTCCAGATCTCGGTCGTCCAATCGATCGGCCGGCCCTCATTGTCGAGCGTCGCGCGCACCGTCGTCACCATCGCCGGGCTGACCGGCTCAAACCCGAATTCCTCCTCGCGCCGCCAGCGTACGCGGATCGGCACGCCCGGTCGGCGCATCGCGATGACCGCCGCATCGGCCGCCGCATCATCGGCGCCGTTATGACCGTAGCAGCCCGGGCCCTGCGCGTGCTTGACCGATATTTGCGCGGGAGCGAGCTTTAGCGTCTTGGCCAGGGCGGCGCGCAACGGGTAGACGCCCTGGGTGTGCGACCACACCGTCAGATGCCCGTCCTTGAAGATGGCAAATGCGCTCGACGGTCCGATCGAGGCATGCGCGACATGCATGCGGGTGAATGTCGCCTCGTAGCGCGCCTGACCCGGCGCCGGATCGACCGGCTCCGGGCCGATGACGCGATCGATCGACGGCCGCTGCAAGAGCCAGCGCCCCTCTTCCTGACCGGGATTGATCGGGTCGACGCCGTCCCATGCGACATGGCCCGACGCGACCGCGGCGGCGGCATCGACGACAGTCTCGTCATCGGCGAGGATCGCGACAAAATTGCCGTCGCGAATAATGTCGATCGCGCCCTTGGCGGCGCGGCGGATCGCCGCCTCGTTGATCGTCGCGATGGTCGCGTCGCGCCGCGGCTGGCGCACGACGCGGGCATGCAGCATACCGTCGGCGGCCATGTCATGAACAAAGGCCGGCGCGCCAAACACCTTGCCGGCAAGATCGACGCGCGGCGCGTTCTGCCCGACGAGTTCAAAATCGGTCCTGACCGGTTCGCTCGCGGTCGCGCAACGACTGAAATCGATGCTCGGCGCCAGCGACCAGTAATCCTCGCCGGTCGGCACGCCCGCCCGGGTGATCGCGCCGTCGCTGACCGACAATTCGCCGCGCGGATGGCCGAGGCGCGCCGCCGCCGCGTCGAGCAACAGGCCGCGCACCTCGGCGCAGGCGAGGCGCAGCGCGACCCCGCCATATTGGATCGACTGGCTGCCGGAGGTGTAGCCCTCGTTTGGCGTCAGATCGGTGTCGCCGGTCTGCAGAATGATGCGAGCCGGCGACACGTCGAGTTCGTCGGCGGCGATCTGCAGCATCGCGGTCAGCACGCCCTGGCCGATCTCGACCCGGCCGGTCGACACGACGATTTTGCCCGGCGCCGGGAAGCCAACCCACTGGTCGAGCCGCGGATTGTTTTGCAGCAACGGCGGCAGGTTCGGCGCGACGTCGTTCACGGCGCGGCTCCGGCGACAATTCCACAACGAACCATCTTGTTGCCAACCTCATCGAAATCGGTCGTCCCGCACATCCTATTACACCATTTGGGCCCAGGAGATTTTGAGCCCGGTGCCGCACTCCACCGGCACTGATAACCAGCACGGGATTCGCGCGGCATATCGCTCAACCATTCTTTAAATGTTAGAGGCTGATACTGCCAGACTACGATGAAAATAACTGCCTACGAAAGTAAGCGGAGCTTGAACACGGAGATTTCGATGCGTCTTGGGGAACTATTAGTCGCGCAGAACCTCGTCACGCCAAAGGATGTCGAAGTCGCGTTGGAGCGGCAGAAGAGGAAGCCGGGGCGGATCGGGTCGCATCTGGTCGAGATCGGCGCGCTCACCGCCGGCAAACTAGCGGAAGTGTTGCCGCGTCTTTTACGCTGGCAGGCGATGCATGACTCGAGCCATCCTAGCGAGCACCGCGCCCGGTACAGCTATGCGCGGGCGCTGTTCGCCGCCGGCTGCCGCGCCGAAGCCTTGCGGAACGCCGAGGCGGCGCTTGGCGGCTATCGCGCCACGATTGGCGAAGACCATGCCTGGACCGCCGAGGTCATGCAGCTCATCGAACAGGCCCAGCATATCGCCTGACCTTTGATCGCCGTGTGATTTTCAGCCAGCGTCCCGAACCCTCTCGATCGCGCGAATGATGCGGATGTGGCTGCCGCAGCGGCAGATATTGTCGTCGAGCGCCGCCACGATCTCGGCGCGCGATGGTTTCGAATTGCGATCGAGCAGCGCCTTGGCCGAGATCAAGATGCCCGGCAGGCAATAGCCGCATTGCCCGGCCTGCTCGTCGAGAAAGGCCGCTTGCAACGGATGCGGACGCTCGGGCGAGCCCAGCCCTTCGATCGTCAACACCGTCTTCCCGGCCACGGTCGACAGCGCCTTTCCACACGATTTCTCGGGCGCGCCGTCGATCAGCACCATGCAGCAGCCGCATTGCTCGAGCCCGCAACCGAATTTCGTGCCCTTGAGACCAAGATGGTTGCGCAGCACGTCGAGCAGCGGCGTGTCCTCGCCGGCGCTGACCTCAACCGCCTTGCCGTTGACGGTAAAGCTCGTCATGGACCTCTCATCATCACAGAGCACCTTGCTGCACGCAGACTATGCGTCCTTCGAGACGCGCCCTCCGGGCGCTCCTCAGGATGACGGAGGCTTTGGGATGACATCAAGAAAACCGTCATCCTGAGGAGGCCGCGCAGCAGCCATCTCGAAGGACGCACGGGGCACTCACCCGGCGTCGACCGCCGCCGCGTCGAAGCCGAAGAGCCATTGCATCGCCTCGGGCGAGCGTTCGCGATTGGCGGCCATCGCCGCGTCGCGCTCGACCTGCTCCGGCCCGTCCGGCATATGGTAGCGGTGCTTGTTGGCGCGCGACAGATGCTGCAACCGCGTGACCCTGGGCAGGCGGATTTGCTCGTAGCGCTGCAATGTCGCGGTCGGATCGCCGCCTTGGGCGAGCAAGGCAGCGAGCGCCGCGCCATCTTCGATCGCCTGCGCCGCGCCCTGCGCCATGAACGGGTACATCGGGTGGCACGCGTCACCGAGCAAGGTCACGCGACCCACCGACCAGCGCGGCAACGGGTCGCGGTCGAACAAGGCCCAGATAAAGCAGGTATCGGCCGCCGAGATGATCTGGTGGATTTGCGGATGCCAGCCCTCGAACGCGACGAGCGCGCGCTCGATCGTCGCGCGGTCGGTCCAGTCCTCGCGGTTCCAGCTGTCGTGCTCGGTCCAGCCGACAAAATTCAATAGCCGCCCGCGCGACACAAAATACTGCACGAGATGACCGTCCGGCCCGAGCCATATCTGGCTGCCGCGCACCAGCCCGAGATCGGCGACGCGCTCGGCCGGAACCAGACCGCGATAGGCCACGCAGCCGGAAAAGCTCGGGTCTTCGGTCCCGAACAACAGGGTGCGCACCGTCGAGTGGATGCCGTCGGCGCCGACAACGAGGTCGGCCGTGATGCGCGCGCCATTGTCGAACGCCACCTCCACCGCGTCGCCTCTATCGGTAAAGCCGACCAGCCGATGCCCGAGATGGATGCGTTCCTTTAACAAGCCTGACGCGATGATCGACTGCAGATCGGCGCGGTGCAGGGTCAAATGCGGCGCGCCGTAAAGCTCCTCGCAGCGCGGATTGAGCGGCGCCTTTAACAGCGTCCGGCCATCGTCCCAGCGTCGCTGGTGCAGTTCGACCCCGCGCACCGCATCGCGATCGAGGCCCTCGCCCAGGCCGAGCCTGTAAAGGATTCGCGCGGCGTTCGGTGCCACCTGGATACCGCCGCCGACCTCGTTCAGCTCGGAGGCTTGCTCGTAGACATCGACCTGGAACCCGGCGCGGTGCAGCCCTAGCGCCGCGGCGAGCCCGCCGATCCCACCGCCGATCACCGCGATTTTGAGTGCTGTTGCTGTCATTGCGTCAGTGAAGTGGTGCCAGCCATCCCTGTCAATCGCGCGTGACGCGCATGATGCGCCATGCGAGATTCGCGCCGGACAAGCCGATGGCAGACAGCACCACCGATATCGCCCGGGCGACGACCCGGCCAGCACCGTCGATCTGGCGACGCTACAGCCGGCTGTGGATCGCCGGCGGCGTCATCATCGTCGGGACCGCGCTCTATTTAGGCGGCGGCGCGATTTTCGCCTACACCTCGGACGCCTATGTCCGCTCGGATCTCGTCGCGATCGCGCCCGAGGTGGCCGGCATCGTCCAGTCGGTCGCGGTCGTGGACAACCAGAAAGTCGCCGCCGGCGATCTTCTCGCGATCATCGACCCGCGCCCCTATCAGCTCGATGTCGACCTGAAACAGCAGCAGATCGCCAATCTCCAAGCGATGGTCGCGGTCAAAGCCGAGGCCGAGGCTAGCGACGCGGCGAGCATCGATTCCGCCAATGCCGGGCTGCGTCTCGCGCAGGAACAGTACGATCGGGCCAAGGCGCTGACCGGCGACCAGTACATGTCACAGGCCCACTTCGACCAGGCGACGGATGAGCTGCGCGCCGCCCAGGACCGGCTGGTCGCCAGCCAGGCGCAAGCCCAGACTGACGCGCGCGAGGTCGCGCAGGCGAAAGTCCAGGTTCTCGTCGCGCAAGCCGAGCTGGCGATCGCGCAATATTCGCTGTCGCGCACGCGGGTGACCACGCCGGTCGGCGGCTATGTCAACAATTTGACCCTGCGGCCCGGCGCCTACGCGAAGGTCGGCGAGGCGCTCGTCGGCATCGTCGATGAGACGCAATGGCGGATCATCGCCAATTTCAAGGAAGACGTCGCCGCCTCGGTCCTGCCGGGACACCGCGTCTGGGTGTGGCTCGACAGCGACCCGTGGCATGTCGTATCCGGGCATGTGCAAGGCGTCGGCCGCGGCATCGCCCGCTCCGACGTGCCCTCGCAGCTTCTGCCCTATGTCGCGCCGACGACCGACTGGATCCGTCTGCGGCGGCGCCTGCCGGTGACCATCCTGCTCGATCCGCCCGCGCCGGCGCAGGGTCTTTTCTCCGGCGCCGATGCGCGCGTGTTCTTTTTCCGCTGATGCCCGATCTGATCGCGCGTCTGAGCAGCGACCTCGCCGACGAGCTGCGGGCGCTGGATTTGACCGGGCCGCGCGCCAACGGGGCCTTGCGCACCGCGCTCGCCACGGTGCTCTCGACCTTGGCTGCGTTCGCTCTCCACCTCGACAACCCGTGGTGGGCGGCGATCACCGGGATCGTCCTCGTGCAGAGCGACCGAACAGCGACGTTCGCGCGGAGCATCGACCGAATCATCGGCACGGCGATCGGCGCGACGGTCGGCTTTCTCGCCGCCGCGACGATCGCCGATCACGCCCTGTTCCTGGTCGTCAGCGCGACCTGCACCGGCTTTGTGATCTATGCGCAGGAACGCGCCGAACGGAGTTACGCCTTTCTGCTCGGCGGCGTCACCATCGTGCTGGTGCTGTTCGGCTCACTGGCGGAGCCGGGACAGGCGCTCAATCTCGCGTATTATCGCTCGCTGGAGATTTTTGTCGGCGTGGTCGTCACCTGCGGCGTCGATTTCGCGCTGGCCCCGCCGGCGGCGGGGCAAACCGCGGCGCCCAAGCCGGGTGTCTGGACCTTGCCAATCGACCGCGAACTGGCGACGATCGCGGTGACTGGCGGCATCGCGATCGCGCTGATCCCGCTGATCTGGGAGACGCTCGACCTGCCCGGCCTCGGCCAGACGCCGATCACCGCCTTTGTGATCCTGACCGCGATCCGGCAGGAGCCGGTATGGAAGGCGCTGACCCGCGTCGCCGGCTGCCTGCTCGGCGGGCTTTACGGCCTTGTCGCGCTGCATTTCGTCGGCGGCGCGCTCCTGCCTTGGCTGACGATGCTGTTTATCGGCCTCTATTTCACCGGCCATGTCTTTCACGGCAAGGGCGACGCCAATTATATCGGTGTGCAGGCCGGCATCGCGCTCGTCATCGCGATGATCCAGGGCCAGACGCCGTCTTCCGACATCTCGCCGGCGATCGACCGGCTGGTCGGCGTCTTTGGCGGGGTCATCGTGGTTTCGATCTGTCTCCCGCTCATCGCGCCGCTCGTCCGTCGCGTCATCGACCCTCGGCCATAATCACAGGAGCCCGCAATGCCCCTTCTCTACGAAAAGCGCGACGGCGTCGCGTACATCACCCTCAACAACCCCGCCAAGGCCAACATCCTCGACAAGGCGACCTCGGACGAGATTTCCGCGGCCTGGGTCGACCTGTGGGAAGACCGCGACATCCGCTGCGCGATCCTGACCGGCGCCGGCGACCGGCATTTCTGCGGCGGCCACAATCTGACACCGCTCCCCGATTTGACTGCCGAGGACCGCGAATATCTGCGCACCAACCGCATCTTCTGGCCGCTCGCCGGCACGGTGTACGGCCAGAAGACCGGGGTCGACGGGCGCATGGGTGACCACTACCCGCGCGTCTGGAAACCGGTCATCGCCGCGGTCAATGGCTGGGCGGCCGGTGCCGGGATGTACATCCTGCTGGCGTCGACCGACATCCGCATCGCCAGCGCCGAGCACGCGCGGTTCAAATTCGCGCTGCTGACCCAGGGCTGGATCGGCAACGGGCCGGGCGCGGCCCTGCTCGCCAAACAGCTGCGCTATTCCGACGCGATGAAGATCTTGCTCACCGACGAGCCGTTCGACGCTGCCGAGGCGCTGCGCATCGGTCTCGTCAACGAGGTCGTGCCGCACGCCCAGCTCATGGAACGGGCAGAAAAGATGGCCCGCCACATCTGCACCCTGCCGCCGGTCGCGGTGCGCATGATGAAGGAATTCGTGGTGCGCTTTGGCGATCTGCCGACCGACCAGGCCTGGCATGTCCAGAACCTGATCAACCATCTGCTGATCCAGACGACGATGGATGGCGAGGAAGGCCGCAAGGCGTTCAACGAAAAGCGCCCGCCCAATTTCACCGGCACCCTGCGCCACCGCGGCGAACCGTGGGAAGAGCTGTCCGAGGAAGACGAGAAACGCTTGGATGAGGCGTATCGTAGCGGGGAATTTTAAGTCACCTGGGCTGGAGCGCATAACGGCGGCCGTATTGGCGATCAATTCCGCTGATGACGCCTGAAACCGGGATCATGGAACGCGAACTCAAGCGACTAAAAAACCCCCGCCTCTATTTGATCCCAGCGAGCAGCGAGACGCGCGGCCACGGCACCACCGGAATGGCGAAATTCTGGAAGCAGCAGCTCGCAGATTTTCTCCAAACCGTGCCGCACCGCCAGATCTAGCCGCCCTAAAGCGCTGCTGCGCCCGCCGCGGCGCAGTCTTCGTCTTCTTTCGAGGTGCCGCCGCCGACGCCGCAGGCGCCGACCAGCACGCCGTTGCGGAACAAGGGCACCGCGCCCTGCCCCATGATCATCTCTCCGCCCGAGGCCGCGTTGATGCCGGCCGGGGTCGGCTGGCTGGCGCGCTCCTGCATGACGCCGCTCGGCCGCGCGAACGCCGCCGACGCCACCGCCTTGCCCTGGCTGCCATAGGCGCTCGCCCAGATCGCGCCGTCCATGCGCTGGAATGCGACCAGCCGGCCGCCGGCATCGACAACCGCGGCGCTGACCTTGATGTTCATCTCCTCGGCCTTTTTCAGGGTCGCGCGCAGCACGCGGTTGGCCTGATTTAACGTAATGCTCATGGGTTTTCTCCGTTGGTGGATTGATTGGTGGAGTGGTTAGCCAAAAATGCCCGACGCGCGCAGCGCCGCGATCTTCTCGGGCGCAAGGCCAAGCACCTCGCGCAGCACCGCGTCGGTATCCGCGCCAAGCCCGGGCGCCGGACCCGTCGCGCGGCCAAAACTCGCGCGCCACGGCAGGCCCGGCAGTACACCCTTGTTGTACGCGTCCCAGAACCCGCGTGCCCGCAAATGCGCATCGCCGACCAGATCGACTGAGCTTGTCAGCGCCGCCGCCGGAACCTCGGCGCATCGCAGTGCGACGGCGGCTGAGGCGGCGTCTTGCGACCCCGCCCAATCGGCGAGCGCGGCCTCGATCACCCGCCGCTGCTCGCGGCGCGCGGCGCGGCCAAGTTCTGCCATCGCCGACAAAGCCGGCACCACGGCGCACAGCGCCCGCCATTCCTCGTCACGCGTCACCGCGAGGCTCAGCCACGCATCGTCGCCGGCGCAGCGCCAGGCGCCATGCGGCACATAACGGTCGGAATCGTTGCCTCGCGGCCGTGGCGAATCGCCAAACTCCGCCGCGAGCAATGGCGCGGCCATCGTCCATAGCATCGCCTCGATCATCGAGAAATCGATGCGCGCGACCGTGCCGTCTTGCGCCCGCCGCTTGAGGCCGGCGGCGACGATGAACGCCAGCATCAGCCCGCACATCGGGTCGAGCCAGGCGAAGCCGACGCGCGGCGCGATCTGGGGATGGCGGTTGAGCCCGGCGAACCCGGCATAGCATTGCAGCAACGTGCCATAGGCTACCGAATGTGCCTCGGGCCCGGTGCGGCCCATCCCCGATGCCGAAACGTAGAGCAGGTTGGGGTTGAGCGCCCGCAACTCGCCGGCCCCAAGGCCCAGCCGGTCCATCACACCCGTGGCGAAATTCTCGAACACGACATCGGCATGCGCGGCGAGATCGCGGGCGATCGCCACCGCCTCGGGCTTTTTGAGGTCGAGGACGATGCCCTTCTTGGTCTGGCCGAGCACGGTGTGCAGCTCACTGGTCCGCCCGGGATCGCCGCGCCCCGGCGCTTCGACCTTGATGATTTCGGCGCCCATCGCCGCGAGATAGCGCGTCGCGGTCGGCCCGGCGATGACCCAGGAGAAATCCAGCACGCGGATGCCGGCGAGCGGCAGCACGCCGGGCTGTGGGGCTACGGTTTCGCCCGCCGACAGGCTCAGCCCGAACGGCGGGCCTGGCGTCTTGACCGAGCGGCCGGCGATCGTCGCGTCGCGCCAGTAGCCGCGATGCCGAAGCTGCGGCGACACCAGTTGCTCGGCCGGCTCGCGCAGCGGAAAGCTCGGCACATGCGCTTCCTGCGCCGCGTCGGCGATCCATTGCTTGCCGTGCTGCCGGCTCCATTCCGACATCAGCGCGTGCAGCGCGTCCCAATTGGCGACACGGTCGGGCTTTGTCTTGAAGCGCGCTTCCACACTCCATTCCGGCGAACCCATGACCTTGAGCCAGGCGGCCCATTGCCGGTCCTCGCGCGGCGAGATCGCGGCATAGCCGTCGCTCGCCGGAAGGATCGTTACCGTCGCGCCATTGCCGTCGCCGGACCGCTGGCGCGACCGCGCCTTGCCGGTGAGCCCAGCATTGGCAAGCTCGGTCATCGCGAGTGTCGCCAGCGCCTCCTCGATCGACACGTCGATGACCGCGCCGGACCCAGTGGAATTAGTCGCGGAAATTGTCGCGGAATTGGCCGCGTGCATGCCGGCGCACGCCGCCGCGAGCCCGCCGATAAACGCGGATTGCTTGCCGACCGGGCGGATCGGCGCTTCGGCCAGATCATCGACCTGCCCGGTCAGCAGCCGCGCGATGCCGCTCGAATACATCAAGGTCAGATCGCTCGCCGGATCGTCGGCGCGCGGCCCTTCCTGCCCGAACGGCGCGATCGTCACGATCGCCGCCTTTGCATTGAGCCGTCTCAGCGAAGCGACATCGCAGCCGGCCGCGCGCAATTCCGCCGGCCGGCCCTCGGCGATGATCAGATCCGCCGCCGACAGCGCCGCAGCGTCGCCTTCCGTCTTGCCGGCATTGAGATATTCGGCCAGCGGCGTCGATCGATCGGCGTCGAGGCAAACGATGTCGGCGCCGAGATCGGCGAAGAGCCGCCCGGCCACGGCGGCGGCCAGCCCATCGCCGAGCTGCACCACCCGGAACCCGGCCAGCAGCGCCATCGTATCGCGTCCCCCGCCCATTGCCCGAGTTTGTGCCGAAGCCATGTCAAACCGCAACGTCGATCGCCGATGAATGAGGATTGGCAATTGTGATTGGGCACGACGATCTGGTGTTAACTAGGTTCCGTGAAGCGAGCAACTGACACCCCGAGCCGATGACCATCATCCTATCCCGCGTCTCCGCAGCGGCCCTCGTCGCCTTCCTCGCCGCGATCACGCCGGCGGTGGCCGACGAGGTCACGGCAATTTCGACCGGAGGGGACGGCGAGCTGACGATGTGCCCGTATTTCAGCTGCTATCTCTATCACCACATCAAGCTGCCGCGCCGGATCGCGATCGGCGACAAGGTCAGGGTCCGCTTTGGCAGCAACCCCAAGCATTACGCCTTTCCCGTCGCCCGGATCGTGCGCGACGGTGGCAGCTGCACGATCTTCAGCCAGCTCGACAAGACCGAGAAGGTCGAGAAGATCGAACCCGCTTCCTGCCAGGTAGTGCCGGGCGCACAGTAGCGGTGGCAGTCCAAAATAGGAGAACGCGATGATGATCTTCTATTTCGCGCCGGGGTCGAGTTCGATGGCGACCCACATCGCACTGCACGAGGTCGGCGCCGAATTCGAGCCTCGTCTGCTGTCCTTCGACAACAAGGAGCAGCAGCGCCCCGATTATCTGGCGCTCAACCCCGAGGGCAAGGTGCCGGCGCTGGTCATCGACGGCCGGGTGCTGACCGAAGTCGCCGCCACGCTCTACTTCCTGGCGAAGACCTATCCGGACGCGGGGCTGTGGCCGCAGGGCGGTGTCGCGGAGGAAGCGCAAGCGGTCTCGTGGATGTCCTTTATCGCATCGACCGTGCACCCGGGGCGCCGGACCGGGAACGAGCGCTGGCGCGAGGTGTTCCATCTGTGCGAACGGCGTCTCGGCGGCGCGGCCTGGGCGGTAGGTGGTCGGTATTCGCTTGCCGACATCCATCTTTTCCGTCTGTTCTGGCGCTTTGTCGACGCGCTCCATCCGCCCGCCGGCGACTATCCCGCGCTGATGGCGCATTACGAGCGAATGATGGCGCGGGCAGCGGTCAAGCAGACGATCGCGATCGAAAGCGCGATCGGCTACGAGTTCCCGCGATAGGGTTCTCCTTATTTTTTGACATGCGTGTGTTCAGCCAGCGGCGTCGCGATGAATGGTAGACGACGGGCCTTTTCCCTCTCGCGGATGTTCGTTCTGTCGATCCTGGGGACGATCGCGGTTTTGACCGCGGCCCAGGCGGCGGAACAATCGGACGAGAAGCTGTTGCCGGCGGCGCCGCTGAACGAGCAGGTGCTCAGCCTCCCTGGCGACCCGGCGCGCCCTGTGACGCTGCAGGTGACCCTTTTTATGCCCGACGGCCCGGGGCCGTTCCCGCTCGCGGTGATGAACCACGGCGCGAGCAGCGACGGCCACCCGCGGGACGAGCCGCGTTATCGCCTCACCTTCTCGGCCTATTACTTCCTGTCCCGCGGCTACGCCGTCGCCCTGCCGATGATGCGCGGCTACGCCAGTTCGGGCGGGACCGCCGCCGCGCACGGTTGCGATGTGGCGGCGTCCGGTCTCGACAACGCCAAGGATATCGCCGCGGTCATCGACAGCCTGGCGAAAGACCCCAAGATCGACGCCAACCGCATCGTCGTCGCCGGGCAAAGTCTCGGCGGCTGGAACGCGCTCGCCTTCGGCACCCTCGGTCATCCCGGCGTCAAGGGGCTCATCAATTTTGTCGGCGGGATGCGCGAATCCGACTGCGCCGACCAGGATGCCGCCCTGGCGCGGGCCGCCGGTACGCTGGGCGCGCAGACCAAGGTGCCGTCGATCTGGTTGTACGGCGACAACGACAAGATCTTTCCCGTGGCGACCTGGCGCGCGATGTACGTGCGCTACACGGGCGCCGGCGGAAAAGCCGAACTGGTCGCATTCGGCAATTTTATGGACGACGCCCATCAATTGTTGAGCCATCCCGAGGGCCTGCCGATCTGGGTACCCAAGGTCGATGCGTTCCTCGCGCAAATCGGCCTTCCCGCGGCAGCGGTCCATCCGAAATACTTACCCACGCCGTTTCCCCCAGCGACGCATTATGCCGCGATCGGCGATGTCGCTGCCGTGCCGTATCTGGGAGACGCCGGGCGCAAGGATTACGAGGCGTTTCTGCACCAGCCCTTGACGCGGGCCTTTGTCGTCGCGCCAAACGGGACCTACGTCGTCGCCGACGGCGGGTTTGACGCGATTGCGCGGGCCCTTGCGCTCTGCGGATCGCACGCGGCCGGCTGTCAGCTCTATGCCGTCGATAACGACGTCGTGTGGAAAAAGGATGAAGCCGCCGCTCCCGTCTACCAGCGGACCGTCGCGGCGGGAGCCAGCACCTTTCTTAATTTCGCCTATAACCTCAATCCGGATTGCAGCACAAAGGATTTGCCGAAGATCCAGCTCACCCAGCAGCCGACCCACGGCACGGCAAAAATCGAGCAGCGGAGCGACTTTCCCCGCTTTCCTGCCACCAGCCCCTATGCCGTGTGCAACGACCGACAAGTACCGGGCATGTCCGTCGAATACACCCCGCAGACCGGGTTCGCCGGCGTCGATGCCCTGGCGTTCGAGGAAACCACCCCGCCAAACCACGACACGGTCTTCCGCTTGGCGATCACGGTGAAATAAGCCGCTTGGCGGCGATCGCGCGCCGGCTAACCCAGCGGCCTGCCGTGGCGGGCGATGAATTCGGGGAACGCATCCTCGGCCTTGGCGCCACGCACGACATGAGTCGTGAAATGCCGCTCGGCCTCGTATTGCTCTTCGAGGTTCTGGCTCATCTGCTGCAGCATCAATTTCTTGATCCCGACCACCGCCGCGCGGTTATTGCCGGCGATCGTGCGCGCCAGCTCCAAGGTCTTGGCCCGCAGCTGCTCGCGCGGCACCAAATGGTTCAGCAAGCCGATGCGATAGGCTTCCTCGGCCTCGACGATGCGCGCCGAAAACAGCAATTCCTTGGCGATCGGCCAGCCGACCTGGTTGGGCAGGGTCCAGGTGCTGTTGATCCGGCCATAGGCGGCGGCGAGAAAACGGAATTTCGAATCCTCGCAGCCGATGCGCATATCGAGCGAGGAGGCGAGCACCCCCGCGCCGCCATAAGCGAGCCCGTTCATCATGCCGATCGTCGGTTTTGCGCTGGCGCCGATCTCGTAGCTGCTGCGAGTGCGGCGTGCATCCTGTTCCGCATCGGTCATCTTGCGGTCGTCTTCACGCTGCTCGTGGATGTCGCCGCCGGCCGAAAACGCGCGGCCCGCGCCGGTGATCACGATGCAGCCGACCCCGTCATCGGCGTCCATCGCCTTGACCGCGTCACGCAACTCCGATGACAGCCGGCGGTTCATGGCGTTGAGCTTGTCGGGCCGGTTCAGGGTCAGGATGCCGACGCCGTCTTCGATCTCGACAAGGATGTGTTCGTAATCGCTCATAACCGTCTCCTTCTGAAATTCGCCTCGCGTCCGCCCCACCTCTCAACCGCTTCCCGGCGCAAGCCGGGATCCATCCATAAACCGGCTCGGGCGCTGAAGGCTGGGTCCCGCCTTTCGCCGGGAAGCGCGAGGGGATGACCATCTCGCCTATCCCCGCATCGCTCGCCAGACGCGGGCCGGCGACGCCGGACCGTCAAAGTTTTTGCCGCCGAGCGGCGCCAGCGCGTCCTGGATCGCGTTGTGGATCGCCGGGAAGGCGGCGATCGCGCCGGCCTCGCCGCAGCCTTTGACGCCCAAAGGATTGGTCGTGCAGCGCGTCGAATTAAACCCGAGGCTGAACGCCGGCAGATCGTCGGCGCGGGGCATCGCGTAATCCATGAATGAGGCGGCGATCGCCTGCCCCGACTCCGCGTCGTAAACCGCGGTTTCGAGCAGTGCCTGGCCGGTGCCCTGGGCGATTGCGCCATGCGCCTGGCCGGCGACGACCATCGGGTTGACGAGCACGCCATAATCGTCGACCGCGGTATAGCGCTCCAACGTCACCCGCCCGGTGTCGGGATCGATCTCGACCTCGACGACATGCGTGCCGTTTGGGAAGGTCATCCATTCGCGCGTCCAGAAATGATAGGTGTCGAGCGGCGTGCCAGCCTCACGGGCGGTCGTCGCGACATCGAGCAGCGACACCCGCCGGTCGGTGCCGCTGACGACAAAATCGCCGTCCTCGAACTTGAGGTCGGCTTCGGCCGCTTCGAGCATCTCCGCGGCGACGCGCGTGCCTTTGAGGATGATCTCGTCGGCGGCGCGGAAGATCGCGGTGCCGCCCATATAGGTCGCGCGAGAGCTGCCATGCCCGCCGCCATGCACGATGAGGTCGGTATCGCCCTGGCGCAATTTGATCTGCTCGTTCGGCACGCCGAGCTTGTCGGCGAGGATTTGCGGAAACGTCGTCTCGTGACCCTGGCCGATATGTTGGGTCCCGGTGATCAACGACACCGTCCCGTCCGCCTCGAAGCGAATATCGACGTTCTCCGACGGATTTCCGCCGGTGCCCTTGATGTGATAGGCGAAGCCGAGCCCGCGCAGCTTGCCCTGCGCCTCGCTGAGCCGGCGTCGCGCGGCAAAGCCGGCGGTGTCGGCGGCGACGAGCGCGCGCTCGAAAGTCTCGGGGAAGGCGCCGCTATCGACCTGGTTGCCGATCGCGTTGACCATCGGCATCGCCGACGCCGGCACCAGATTCTTGCGCCGCAACGCGACGCGGTCGAACCCGCATTGCCGCGCCGCCGCGTCGATCAGCCGCTCGATGATGTTGTTGGCCTCGGCGTACCCCGGTCCGCGTAGCACGCCGATCGGCACGGTGTTGGTGAAGACGCCGACGACCCGCAGATCGACCACCGGGATCGCGTAGACCGTGCCGGGCAGAAACGCATACTGAAACGTCTGCACCGCCGCCGAACTGCCGGCGAGGTACGCGCCGAGATTGGCCTCGCTCTCGACCCGCAGCGCCAAAAACCGGCCTTCCACGTCGAGCGCCAACGCCGCCTGCGAGCACTGGTCGCGCCCCTGATGGTCGGCGAGGAAGACCTCGCTGCGCGTCGCGATCCATTTGACCGGGCGGCCGACCCGTTTCGCCGCCCACGGCAGCAGCGCGTGCTCGGGATAGACAAAATTCTTCGCGCCAAATCCGCCGCCGACATCGGGCGCGACAAAGCGCACCTGCGCCGCCGCCACGCCCAGCGCCCGGGCCGCGAAATCGCGCGTGGCATGAATGCTCTGCGCCGAGACATAGGCGGTGTAGCGGTCGGTCGCCGGGTCATAGGTGCCTACGATGCCGCGCGGCTCCATCGGGTTGGTGATGAGGCGGTGATTGTCGAGCCGCAGCGTGACGACATGCGCGGCAGCGGCAAAGGCGGCATCGGCCGCCATCCGGTCGCCATGCCGCCAATCGAGGCACAGATTTCCCGGCGCCTTGTCAGTGAGCCGCGGCGCGTCGGGCGCGCGCCCCGCCGCGGCGGTCGTCACCGCCGGCAGCATCGCGTAGTCGATGTCCACCAACTCGGCGGCATCGAGTGCCTGATCGCGCGTCTCGGCGACGATCAGCGCAACCGCTTCGCCGACATGCCGCACCTTGTCGCTCGCCAAAAGCGGCTGCGGCTCAAAGGCGAAAGCTTCGCCGGTCACGGTATTGGTCTCCGCGCCGGGACGCAGCGCGGCCAGCCCATCGGCGGCGGCATCGGCGGCGGTCAGCACCGCCAGCACGCCCGGCGCCGCACGGGCCGCCGCCGTGTCGATGCCGTCGATCCGCGCATGAGCGTGCGGCGAGCGCAGCACGACGGCATGCGTCAGCCCGTCAAACGCGATGTCGTCGAGATAGCGGCCGTGGCCGGTGATAAAGCGCAAATCCTCGCGGCGCTTTGGCGCGTCGCCGATCTTTGAAGTCTTTGTAGCCGCTAAACCCATCACTTGCTCTCTCGTCACCCTTTCCGAGCGTATCACGACACCACGTCACCGGCTTCGTCCGCGCCGCGAATGGCCGTATGCTAGCGACGCGGGCCGGGTTTCGTCTGCGGGAATGCCGATGTCGTTTCGTTTTCTGTCGCGGCGAGGTCTCGTCTACCTGTTGCCGCTGCTCGCGCTGGCGATCGCCTTGTCGGCCCGGCTCGCGGTGCCGGACCTGCTCGACCGGCTGATGCTGATCTCGTTTGATCTTTACCAGCGCATCGTGCCGCGCGAGGCGGGCGACGCACCGATCCGCATCGTCGATATCGACGAGGACAGCCTGAAGGATTACGGCCAATGGCCGTGGCCGCGCAGTCTCGACGCCCAACTCGTCGACAAATTGCGCGAGGCGGGAGCAGCGGTCGTCGCCTTTGACATCGTCTTTGCCGAGCCGGACCGCACCTCGCCAAAGCTGCTGCTCGCGCAATTGACGCATCAAGGAAGCGTCACCGAGGAGACGGCACAGCTGCTGTCCAGCCTGCCCGACCCGGACGAAACCCTGGCCACCGCGATGAAGGCAGTGCCGACGATCGTCGGCTTTATCCTCGTGGATCGCGCCGACGACGAGCCGCCGCCGCTGCCCAAGGCGGGTTACGCCTTGGGCGGCGACGACCCGCTGCGTTTTGTCGACACTTTCCCGGTGGCGATTTCCGACCTCGCATCCCTACAGAGGGCCGCTCTCGGCAATGGATTTTTCAACGAACACACCGATTGGGACCACATCGTCCGCCGCGTGCCGCTGATCATGAAATTGGGCGACAAGCCGGTATTCTCGATCGTTGCCGAGATCCTGCGCGTCGCCACCGGCGCCCGCACCTATATCGCCAAGGGCGCCGGCGCCAATGGCGAAAAGAGCTTTGGCGAGAATACCGGCCTGACCGCGGTCAGGATCGGCCCGCTGACGATCCCGACCGACAGCGCCGGCCGGGTCTGGGTGTATTACTCGAAACCGCGTCCCGACCGCCTGATCCCCGCCGCGACCATCCTATCCGGCAACTTCGATCCGGCGCTGATCAAGGATCACATCGTGCTGGTCGGCACATCGGCGGCGGGGGTGGTCAACGACATGCAGGCGACGCCGGTCGCGGGTGCCGTGCCGGGTGTCGAAATCCACGCCCAGTTGCTCGAGCAGATTTTGCAGGGCGTCTACCTGACCCGTCCCGATTGGAGCAAAGGCGCGGAAATCGTGTTCGCGATGATCATCGGCATTTTGCTGGTGATCGCGCTGCCGCGTATCGGCGCGCTGGCCGGCGCGCTTTTCGGCGCCGCCGCGGTCGTTGTCGCGCTCGCGGGTTCATGGTTCGCGTTTCGCGACGCGCATCTGCTGCTCGACCCGGTCTACCCGATCGCGGTGCTGACAATTGTCTATTTGATCTCATCGATCCTGAGTTATTTGCGCACCGAGGTGCGCCAGCACGAAATCCGCAGCGCCTTTTCGCGCTATATGTCGCCGCATTACGTGGACGAGCTGGCGAAGAACCCGGAAAAGCTCGTGCTCGGCGGCGAGGCGCGCATCCTGACCGTGATGTTCTGCGACATTCGCGGCTTCACGGCGATGTCCGAAGGGCTCGACCCGCGCGAGCTGACCCATTTGATGAACAGCTTCACCTCGCCGATGAGCGACATCATCGCCGACGCGCACGGGACGATCGACAAGTATATCGGCGACTGCATCATGGCGTTCTGGAACGCGCCGCTCGACGATCCCGATCATGCCAAGAACGCGGTGCGCGCCGCGCAACTGATCCGCCAAAAGCTCGTCGACCTCAACCGCAAGCTCAAAGCCGAGGCCGAAGCTTCGGGCCGGCCCTATCTCGAATTGCGGGTGGGCATCGGCGTCAATACCGGGGAATGCGTCGTCGGCAATTTCGGCTCCGAGCGGCGCTTCAACTACTCGCTGCTCGGCGACCCGGTAAACCTCGCCTCGCGGCTCGAAGGCCTGTGCAAGCTCTACGCGGTCGATCTGGTCATCGGCGAGGAAACGGCCAAGCGCCTCGACGATCCGGCGCTGCTGGAGCTCGACCTCGTTGCCGTCAAGGGCAAGTCCCAGGCGGTCAGGGTCTACACGCTGCCGCCCGACGGCGATAACGAGGCGGCCTACAAAACCCGGCACGAAGAGCTGATCGCCGCTTACCGGCGACAGGATTGGACGGCGGCCCTGGCGACGCTGGGTGAGGCGCCGCTCGCCGCGGTGCGCTACCTGGCGCCGCTCTATGCGCTTTACCGGCACCGCATCATGCATTTCCAGCTCGAGGCGCCGCCCACCGATTGGGATGGGGTCTACACCGCCGAAGAAAAATAGAAATCGTCAAACCCGAGGGAGCACGCCGCGATGCCCGAAACCTCCGCGAAACCTGCCCTGTATGCGAGCGTCGGCAACGAGTTGTCGCATTACGACATCGATGTTGCCGGCGCGGTATTGACCCGCCGCGCGTCGATCGGCCTGCCGGCCAATGTGCAATACGCGTGGCCGCACGCCACGCAGCCTTTCCTTTACGTCGCGACCAGCGACAGCGCGTCCGGCATGGGTCCCGCCGGCACCAACCATCACGTCAGCGCATTGCGCATCGACCCGAATTCGGGGGCATTGTCGCATCACGGCGCGCCGATCCCGCTGCCGACCCGGCCCATCCACATGGCGACCGACATTCCGAGCGAGCACGTGCTGGTCGCGTTCAACAATCCGAGCGCGATCCACATCTATCGCATCAACGCGGACGGGACGCCCGGTGGGGAGGTGGCGCAACCGAATGCGATCGATCCGGGCGTCTTTGCCCACCAGGTGCGCGCGACGCCGGATAACAAGCAAGTGATCCTCGTCACTCGCGGTCATGACCCGGCGGGCGGCAAGCCCGAGGAACCCGGCGCGCTGATGCTGTGGGACTTCAGGGACGGCGTCCTATCGAGGCAACAGAAGGTGGCGCCCAATGGCGGCTTCGGGTTCGGCCCACGCCACCTCGATTTTCACCCGACCAGGCCGTGGGTCTACGTGTCGCTGGAGCGCGAGAACCGGCTCGACATGTTCACGCTGGAAAACGGCAAGCTGTCGCTCGAGGCGGCGTTTCACGCAAACAACCTGTCGCAGCCGGTGCCGATAGGGGCGCGGCAGGCGGTCGGCACCGTGCATGTCCATCCGAACGGCCGCTTTGTATATGTCGCCAACCGCGCGTCGAGCGCGGTTGATGTCGAGGGTCGCAAGGTTTTTGCCGGCGGCGAGAACACTCTCGCCGCCTACGCGATCGACCCGGACAGCGGCGAGCCGACCCCGATTCAGCACATCGATACGAACGGCATCCATTGCCGCACCTTTCACATCGACCCCAGCGGCAAGCTTCTGGTGGCTGCCCATATCCAGGGCATCACCCTGCGCGACGACACCGAGGTGCCGTGCTGCTTGTCGCTGTTTCGCATTGACGACGACGGCAAACTCGAATTCGTCCGCAAATACGACATCGATGTCAGCGGCGGGCGCACGATGTGGTGGATGGGAATGGTCGCGCTTTAGGCCGCGCGCCGCGCCCCCTACGACTGCGTCGGCGCACAAACCGCTGCCCCTAGAGCTGCCTTTGCCAAAAGCCTCGCGCTAGAAGCGCCGTCGCATTAAAGGGCAGGTTAGAGCCCGCAATTCGGGTAATCGGGGTATGGGCAATAGGCCGGATATGCCGGGGCCGTCGGATAATAGTACGGCGTGCTGGCGGCGGCAGCGCCGACAGCGGCACCCACCGCGACGCCGGCGGCAACGCCACCCCAACCATAGCCGCCCCGGTAATAGCCGCCCCCGGAAACATTGACGTTGCGGTTGACGTTGACGTTGCGGTTTACATTGGCGCTTCGATTGATGTTGACGTTCCCGCTGCCGCTTCGGGAGACGCCAGACCAGGAACCTCCGCCGCGGCTGACCCCGCCACCGCCGCGATAACCGCCACCGCCACCGCGATAACCACCGCCGCCGCCGCGACCGCCGCCCCCGCGCACGAGGACCAGCGGTGCGTCTGGAGTCCCCGCCGTCGCTCCGGCGATCGTGCGGGCCGTATCACCGCTAAAAGTTGTCGGCGCAGCGAGAGCAGTTGTCGCCAGTAATCCCATCAAGGCAACCGGCGCCATGTAGCACAGATGTTTAATCATCGCTGCGGCCTCATTCGGGATATCTGCTCGCGATTGCTTCGGGCAAGGCATCGGTCTCGAAAGAATGGCCGGCGCGGCGGCCGACAACATTGCGGCACCAAGCCTCAATGCGCGCGTAAGGCTAGACCACCTTTTGCCGTTGATCTATACAAATTGGCGTGGCTGAGTTTTAACGCGCAAAATCCTGGGCCGAAAACAATTCTGCTGACGACCGGAGCACGCGATGAACGGAAAAACCGCCGCCGCTTTATTGTTGATGGGTTTGCTGTGCGCCTGCGCGCCAGTCCCACCGCCGCCTGCCCCGGCTCCGCCGCCACCCGCGGCGCCTGCTCCCGCCCCGGCTCCGGTAGCCGAAGCGCCGGCGGACCATTACGTCGCTATCCGCGCCGTGACCTGCGACAGACTGCTCGAGTTGTCGCCGGAGGATCGCGCCGCCGCGTCGATGTTCTATGTCGGCTATCAGGCATCGCGCTCCGGGGTCAGAAGCATCAATGTGGCCCTGATCAAGAGTATGGTGACGAGGGCTATCGATTACTGCCAAGCCTATCCTGACCGGACGGCTGTCCAAGCCTTTGCCTACGGCTACTTGAGATAAATCGAGCCCGCTTGCGCTGACGGCGGCGCGGAAAGGCGGCCGGCGTTAAACCACGTGCTGCGTGTCGTTCCACAGCTTGATCGCGGGCTCGGTCACGTCGTGCTCGTAGCTGAGCGCGCTGAGGCTTGCCGTACCGAGGAGAAGCATCGTGCCCCGCTCAGGCGGGAGCGCGAGCCAGCGTGTTGCCAGCATGCGCAGGAAATGGCCGCTCGAAAAGCACAGCACGTCGCCATCGATCGCGCGCAGCCTGGCGATCACACGATCGGCGCGGCTGGCGACTTGATCGGGCATTTCGCCGTTCGGGCAGCCGTCGCGAAAGAGCCTCCAATCCGGCCGCGTCTTCTGGATATCGTGCGTCGTGACGCCTTCGTAATCGCCGTAGTTCCACTCGACGAGATCGGCCATGGTCTCGGCCTGCTCGCCAAACCCGGCGAGCACGCAGGTCCGCGAGGCACGCTGCAGTGGGCTGGTGAACACCTTGGCGAAACTAAGGCTCGCGAGCCGTCCGCCCAGCGCGCGGGCGTTCAGCTCGCCGCGTTCGGTCAGCGGCAGGTCGGTGAGCCCGGTATGCTGGCCCGAGAGGCTCCATTCCGTCTCGCCGTGGCGCGCGAGATAGATCGTCGGATGCGGCATGACGTCTCCCCGTGAAAGAACCGCTGTTATATGAATACGCGATAGCCTGGGAGGAAGTCCGATGAGCGACGAATTACCGACCGCCGCGCGCGTGTCCGACCCCGGCATCCGCGCGCTTTATCGATTGGAGAACCGCTGGCAGGCCTGGCTCGATGTCGAGGCGGCGCTGGCCAAGGCGCAGGCCGAACTCGGCATCATCCCCACGGAGGCCGCCGAGGCGATTGTAAAAGCGGCGCATTACGAATTGATGGACCGTGCCCGGCTCGACGAGGGTTTTGCGCGCACCGGGCATACGATCGTGCCGCTGGTTTGGGAATTGTCGCGCGTCACCGGTGACAAACATGGCGGCTGGGTGCACTGGGGCGCGACGACCCAGAACATCACCCAGACCGGCGACCTCCTGGTGCTGCGCCAGGCGCACGGCATCATCCTCAAGCTGATCGCCGACGCGCTTGACGCCGCGGCAAGCCTCGCCGAACGCGGCGCCGAGATGCCGATGGCCGGACGCACCCACGGTCAGCATGCGGTGCCGGCGACCTTTGGCTACAAGGTCGCGGTCTGGGTGGACGAACTGATCCGCCATGTCGAGCGGATGAAACAGGCCGCCCCACGCCTGTTTGTCGCGATGCTCGGCGGCGGTGCCGGCACTTACGCCTCGCTGGGCGAAATGGGACCAAAAGTGCAAGCCGGGATCGGCCGGCATCTCGGTTTTGGCACGATGCGCGTGCCGTCGCGGGTGATCCTCGACCACCTCGCCGAGAATATCTGCCTGCTCGGCATGCTGGCCGCGAGCTGCGGCCGCATCGGGCGCGAAATCTACACGCTGATGAAGACCGAATTTGGCGAGGTCGAAGAGCCGGTGCCGCCCGGCACGGTCGGCAGCTCGACGATGCCGCAAAAGCGCAACCCGAAACTGTGCCAGGACATCATCGCCGCCGCGGCCGAGGTGCGCTCGATCGTGCCGCTCGCCCTCGAAGCGATGATGACCGAGCACGAGGCCGACCGCACCACCAGCCTGATCATGGATTCAGCCGAAAGCCGCGCCTGCATCGCGACCGGCGACATGCTGAGCCGCCTGGTCGAGATCCTGCGCGGGCTAAAGCTGGATTCCGCGCGGATGCGCGCCAATCTCGACCTCGGCGGCGGCCTCATCATGGCCGAGGCGGTGATGCTCGACCTCGGCGCCGCGATCGGCCGCCAGCACGCGCACGACGTCGTTTACGACGCGGCGATGGCGGCGGCGGTCGAGAAAAAATCCTTTGGCGATCTACTCGCCGCCGATCCGCGCGTCACCGCGCATCTCGAACCCGTCGCGATCCAAAAGCTGCTCGACCCCACCGCCTATACCGGCCTCTGCGCCGACATGGCTCGCGACGCCGCGATCCGCGCACGGGCGACGGCGAAGGAAATCCGCGCCGGATAAGCTCAGCCCGAGCCGTAGCAAGGCCGAAAGTACCGAGATCAGGGCGGCAGGGAGAGACATGGTCGTTCACAAAAGGGCAGCGCCCCAATTCGACCTTGCGCTTTCCGGCGCTTTCCGGCGCTGTCCGGCCGCTCCGATCCGTTAAGGCCAACCGGCGCTGACGCCCCACGGCGGCCGTTCGCCTTCCGGCACCGAGGCGTTACAATACCGTGCGGGCAGTGACTCTTGTCGTTGCTCTCATTTTGTCAGTGAGCCGGCTCCCGGCTGGCGCGACGGCCCGGTAAGGTCTCAGCGAGGATCACGATGTGCCGCAATATTAAAACGTTGCACAACTTCAAGCCGCCGGCGACGGATGACGAAATACGAGCATCTGCGTTGCAATTTGTTCGTAAGTTGAGCGGTTCTACTCGACCCTCGAAAGCAAATCAGATCGCCTTCGACCGCGCGGTTGACGAGGTCGCGAGGACTGCGCGGCAATTGCTCGATGCTCTCGTAACCACTGCGCCACCCCGGAATCGCGATGATGAGGCGGTAAAGGCCCGCGCCAGGGCCGTTGAGCGGTACCGTCCGGCTCTGAACGCCGCCACCTAAAAGTTACGACCGAATGGAGGGCTAGTGACGCCGGAGGACGCCCGGAAGCACAATGACGCCCCACGCCCCTCACCAAGCAATGTGGAGGATGCCCGCTGTGACCATTTCATCTCGTTACGTGTTTCTCGCGTCGATGGACGTGACGCCTGAGGCGGAGGCTTTGTTCAACGAAGTCTACGACACTGAACACGTGCCGAACCTACTGCAAGTGCCGGGAGTACGTAGCGTCACCCGCCTGAAGGGCGAGCCGGCACGCTTCGCCATTGCTGGCGGTGTGCGTGAGTTGGCCGCACCGAGCCCGATTTACACAGCGATTTACGAGATCGACGATCCGCAGGTTCTGCAGAGCCCGCAGTGGGCCGAAGCCGTTGAGCGTGGACGATGGCCCAACGAAGTGCGCCCGCACACGTCGAACCGGCAGCATCTGCTATTCAAGGTTCAGTAAGCTTAAATCCGCCGGATAATTTTCAGCCATGCGGCGCGGCGGCTTTCCACCAATGTGTGATATGCCACGCCAACGCAGCCGTTACGGCGGTCGGTTGAACCGGCGCCAAACCTACTGTGGAAGGCATCGACGCCAAATGAACGCCATCAAAGACGCCATCAAGTCAGGCAGAACCGTCGTCGGGACCACTGTGACGCCGGACATCGACGTATCGGTCCCGGCCACCGCCGGGTATGACTTCCTGTTGTTCGATACCCAGCACTCCGCCTGGGAGATCAAGCAGCTGCGGCCGTCGATCGAGACGATGCGCGGCAAGCAGGCGGCGCCGGTTGTGCGGGTCGCCACGAACCAGCCCCATCTGATCTGCTTCGCGCTCGACGCCGGGGCCCGAGGCATCATCGTGCCGATGGTTAATACCCGCGCGGAAGCCGAGGCCGCGGTGCGCGCTTGCCGCTATTTTCCCGCAGGCAACCGCAGCAATGCCGGGGTGCGCGGCGAGTGGGGCGAGTTCAAGAGTTATCGCGACTACATGGATGCGGTGAACAACGAGCTCGTTATCTTGCCGATGATCGAGACGAATGAGGCGCTGGAGAACCTCGATGCCATCGCCTCGGTCCCGGGCGTCGACGTCCTGCTGGTCGGCCCGTCCGATCTTTCGATCGAGCTGGGGGTGCCACTAGACTATCAGTGCGACCACTACCAGCGAGCGCTCGACAAGATCGCGGCGGCCGCCGCGAAGCACGGCGTCGTCGCGGCGATGTATTTCATCCCGCCCGGGATGGACCCGAACTTCTACGTCGACAAGGGGTTCAAGCTCTTCACCATGCCGTGGGCTCCCTGGGCGACGGCCGGGATCCAGAACGGCCTGTCCGGGATCAAGCGCTAACGACGGTCGACGCGGACGGTCCGGCGAACGGTTAGACCGTCCAGTGTGCGTCGCTGCGGGGAGACCGGCATAGCCTCCCGGCGAGACGGATGATTCTCCCGCTCGGCAGGTCGGCGCCCGCCATTAGGTGGGTCGACCTCACGCCAGCCGTCCCA
>Ga0181537_10000917_pt1 | contig 27628 bp, 16 predicted proteins | sample PEATcosm2014_Bin_39_FD_119765 | JGI IMG/M metagenome (GOLD analysis project Ga0181537, IMG submission 119765) | Peatland microbial communities from MTU Mesocosm Facility, Houghton, MI, USA - PEATcosm2014_Bin23_10_metaG | ecosystem: Environmental > Terrestrial > Soil > Wetlands > Peat | place...
ATAGAAAGTGGAATTGCACAGCTCTACTCCGTATCTTAGTCGTCAATAGCGCGGAGCGTCAACGCGGGTAAATTCGAGAAAGCCAGATTCGAGAAGGCTCGAAGATTCCGCTCCGACAAGGAATTGAAGGGCTGAGGCAACAAGACTCTTGCACTTCTAAAGGTTGGTAGATCGTGATCTCGTTCGTAATGCCCGTCGTCCTCTTCGCCACCGTGATTGTGGCAGTCAGCCTCGGCGTTCTCGCCGCCTACGTAGCCGTCATCTGCATCCTGAACGCCTTCGGCCGCACCTCGCATCCGCAGCCCGAACCGGGCCGCCCGCGCCTCGTCCTGGTCCCCACGCAACACCACGCCAGCGGCGACTAAAGCCCTAGAACTCTTGGATCGTCAGAACGCACCCCGCACCTTAAGGACGACAGACGGGACCTTCACCTAGTGCTTGCCATCGAAAAGCCGGGGAACGTCCCGTCTATCCCCGAGCCCCGCTGCCGAATCAAATTTCCGCCGCACCGCTGGCGATGTCAAAGTTCATTGACGGCTGATGTCCAACGTGGAGTTGTGCAACGAAACCACGCCAACAACTCGACTGTCGGTAAGCTTGACCGACGAAAAGCCGATATTTCCGTCTAAGTACTGTGGCGGACGCCCCTGGCAATCGCCGACTTTCAGTAGCATGAACTTATTCTGCGGATTGTAAACGCCTGTTACCAAGCAGGAGCCTGAGTTGCTTTCCCCCATGCCAAACATCAAAGTGCCTGTCAAAAGGTCGGTAGTGGGGTCTTCAACGATCCGGAGATCCACCTTCGTGATCTGATTCGTGTCGTGATTAGTGTATTCTCCATGCCAATTCCCAGATAAGTCTTTGGGATGAGTGTGGGCTGAGGAGGCTGCTGACAAGGCAGGGACCAATTGGTGCGATGTTTGCTGTTGTTCTAAAGCTACACTTGTCGGCGAGGATATGAGAATCTTACTGCCCACAGGTTCTGCTATGAACGTGGAAGTTGATGTTTCCCCCTGGCCGGCGTAGGTATCACTAAACTTCACCCCATAATGTCCATCTGCTAGTGGGGCCAATTCTGCGGTTGGTGCTTTTCCCCATCCTCCTCCTTGCAGAAGAAACCGCTCTTGACTCTCGATGACCCATCCGGTCTCAGAATGCGCAAAGACAAAGGCTCCTACAAAAGGCATGCATGCGTGACACTCAAACCACTCGCCCGCGGGTGATGTTGCCGTGACGACGAAGCGCTTCTGAGCCGTACCATCCGTAAATGGAGCATCAAGGACGAGCTCTACCGTTCCGCTCTGCTTAAAGCTAAATAGGTCAAAGTGCTTATCAGCCGGAGGGTTGAGGTTGTTCCAGAACGCTGTTCTGCTAACCGGGTCATAAGCGCCATAAAGTAGCCGCATAACACTTGCGATGTTCCAGGCACCCGGTACAGCGGCCTGTTCTGAAGCCGTACTTGTCGGCTGGGAAGGCGCTGGAACTGGCAGAGCTGCTGTCGTTGCACCAACCGACGGGGCCGGAGAGCGAGCCGGGCCGAGAGGTTTGACACCATGCTGTCTTGCATTTTGTTCGGAAATTTGTTCGGCGACATCTTTCGCCAATGTTGGGAAATAGCCCATCAATAGGATTATCGCTACTGTGATTGCAAGACCGCTGATCACTACCAGGCGCACCGGCCAGACTCCGACCCGGCTCGGTGATTCGGGCACTCCCTGGCCTTGGCGGTAAGTACTTCTGGCCCTCAGAATCACGAACAAACAGACAGGCCCATAAAGAAGTAACAGCTCAAGCCTCGAAGGCCATCGGTTCACACAATCGGAGTACGACTTCTCAAGCATTTCAAATGCCGGCGAAGTGGGACTCAAGATGCCAGCGTTCATGAGGTCATAGGCATGTTCTGCTCCCGGCGGTCGGCAGTACTCGAAGATGGCGCTCTGAGTGGAGTTCATCTTCCTCTGTAGGTGGGGGTTAGTCCGTATGAAAAACATGGATGTATCCGGAAGAATGTAGTCAGCCAGTAGTTGGCGCACTTCTGCACAAAGAGCGAGAGTAATCATGAATACACAAAAGCCGATGCCTACAGTTTTCAACACTGGGAGCTGAGGTCCTTCGGATGGTTCCGCTTGGCGTCGGAGCCGTTTATTGAGGCCCCAAAGCAGAAGTGCAGCGGGCACCGCAAATACCGCGTAGGCCAAGCACAACAAAACCAAGGCCGCCACAATCATGCTGAGCGCAGGACGGTTGATGAGCCACTCCATCGGGCATCCCCTCCAGTTCTGAAAGGCGCTGAAAAGGGCTGACAAGAACTCCTTTTGAGCCCTGAATCGACCACATTGTACCGCTCATGGTCGAGCTTGCTAGGCCAAAGCCGCATTGCGGGCGCACGGGCGCGCAGGGGACAGACGAGACGTTCACCCAATGTTTGCCACCGAGAAACCGGGGACAGTCCCGTCTGTCCCCACACCTCGTGATAGCATTTCCCTGAAGCCGTTCCTCTCTTCGTGGCCCACATGCCTCGCTCCCGGTCCATCGTGCTGTGTCTCGCGCTGCTGTGGAGCGTCCCTTCCATCGCCCTTCCTGCCGCCGCGCCCGCCGCCGAACAGCCTTCCCCCTGGCTCGAAATCCATTCCGCCCACTTCACCGTCATTACCGACGCGGGAGACAAAAAAGGCCGCGAAGTCGCGCTCCGCTTCGAGCAGATGCGCGCCGTCTTCGGCTCACTGCTGGGTAAAGAACGTCTCAACCAGTCGATCCCGCTGACCATCCTCGCCTTCAAGAACGACAAGACCTACTATCAGGTCGCCCCGTTGGTCCATGTTTCAGCAACCACCCCCGGCCAACTCGGCGCACAGTCAGACAAAGCTCTGCCAGAGAATGTCCAGCCCATCACCGTCCCCGGATTCTTTCTCCCCGGCGACGATCAGGACTTCATTGTCCTGAACCTGTTCGAAGACGAATCCTGGCGTGCCGTCGCTCACGACTTCGCCGCCATGCTGCTCAATTACAACTATCCCCCCACCCAAGGCTGGTTCGACGAAGGCCTGCTGGAATATTTCAGCTCGATTCGCCTGGACAACAAACACGTCGAACTCGGCGGCGACCCCGAGCTTCGCCTGTCTCTCACCGAAGACCTGCTCGGCAACCAGCAAGAGACGCATCCGCTCAAGTCGCTCATCGAACTGCTCGGCGCTCAGGTATGGCTGCCCCTGCCCGATCTCTTCGCCCTCAAGCACGACACTTCCGCCCGCAACCAGGGCACGCACCACACGCTCTACTACGCCGAGTCGTGGATCGTCATGCACTACCTGCTCCACGAAAAAAAGCTGCCGGAAACCGGAACCTACTTCGATCTCGTCCTGAACCAACACGTCCCCATCGAAGACGCCATTCAAAAAGCCTACGGCATGACTTCCGCGCAGCTCGAAAAAGCCGTGAAGGATTATTTCCAGGCCCAGACCGGACTCTTCACCGCGCTCGATGCCGCCCGCTTGACCAACGTCGATCCCAGCCATCCCGCCAACGCGGCCAGCGCCCAGCAACTCGACACCTTACCCGTGCCCGTCGCTCCGGACGACTCGACCATCACCACCAAACCATTTCCCGAAGCCGACGAGCGAGCTCTCTACGCCGAGGTTGCCATCCGTATTCCCGAGCGTCGTGAGTTCGGCCTCAAGGAGCTGCACGCTCTCGCCTCCGCTCCCACTCCGGCCGACGTAAAGTTCGCCGCAAAAAAAGACGCCAAGCGTCCCGGCGAAGATCCCGACCTGCTGCCCACAAACTCCATTGGCAACGCGCTCGCTCACCGCATCCTCGTCTGGGACCACATCCAGCACGGTGAATTCCAGGATGCCGTCACCGAGCTCGGCGAGGCCGCTGCGCTTAATCCAAGTGACATGTGGCTGCGTTATTACGGTTCGGTTTTGAAGTACCGCATCGCCCAGTCTACCCACACCGACATCCAGGGCCTGCCCAACATGATGCTCGACCTCAGGGCCGTGCTCGAGTGGTATCCCGAATTCGCCGACGCCTACGATCTGCTGGCCATCGCCCGCAACGAAGGCGGAAGCACGCCCGCGGCCATGCAGGCCGAACATGCCGCCATCAGCCTGAGCCCGCGCGACGAGCGCTACAGCTACCATCTCGCGCAGATTTATGTAGCCAGCAAGAAATGGGAAGCCGCCCAGGCCCTGCTCGACCGCCTGAAGGCCAGCAGCAATCCGGAGACAGTCGCGCTCGCCAAGGCGCTCATTGACCGCGCCGCCACCGAGCGCAAGTACGGCATCGTGCTGGGCGCAGCCGGCCAGCCGCAACCCAAACTCGCGCCGCAGAAGTCTCCCTTTGACGTGCTCGAAGAAGACGCGGCCAAGCGGGAAGCCGACGCGAAAGCGGCGCAAGCCGCGGGAGCCGACACCCGCCCGACAAAGTTCGTAAAAGGCCGTCTGGTCTCGGTGGACTGCTCGCAGTCTCCCGCCGCCATCCTGTTCGTGACCGGGGGAGGCGCCGAACTGCAACTGCGCGCCGCCGACTACAAATCCCTGCTGCTCATCGGCGCCGACACGTTCTCCTGCGAGTGGCACGACCGCCAGGTCACGGTCAACTACAAGCCCGGCGGCGCAACCAACGGCGACGTAGTGTCATTAGAGGTTCGTTGACATCGGGTCACGCCGAACCAGTGCTAAGCTGATTTCTCTGATGCTTACGCGCTCCGACGATTATCTGGAATATTGTCGCGAGACCGCGATGCACAGCCGCGATCCGCATGATCTCGCCCTGCGCGGCAGGCACAATAAAGAAACCACCAGGGTAGTCCATCAACAAATCGCGGAAGCGGTCAGCCTCGGTTCGGACGACGACCTTGTCGACATCGGTTGTGGGGACGGCACGATGCTGCGCATTGCCGAAGCCGCCGGCGTGAAAAGCTCGATCGGTCTGCTCGCGACGGACGAAGAAGTCGCTGTCCTTCGCCGCTTCGGACTCAATGCAAGACAGGCACTTTCTGACCAGCTCCCGCTCCCCGATGCCAGCGCCTCGGTCATCGTATGCAACAACGTCCTGCTCGTTGTCCCTCGGGAACGAATTCCGGCGAGCCTCCGCGAAATCTATCGCATCGCAAAACCCGGCGCCCGCATATTCCTCGGAGAAATTCCACGCGCCGCGCAGCATGATCCCACTCCTGATTTCGAGACCCGCCGCGAACTGCTCTCCTATCTTTATCGCGAGCGTGGCCTAAGAACATGGTTCGGCATGCTGCGAAGAATGGCCTACCGCCAACTCACCGGCCAGCCCGCGCTCCTGAATAGCGGGACCGCAATTTCTTTCTGGGCTGCCCCGGAAGAGTTCGTCACCATGGCTCAAGATGCGGGCCTGCAGCTTGTACGCCATTGGCAGTGCTGGCAATACCCCACGCGCAATAGCTACCTGTTCCAAAGCTAAGAGTACAGACTCAGCATCACCGGGAACTACAAAGCCCGGTGGCTCCTCCAACGGCGACGTAGTCTCGCTGGAATTGCGCTTACCTTCGCCAGCAAAGGGCTCGCCGAGGTTCGAATCCCTGTTAGCGAACCGGCGATGCTAATTGACACTTGGATTCCGAGGCGCGAGATTTGGTAGAGTTCACGTTCAGGCGACGCTGCCAGCGTGCAGGAGGGGCTCCCGAAATGGAAATTTGGACTCGCGTACTGGCCATCGCACTTTTCGCCGCGGGCGCTTTAACTAAGGTGGAAGCCTGCACTTGCGGATTTGGCGGTGGTCCGGCTTGTCAAGAAACATGGAGGCAAGGTGTCGATGCCGTCTTCCTCGGACGCGTTGAGAAGATCGAACCGAGTCAGGGTGCGCCGGGGATGGTTCCGGGAGCGATGAGTATGACGATGATGGGCGGAATGTTGAAAGTCACAATTGCAGCCGAGGAAATCTACCGAGGACCCTCTGCGAAGACAATCCAGGTTTACACCGCCTCAAGTAGCGCTGCCTGTGGTTATTCATTTCGTGAAGGAGAGAGCTACCTCGTTTATGCAAGCGCCGACGATAAACTTGGTCAACTTCTGGTGAGCCTTTGCAGCGCGACTAAGCCTGCAGAGTATTCAGCAAAGGACTTAGTTTATCTCCGCTCTATCTCGTCGCTTCCGCCAACGGCTACGATCATGGGAACGGTGTGGCGGTATACCCACGATCCCAATTTCAGGCCCAAGTTCCAGCCCTCGCTCATGGACCACTATCGTCCGCCGGAGCAGGACTATATGGCAATGGTGCCAGTACCCGGGGCAACGGTCACCACAAAGGCGAAAGACGGAAGTGAGCATGGCGCCGTCGTGGATGCGGACGGTAATTGGCAGATCTCTGATCTGGCTCCTGGGTCGTACACGGTGCGGCCTCAATCCAACGAAGCGACATTCGTTTACCCGTTCAGGGCGAGTGTTGAAATAGCCCCGCGAGGATGCGCGAAAATCGACATTCGAGTCGAATCAAATGGTCGCATCTCCGGAACGCTCGACCACCCCGCTCCAGGCACTGACTGGGCACTCATAAAAGTTTTTGCGTTGCCGTTCGAAAATCCCGACCTTCATCATCCGATGAGGGAAACCACTCTTGAGCCCGGTGAATCCGTATTTGAAGTTGGCCCCTTGCCTCCGGGGAAGTACATCCTCGGTGCTTATGTAGTTAGAAAAATAAGCGTTCCACCGAACGGGCACACATACGCAAACGAAGGTGCTTTCTATTTTCCCGGAAGGACCGGCATTGCTGGCGCTGACCCAATTGATGTAGGGGAAGGAAAAGCGGTTACAAACGTGAAATTGAAAATGATGTACTGACTAACCGTGAATTGCCCTCGGTTCCCTGTTGCAACCGATAAAAAACCGTCCCGCTGGTACCGAGAGGGCTCTCCAAATGGTTAGAATTGAAATGTCTGCAGTTTTCAAACGTAAATCGATTTCAACCCAGCCTTTCCCAGGAGACCCTATTGCACCGCAGCCAGCGCTTCATCGTGTTCTGCTTCCTCAGCATCTTGTCCTTCCTGCCGGCGTCGCAGGCGCAAATCGATGACGCCACCAGGAAACTTTCTCACGACATCTTCAAACAGTTGATCGAGATCAACTCCACCGACTCGGTCGGCAGCGTAACCGCCGCCGCTGAGGCGATGGCACAACGATTTCGCGATGCTGGCTTTCCCGAGGCTGACCTTCACCTCCTCGGGCCCAATGATAAAGACCGCAAAAAGAATCTCGTCGTGCGTCTGCACGGATCGGGCAAGCACAAACCTCTCCTGCTGATCGGCCATCTCGATGTGGTCGAGGCTAATCGCGAAGACTGGACGGTCGATCCTTTCACCTTCGTCGAGAAAGACGGCTTCTACTACGGCCGCGGCACGCAGGATATGAAGAGCGGCGACGCCATCATGGTCACCACGCTCATCCGCTTCAAGAAAGAGGGCTACACCCCGGATCGCGACATCATCCTCGCGCTCACCGCCGACGAAGAAGGCGGCAAATCGAACGGCGTTGACTGGCTGCTCAAGAATCGTCGCGACCTCATCGACGCCGACGTGGTTTTCAATCACGACGGTGGCGGCATCCTGAGCGATCACGGCAAACCCGTAATGATGACCGTGGACGCCACGGAAAAGCTCTACGCAGATTTTCAACTCGTGGTGACCAACCCCGGCGGCCACAGTTCCCTGCCCCGTCCCGACAACGCCATCTACGCGCTTGCCGATGCGCTCATGCGCTTGCAGCACTATCAGTTCCCCTTCGAATTGAACGAGGTGACGCGCGCCTACTACCAGCGCATGGCTGCGGTCGAAACCCCGGAACGCGCTGCCGAGATCAAGGCGATGCTGAAAAATCCGCCGGATGCCGACGCCGTAACGCAACTCTCCCGCGATGCCATCGACAATTCCACCATGCACACCACCTGCGTGGCCACGCGTCTCGCTGCCGGACACGCCAACAACGCCCTGCCGCAGCGCGCTGAAGCCAACGTCAATTGCCGCATCGAGCCCGGACATTCCGCGGAAGAAATCCGGCAGGAGCTGATGAAGGTATTTGCCGATCCGAAAATTACCGTGCGTTACGTCGACAGCTTCGGCAACGTCCTCGATACTGCTTCCGGCCGCAAGAGCCTTCCGCCTCCACCGCTGCGCCGCGACGTCTTCGGTCCGCTGGAAAAAATCACGGCTGAGATGTGGCCCGGCATTCCGGTGATCCCGGAAATGGCCACCGGCGCCTCCGACGGCGTCTACACCATGACCGCAGGCATTCCGACCTACGGAATCGCCGGCACGGCCATTGACCGCGACGATGTCCGCGCCCACGGCCGCGATGAGCGGCTAGGAGTTGAGTCCTATTACAAAGGCGTGGATTTTTTCTACCGGTTTCTGAAAGCAGTGACGTCAGAGTAATGGAGCGGGACATAAATCGAGCGGGAGACAATTCCGATGCAGCGTAGAGATTTTCTAAAAAGCACGGTCGCGGTTGCCGTAGCCGCAGAACTTGGAATGGGCAAAGCGCAGGCCAAGGTTCCCGCCCACAACTGGGGAGGCTACGACTTCGGCTCCGGCCCTCAGGTCACCGATCGCCTCAATCAGGGTCCGTTCCCGCAATACCCGCCGGACGCCGTCATTCCCACGGACGATGTAGTCATGACCACCACTTCCTCGGACGAAGCCGTGCCCAATTATGGCAAAGGCCTGGTCACCTACATCACGGCCGACAGTGGCACGGAGGAAATTAAGTCCGACAATATTCCGGAGGCGATCGAAGACCTGGTGCACTTTCCCCTGACCCAGCAGCTCTACATCCGCCCGACGTGGAGAGAAGTGCAACCCCGCCCCGGACGCCTTGCGCTGCCCGGCTACGTCAAGCAGGTTCTTGAATTGGCGAAGACCAACAACAAGCGGGTCGGACTGCGAATTCAGATGTGCGCCCCCGACTACAAACACGAAGCCGCCCTGCCGGATTTTGTTCTCGAAAAAGTGCCGAAAGTTGATCTGGTTGCGCCTAGCGATAAGGAGGACATCGCTGCGGGAAAGAGATTTTTGGACAACCCGCACTCGCGTTATCAGCCCCGGTACGACGATCCTTTTTTTCAGCAGGCATTCAAAGAGCTCGTTGGACAACTCGCAGCGGAATTCGACGGCAATCCGCTCATCGAGTTTATTGACACCTTTATGTACGGATTCTGGGGTGAAGGGCACACCTGGCCATTTCCCAACAATCCGTTTCCCGATTATTTGACCGCGGAGCGCACCTGGACCAACATGCTCGAAGTCCAGCTCGAAAACTTTAAGAAGACTCCTCTACTCACCAACACTCAACCGGACTACAGCCGCGTAGGCAATTCAGAACTGCTCGACCGCACCGTCCGCAGCAACAATTGGATTCGCAGCGACACCATCTTCATTGAGAACGAGCAGATCGAAGCGCTCAGCAATCGTCCGCCCTGGATCGCCGCATTGCTCGAGCAGGGGCTTCCGGGCAAACCTCCCGACCCGAATGCCGCACAGGAAGGCATATCGCCGGCGGAAAACATGATCGATCACGTGATCGACATCGGGGCGAATTACTGGTCGCTCTGGAATTTTCACCAGATCAGCGCCAAGAATCTGATGACCTACTACCAGACCTATCCCGCAGCGTTTGACCGCATCAATCGCCGAATCGGTTATCGCGTGCGGCCGTCTTTCATCTGGAGCTACAAGGACGATAGTTACACCGGGCTGATTATCGGCTTCGCCAATGACGGCATCGCAGGCGTGCCGGGCGTGTTGCGCGTGACCGTGGAGAGCCCCGACGGAAAAGTACTCAAGAGTGGTTGTCTGGACGCCGGTTACCCCCTACCGAGCAAAATCCGGCAGGCCCAGTTCGTGCTTCCCAATGTCCCCGACTGGAAAGGATTGAAACTCAAAGCTGAGATTGAAGTAAAAGGCATGCGCTATCCCGTGCGCTGGGCCTGCCACCAGAAACTGAACGACGACGGCTCGCTAACCCTGCGCCCCAACCTTCGCCAGCAAGTCTAGCCCAATAAAAAACCCTCCCGCTGGGACCGGGAGGGTTCTGCAAGCATCACACTGAGTTATTATAGGTGGCGCATTTGTAGCTGTGGTCTGGGGCCCTTGGACTTCGAGTCGTCCGGAGGGGTGTTGCTTTGTTCTTGGATCGGGTCTTCTGCTGCATTACCTGCCGTCTTTTTCGTCGCCTGTCGCGCGCATCAGCTTGGCTGATGATCATAGGACTCATGACGCTTGCGGGCTGCGGAGGCGGCGGAAGTACAAGCCTTGGAGGCGGCGGCAACCAATCGGCTCCTCCAAGCTTCAGCTTGTCTCTTTCCAGTTCCTCGCTGAATCTTTCCGCGGGAAGCTCCGGATCGATCACAGTAACTGTCACCGGATCGAACGGGTTCGATTCGAGTGTAAATATCACTCCTTCGAATCTGCCGGCGAACGTGGCCGCCTCTCCTTCGAGCGCCAGCGTACCAACCGGATTTTCGCAGCAATTCACTTTTACAGCGGCGTCCTATGTGACCGCTTCTAATTCGTCGGTATCGGTAATAGGTAGTACCGGCTACTCGTCCGACCAGGTCCCGCTCAATCTTCAGGTGACTGCCTTTACGGGAAACGTTGCGTTGTCCAGGACGCACTATGTTCGGACTGACGCTGTCGCGCCGTACATGGTTTTGTTCGACTCCGCGACCAATCGGTTTTTCATGAGCGACCCCGGAACAAATCAAATCTTTGTCCTCGATGCGGCGACTCAGAACCTCATCGGATCAATCCCCGTTCCGGGCGCTTATGGCATAGACGAAGCGCCAGACCACAGCGTTCTCTATGCCGGAACCCAGATCGGGGATGTTTACGCCGTCGACCCCGTCAATATGGTCGTCACCCACCGTTACCTCGCCTCACAGATCGGACCCAACGGATATCAGGCATACGTCGTCCAGGTCATGGCAAACGGTGAACTCGCATTGTTGGGCTATCAAGGCGGGATCCCAAGTATCGATGGCTATTCAGAATTCGCGTTCTGGAATCCGGTCAACAACTCAATCCAAACTTATGGCGGCGGCAACCCGGTCAGGAGCTGTGCCGATGAGGGTAGCATTTTTACCTTTACTGTAACCGGTGATCGCAGCTTACTGGTCCTGCAGAACTTCGGCCCCACGGTGTGTACGATCGATCCAGTCACGGGGCAGACGAACTCGGTAAGTATCGCAGGCTCGCCGGTTACTCCTACGCCTGATGGCAAATCCATTCTAGTGCTCCAGTATGGTACCGAAGCAGATATCGTCGTGCTTAATGCCCAGACCTTAGCGCAGACAGGCTCGTTCCCCCTAGGAGGTTTTCCGAACGACGGGGCCTACATGGTGGTGAGCCCTGATTCGAGTACTGTCTACCTCGCGCCTGAGTCCGGAGGAATCGTTTATGCCTACGACATTTCCTCTGGCGCTCAGGTGGGCTGGCTTCCCGATATCTTCACCAACCCTATCGGCACGTGGATTACTGCTGTCGACAATACGGGTCTTCTTGCCGGTGTGAATGTCGAAGGAATTGGTTTCCTCGATGCTGCGGCCATGCGGACTGGTGCGGTTGGAACTGCATTTCTCGGTGGTGCCCTCACACCAGTTACCGGTCCCGTGGCAGGGGGCACAGCCGTCGACACGTACTTCCCTGCTTCTGAAAACCTGGCGGTTGTCTACTTCGGACAAAATCCAGCCGCGTTAATGAGCTCAGATTCTTCTGCGTATGCCACAAGTCCTCCTGGTGCGCCGGGGCCTGTAGACGTCGTAGCAATCATGACGGACGGCGGCTCTCAGATCATCCCAGAAGCGTTCAGCTACGGTCCGACTATCTTGGAAGTTACGCCGAACGCTTCCACCGCAGAAGGCGGCGGAACAGGCCTCATCTATGGCTTTGGCTTCGGTCTCACCACGGGACCGAATAATCAGATTCCTCAAGGACTGCAGGTAACCGTAGGCGGGCAACCGGTTCCGATTACCGCGTACAATCCCCAGGGTTACACCTATGGGACGGCGCCCACGCCGGTGGAATCGATTTCTTACACAATCCCTTCAGGGGCAGCGGGAAGCGCGGCCGATGTCACGGTCACAACTCCATCAGGAGCCACCACACTCTCGGCAGGTTTTCAGTACCTCCCTGCCGCGCAGCCGGTTTCGATCAGCGGCTCAGCGGCGCTGGCACAGGGAATCTACGATCCGACACGAAATGTGTATTACTTCACCGATGCGTCGGAAATTCGCATTTACTCTCGAGCACAAAACCAGTGGCTGACTCCTATTCAAGTCCCTGCCGCTCCTGCCGGGACGACTCATCGTCTTTGGGGCATCGCTCTTTCACCCAATGGAAGCAATCTGGCCGTCGCAGACGCCTCGGCTGGGATGATTTACCTCATCAATCCAGATTCACCCGGATCGGTACAATCTTTCGTCTTCAACCAGCTTTACGTCGCCGGTGCTCCTGCTGGGGGAACCGGCACCGATCCTGCAGGGGTTGCCGTCACCGACTCCGGGATGATTTATATTGGGGCGTTCACGGCAGCCTGCGATGGGTGCGATGCTTTCTTCAAGCTGGATCCCACCTCGGGTAAGATCACCGATTACCAACTTCTGGACTGCGCCATGGCGCCTCTCTACAAGGTGGCAATCTTGTCTAATAACTCCAGCGCATTCTTCAACGAAGGCGGACTGGTGTACAGAGTCGACACTGCGACAGATAATCTTACGCTGGCCGTGGACGGCGCGGGGGGCTGCTATGGCGACTACGACCTTACTCTCTCCAGTGGCCAGACAACTTTGGAGGCAACCAGTTATCTGTATGACACGAGCCTGAACGCAGAGTCGTATCTGGTTCTCAACGATCGCGAGTCCAGCGGCATCGCGTACGTCTATGGAACGCAATTAAGTCCCGACGGAACCCTGCTGTTTGAACCTTCTACCAACGGCATCGACGTCTATGACGGTCGCCTCGGAATCTTGCGCTCACGCATCGCACTACCGTTCAGCCTTTCGCAAAATTACGACGCACTGGTCGGCGACGGCACAGACAATGTCCTGATCGCAATCACCGGGAGCAGCGGGTCGGGCATCGCCGTGGTCGACCTCAGCTCTCTCGCGGAGCCTGCCCGTCTGCCAGACCATGCGTCTGTCTTTACGGGGACAAACCTACGCAGATCAACGAACGGAATCGCCGCAGCGCCGCACCAGCGCGGCATACCTCAGGAACCACCCAGGGTGCCAATATTCAGGGTTCCTCACGTTATTAACCGAATTATTCCCAGGTGATCCCCCATAAAAAACCCTCCCGCTGGGACCGGGAGGGCTCTCGAAATAGTTCGCAAGATTTTGCGCGGACGTTATGCTCGGACGTTTTATGCTCGGACGACGTTTGCCGCCTGGAAGCCTTTGGGGCCTTTCAGCAGGTCAAACTCCACGGTCTCACCCTCGTTGAGCGTGCGGTAACCGTTCTCCTGGATGGCGGAGAAGTGCACGAATACATCTTCCCCCGTGGAGCGCTGGATGAATCCATACCCTTTCGCCCCGTTGAACCACTTCACTGTACCTTTCTCTCTCACGGAAAAAACTCCTTTCACTGATCGCGAAGAATTATTCTCCGGCTTTTCTTTAATCGTCGCCCCGGTCGGCCGAAGCCCCCTCAAAGTAGCCGGTAGAACTTTCAGTAGCGCCAAACGACGTGCAAAATACGATGTACAGCTTACGATGTACAGCCTACGAAGTGCGGAAGTCACCACTCCAAAAACAGAAAGGACTCCTCAGTCCCCACCGCGGTTAGCCGCCGCTGCGTGAACTTCGGAGCCCGACATTTGGCGCGTTTCCACCACACCCAACAGACTCAATCGCTTGCTTTGCCGTCTCACCCCCGGAGCACTTCCCGGCGGTGAGCAACAGATAATAAGCACTATTAAAACGATTCGCAAGAAGAATTAGAAAGCAATCGAAACCTGACCCGCGGTCATCCTAGATAACTTTAACGCAGATAAAGAAATAACCCGGTAACCATCGCCGAAACTTCGGTTTAGTCCTTCCCCGTCGCCCTCCTGCCCCTCTGGTACGATTGAAGCAGTCGCCGTGTCCATCCCCCCCATCCCGACGGTCCCCCCGGCCGAAACCGTACCCGCTCCGGTTGCAGCCTCCGCGCCAATCCGCTCGTCCCATCGTTCCCCTGACCGTGCCCCGGGCCGTTCTCCCGGCCTCGTCATTTCCACCGTCAAGTATCTGCTGCGTACCGACGTCCATACCTTCGCCTTCTCGGTCGCGGCCAACGCGATCCTGGCGTTCTTCCCCTTCGTTGTCCTGCTGATGACCGTCATCCGCCAGGTCTTTCACTCTAAGGTCATGTACGAGGTTGTCCTTGAACTGCTGCGCGACTACCTGCCCGCGGGTCAGGACTTCGTCATCCGCAACCTCAACGCCATGGTCAACTCCCGGAAGGGCGTGCAGGTGGTCTCGCTGATCATTCTGCTGGTCACTTCCTCGGGCGTGTTCCTGCCGCTCGAGGTCGCTCTGAATCGCGTCTGGCGCTTCGAGAGTAACCGCTCCTACCTGGGCAATCAGGTCGTCTCGTTCGGACTCGCTTTCGCCTGCGGCGTGCTGGCCTTGCTCTCCATCGCCCTGACTGCCGGTCCCGTGGCATTCCTTGAATTCCTGCTGCACGGTTACGGCACGGGAGTCGTTCGCGTCGTCGGATTTCTCATGATGAAGCTGTTCGCCATCCTGGCCAGCATCGCCATCTTCTTCCTTATCTACTGGCTGCTGCCCAACGGCAAGGTTCCTCCGCGGGCCGTGCTGCCCGCGGCCATCATCATGGGATTGCTCTCAGAAGCCCTGAAATACGCCTATATCCTCGCGCTGCCCTGGCTGAACTTTCAGGAAGTCTACGGCCCCTTCTCACTCTCGGTGAGCCTGATGTTCTGGGCGTTCCTGTCCGGCCTACTGCTGCTGGCAGGCGCCAATCTTTCCGCGGAAGAAAGCCAGCGCGTGTAGCCGCCTCACTCGTGGCCGGCCCGAGGTCATCCTGAGCGCGGCCATAGCCGGGCGAGGGACCCTACGCTGGCCGAGACCGTTGGCGCCGGCGCACGGGACTGCCTGGGCTCCATGCAGTGCACGCGTTCCTCGCATCAGCACAACCGATGTCCGGATTTCTTGAGGTCCCTCCGGAGCGCAGCGCTCCTACGGGATGACATCGGCCGGTGAATCCGCAAGTGCTCAACTTCATGGGCAAACACCCGTTGGGCGCTCACTTGATCGCTTCCTCATCTTTGTCGTAGCATTGCGCTCCATGAGCCATCACATCACCCGGCAAGTTCACGATAAGTTCAAGATATTCAGCGGAGAGTTGGCCGCCGACGGAACCATTGGCAAGCTGGCCGACGAGGTTGCCGCCTTCTCGCACAAATCGAAAGTCGCCCCCAAGAGCATCGGCGTCGCCTATCTGGAACCGAGCAAGCGGCTGGTGCTGACACTCGGTTATCGCGACGACGAGGAACCCTACGCCGTGAAACTGCACTGCGTCCGGCTGGGCAAGCTGGAAATCAAAGGCAACGACTTCAGCGCGCTCGAAGAAAAAATGGCCCACGCCGGCTCCAAACACCGCGACATTATCTGTCACGAACTCTACGTCACCGGCGGCAACGACTTTACCGTCGTCGTCATGACCCATGAGGCGAAATAACAAGAAGTAAGAATCCCAGGATAAAGGCAGTCGTGCAGTTTGGGTTCGGATAGAACGTTCTGATGGAACGTCGTCGGGGCGTCATCCCGAGTGGAGCCCGTTCTTCCGGCGAAGCGAGGGATCTCCCGCTCATCAACACTCGCGTCCAGACCGAAACTGCGCCGCCAAAGTAAAAAGGCCGCCTGCGCCTCGCAGACGGCCCGTGTGATTTTACTGACAGCTGACAGCTGATAGCTCTGTCCTACTTCTTCGGTTCCCCGATCGAGAGCAACTCCACCTGGAAAATCAGAGTCTCCCCTGGACCAATGTCGCCTTTACCGTGGTCGCCATAGGCCAGATCCGCCGGAATGAACAACTGCCACTTCGAGCCCACCGGCATCAACTGCAGCGCTTCGGTCCATCCGGCAATCACTCCGGTCACCGGGAACGATGCGGGCTGGCCCCGCTTGTAAGAGCTGTCGAATTCCTTGCCATTGATCAGCGTCCCGCTATAGTTGCAGGTCACCGTGTCGCTGGCCGTGGGCTTCGGTCCCGTGCCCGCAGTCAGGATTTTGTATTGCAACCCGCTGGGCAGCGTCACCACTCCCTCTTTAGTCTTGTTCTCGGCAAGGAAGGCCTCGCCCGCCTTGCGGGGTGCAATGCCGGCCTCATGCGCCTTCGCCTCCGCACCTGCCCGAACTTCGGTTTGCAGTTGCGTGAGGACGGCTTTCATCTCATCGTCGGTCAGCAGCACCTTGCCGCCGGCCATGGCGTCCCGCACTCCGCGTGCAACGATGGCAGGATCCACTGGCACGCCGCGCTGATGCAGCATCTTCCCGTAGCTCAGGCCCACGGCGTAGCTGGCCTTGTCCTTTTGCGTTTTCAAGGTGAAGGGCGCCGCGGGCTTCGCACCCGTGGCTGGCTTTTTGGCCGCGCTTGTCGACGTCGTCTTAGCGGGAGCGGCTTGGCCGGAAGCCGGTTGGGTGGGTTGAGCGGTCGTCGCTGCCGGAGTCTGTTGCGCCAGGGCATTGCCCAGTAGCATCATCCCGGCGGCCAATAGTTGAAGCATTATCTTGATCGATTTGTGCATAGGCTTCTATTGTCCCATTGACCGCGATAGATGGGCAAACCGGCGGCGGAGCTATCGAAAAGGACCCGGGCTGGTGCGGCCCCGCGACGGCTACACTATGTGCATTCCCTAATGCAGCTTCGCGTACTCGGCCTTGGCTTCTTTCAGGATTGGTAGATCTGGGTCGGCGTCTTTCCAGACGTTGAAGAAGTCCTGGTATGCGGCTTTGGCTTTAGCCGTATCGCCGGACATCGCATAAGCGCGTCCTAGCTGAAGATGCGCCAGCGCACCCAGCGGCAGGTTCAGCACGATGCCGCGGTGAGCCAGCATTTTCTGGAACTCAGCCGCCGCCCCAGCACCGTTGTGCGCTCCCAGATAGGCCAGACCGCGCATGTAGACCGGGTACAGACCGCTAATGGGGGCTGGTCCACCCAAGTCGTAGGGGGCCGCGGCCTCCAGGCTGATCAAGGCCTTCGACGCATCGCCCCCGCTGAGTTCGAGTGCGGATTGGATCGTCGGAAACCAATACAGCTTCAGCATCGTGTTTGTCGAGTCGCTCTTCTCCAGTTCGTCGACGATCTTCTTGGCTCGCGACGTATCGCCCGCCCGCGCCAGGGTCATGGCGGCCAGGATTTTTACATCGCGTCCCGGCGCCAGGGCCAGCGCCGCTTCCACCTTTTGTTTGGCCGCAGCAGCGTTTCCGAATTCCGCCTCGCGCAGCGCTCCGTTGGCCTGCCAGATCGCCCCCGCCTCCTTGGAATCAGCACGCACGGCAGCGTCCACCGCGCGGCGGGAAAAATCGCGCGCCCGGTTCAATCGCCCGTAATACGCTTCGGTGTCCGACTGCATCGAAAGCATCGGATCCTCTTCGCCGGGCCGCCCCGCGCCCCAGCCAACATCCTTCTCCATTTCCCCGGTATCCCCGCGCAGAAAAGCGAGACCGTACGCATCGGAGCGCAGCACAAGTCCATCCAGCTTCCTGGCTTGAGCCTGTTGCAGGATGGCCTGCGCATCTTCGTACCGGTTCAGGCTCATATAAATTCCCGCGAGATTGCCAAACCCGGTAAGGTGCGGCTCCAGCCGCTGCGACTCTTCGGTTTCAGCCGCAGCCTTGTCGTACTGTCCCAGACTGCTGTAAATCGTCCCCAGGTTGGTGTGGGGCACCATGTCGCGAGGATAAGTCTTGGCCCAGAGTTCGTACGCTTCAGTGGCCTTCTCCACTTCGCCGGTGACGTATTGAAAGTAAAACGCCGAGATGCGGTAGCGCTCGCGGTCGCTTACCCGGTCGCGCAAATCGTAAGCTTTCCTGGCATATTGGGCAGCCAGGCTGGCCTGTCCCAGGTTGGCATATTCCACGCCCAACCCGACATAGGCCATGGCAAAATTAGGATCGAGTTCAACGGCGCGCTTCATGAAGGGAATGGCTTCGGCGTCGCCCTTCGTGCGTCCGGTGGTGATGCCCATGCTGTAAGCCTTCAAGGCTTCGAGCGAGGGCGTGGTCGCTTCTACGGGAACATCGAACTTCTGCACGGTGGCCAGCGATTCGCCCAGCTTTGTGCGCAGCGCGGCCGCTGCCGTGCCCAGCGCCTTCAACACGTCCTGCTTGGCGTTGGCCTGTTCCTGTTCCGTGGCCAGCGTGTCTCCGCTGCTGCATCCCACGGTGTTCAGGCCGATCACATACTGGCCTCCCAGGTTCGAAATGGAGCCCAGCACGATCGCCTTGCTGCCCGTTCGAACGCAAAGTTCCCGCGCCACATCGGGGCCGATTTTTTCGGTTGAGGGACGACCCATCAGGCGCAGCGTCTCCTCGACCTTGCGTTCGGAGAGAATATTCAGAAATGGCGACTGCCCAAGCTGCACCGCCAGCGCCTGCTTCAGAGCGTCATCGAAGACCGTGTCGCCGGTCTTGTTGTCGAAGTCGGCCAGCACCACGGTGTCTTTCTCAGTGAGCGTGGTCGTCTGCGGCTCGCTGTTTGCCGGCCGCGATCGCCAATAGAGGACAGCTCCGGCCAGCAAAGCGGCCAGCACGACCGCAGCCGGGACCATAATTTTCCAGGGTTTGCTGGCACCGCCTCCCGAAATTGCCATCGCCTGCGTGGATCCCGATGCGGAAGAAGCTGCGGCCGAGGTAGCCGCGGAAACACCCTGCCCAGATCCTGAGCCTGAGCCAGGTCCTGAGCCCGAAGCCGCCGCACCCGGAACCGCCGGCGTCGCCGCCATGTCGGCTGAGCCGCTTTCCTGCACAGTCGGCATCGCCCCTGAATTTGCCGTCGCCATTCCCGGACGGCCGGTATCGGCGTCGCGCTTCAGGCGCTGCAGGTCGGTTCGCATGTCGGCTGCGTGCTGGTAACGCAGGTCGCGGTCTTTCTCCAGCGCCTTGTTGATGATGTCTTCCAATTTTGGCGGCAGGGCGGAATTCAGGCGCACGGGCGCGGCCGGAACGCGATTTAGAATGGCGTCGAAAATCTCAGCCGTGCTCTCTCCCCGAAACGGAACCAGGCCGGTCGCCATCTCGTAGAGCACCACTCCGAACGAGAACAAGTCGGTGCGGGCATCGAGTTCTCGAGCGCGCGCCTGCTCCGGCGACATATATGCCACCGTCCCCACCGCCGACCCAGGACTCGTCAGGTTTGGGTCGTCGGTACGGGTCGCCGTGGCTTCGCCCACTTTCCGCGTGGCCACCATCTTGGCCAGCCCAAAGTCGAGAATCTTGGCGTGCCTGCGCTTGGTCACGAAAATGTTGGCAGGCTTGATGTCGCGATGGACAATGCCTTGCGAGTGCGCCGCATCGAGCGCGTCGGCGGTTTCAATGCCCAGCGACAGCAGCGCGTCCAGGTCCATGGGGCGGTTCTGGATGACATGCTTCAGGGTTTCGCCGTCCAGAAATTCCATGGCGATGAAGGCCAGCCCGTTCTCTTCCCCAATGTCGTAAATCGTGCAGATATTGGGATGGTTGAGCGCCGACGCGGACTGGGCTTCGCGCTGGAAACGGCTGAGTGCCTGCGGGTCGCGGGCCACTTCATCAGGCAGAAATTTCAGGGCGACAAAACGATGCAGCCGCATATCCTCGGCCTTGTAGACCACACCCATTCCGCCGCCACCCAGTTTCTCGACAATGCGGTAATGCGAGATAGTTTGGCCGATCATGCCGTTCGCAGAAGTAAGCCGCGCAGGAGCCCTGTGAAGTCGCGTGCTATCTTACCCAATCAACTGCTGAAAAGCGACTGCCCACTTCAGCCCACGTGTGGGGCGGACACTCTTGTCCGCCGGCTTTTGACTTTGATCTTGTACCCAGAAATCAAAAGCCCCACCCTCTCGCAAAAAAACGCGACCAGGATGGGGCCCGGGATGTAGTCAACCGAATCGGTTACTGCTTATCGTAGAACGACATGCCCTCGATTTTCATGCCCATCGAATCCGTGCCGCTGGCCGTGAGCGTCCGGCTCTTCCCGTCGGCAGCGATGACGATTTTGCCCGTCAGCGTCACTTTGCCGCCCTTTTTGCTGGTCAACTCAAAGGTGTGAGCGTCAATCTGCTTGAGCGCCCGAGTGTCCGAGGTAGGGTCGCCCATCACCGGATAGTCCTTGCCGTCGAACTTGCCGATCCACACGCTGTGCGTGGGCTTGCCTTGCGCATCGACTCCATCCACCGTGGCTTTAATGCTGTCGCCCGCGGCTTCGTACGTAACGGTTGTGTTCTTGGGGAACCCGGCCGTTAACTTCGACTTGGCTTCATTGAGCTTCCATGTGCCCATGCTCGGGCTTTGCGCGAAACACATCGTACCGACCAAAAGCACTGCGACCGTCAATGCGGTCTTTCTTACGTTCATGTTGCCTCCAGGGTGAGAAACGGATAGCTCGTTTTCGAGCACTGCATTCTAGGTTTCGGCGCCCAATTTGTGCAACCGGTGAGGGTGCCCCTCGATGAGAGCGAATTTTCTGTCAAGCGCGGGTGGCCGACGCTTTAGTCTTATCCCGTGCTTGCGCCGAACTGGCTGAGGGTGCCCCATCCTTGCGTTCTTTGCAAGGGTGGGTAGAGATGCTGCCGATAGTAACGCTTGTCCGTCGTGATAATGGGCCAGATCGCGCGGGCGCTCGTGGCAGGTGGAAGAGTGGCGCTTCACCGCTGCATCAAGGCGTGATCAATGGAACCGGGGCACCGCGGGCAGGCGGAACCGGAAACAGACGGCCACGGCGGAGACCCGGACCGAAAATTCTGTCCGCTCTCCGCCGTCACGTTCCACCCGCAGTTACAGTGCCGCCGGCTTCTCCACATGATCAATCACAAGAACCTGCATGGGAGCTTTTGGCGATTCCACCTTTAATATTCACAGCCTTGTTGTGACATCCGTCACAGCTTTCGTGCTGCGCATACGCTTACGCTGAGTTGTTTCCCGGTTTCCCGGTCTTCGCTTTTCTCCGAGCAGACGTCACATTTCTCGAGGTCTCCCCATGCATGGGAGGAGTTGCAGCTGTCTGCTCGCGCTGTCGTTTCTGCTTTTACTCCCGGCCGCTCTGCGCGCCCAGTCCGGCCAAGGCAGTCCCGCGCCCGATTTCGCGCTCCCACTCTCGCCCCGTCCGCCGACGGACGTCGATCAACCGCCGCGTCTGAGCCTGCCCCGCCCCACTCCGGGGATTACATCGCCCGTCCCGACCGGCTTCCCGCTGATCGCGCGCGCCGCGGGCACAATTTTTTCGGGCACCGTCACTGCCGTGGCGCGCCCTCGCCCAACCCGCGGCCAGGCGGTCGAAACGGTGAAAATCACCTTCCATATTGAGAACGCCATTCGCGGAGCCACCTCAGGCCAAAGTCTGACTATCTCGCAATGGCTTGGTCTGTGGTCGGCTGGACAGCGCTACCAGGTCGGCGAGCGCGTGCTTCTTTTTCTCTATCCCCCGAGCAAGTTGGGACTCACCAGCTGCGTGGGCGGAACCGTGGGCCGATTCGCGATCGACCCCTGGGGACGCGTCCTGCTTTCGGCGCAACATATTGCCGCCTTTCGCACGGATCCCGTCCTGAGCGGCAAGTCGCGTCTAAGTTTCAGTGACCTCGCGCTCGCAGTGCGGCGCGCCTCAGAAGAGAACTGAATGCAAACCAGGATGCGAACCCGAATGCGAATCAGAATGCGAATCAGAAACCGAATCAGAACCCGAATCGATGAGGCCCGCACCCCACCCCGCAGAGCACTGGCTTCCGCCGCCCGCTCATTTCTCCTCCGGCTGGCCGCCGCTGCGGCCATGGTTCTGCTCTTCGCCGTGCTGTCCCGCGCTGGCGGCCCTAAATATATTGCCGGAGCCAGCTACTTCGATCCGTCAGTGCTCGGGCAGCCGCTGGTCTGGCCGCAGGGAGCCATCACCTATTACACCGATCAAGGCGACCTCAGCCCCATCCTGCCCAACGCGTCCGCCAACACCTTCGTCGCCAATGCCTTCAGCATATGGACCGCCGTGCCCACCGCTGCAATCAGTATCACCAGCGGCGGCCAGCTCGCCGAGAATGTGGACGGCAGCAACGTTTACCTGAACTTCAACGGCACCCTCTCCATGCCCGCCGATATTCAGCCCTCGGCGACCGGGACGCCCGTAGGCGTGGTCTACGACTCCGACGGCTCCGTGACCGACGCGCTCATTGGAAGCGGCGCCGGCGACGTCAGCCAGTGTTTCTTCAACGCCGCCTACGGAGGCGACGACAATTTCGGAACTTTCGCCGCCTACCAGCATGCGCTCATCGTGATCAACGGCCGGTGCGCCCTGCAGTCGTCGCAACTCACCGACGTGGAATACCGCCTGGTGCGCGTGATCGGCGAAGTGCTCGGCCTGGGATGGTCGCAGGTAAATCCCAACGTGCTCACCGGCTCGCCCCCGCCCACTCCCGCCGATTACGCGGGCTTCCCCGTGATGCATGAGACCGATCCCTTGGATTGCGTGCCCATCACGCTTTGTTACGCCAACCCGTACCAGCTCGCCATGGACGACGCCGCCTCACTCTCTCGCCTTTATCCCGTGACGGCGCAGAATGCGGCGAACTTTCCCTCTGGCGAAATATTTTCCGCAGTCACGGCGCGCATTTACGGCTCAGTGTGGTTCACCAACCCTTACGGAAATCCGAGTCAAGCCATGCAGGGAGTGAACGTAGTCGCGCGCTGGATCGATTCCACCACCGGCATGCCTTCACGCCAGTACGCCGCCGCGGCAGTTTCCGGTTTTCTGTTTACCGGAGACAACGGCAATCCCATCACCGGCTTCGACGATGCCCTGGGCAATCCTCTTGCCGAATGGGGATCGAACAGCCAGAGTGTCGAGGGGTTCTTCGACCTGGCGGGGCTGCTGCCGCCCAACGTCAACAGCGCGCAATATCAGCTGAGCATAGAGCCGGTCGATCCGAATTGGTCGGCGGACGTCGGCCCCTACTCACCCGGTCCGGTCGCGCCTTCAGGATGGACCCAGTCCGCCCTGGTCACAGTTACGCCGGGCAGCGAAGTTGAGCAGGACATCCTGATGACCGATAACGCTCAGCCTTTGCCTCCGCTTCCCTCCAGCTGGAAAGTCCCGCTCGCCATCTCCCCGGCAGGAAATTGGGAAGGCTCGCTGAGCGGTTACGGATACATGGCCTACTATCTTCTTGCGGCGCAAAGTAATCGCACATTGTCAGTCGCCGTGACCGCGCTTGATGAATCCGGCAGCCCCAGCGAACTGAAGGCGCAGCCCGTAATCGGCATGTGGGCCGCGTCCGATGCACAAGGCACGGCGCCGCCGGCCTTCACCCCCTCGCCCTTCAATCAGCCGGCGTACGGGCTGACGCGGCTCGACGCGCAGGTCACCACTTCCAGCAACTTTCTGATCGGCATGTCCGATGTGCGGGGCGACGGCCGTCCCGACTATCTTTATCAGGCCTATGTGCTGTACTCCGATTCTGTGACTCCGGCGCGCGTCGGAGTGAATGGCGGCGCCGTTACCCTGCAGGGAACCGGCTTCTATCCGGGACTGAGGACCGCCATCGGCAGCGCCGCAGTCGCGCCGCTCGCGGTCAGCGCCGGCCAGATGATTCTGCCCGCGCCGCCCTACCCCGACGGCGTGCAAAACATTTCGCTCAACGATCCGGTGAGCGGCGGATCTTCGGTTATGACTGGCGCGCTCACCTACGGCGCAGCCGCCACCGACACCCTGCTTCTGCTCAACGGAGCTAATCCGCCCACTCCGGTGGGCGCGCAGGCCACCAACCCGGTAAGCGTGCGCGTGCTGGCCGCCGATGGCGTCACTCCCGTGAACGGCGCAACCATCGCCTGGAGCGCCAACAACGGCGTGCAGCTTTCCGTCTGCAATGAAACTTCAGCCTGCTCTGTCGCCACTGATCAAAACGGAGACGCCTCGACCTGGCTGACTCCCTCCGCCGCCGGGGTTGACACGATTGTGGCCACGCTGGCACCGGGCGTGTACCAATCGTCGCCCTCGGTGACCGCTACGCTCGAAGCCACCGAGACCGCTTCCGACATCGGAGTGCTGACTCCTTATGTCTGGATTTCCCAGGGCGCAACGGTCAGCGTGCCCATCAGCGCGCGGGTCTTGAGCAACGGCGTACCGCAGATCAGCGCCACGGTGAACCTCACAGTCGTCGCCGGCCCGGGGACACTCAGCGCGGCGAGCGCGTCCACCAACTCCACCGGCTACGCCAACGCTACGTTGACGGTGACGCAAATCGCGGCTGTGGTGCAGGTCGTCGCGTGCGTGGCTCCCGGCAATGCTCCCTGCCAGACTTTCTATGCCACCCCGGTGCCGCTGGCGCAACAGAATCTGCAGCCCGTCTCCGGCGGCGGGCAGGTCTCGAGTGGACAGGCGTTTCTGCCGGTGGTGGTGCGGGTCACGGATTCCGCGTCGCCGCCGGACCCTGTCATCGCCGCTCCCGTGGCGTTCCTGACCACCGTGCTGCGGCCCGAAGGAAGCACGTCCGCTGGGGGAAACGGCGAAACCAACCCAGGCAATCCCGCCATGCCGATCATTCTCGAGGTCAGCCAGAGCAACGCCACCACCGACGTGAATGGACTCGCCAGCATCGTGCCCTCAGCGGGCAGTTTCAGCCCGCCGCTGGAAGTAGATGTCGGCATCACGGCGGGAACCAGCGCATCGCTCGACGAACCTCTCGAGCTGTTGCCCGCGCTCGCCAGCGGGGCGGGCGATGAATCGGCGAAAGCGCGCGGCGAAGGGGCCGGCCATGCATTGACACCGTTGTATGCACACTAGAGCACGTGCTTTACAAAATTGTACATACAAAATGATACGCATGCGGTTTTTGGAAGGTTGCCCTGAACGCAAATGCCGCCTGGCCCCTTTTCCAGGATGCCCTTTGCGGGCCCGGAAACGGCCCTGGCAGCGACGATCGGCTCCGGGGTGAGGGTTAGGGCCATCCGCGGAAAAATTCCGCGTCCTGCGGCCCGCTAGGGCACCTCTACGACATTTCAACGACTTACACGAAGACTCAACAACTTACGAGCTCTCAGCCTCGCGTTGTCGTGTGCATCGCCATCTGCACTCTCACCTGCGTTGTCATCCTGAGCGGCGCACTTTGCCGCGAAGGATCCATGCAACTCGCCGGCAGCGGATGTGCTTCCGGCCAGTTGCATGGATCCTTCGGCGGGCAAACCCCGCCCGCCTCAGGATGACAATACGGTGGAGCCGGAAGCCGGGAGTCGAACAGCGGAAGCGGAAACCGGAAGCCGGCCGTCACCTCGTCCCCTGCTCGCCAGTCCAACGATCCACCCAGTCATTCACCGTCTTGTACCACAGCCGAGAATTTTGCGGCTTCAGCACCCAATGCCCTTCGTCGGGGAAGTAAAGCATCTTCGAGGGCACGCCTTCCATCTGCAGCGTGGTAAACAGATCGAATCCCTGCGACACGTCGAGGCGGTAGTCGCGCTGGCCATGAATCACCAGCGTCGGCGTCTTGAAATTTTTCGCGTACTGGTGGGGCGACCACTTCTCATACGCCGCGCGATTGTCGTAGGGAGTCCCTTTGAACTCCCAGTCGTTGAACCAGAGTTCTTCGGTCGTGCCCCAGGCCGACTCGGCGTTGAACATGCCGTCGTGCGACACCAGGCATTTGAAGCGGTCGGTGTGGCCGAGGATCCAGTTGATCATGTATCCGCCGTAGCTGGCGCCCAGCGCGCACTCGCGGTTCTTGTCGATGAACGGATACGTCTGCTCCGCGTAGTCGAGTCCCTTCATCAGATCTTCAAACGGAGCGCCGCCCCAGTCGCCGTTGATGGCGTCAATGAACTTCTGCCCGTATCCGGTCGAGCCGTGGAAGTTGATCATGATGACGACGTATCCGCTGGGCGTCGAAGGTGTGGGCGACGCGAACAGTTCGGGATTCCAACGGAAGCTCCAGTCGTCTCCCCACGCCCCCTGCGGCCCGCCGTGAATGAGGAACTTGACGGGATATTTCTTCGCAGCATCGAAGTTCGGCGGACGAACGAGAAAACCTTCGACGCCGTCACCATGCGCTCCCTTGAAGAAGAATGATTCAATCTCGCTCAGGCTCACCCGCGAGAGCACTGAATCGTTAACGTGAGTAACGGCCCAAGCTTTGTTCAACGAACAACTTTCCTTGCCTGCGTCCACCTCTCCGTTTCGTGCCGGACAACCTGAACCATGCGGATCAGCGGCGTAGATTTCGGTTGGAGCTGCGATCGACATTCGCGTGAACAGCAAAGTTTTGCCGTCGGGCGTCAGGGCCAGATCATCGTTGTATCCAGCCACGATGGTGCGTCTTGAGGAACTCAGGCTCGCTACGTCGAGCCCGTAAATCAAGGAGTGGCCTTTATGGTCGGAACTGAAGTCGATAGTCTTCGAATCCGGACTCCAGATAAAAGTTCCCGCCCATTGCTCAAAGCTTTCAGTCAGATCTTTTTTCTCCCCCGTCTTGCGGTCGTAGAGCATCAACCGGAAGCGGTCGCTCTCGTATCCCGGACGCTGCTGGGCGCGGTAGGCGATATAGCGGCCATCGGGCGAATAGAGCGGCGTCGAGTCGCTGGCGGGATTGTCGGCGGTGATGTTCTTGGTATGGGCCAGAACCGTCTTCACCCAAACCTGAGCGTCAGAAGCGTACGCCCCTCCATTCACCGGGACGATCCACAGATCGTTATTGGTGGAAGCGGCCGGATTCTTGTCGTGATTCGAGGTGTAGCAAATCTCCTGCCCGTCGGGCGAAAAGGCATAGTTGTCCTGCCCGCCAAGCGAGAACACGGGAGCATCGTAGTCGCCGGGCGTGAGATCGCGAGGAGTTTGTCTTGCAAATCCGATGGTGGACCTCGGCGGCGGCGGTTCCAAGACAACGGGGACCACGAAGATGTGGCTACGCTTACCCTCTTTATATGCATTCCAGTGGCGATAGAGAAGGTGATCGAAGACCAGCGCCTTGACTTTAGATTTCTCCTGCCCTTCCAGGTTTCTCGCATTACAGCTAGCTTCTGCGTCAGCCGCGCCATCGCACTCGGGGTACACATCAGAGGTGAATAGAATGTGTCGGCTGTCTGGAGACCAAAGCTCGCCCCCAGCCTCAGTCGCGATCGAAGTGAGCTTGTATACGCTGGTTACCTTGCCCAAAGCACCATCGAAATTTGCAATCCAAACTTGTGAACCGCCTTCTTTGCTCGAGAGAAATGCGAAATAGTTGCCCTCCGGCGCCCAGCGCGGGCGGTCTCCGTCCTGATCCGGGATGAGTTCGCGTTCCTTGCTTCCCACGTCTCGCAAATTCGGCGAGACGTGGGGCACCCCACTGTCCGAGGTGTCGGAACTGGGGTGCCCCATGTCTCCCTGGTTTTGGGAGACATGGGAATCGAGCGGCACGATCCAGATGTGCGGCGTCTTCGTGTTGGCTTCGAGATC
>Ga0181537_10000918_pt1 | contig 27627 bp, 25 predicted proteins | sample PEATcosm2014_Bin_39_FD_119765 | JGI IMG/M metagenome (GOLD analysis project Ga0181537, IMG submission 119765) | Peatland microbial communities from MTU Mesocosm Facility, Houghton, MI, USA - PEATcosm2014_Bin23_10_metaG | ecosystem: Environmental > Terrestrial > Soil > Wetlands > Peat | place...
GCAAAGCGCGGCGGCGATGGCGGCAAGCGCAAGCGCCTCTGCGGCCATTCTTGGGGTCACGAATTGCTCGATGCATGTAAAGGTCCGATACGCGCCATAGTCGCCCGGCACTGCCAGCAGCACGCAGACGGCGAGCAGAGCAAGCTGTAATGGCATCACTCTGCGCGCCAAGCCTAAAGCCGCCGCCAGCAAGGCCACCTGGGACGCCAGCGTGAGCCAAGCTGCCGCATTCTCGGGGCCGACCGGCCGGCTTGCGGCGGCGAATATGGAACTGAAGATGGTGTAACGATCCTGCGAGCCGAGGCGTAAAAAGACGTCCTGCGACAGGGAACCGGGGTGCAGGTGAGCGAGCGCCTGCAAGGTGTACAGGCTCGCATCGTGAAAGATGCCTCGGTAGAGATGCGACAGCGCCCACAGCATGACGCAGAGCAACAAAAGTGCGCTGACGCCCGGTAGCGAATGCGGGTCGCGGTCGCCCGTCAGAGCTTCCGTGGCCATGCGGGCTCGGGGATTGGCTGCGCCACGCGAATTCGAACGGACGAGATCTCGAGCGCGCCCGCGGCTGCAACCGATTTGCGCAGGCTATCCGTGAAATAGCGGATGCGCGACGCCCAGACGGCGCCAAGGACGCCGATGGTCAGTCTCCCATGATCGATGCCGGCGCTCGTCACCGCTTGGGCGAGCCGCGCGGGGAGCGCCGCACGCACCTGCTCGACCACCAAGGACCGCTGCAGCGAGCGTGTTTTAAACGCCGTGAGTTTGTTTCCAGGTCGTGACAGCAAGTCACTGACGCTTCTAGGGTTTTGCATTGCAACAGAGGAATATGGTAGTTGGCGACATCGGAAAACCGTGCGGAAATCCTTGTTTTGAGTCAGTTTTCTGCATAGTCTACCTGCTCCGCTCGGCATAAACTTTCCAACCTCGGTAGGACATGATGCACCGGTTTGAAGCATGACGGCGTTTGAGGCATTCATATGAATGTCATTTTTGTCGGCCGAAATTCGGGCCGGATGAGGCAATTCGATCTGCGTCATCCCGTCTTAGTCGCAGCAGCGGTGCTCTTGGTGGTCGCGGTAGTGGGCGGTGCATTTTCCATCGGCATGAGCTTGGGTGCGCGCCACGGTTCCGGCAATTCCGTCAATCAGCTCGGTAATTGGTCGGCGGAGCTGCTGCAGCAAAAGGCGCAACTGGAGAATGTCAAGCGCGTGCTGCAGGAGAAGGTGAATGCCCTGGCAATGCGCGTGGGACAGATGAACGCGAACGTCATCCGGGTCAACGCCTTGGGCAAACGCCTGACCCGCATGGCAAACCTCGATGACGGGGAGTTCGACTTCGGCAATCCTCCCGCTTTGGGAGGTTCCGAGAGCGGTGCCGACGGGCAACCCGCGCAAATCCCGAACTTGAGCGCCATGGTCGATGACCTGCAGACGCAGCTGGCGAGCCGCGAACAGCAACTGGGCGTGCTCGAAAATCTCATCCTGACGCGAGAGCTGAACAAACAGGTTTATCCTGAGGGCAGGCCGGTGCAGGACGGCTGGATTTCCTCCTATTTCGGCCGTCGCGCGGATCCTTTCACCGGCTACACGGCGGTCCATAAAGGGCTTGACTTTGCGGGTCCCGAGGGCACCAAGGTAACCACGGTCGCGGCGGGTTTGGTGACTTTTGCGGGCGAGCGTACGGGGTTCGGCCAGATGGTCGAGATCAATCATGGCAACGGCCTCGCGACGCGCTACTGCCACAACGAAAGAGTCCTGGTGAAGCAGGGCGATATGGTGCGCAAGGGCCAAGAGGTCGCGTTGATGGGCTCAACCGGCCGATCGACCGGGCCCCACTTGCACTTTGAAGTGCTCAAGAACGGCACTCAGGTCGATCCTTTACGCTTCATCGGCGAGGATCGCTAGGCCTCAGAGGACGATCGGCGGCGGGAGATTTGCGGCTCGGCCGTCGAAACGATTTCACGCACTTCCGGTCTATCCGTACAATAACCAGTTTTCTTCAAGGACTCCCTCGCGTGTGGAAGCTTCTGACGCAAGTATTTGGCAGCCGTAATCAGCGCCTGGTGAAGGAATTGAGCCGCACCGTCGCGGAAGTGAATGCCCTCGAAGCGAGCATCGGCGCGCTGCCGGATGAACAATTTCCGGAGAAGACCCGCGAGCTCAAGGCACGCTTTGCGGCCGGGACGTCCTTGAACGAACTTGTGCCCGAGGCCTTCGCATTGGTGCGCGAAGCTTCGCGCCGCAAGCTGGGACTGCGCCACTTCGACGTGCAGTTGATCGGCGGCCTGGCGCTGCACAACGGTAAAATTGCCGAAATGCGCACCGGCGAGGGAAAGACGCTGATGTCCACCTTGCCGGCGTATCTCAACGCGCTCACCGGCGAGGGCGTGCACGTCGTCACGGTCAACGAATACCTGGCGCAGCGCGACTCCGAGTGGATGGGTCCGGTGTTCCGCTTTCTCGGACTCAATGTCGGCGTCATCAAGAATGCACAGTCGCCCGACGAAAAGCGCGCGGCGTACGCCTGCGACATCACCTACGGCACCAACAACGAATTCGGCTTCGATTATTTGCGCGACAATCTGGCGTTCCGTCTCGAGGACCGGGTGCAGCGCAAATTGTCTTTCGCGATCGTCGATGAGGTCGATTCGATTCTCATCGATGAGGCGCGCACGCCGTTGATCATTTCCGGGCCGGCTGAGGAAAGCACCGAGCTCTATCTCAAGATCAACGCGCTGATACCGCGTCTGACGCGGCAAAAGGTCGAAGACGGACCGGGCGATTATGCGGTGGACGAGAAAACCAAGCAGGCGACGCTGACCGAGGACGGTCACCAAAAGGTCGAGGAGTTGATGGCGGAGATCGGTTTGCTGCGCGAAGGCGAGAGCCTGTACGACGCCACCAATATCCGCCTCATGCATCATTTGAACGCGGCCCTGCGCGCGCATGCATTGTACAAGCGCGACGTCGAGTACATCGTGCGCCAGGGCGAAGTGATCATCGTCGATGAGTTCACCGGCCGCACCATGCAGGGGCGGCGCTGGTCCGATGGCCTGCACCAGGCGGTCGAGGCGAAGGAGGGCGTCAAGGTACGCGAAGAGAACCAAACGGTCGCTTCGATCACCTTTCAAAACTATTTCCGCCTGTACGCAAAGCTGTCCGGCATGACGGGCACGGCCGACACCGAGGCGTTCGAATTCCAGCAGATCTACGGCCTCGAAGTCGTGGTGATCCCCACGCACAAGCCGATGATCCGCGCGGACAAGTCGGATCTCGTGTTTCTGTCCGAGCAGGACAAGTTTCAGGCGATTCTCGAAGACATCCAGGATTGCGTGAAGCGCGGTCAGCCGGTGCTGGTGGGCACGACGTCGATCGAGACCTCGGAGCGGCTGGCGAAGCTGCTGCAGGGTGCGAACATCCGGCACGAAGTGTTGAACGCCAAGCAGCATGAACGCGAGGCGCACATCGTCGCGGAAGCCGGCCGCCCGGGCGCGATCACGATTGCGACAAACATGGCCGGCCGCGGCACGGATATCGTGCTCGGCGGCAGCCCGCAGGCGCAGATCGACGCGATCGAGAATCCCAACGAGACCGAGCTCAGGCAAATCCACGACGACTGGCGCAAACGGCACGAGCAGGTCGTGGCTGCCGGCGGCCTGCACATCATCGGCACGGAGCGCCATGAATCGCGGCGCATCGACAATCAATTGCGCGGCCGCTCCGGGCGGCAGGGCGATCCGGGCTCGAGCCGCTTCTACCTGTCGCTCGAAGATAATCTGATGCGCATTTTCGGCGATCCGACGCGCATGAAAGCACTCATGACCCGGGTCGGCATGAAGGCGGGCGAGGCGATAGAAAGCGGCATGTTGACGCGCCAGATCGAACGCGCGCAGCGGCGGGTCGAACAGCACAATTTCGATGCGCGCAAACAGCTCCTGGAATACGACGACGTCGCGAACGATCAACGCCGCGTGATCTACCAGCAACGCACCGACCTCATGAGCGCCGAAGATGTCGCGGAAGCCGTCAAGGGCATTCGCGAGGACGTGGTTGCGCAGCTGGTGGATCAATATGTTCCCGGCGGGGCGCCCGAGGAACAGTGGGACGTCCGCGGATTGACGCAATCCATCGATCGCGATTTTGCTCTGACGCTGCCGATCGATGAGTGGATCAAGGCCGAGGAAGCCGGCGATGGTTCGGGCCTGCGGAACAAGATCGTGGCCGCCCTGGAAGCCGCGTACGACCAGAAACAGAACAGCGTCGGCCTGCAAGTGATGCGCTACATCGAGAAAGAGGTGATGCTGCGCACCCTCGATCAACATTGGCGCGAACACCTCGCCGCGATGGATTACATGCGGCAGGGCATTTTCTTGCGCAGTTACGCGCAGAAGAACCCGAAACAGGAATACAAGCGCGAGGCCTTCGAATTGTTCTCCGCGATGCTGGACCGCATAAAATTCGACACGTTGACGACGGTGTCGAAAATCCAAGTGCGCAGCCAGGCCGAGATTGAGCACGAAGAGCTCGAGCGCCAGCAGCGGCTGGCGCGAGCCCTGCAGGCGCAACACGCCGAGGCGGTCTCGCCGATTCAGGCAACGCCCGCCCCGGGCGAGTTCGGCGGCGACGAAACGGCCGCGGGCCCCGGCAACGTCATGGAAATGGACCCGCGCGCGGCTGCTGCCGCCGCACCGTTCGTGCGCCCGTTGCCCAAGGTGGGACGCAATGAACCCTGCCCTTGCGGCTCCGGCCGCAAGTACAAGCACTGTCACGGCGCCCTGCAGCAAGCGAGTTGAACCGCGTCGATACGCGCCGCGCCGTTCATGTCGTCGCCGCAGCGGTGATCGACGCGGCGGATCGTGTACTCATCGCGCAACGGCCGACAGGCGTGCACCTCGCGGGCGGCTGGGAGTTCCCCGGCGGCAAGCTCGAGGCCGGCGAGGAGCGGCGTGCCGGATTGGCGCGTGAGCTCGATGAGGAGCTCGGGATCCGGATCGAAAACCCGAGACCCCTGATCCGCGTACGTCATTCCTATCCGTCCCGTGACGTTCTCCTCGATATGTGGGTGGTGAGGCGCTACAGCGGCGAGCCACGTGGCCTGGACGGACAAGCGCTGCGCTGGTGCCCCCAGGATGAGCTGGCGGCGGCGGATTTATTGCCGGCGGACAAGCCGATCGTGAGGGCGTTGCGGCTGCCGGTGCGGCTGACACGGGCTGAAACGCCAGACTATTGCGTCGCGGAGCTCGGGATCGATGCAGGCGATGCGAGGATGCGCGGCTTCTACTGCCGCGACATTGCCCAAGGTGAGGCTGCGGCGAGCGCGGGCGCGGACTTCCTGGTGATGCGCGTCGCAGTTCCGGCGGATGAACTCGAGGATTTGTGCCGCAGCGTGCCGTTACCGGTATATGCCTGCGGAATCGACTTAAGTCCCGCCTGGGCTCTCGGCGCGACCGGCGTCAACCTGATTGACGCAACGCCCGCCTGAATGCCGTCTCGCTCCGAGACCTATGCACGGCACGGCACGACATAATCTGGTAGTTTTCCCGCGATGTTGAACCCAATCGACCCGAAAAGCGCGCCGGCAACGCGCTTCGACGCGCTGGACCAGATGGCCATCGGATATCTGTGTCTGCCGCTGCTGATTTTTCTGGCCGGATGGTTCGAATGGTGGGCAGCGGTGCCGTTGCTCGCATGCACCGCGTACGCCCTGCGGCCGTTGATCGCCTTGCCGTCGGGCGCTCGATACCTGCCCTTGACAGCGCTCCAGCTCTCCGTTGCGGTGTGTGTGGGCTGCTTATGGTCGTACCTCGGCGGCACGGATCATCTGGTTTTCACCAACGCCGATTGGCACGTCCGCGATGCAGTCTTGCATGACCTCGTCGATTCTCGGTGGCCGGTGGGCTACGGATTGCTCAATGGTCAGGAAAGTGTGTTGCGCGCCCCCCTGGCCTACTTTCTTCCGGCCGCGTTGGTCGGCAAGGCCTTCGGTCTCGGCGCGGCACACCTCGCCATGCTGCTTTGGACCGCGTTCGGCGCCACGCTGTTTCTGCTTCAGGTCCTATCCCTGACGCGTTCGCGGTTGGCTGTGGCCCTTACGGTGGCGGCCGTCGTCGTGTTCTTCAGCGGATTCGACATCATCGGCAGCCTGCTGAACGACGGCCCGCGCTTTCGCCAAGTTTGGAACATCACGACTCATCTGGAATGGTGGGCCGGCACTTATCAATATTCGTCGATGACGACGCAGCTGTTCTGGGTGCCGAATCACGCGCTCGGCGGCTGGCTGTTGATCGGTCTTCTGTATCGCAGCGATCGATCGACTCGTTTGGATGCAGTTCTGCCCATTGTGTTTATCTCCGCCGCATTATGGTCGCCCCTGACAGCCATTGGCCTGGTGCCGTTCATCCTGTGGAAACTAGGGACCGGTCTCACCCGCGAGCGCATACGCCAGCTTCTGAATTTGAGAGTGTGGGCGCCGGCCTGCATCGTTGGAGTCGCGGTCGCCGCTTATCTGGCGCTCGATCCAGGACGTATCCCGAAGGGTTTGGCCCTGGTTAAGGATGCGGCCGGCGGTACGACGATGAATCTCTTGCGGCAGGCGCAGTTTTTCCTGCTCGAAGCTGGATTCATCGGCTTTGCGATCCTGTCGATTCGCCGCTCGAGCGACGTTGTCCTCGCGCTCATCGTTTTGGCGGTGCTGCCTTTCGTATATTTGGGTGGAGGAAACGATTTCGTCATGCGCGCGTCGATTCCAAGCTTGGCGGTGTTGAGCATCGCCTCGTGTCTGGCGCTGGTCGAGGACAGCGTGGCAAGCAGCAGTCGCCGAAATAAGGGGATCCTCATTGGCTTGCTGACCATCGGCGCCGTGACGCCGGTGGCGGAAATTGCCAGAGCCATCATCCTCCCTACCTGGCCGATCAACCTTCAGGCCACGCTGGTCGGCGTCAGCTGCGCAAGCTATCCGCCGCACTACATCGCGCGCCTCGGCGATGAAACGATCGACCACCTGTTGCGCCGGCCGGATCAGATCTCACTCGGTCCTCTGGACCGGGAGGCATGCTACAACCCGGCGATCGGGCTGATGTGGCGCGGGAATCCACTATGAGATCGACACTCCCCCTCGACATGCCCTTGTCGGCCGGCGGTCTGATCCTGGCGCGCGGCGGCCAGCCATTGATCGCGCTGAGCCCGCCGGACGCCGATGGATATGTGCGTCTCGCGCCGATCGTAGCCGCCGATGAGCTGGGTCAAGGAGTCGGGTTTGCGCTCGAAACATCCGACTTCGAGATTGGCGGGATCGGCGGCTGGCTGCGCCTCGACCGAGTCGGTTGGCAATTCATCCAGGACGCGCAGACCGTCGGGTCGCTCAAGCCAACGACCATGGCGCGTCTACACCGGGCGCTGTGCACGCAAGAGGCGCGGGCGTACGCGGATGTGGCCCACGGCGCACCGCAGTTTGTGCCGGGACGCACCTCGGTACCCCCGGCTGGAAAGGTCATCGGTGCCCGCGAACTGGAATTGATGGTCGAAGCATCGCTGGACGGCTGGTTGACCACCGGCCGGTTCAACGATGCGTTCGAACGCAAGCTGGGCGCATATTTGGGCCGCAAGTACGCCCGCACCACCAACTCTGGCTCATCGGCCAATCTCCTGGCCATGACTGCATTGACCTCGCCTCTGCTCGGCGATCGAGCTTTGCGGCCGGGCGATGAGGTCATTACGGTCGCAGCGGGGTTCCCCACAACGGTCAATCCGACGCTGCAGAATGGACTGATTCCGGTCTTCGTCGACGTTACGCTCGCGACCTACAATATCAATCCGGCGCTCATCGAGGCGGCCGTGTCGCCGCGCACGCGGGCGATCATGATCGCCCACACGCTCGGAAATCCTTTCGAACTCGATGTCGTCATGGACGTTGCCCGAAGGCATGATCTTTGGGTGGTTGAAGATTGCTGCGATGCTCTCGGCTCGACCTATCACGACCGCAAGGTGGGTACTTTCGGTCATGTCGGTACGCTGAGTTTTTATCCGGCGCATCACATCACCATGGGCGAGGGCGGTGCGGTATTCACCGATGACGACATACTGCGGCGCGCGATCGAGTCGATTCGCGATTGGGGCCGCGATTGCTACTGCGCGCCGGGACGAGACAATACGTGCGGTAAGCGCTTCAAGTGGCATCTCGGCGGCTTACCGGCGGGTTATGACCATAAGTACACTTACACGCATCTCGGCTACAACCTCAAGATTACCGACATGCAGGCCGCGCTCGGTCTCGCGCAATTGGAACGCTTGGAGTCATTCATTGAGGCGCGACGCCGCAATTACCGGCATCTCACGGCCCGACTTGCGCCGCTTGCCGATCGCTTGCTGCTGCCGCAGGCCACACCAGGAAGCAACCCGTCCTGGTTCGGCTTCCCAATTACGCTGCGTCCGCATGTCACGCAGACCCGTGAACAACTGACGCGCTTTCTCGATCGTCATAAAATCGGCACGCGCCTGCTGTTCGGCGGCAACCTCACCCGCCAACCCTATTTCCGCGACCGCCCGCACCGCGTCTGCGGCACGCTGGAGACCACCGACGAAATCATGACGCACACGTTTTGGATCGGTCTTTATCCCGGTCTCGGCGCCGACATGCTGGACTACTCAGCGGACAAGATAATCGAATTCTTCGGCAAATGACGCATCCAACGAGAGCCCCATGATGAACGAAAAAAAAAGCGCCGCCGATTCCAATAGCATGGCGGCAGAGCTGTGGCGAATCGAAATGGACGAACATCGCCTGGTTGCGGAGGCAACGGCGCACAGCGCCCGGCAGGCATTTTGCGACGCAGTCGCAATCTTGGAGAGCTGCGCGCGTTGCGACGGCAAGATATTGCTGTTCGGCAACGGAGGGAGTGCGTCCGATGCGCAACATATCGCGGCCGAACTCGTCGTAAGATACAAGACCGATCGCCCGCCGATCGCGGCGGTCGCGCTGACGACCGATACGTCCACACTCACGGCATGCGCCAATGACCTGGGCTACGACTCGATTTTCGAACGTCAAATCGAAGCCATCGGCCGCAACAGCGACGTTGCCTTCGCCATATCCACGTCGGGCCGCAGCGCCAACGTAATCAGAGGATTACGGCAAGCCCGGAGGATGAACCTCCAGACCGTCGGACTGTCCGGGATCGGCGGCGACATGCGTGACCTTTGCGACGCCTTGATTGCAGTTCCATCTTCGGTTACTTCGCGCATACAGGAAATGCACATAACCATCGGTCATTTGCTGTGCAAGGCTTTGGAAGAACGCCTGGGCCTTGTCTAGTGGGACACGCGATGCCTCGCTCGTCCGCCATTGGAAATTGCTCGCCCGTCCGTGGCGTCTCCCGGCACTGCCCGGTGTGCGGCACTTCGGCCGCGGTCACACTATTCGACAATCGCATAGCGCCGACTGCGGGCTACGACTTCAGTTCGCCCATCAAGTGCTGCACGGAGTGCCATTCGGCATATGCAGGAAGCGCGCTCGAGGCACCGGATCTCGATCGCTACTATTCGTGCTTGTCGAAATACGACACTGTTACATCACGTGCGGATATTTCTGCCCTCGATCGCGAGCGAGCCAAGCTGGCGACCGCGTTTCTCGCGCCCATTTTGGATTCGTTGACTAGCGTTCTCGATGTCGGATGTGCTTCGGGCGTGCTCCTTCATGAGCTTCGCGAAGCGGGTGTGAAGAACGTACGCGGCATCGATCCCGCGGAGGCTGCTCCGGCGGTTGCCCGTGCGCTGTTCGACGTTGCCGTCAGCCAGTCGCACGCCGAATCATACGATCAATACGCAAGCCATGATCTGGTCTGTCTGATGGCGGTACTCGAGCACCTCCGGGAACCCGGACGCCTATTGCAGAATGTCGCCCGACAATTGAGACCGGGCGGGCGGGTGCTGATAGAAGTGCCCGACGCCGGTGCCTTCGACAGACCCGGTGATGACCGTTTGATCGAACCTTACGGCGAATTCAGCAATGAACACATTAATTTTCTTTCGATTTTCGACATTCAACGCCTCGGACGTTCGGCGGGCCTGGAAGTCGAGCGATGGAAAACAATGCGAATTGCTTACGGTGCTCCGGATTTGTTCGTTCTGCTGCGCCGGTCGGCTGCCACCCACGGGCTTCCGGCGCCTGATGCCGGCAGCTCGGTCAGCGATTCGAATGCCGGGGAGGCAATGCGAAAATACGTTGCTCTATCCAAACTGGGTATGGAGGAGGTGGAACGACGGCTTGCCGCGATGGGTCACGGAGCGATATTGATCTACGGGGCAGGCAATCACACAGGCCGCCTGCTGGCTCAATCTCCCACTTTGGCCGACGTCGATGTGCTGGCGGTGTTTGATCGAAACCCTCATCTGGTGGGCGCAACAATCGGCGGCCATCGCATTCTGCAGCCCGCGGCGCTCGGTCAGTTTCCGCGAGTTCCAGTGATCATCTCAACCTTCAACGCACGGCACGAGATTTACGAATCCTTGAAGACCATTACGAGCCAGCCGCTCGTTCTTTTGTACGATTGAGAACATGCCGCGAATGGATGCAATTGTTCCGCCCACCGATTTCGCGCCGCTCTTGCCGGGAGGCTCACGCGCCCAGCTGAATGCTGGTGAACTGCAGCAATTGGTTCGAACGGCGGAATCCCCCCTGCGGACCCTCGCGGGCGCGTCGATCTTGATTACGGGCGCCACAGGGTGGTTTGGAGTCTGGCTGCTCGATCTACTATGCCTCGCCGACGACATGCTCAGACTTGGGTTGCGAATCGCTGCCGTGTCGCGCGAACCGCAGCGTTTTCTGGCGAGATTTCACAGCTTCGCGCAAGATTCACGCATTTCCTGGATCAAAGCCGATGTGCGGCAGCTGGAGGCAACCGGGGCCGGATACTCGCATGTGATCCACGCCGCCACCGATAGCAGCCTCAAAGCCGATGGCGGTCTCCCGTCGCTGCTATTCGACACAATCGTCGACGGCACCAGGCGGGCACTCGCGGCCGCAGGAACCGGCTGCAAAGGCTTTCTATTGTTGAGCTCAGGTGCGATTTACGGGCCGGCGCACGCCGGGCGCGCGCGATTTAGAGAGTCTGAATCCGGAGGGCCCGATCCTGCGGACCTCAGGAATGGTTACGCCGAGGGCAAACGGGCCGCCGAGCAGATATGCGCAATCGCGGCGGGTGCGGGTGTGCCGGTTCGAATCGCGCGATGCTTTGCCTTCGTCGGACCGCACATGCCTTTCGACAAGCACTTCGCAATCGGTAACTTCATCGCCGATGCGGTGCGTGGCCAACCGATCAGAGTAAGAGGCGACGGGAGCGCGCAACGCTCATATTTGTACATGACGGATCTGATGCGTGCGCTGCTCATGATTCTCGCCGACGGATTGACCGGCAGGACATACAACGTTGGGTCCGAGGTCGCGGTCACAATAGGCCAGCTGGCGCATTGCGTGGATCAAGTCGTGGGTGGCCGCGGGGTCGTGATCGAAGGCGATGCCTCCCTGCCGGGCGATCTGTATGTGCCGGACACAACGCGTTTGAGAACCGAACTTCGCTTCACACCGGAAATCGGTCTGGAGACTGCGATCGCTCGAACCGCGGCATGGTACCGGGCGCATATGTGTACGAGTGCAAGCAGGAATTAACGTCGGATTTGTCTTCGAGGAGAAGAAGCATGAATGTGAGTATCGCTGGACGAATGATAGGTTCGGCAAACCCCTGCTACGTCGTCGCTGAAATCGGTATCAACCACAACGGTGATCTCGGTCTGGCAAGACGGCTGATTGACGTAGCAGCCGCTTCCGGGTGCAGCGCAGTCAAGTTCCAAAAACGCACGCTCGATGTTGTGTATTCGGCCGCCGAGATGGCACGTGTGCGGGAAAGTCCGTTCGGAACGACGAATGGAGATCTCAAGCGAGCCCTTGAGTTTGGAAAGCAGCAGTACGCTGAGATAGACGCCCACTGCAAGACCGTCGGAATCCAATGGTTCGCTTCGCCGTGGGATGAGGCATCGGTGGACTTTCTGGAAGAGTTCGGCGTGCCTTGCCATAAGGTCGCCTCCGCGAGCTTGACCGACGATCGTCTATTGCGCCACATGCGTGCGACGAAGAAACCGATAGTCTTGTCGACCGGAATGAGCACCATGGCGCAAATCGATCATGCGGTCGAAGTCTTGGGCCGCGACAATCTCATCATATTGCACGCGACCAGCACCTATCCCGCCGCCTATGATGAACTGAATCTAAGGGTGATTCCGGTTTTGGCGCACCGATTCGGTGTTCCGATCGGCTACTCGGGACACGAAACCGGGATTGCCTCTTCCGTCGCCTCGGTGGTGCTCGGCGCGTCCATGGTCGAGCGCCATTTGACGCTCGATCGCGCGATGTGGGGAAGTGATCAGGCGGCGTCGCTGGAACCGAATGGCATGCAGCGCCTGGTGCGCGATATCCGCCTGATCGAGACCTCGCTGGGTGATGGTGTGAAGCGCGTGTACGAGCGGGAAGTTCCCATCATGGAAAAGCTGCGCCGTGTCGGACTTTGAGCGGCTCGCATCGATCAAGGCGTTGGTCATGGACGTCGACGGCGTCCTGACGGACGGAACCTTCTCGTGGAGCATCTCGGGAGACGAGTCCAAGCGTTTTTCGTTCGAAGACGTGATGGGGCTATCGCGTGCCCGTCAGGCCGGCCTGGTCTTGGGGCTGATCTCGGGCGAAGACAGCGCTTTGGTCGATCGGTTCGCCGCGAAAGTGGGAATTGAGCAAGTCGAGAAAGGCTGCAAGGAAAAGGGGATAGCGCTGAAAAATTTTGCGCACCGCACCGGCATTGCCCTGAAATGCATTGCCTTCATGGGCGACGACGTCAACGATTTGCCGGCCCTCGCGATCGCCGGACTCAGTGTTGCACCGGCGAATGCGCAGCCGCCGGTCAAGGCCGCCGTCGCGCTCACGCTCGACCGCAGCGGCGGACACGGTGCCGTTCGCCAGCTGGTGGAAATGATTCTGGCTGCGCGAGATTCCATTCACGGTCCGAATCGGTAGATCACCGTGAAGCTATCGGACTACGTCATTCAGTTCATCGAAAAGCAGGGCGTTCGTCACGTGTTCTTCGTGCCGGGCGGCGGCGCCATGCATCTGAATGATTCGCTCGGACAAAGCAAGTTGATCACGTGGATCGGCAATCTGCACGAACAGGCGAGCGCCATGGCGGCCGAAACCTACGCCAAGGCAACCGGCAATCTGGGAGTGGCTTTGGTCACGACCGGGCCGGGCGGAACCAACGCGATCACCGGCGTGGCAGGAGCATGGCTTGACTCGACACCGTGTTTGTTCATTTCAGGGCAGGTGAAACGCCCGGACTTGAAAGGCAAATCGGGCGTGCGCCAGATGGGCGTGCAAGAGGTTGACATCGTAACCGCCGTGAAGGCGATGACCAAGTACGCCAAGCTTGTCACCGACCCCGAGAGCATCCGTTATCACCTGGAGAAAGCGCTGTATTGCGCCCGCTCGGGACGTCCCGGGCCGGTGTGGATCGACATTCCGCTCGATGTGCAGGCGGCAATCATCGATGAAACCAAACTGCGGGGCTTTCGCTCACCGCCAAAGCGCACAGTCGGTGATTTGGCGGAGAAGACCGCGAAGATCGTAGAAATGCTCAGTCGCTCCGAACGTCCCGTCTTATTGGCGGGCAATGGTGTGCGGCTGGCGGGCGCCCAGAATCTTTTCAGATCGCTGGCAAGGGCGCTCAAGATCCCGGTGCTGCTGACGTGGCTGGCAGTCGACTTGTTTGCTCACGACGAGGAAAACCTGGTCGGCAAACCCGGTACCGTGGCGCCCCGCGGCGTTAATTTTGCCATGCAGAACGCCGATTTTCTTTTGGTCATCGGCGCGCGCATGGACTTTACGATTACCGGTTATGCGCCGGAGAGACTGGCGAGGGGCGCGAAGAAAGTGATGGTTGATATCGATCCGGCCGAGATCGCCAAGCTCAGCCCGTATCTCGATCTGAGCATTTGCTGCGACGCCAGGGACTTTATCGAAGCCTTGACTCGGGCGATCGCATCCGCGCCCCAGCCTGAGCGCGCGGCATGGCACCAGCGATGCGCGCAATGGAAACAGCGCTATCCCGTCGTCCTGCCGGAGCATGCCATCGATCAAGGCCCGGTCAGCACATACTTCCTGGCGGACTGCCTCTCAGAATTGCTGCCGGAGGGTGCACCGATAGTGTCTGGAAGCTCGGGGGCGGGCATAGAGATTTTCCAGCACGCGCTGCGCCTGAAGCGCGGCCAGCGCCTGTACCACACCACGGCGCTCGGCGCGATGGGTTATGGCTTGCCGGCGGCGATCGGAGCGTGCCTCGGCAGCGACCGCCGCGAGACCGTACTGATTGACGGTGACGGCGGCATTCAACTGAATATCCAGGAACTGGCCACTGTTCGTCGCCTGCAGCTGCCGCTCAAGATATTCATACTCAACAACGATGGTTATTCATCCATACGCACGAGCCAGGAGCGATGGTTCGGACGGCAGACCGGGTCTGATCCCAGGAGCGGCCTCACGTTGCCCGATATCGGATCGGTTGCCGAGGCGTATGGAGTGCAGACCGTGCGTATCGGAGATCAGCACGATCTGCGCGCAAAGCTTGAACGGGTGCTCGGTCTATCGGGGCCTGTGGTCTGCGATGTCGTCAGCAGACCCGACGAGGCGCGGGTGCCGAGCCTATCGTCGGCTCAACGCGCCGACGGGTCGTTGTATTCCAAGCCGCTCGAGGATCTCTGGCCGTTCCTGCCGCGCGAGGAGTTTTACGAAAATATGATCATCAAGCCCCTGGAGGAGCCGTGAAGCTCGGCATCATGCAGGGTCGCTTGGTCGCGCCGGAAGCGCAACGCTTTCAAAGTTTTCCGCGGCAACGCTGGCGGGATGAATTTGCACTGGCCGCCGATGTGGGGTTGGATACCATGGAATGGATCTATGACGCCTATGGCGAGGACGTAAACCCGCTCGTGACGGACGCGGGTGTACGCGAAGTGGAGCGCCTCAGCACGCTCCACCACATCGCCATCGAGTCGGTGTGCGCCGACTGGTTCATGGACTTCCCGCTGGTGGGCGTGGATGCCGAAACTGCGCAATCGCGCTGGCAGAGGCTTGAGTGGTTGATGAATCGCTGTTCATTGCTCCGTATCAATCGCGTCGTCGTGCCGTTCGTCGATGCGTCGGCCATCCGCACTGCACAAGATGCGGCATCGATCGCTGCCGGGATCAATTCGCTGGCCCGCTCGATCGACGCGACCGGCGTCGAACTGCACCTCGAGACTGCACTCGCGCCGGCCGAGTTCGCCGCATTGCTCGGGCGGCTGCAGCATCCGGGAGTCAAGGTAAATTACGATTCCGGCAACAGTGCGTCGCTCGGGTACCGACCCGCGGAGGAATTCGCGGCGTATGGTCTACGAGTCGGAAGCGTGCATTTGAAGGACCGCAAATACGGCGCCGGCACCGTCCCGCTGGGTGAGGGCGACACCGATTTCGGAGGCTTATTCGACGCGCTGGCGGCGGTTCGCTATCAAGGCGATTTCATCCTCCAGGTCGCGCGCGGAGCCGATGGTGAAGAACTCGATTGGGCGCGCCATAACTCGCGCACAGCCCGCCAGATGATGCAGCGGCTGGATAGAACATGAAGTTCCTACTCGTGGGGCTGGGGGGTATCGGCCAGCGACACGTTCGCAATTTGCGCGCGCTTCTCGGAAACACTTGCGAACTCATCGCATACCGCGTCCGCGGCGCCAATTCGATATTGACCGATACATTGCAGATCGAAAGCGGGGAAGGTCTCGAGGAGCGCTATGGGATCCGATCCTTCGACCGGCTGGACGCCGCGCTCGAAGATCGCCCGGATGCGGTGTTGATCTGCAATCCGACCAGCTTGCACATGTCGGTCGCTTTGGCTGCGGCGCGGGCCGGATGCCACTTGCTCATCGAAAAGCCGGTGTCGCATTCTCTGGAGCAGATGGACGCTCTCGCCGAGGCAGTCCACAAGAACTCGCTCGTATGCATGGTCGCGTATCAGTTGCGCTTCCACCCCTGCATGAAGCTCGCTCATCAGTTGCTCGACGCGATCGGGCGCCCGCTGAGTTGCCGCGCCGTTGTGGGTGAATATTTGCCGGGTTGGCACCGCTATGAAGATTACCGCATGATGTACGCATCGCAGGAGGCGCTCGGCGGCGGTGTGGTGCTGTCGCAAATCCATGAACTGGATATACTCTATTGGTTCTTTGGACGTCCCAAGAGCGTGGTGGCGTTGGGCGGGCATCTCAGTGATCTCGAGATCGACGTCGAGGACGTTGCGTCAACCTTGCTGAGCTACGAGGGGATGGTGGCTCATCTTCATCAGGATTTTCTCCAACAACCGCCGACGCGGCAGTTCGAGGTCATCGGCAGCGCGGGGAAAATCGTGGTCGACTTGCGCGCACTTTCGGTTCATGCGTTCGGTCGGTCAGGCGAGTCGATAGCGTCAGAGTCGTTCGGCGAGCTCGAGCGCAATACGCTGTTCTTGGATGAACTGAAGTGTTTTGTCGACGCGATTCGAGGCGGCAGCTCCGTACCCGTCGATTTGCACGCCGGGCGGCAAAGTCTCGAAATGGCATTGGCGATCCGGCGATCAATTCGAGCCGGGGCGATCATAGATATGAGCTCATCCACGTGAGTCGAAACCAATTCGACCTGTCGGGACGCGTTGCCATCATCACCGGCGGAGCCGGCCTGCTCGGAATCGCGCACGCTCGTGCAATCCATGGCGCCGGTGGAATTCCGCTGCTGCTCGATGTCGCTGCGCCCCAGCCCGACCAGCTGCGCGCTCGCGCGGGGTTCGACGTCGAATGCATGGTCTGCGACATCACCCGCGAGAACGAGTTGCAGGCGGCACTCTCAGCGATTTTGAGCCGTCACGGGCGCGTCGATATCCTGGTGAATAATGCTGCAAACAATCCCAAGGTGGAAGACGCCGGCGGCTTGAGCTACTCGCGGCTCGAAGTATTTCCTCTCGAGCAGTGGAATGCCGATCTCGCGGTAGGGCTCACCGGAGCGATGCTTTGCAGCCGTGTATTCGGCTGCGAAATGGCCCGCCGGGGCAAGGGTGTAATCGTCAATATCGCCTCGGATCTTGCGCTGATCGCCCCCGACCAACGGTTGTACGCGATTGACGGCCGCGCTGCGGATGCGCAACCGGTGAAACCGGTGTCCTATTCCGTGGTTAAAACAGGGTTGATAGGATTGACGCGCTATCTGGCCACCTACTGGGCGGCGTCCGGCGTCCGCGCCAACGCGCTTTGTCCCGGTGGAGTCGAGAATGGGCAGAGCGCCTTGTTCCTGGAACGCATCCAAGAACGCATTCCTCTCGGACGCATGGCCGCCGTCGATGAATACGAGGGTGCCATGCTGTTTCTTTGTTCCGACGCTTCTTCCTACATGACTGGGGCCGTTCTCGCGGTCGATGGTGGACGATCCATATGGTAGCTCCTCAAAAGTTAGGTGACGAACTCGACGTATTGCTGTCCGAAAGCGTATCTGCTGCGCGAGCGCGTGAACGCTCGACGTTCGACCGGATGATAAGTCCATTCGGCGAGCGCCTGGTGTTGTCCGGCGCCGGAAACCTAGGACGCAAAATTCTCAACGCGTTGCGGCGGGAAGGCATTGAACCACTCGCTTTCGTCGACAACAATTCAAAATTATGGGGCAGCTCGGTCGAGGGACTCACCGTGCTGTCACACGCCGAGGGTGCACGCCGCTTCGGCGATTCTGCGACATTTTGCGTGACTATTTGGCGTGGCGAAGGCACCGACACCATGGCGGAGCGGCTGCAGCCGCTCCTCGATCTGGGCTGCGCCAACGTTGTCGACTTTGGTCCGTTGGTTTGGAGATTCGCCGAAGCTCTGCTGCCGCACTATTCACTCGATCTGCCTCATAAGGTGCTGCTCGCCGCGGAGCGGGTGCGCGCCGGATTCGATCTATGGAGCGACGACGCATCGCGCGCCGAATATGTCGCCCAGGTTCGCTGGCGTCTGTGGTTGGATTTCGACAATTTGCCGCTGCCGGTGCAAGAGCGGATATACTTCCCCGCCGATTTGTACGAACTCGCCGAGGACGAGGTCGTCGTCGATTGCGGCGCTTATGATGGCGATACCATCAGAGATTTCCTGGCTTTGAGCGGCGGACGCTTTCGGCGGATTTACGCGTTCGAAGCTGATCCGAAGAATTTCAGCAAACTTCTACGATTCGTCGGTGAATTGCCGATGGAGGTCAGGGAGCGAATAGAGCCGATCGGCAAGGCCACGGGAGATCGCGCAGGGTTTCTACGATTCTCGGCCACAGGCACGGCTGCCGCCGCGGCTGCAACTCACGGAATCGACGTGCCGTGCATCGCATTGGACCATGCGCTGAGGGAGCCGCCGACCTTGATAAAAATGGATATCGAAGGTTCTGAAGTGGCGGCGCTGCGCGGCGCGAAAGCCGTGATCGCGCGGCATGCTCCAGTCCTTTGTGTCTGCGTCTATCATTCTCAAGACCACCTTTGGAACATCCCCTTGCAGATTGCCGACGCTCATGAAAACTATCGAATGTTTTTGCGTCCCCATCTCCGCGAATCGTGGGATTTGGTCTGTTATGCCATACCGAAGCCTAGGTCGTTATCATGAAGCCACCCTTGATTTCCGTTGTAGTGCCCTGTTACAACGAAGAAGACAATGTCGGTCTTCTCCACGAACGAGTGAGCGCGGTATTTGCCGAAATTCCCGACGTGCGCTTTCAGATCATTTTCATCGACAATGCGTCGATCGATCGGACGCAAGAGAGGCTTCGCGCCCTGGCCGCGGCCGACCGGCGGGTAAAAGCGATTTTTAACGTGCGAAATTTTGGCCCGCTGCGTTCGCCCTTGCACGCATTTTACGGGGCGCCGGGCGACGCAGTCATAGCAATGGCTTGCGATCTGCAGGATCCGCCTGAACTACTGAAGGAGTTCGTGCGCCTTTGGCGCGCGGGTTTCAAGGTCGTCATCGGCATGAAGCCGAAAAGCCGCGAATCGGCACTGATGTTTCGGCTGCGGCGCACCTACTACCGCACTCTCAACAAAATCTCCGACACGCCGTTGATCGAGAACTTCACCGGCTTCGGCCTATACGACCGCGAAGTCGTGGAGACGTTGCGTGCCATCCCGGACCGCCGTCCATATTTTCGCGGTTTGATTGCCGATTTGGGGTACAAGCGCGCCGAAGTTCCCTATGTCCAGGCGCGGCGCGAACACGGCTTCACGAAGAATAATTTTTTCGACCTGTATGACGTCGCCATGACGGGATTGACCAGTCATTCGCGTGTTCCGCTGCGTATCGCGACCATGGCGGGCTTTGCCTTGGGCTCGCTCAGCCTGTTGGTGGCGGTGATGTACTTGGTTGCGAAGCTGATTTTCTGGAATCGCTTTGCACTCGGCCAGGCGCCGGTTCTCATCGGGGTGTTCTTCTTCGGCTCGGTGCAGATGTTTTTCGTGGGAATTCTCGGAGAATATATCGGCGCAATTCATGCGCAAATCCACCCGCGTCCCTGGGTCATCGAGAGTGAAAGGTTGAATTTTGAGCAGTCCACCGATCTTGAAAGTTGATTGGGGGGCCTGGTGGAAGTTGCCGCGCAAATTGCGATTTCTGCTCGCAGGCGGCTACAACACCGTATTCGGATACCTGGTGTTCGGCGCATTATTTTTGGCGCTCGGAAAGACGATCAGCTATCTGCTGGTTGCCTTGTTGGCGCACGTGATATCCCTGGTGAACGCGTTCGTCGTGCATCGTCATCTGGTATTTAGATCCACGGGGCAATGGCAGGCGAGTTTCATTCGTTTCAACCTGAGTCAGTTGTCCAGCCTCGCGGTTGGGATGGGCTGCTTGTACACCCTGGTGGAATTGGGGCGCATCAATCCGCTTGCGGCCCAGGCATTGGCCATGATGATAACCGTGCCGCTGGCTTATCTGTTACATCGCTGGTTTTCTTTCGCTGATGGCTGAGATCAATATTCCTCCGGCCACCAGCGGATCCACCGTGTCGGGAACAAAGCGGTCGGACGCGAAAGATTTGCTCGCCGCGCGGCCCGGCCACTCGATCCCCATCAGCTCTGCCATGGTATAGAACACATCGTGACTGCGGATTTCCTTGCTTGAATTGCGCGTGAGCGCGGCGACGATCCCGGGATGTGCCTTGCGAAAGGCCTCGTTGTACCAAACGAAAGCCGGGATTTCAAAAGCATGCTGTGTATATTTTGGCTGGCCGTGACCTGTCTCACCGTCGAGCAACTGCAGGTCTTCCCCATGGTCGGGGAAAAACGTCAGAGTGGCCGGCACGCTCAGCAGCCGCGCTTGCTCGATCAGTTGTTGCAGGAACCAATCCGTGTAGAGAATGGTATTGTCGTAGGAATCCACCACGGCGGACGCGGTGTTTTTATCATCGAGTAGCACGGAAACCATCGACAACGCACCGAGTCCTTGAGCCGATCCGAATCGCTGAAACTTCGGCGGATAGCGACGATAGTACTCCCAGTGCGACCCCATCATATGGACGCCGACGAATCTGGCGGTGCCGGCGCGGGCAAGCTCTTCTCGAAAGGCGGGCAGAAGCGCCTCATCGAGGGTATGTCTGCCGTTGATATTTGCTTCGAAATCCAACGGCGACACCAGACGATCGGCGTCAATGCCGACAGCCGTCGAGATTTCCACGTCCTGATTGACCAACCATGCTGTCCGGTATCCTGCCTCCTTCGCCAGGTCGAGTAGATTTCCCCTCACGTTGCTGGTCGCCAGATCTTGAGGCGCAATGCCGGTCAGCAAGATGGGAAACGCCCATTCGGTCAGATTGGCATCCGCGACCGCGTCTTGTAGGAAGACCACCTGATCCCCAAAGGTATTCAAGAATGGTGTGGTGGTCCGTGCGTAACCGTAGGCCGACCACGAGGCGCGCCGCACCGACTCGCCGACAACCAAAATGTGTACTTCCTCGCCACCCGTGCGTCGCGCCTGATACGGGATCTTATGGACGCGCGAGCCGCGTGATTCCGCGCGGGCGCGGGGAATATCGCCGGCCAAGAACATGACGCTGCCGACGGTAGGATTGAATGAGATGCCGTCGATGAGTTGAACCGGGTTGAGCATTGTATAAGCGGACACCGGAACCAAGGCCAGGATGAGCGCGCGGCACCAGCGATTGGCACGATCGCCGAAGATCGGCCGCTTCGGCGCATGCAATGTCAATGCCAGATAACAGGCCGCCCATGACAGCAATGACACAAGGAGCCACTTTCCCGGGCCCAAAGTGATGAATCCCCGCACTTCCTCCCATGAGGTGCGCACAAGGATTCCTGCCAGCGTGTGCCCGGGTGGCAAGCCAAACTTGACCGTGTAGGCAGCGTAGCCCAGTGCGAGTAACGAAAGCGGAAGCTGGACCAACAGGAATGGTCGCCAGGTGCGCGTCGCTGCGGCAAGTACCGCCGCGACGAGCACGGCCGTCAGCAGCAGCGCGACGATGCTTCGAGGCGCCTGTGCCGCCCATGCCCACACGACCATGGCGACAATGGGGCCGGCGTACATTGCGCCCAGCGCGTACAGGCAATATCGCTCACTCCGGCGCATTATTCACGACCTGATCGACGTGCCGTGTTCCGGCCGACCCCGACAGATCGCGAAAGGGTCGGGCGTCGGGGACGAATTCTCAAAGAATCATTTCTTTGCGGTCAAGGTGGCAAAAAGATCCAAGATCGCCTCTTTGTACCAACTGATTGCGTAGCGAACCTCCTCCCTATTTTTGTTCATCACCACGGGATGCACGGAGTGCCCCAACTCCGAGGAGAAATCGCAGGAGTACCCGTCGGGATTGAATTCGATGTCGTTGTCAGGGGCGTTGATGCTGCGCCAATCCTTGTCGAGGTAAAAATAAAACATCTCGCTAACCGGCTTGTCGGCGTGCGTGAAATCGCCGTAGGCGCGGTTCGATGCCCAGTGCGGCGTAATGATCGTCGCCCGGCCACCTGGCACCAGCACCCGCCATAGTTCGTTCATGAATCGCACCCGCTCAGGCCGGGTTTGGTTGTGCTCCAAATGCTCCAAGAAATGCGAACAATGCACTTCGGCCACGCTGTTGTCGGGCAGAACAAAGCCGCTGCGGCCGTCCAGATTTGCGGCGTTCAAATTGACTCCGCCCAATACCGGCCGCTCGAACAGCCACTGCCTCTTCGTCAAGTCGGTAACACCGTCCACCCCCGGAAACGGGCGCCGATCGATGCCGATGAATCCGGGGCGCTTACCCATGCCGCATCCCAGGTCGAGCTTGAGACCGACCAGAGGTTCCGGGTTCGACCCCGGGTGAGTCCCCTGGGTTTCGGGTAGCGTCGGTGATGTCGTGACCGTCAGATCGGCGGCCTTTGCGCCGCCAAAAGCGACTGACGTTCGGTAGCGGATGTATTGGCCGGTCCCCACCACGAGTTCCTTGAGAAGTCTGCCAATCATAAAAATATCCCTTGCATCGACCAGCAGCTTGTCGACTTCGGCTTGATGAAATCCGATCTGGCCGGTGCGCCGGCGTTCATTCCAAAACTCCGGCTCCACGATTTATGATTCCTCGGAGGTATCCCCCTGCAACTCGTCTTCCGCGGGTTCGCCCGGAATCTTGTGCTGCTCGCCGAACCAAGCACCGAGATCGATGAGCCGGCAGCGCTCGCTGCAGAACGGCCGATACAGCGAATCCGGCGACCATTCTACGGCACGCCGGCAGGTGGGACATTTGACGATCGTAGCCATGGCGAGCCGAAGTTCACGCGCAGCAGGTCAGCAAAAACGGCACGTCGACTTCGACATGAACAGGACGGCTGGTGGGGTCCTGCCAATTCAAGAAGCGAATCGTGCATTTATGCTGGCTGGCACTCATCTCCGGGAACATATCGCTGTTTGCAGGCAGAGTCACGCGCACCAATTGGCAGGGGGTCTCACGATCGAATTGCAATTGGAATATGCCGCCGCCGGCGGTCTCGCGTTTGCTCTTTGCATTCTGCCGGGTGAGCCACAGAGACTCTGCGATGCTGTCGCACAATGGCCGGATCAACGCCAGCCAGCCGTCGAATTCAGCGGCGCGCACTTCCGCAGGCCGGCTCAACCAGTACGAGTAGTCCGGCAGGTCGAAATCGCAAGTGCCGCCCGGAATGGCGCTGCGGTGTTTGATCGCGCTCAGAAACTCCGAATCGCGCAACGGCCCCATGTAGTTTCCGCCGATGGTTGACAGGTCGTGGCGCAGCTTGACGAGATTGGACATCAACGCTTTGAGACGGGCAGGATCGACGCCGGTTCTTGATTGATAGTCCTTGAGCACGTTCACATGGCGCTCGAGCTCCTTGAGGACGTCGGTACGCGAGTCGCCGCGCGCCGTGATCGCCAAAATCTCGAGCAGGCTCGCCATCGCCGCGCGGGAACTCCACGGATTGGGCAGTTCGCTGTGGTAGCTGGCCTGGGTATACAGAAACTCGAGCCGCAGGAAGGTGCGCATACGCTCGTTGAGCGGTTGCTCGTAGACGACCGGCGCGTCCTCGGGCTCCCCGTCGGTCTGCGGATCTGGGTAGGAGTTCATCTGGGTATTCTGAGCCAACCTGTGGGTCAGGGTAAACCTTGGTTTTTTGGACTGATGCCGAGGCTGATGTTCAGCTGTCGCAAATACGTGACGGTTGCGGTTTTCTTAAGTTGTAGACTACCGCGGTGTCTACGACCACGGATCGATCCAATCCAATTACGTTGAAGCCGATCGTGGTATTCGTCGCGCTGGGCTTGGTGTTCGCTCTGCGGCTCTGGCATCTATCCGATGCCATGCTGAGCCCGTTGAGCTATCAGCCCGGACCCGACGAGGAATATTACCTGCAGTTCGGGCAAGCCGTGGTTGCCGGAAATGGCCAGGACAGCGCCGAGTTCACTTTTCTGGACCCCGCCTACGGCTATCTCTTGGGCGGGATCTTCAAGCTCGTCGGCGTCAATTTGTTCGTGGTCTATCTGCTGCAGGCGATGATCGATACGGCGACAGCCTGGGGGATTTTCGTCGTCGGCCGATTACTGGGACGGCCCCGCGCGGGCCTTTACGGAGCGCTTCTCTACGGCCTTACCGCCACCGCGATCATGTACACCACCACGGTGCTCAAGGAGACGTGGGCGGCCTGCTACTTGACCTGGTGGGTGGCGGCCGCTCTCGCGCTCATCCGCTCGGAACGCAAGCTCTCATGGCTCTCATTCGGCGCTTACTGCGGCATCGGCGTTGCGCTGCGATCGAATCTGCTTTTGCTGGGTGGGCTGGCCTTGTTGCTGCCCTATCTATGCACGGCAGAGAGGCGCAATCCCCGTGGCTGGGCCATCAAAGCGTCGCTATTGGCAGCCGGGATGGCCGCAGCCTTGATGCCGTGGTCGCTACGCAACGCCCACTCGTACGGCAGCATCTCGCCCCTGCCGCACAACGGTGGAATCGAGCTTCACCAGGTCTACAACCCGCAAAATCCGAGTTCGGAACTTTGGATACCCGCGTTCGTGAATTATCTCGAGCCCCGGGAGATTTGGAGAGGATACGCCGCCGAGGCGAGCAGACGAGCGGGGCGCCCGCTGTCGGTGCCCGAGGTGGACCGCTTCTGGCGCGACGAGGCTGTGACATTCATTCTGCACAATCCGGTGCAGGTGCTGCGCGACATCTCGAAAAAAGCGCTCAATTTTGTATCCGCTGCGGAGGTGCCGGATAACCGCTCGGTCGAGGAAGAGCGATTATTCTCACCGGTGTTCAAATTGTTGCCCGCGCCCACCGCCTGGCTGTTGGCGTTGGGCCTTGCCGGACTCGTGTGGTTGGCGGTGGACGATCGCCGCTGGCCGGTCTTGGCGGCACCGATCTGCGTCGCATGGTTTACGGTCGCCGTCTTCTTCACCCAGGATCGTTTTCGATTTCTCGCCATTCCCTCATTGGCCGTGTGCGCGGGAATCTGGGTCGAACAGTTCACGCGGGAGCTCCGCGAACGCCGCAAATGGCCGTTGCTGGGATTTGTCGCATCGGCCGGCATTCTGGCCGTGACGTCGCTATATCTCGGCAGCAGAACAGCCCCTGCCCCGGTGCGCTGGGATCAAATCGCGTGGGGCTACATTAAAATGGGTAGAATTGCCGAAGCGCGAGCTCTGGCGCAGCGCATCGCCGGCGAACAGCCTGATAACGGCGCAATTCTCGAAGCATTGGGATATACGGCGATTGCGCGCCGGCAATACGGCGAAGCGGCCGATGACTATCAGCGCGCCATCAGGTTGCGGCCGCGCTCGCACGTGGCCCACTACAACCTGGCGCGCGTATTTCTCGAACTCGAGGATCGCAAGCGAGCCGCCGAGGAGGCCAAGATCGCGATGCAGCTCCATCCCTCACCCGACTATGCGGCGCTTTTGAATAAAATCGAATCTCAGCAGTGAGCCTCGGCCGCCAAGCGCAAATAACGCTCATGCCAGTGATCCACGGCCTGGCGCAGTTCGGCAATCGATCCCGAATTCACGATCACATCGTCTGCCGCGGCGAGGCGAGCGGCGCGGCTCGACTGCGCCTTTTGAATAGCCTGGGCTTGGCCAAGGCTGCTCCGGTCGCGGGCCATGATCCGCTGCAACTGGACCGCCTCATCCACATCGACCACGAGGACGCGATCGACCTGGGCGCGCGTCGCTCCTTCGACCAGCAAGGGTATCTCCATGACGGCATACGGCCCGACGACCTGCCCCGCGCGCCGTTCCATTTCACTGCGAATCAGCGGATGAAGGATGGCTTCCAAATCGCGGCGGCTCGAGGCATCGGCGAAAATCAATTCGCGAAGCGCGCGGCGGTCCAATTCACCGTTCGCGGCACGCACGGCTGCGCCAAACCTGTTCAAGACCGCCGCGAGCCCCGGTTGACCTGGTGCCACGACCGCGCGGGCAGCGTCGTCGGCGTCGATCACAGGTACGCCGAGTTCGGTGAATCTCGCCGCCACGGTGCTCTTGCCGCTCGCGATGCCGCCGGTCAGACCGATAGTCAGCCGATGCGTCATGGACTAGTGTTGCAAACCCGAGATCCGCAGATAGCCGCTGAGCAAGGAATCTCCATACATCAACGCCAGCCAGCCCGCAGCCGCCAAGTAGGGCCCGAACGGCATCGGGGCGGCGCGGTCTCGACCGCGCATCATGATCAAGAGAATCCCGAGCACCGCTCCGCTCGCCGCCGAGAGGAGGATTACCAGCGGCAGGATCTTCCAGCCCAACCATGCACCGAGCGCCGCAAAAAGCTTAAAATCACCGTAGCCCATCCCTTCCTTGCCCGTGATCAAGCGAAAGGCGTGGAAGATCAACCAGAGGCTCAAGTATCCGGCGGCTGCACCCACGACGGCGTCCGCGGCCGACGCCGGCAGCGGGCTCCCGGCCAGGGGTCCGATCAGCACTGCAGCCACCAGACCGGCCCACATCAGGGGCAGCGTAATGGCGTCGGGCAGCAACTGGTGGTCCATGTCGATGCCTGTGAGGGCAATCAGAGCCCAAGTGACGAGCAGTGCGCAGCCGGCGGCGGCTGACCAGCCGAAATGCCAGGCGACCCAGGCCGAGAGTACGCCGGTCGCAAGCTCCACCAAGGGATAGCGCAGCGAGATTTTTGCGCGGCAGGCCGCACATTGGCCGCGTAGCACGAGCCAACTGACGACCGGGATGTTCTGCCAGGCCTTGATGGGCGCGTGGCAGACGGGACATGCGGATCGAGGGGTGCTCAGGGTGAGCCGCTCCTGCGGCACATCCGCGACGGCTGCGGCACTGTCCGCAGCCGACATGAATTCAGCGGCTTGGGAGTGCCACTCGCGCTCGAGCATTACGGGCAGGCGGTAAATGACGACGTTCAGAAAACTGCCGACCACGAGACCGAGCACGAATATCGCGCCGGCGAACAGCAGAGGGCTGGCCGAAAACAGCGCGACCAGATCATTCAGCATGAGCGTCCCGCGTTAAGCCGCGCCGACGAATCTCAGCCGACAACCTGACCCAGCTTGAAGATCGGAAGGTACATCGCAATCACCATGCCACCGACCAACACGCCCAAGATGGCCATGATCAAGGGTTCCAACAGGCTCGACATGCTGTCGACGGCGTTATCGACCTCTGCCTCGTAGAACTCGGCGACCTTGCCGGACATGGCATCCAGCGACCCCGATTCTTCGCCGACCGCGATCATTTGCACGACCATATTCGGGAACAGCCCGACGTTTTCCATCGCGCGTTGCAAGCGCTGGCCGGTCGCTATTTCGTCCTTCATACGCAGGGTCGCCTCTTCGTAGACGATGTTTCCGGTGGCGCCGGCGACAGATTGCATCGCCTCGACCAGGGGGACGCCGGCGGCGAACATGGTCGACAGCGTGCGCGCGAAGCGGGCTATCGCCGATTTTTGGAGAATGGGTCCGATGATCGGCAATTTGAGCATTATCCGGTCGATGTTGCGCTGCATGTTCTTCGAGCGCTTATAAAAGTAGAAGAACGCATAGAAGGCAGCGATGGTGATCAGACCCATCCACCATCCCTGGTGCTGCACGAAGCGCGA
>Ga0181537_10000919_pt1 | contig 27617 bp, 24 predicted proteins | sample PEATcosm2014_Bin_39_FD_119765 | JGI IMG/M metagenome (GOLD analysis project Ga0181537, IMG submission 119765) | Peatland microbial communities from MTU Mesocosm Facility, Houghton, MI, USA - PEATcosm2014_Bin23_10_metaG | ecosystem: Environmental > Terrestrial > Soil > Wetlands > Peat | place...
CCCGTTCACGCCGCCCGCCGCATCGCTGCACAAAAACGCGATCACCTCGGCGACCTCGCGCGGCTCCAACACCCGTTTCCGCGGGTAGAGCGCAGCGCGCTCGTCCCACACTTGACCGACACTCACACCGCGTCGCTCCGCCTCGGTCTTTGCCGAGCGCTCGGCCATTGCCGTGCGCACCCAGCCGGGTAGCACCGCATTCGACGTGACCCCGAACGGCCCCGCGTCCTGGGCGACGGCGCGTGCCAGCCCGATCACTCCATGTTTCGAGGCGGTGTAGGCGCTGCCCGATCGCTCCGCTTTTTCGCCCGCGGTGGAACTCGTGAACACGAGCCGGCCGAAGCCGCGTTTGCACATGCCTCCGACCGTCAATCGCGCGAGCTCGAACGGCCCGTCAAGGTTGATGCGCATCGTCTCGCGCCAAACTTCGGGATCCTGCTCCCACACGAGCCGCTCGTGGGCCGAGCCGACGCCGTGGTTCACGACGAGCGCATCGATCGGCCCCAACCGCCGCTCGGTGTCACCCACGGCGCGGGCACAGCCCTCCGCGGTGCCAAGGTCCGCCACGACGTAGTCGATGCCCACGTCCGCAAGCTCCGCCGCGGTGCGCGCGACGATCATCACGCGCATGCCGGCCGCCGCCAGCAGCAGCGCCGCCTCACGGCCGATTCCCCGGCCGCCGCCCGTTACCATCGCCACGCGCTGCTGCATCGGGGGAGTCTACCTCAGAGCGAGGCCCGGCCCATCGGCCGCGTCGGGCTTGCCGCCTACTTCACCGGCAACGAGGTCCCCATCTCGGCCTTGAGGCGCGCCCGCCACTCCTTCAGAAGCTCCGCCGGCACCTGGTCGCGAAGATCCCGATTTTCATGAGGGTCGACGCCCAGATCGAATACCCATTCGCCGCCCGACTGCTGATCGATCGAATATTTCCAAACGTGCTTGGCGTCGCGATGATCCATCACACCGTGAAAGGAATGCTCGGTGAAGAAGCTGAAATCGAGGTTCTGGCTCGATTCGAGCGGCTGGCCTGTCCAACTCGAGGGTTGCGGCACCTGCAGCTCCCGCAAAATGGTCGGCGCGATGTCCACCTGCGAGGCGAAGGTGCGCGGGGTTGCCGGCACCTGCAGCGGGCGACCATAGGCGATCATCACCAAGGGAACACGCAAGACCTCTTCGCGGACGCTGTTGGCATGATGATAGAGCCCATGTTCACCGAGAGACTCGCCATGATCCGCGGTGATCACGACCAGCGCATCCTCCAGGTAGCCCTTGTCTTTCAGCAAGCGCAGCAGTTCGCCGATGACGGCGTCCGCCCGCACCACGCCGTTGTCGTAAAAGTTGCGGGTGACGGACAACACTTCCCCGCCCGGCCCGATATCCTGGCTGTTGGGAAAGAGGTAGCGTTGTTCCGGCTGGTATGGGCCGCGTCCATCGTGCCTCTTGCCCAGGATGTGGGCGGACATCAGATGGAAGTCGAACATGACCGCGTTCTCATCGGCGTGCGGCATGCTCGCGAGCTTGTCGATCACCAGCTGATCGTCGTTCATGTAGTAATCCGGGGCCTGCGTTCCGTCGTAGAACGTATCGACGTCGCCATAGTATTGCTTGCGGCTGTAGAAGTAGGTCTTGTCGCCGCTCAATATCAAGTGGATGCGATAGTCATTGCGCCACAGCACGTGATGCAGCATGAATGGATGGGCCGCGAAATGCCCGGGAAATTGCGAGCTGAACATGCTGAAAATGGAGCAGGCGGTGTCGGCGCACGTGGAGTGCACCTCTTGCATGATCCGCGTCGAGTGTTCGCGTGCGATGCGGCTCAGATTCGGGGTCGTATCCCGGTCGTAGCCGTACAATCCCATATGATCCGGCCGCAGCGCATCGACAAGAATGAACACCAGGTTTTTACGGTGAGCCCCTTTGGCGAGAACGCCGGAGCCTACATAGGATTGCCGTGCGGCCTCCTCGCGCAGATCCATCCGGTTCGCCGTCACCGGATTCACGATATACCCTTCGAGATCCATACCGGCGGTCTGCGGAAAAGCGGTGACGCTCAAGGGCTCTTGCTGCGCGGTGAACCCCCCCGACCAAAATTCGAAGTTCACGATCGCGATGACGGCGACAACCACGATCATCACCGCCGTGAACATGAGGCCGGATAGACGCGGGTTCAGGAACGGCACCCAATCGACCCGGTCGAAATAGCGCCGGCACAGTGCGATGGCCCACCAATAAACGAGTATCGGCACCGCGAAGATGCATAGGCGCGGAATCTTCCAGACTTCGGTGATCATGGAAGTCTGCAGAAAGAACGTCGGCACGACGTTCCATGCGACCACACCGCCCCAGGAATGCAGACCGATGAGAACCACCATGTAATAGACGAGCAACAACGCCATCGCGGTCGAGGTCAGCGTCGCAGTGACCGAGAAATAGACGCGGTGGCTGGCCGAGGAGCGAGAAAGCACCAGGCGCGCGAGGAAGATCGCCAACAGCGGCAGGCTGGCGAGCTCGAGGTGCGGTGCAATGGCAGCCGTCGGCTCCGCGTACCCAAGCACGTACACGAGCAGAAAAGCGCACGGTACGGAAAACCAAAGTCCGACGTCCAGCGCGACACACCGAATCATCCATGCGACACCGATGGCAAGCTCCGGATAATCGATTTAACAATATGTTCATTTAATCGGGCTATCCGCGCGGGTTCAATTCGATAATTGCCATACTGTGATCTGACTATCACTCGACGCGGATTCGTTGCGCGAGGCGTGACCTGCGTCAGTGAGCGGCGTGCCGCGGGCGCACCGTTTCCCGCTCGTTACATGGCCGGAATCGAGGATCGCCTGATGGTCCCTGAAAGCCGGCCCTTCTTGTTGGACGATACGAACCCAGTCTCCGCGGGTTCCCGGCTGCCGCCACGGCCCGGTTTGCCCTGCGACGCCTTGGCAATTGTTCGAGGCTGCGCTGCGAAATCGGCCAACCGGTCCGCCGCAAGACTGCATAGCGCCCGCAAATGCGAATCATCGGGCAACGCATCGCGCGCCGCTTCGATGACCGCGATTTCATTCTCGATGGCGGCGGCCAAAACGGCCCGGTTCTTATTGGTTGTCAAAGACGACTCTCCAGAAGGGTTGTAGGTACTGCGCGGCGACTTCACGAGTCGCGTACAACATACCGGGGGGCTATCGATTGAAAATGCGCCACCGAAATGGCCCTGTCTACCGTCTCTGTCTGGGGACACCATAGCACCGATTGTTGACAATTGGGTTGCTATCCACACTGCGCCGCGCGCCGCTCCTCAATGACCTTGCGCAGTCCGGGTCAGCGACTTCAGCGTTCACCGCCGAAATTCACGGAAACACTGGCGAGCCACGTGCGTGGATCGCCCAGCTGGATATACAACTCGTTCGGGAAGTTCGGCGGAACGTCGCCGAAATAAAATCCACGTACCGGATAGCGCTTGTCCAATAGGTTCCGGCCCGACACATACGCCGACCAGCGGGCCGTCTCCCAACCAAGCTTGGCGTTCAGGAGTCCGTACGGCCGGGACGTCGTTTCATTCGGCGGCAGATCGAAGTAGTACCCGCCCATGCCGGTCACGTCGAGGCGCGCAAAGGGTCCGCGCGGGTCGCGATAGGTCGCGTTTACCGCCGCCTGCCAGTGCGGTGCATTCGCAAGCTCGCGCGATACGGAGAGAAGAGTGGACCCGGAGGCACCCTGTTGCACGAAATCCACGAACTGCGTCTGCAACAGGCCAAGGTCGGCACCCAACGTCACCCGATCGCCAGCCCGCCATTGCACATCGCTCTCCAGGCCGTAGTTGCGGCCGCTCGCCGCATTGCCGGTGTAATAAACGAAATCATCCGGGTTGGTCGGATCGCTCTGGAAGCTGGTCTTGATTTGCGCATCGTGCCGGTGGAGATAAAAGATATCCGCATTCACTTTGAGCCGGTGCTCCAGCAGGTCGGCCTTATATCCCGCTTCCCCGTTGAGGTCGGTCTCCGGATTGAAGGACAGCTGATTCGGCAAGAGTCCCTGACTCAAATTGAAGCCGCCCGACTTGTAGCCGCGCGACACCGTCGCGTAGATCGACTGGGTCGGGTCGAGCTTGCAGGACAGTGAGGCATGCCCTCCCCATAAATTGTTCGCCGGACGGAGGCTGGCGGGTGTCACCGACTCGATGGCGGTCGGCGCCGCGGCCGCGTTGCCATAACCGGTATTCGTTCCCAGAAAATCGGTGGTGGTTCCCTGGTAGGTGGCGCTCCAGCGTTCGGCGCGCAGGCCCGCGGACCCGCGCAGCCGTGTCGTGAAGTCGGCATCCAGTTCGCCGAACAGCGCGAGGTTGCGCGCCCGATAGCCGCTTGCGATGACATCGTCGCTTTGATCTGCCGCAGTATCGGCGGGACTGCCGAGCGCTTGGTAGTTGCCGAGGCTCAAATCCGTCAACGATTCGTCCAGCTGATTGCCGTAAAAGCCCACCAGCCAGCCGAAGCCGCCGCGGGCTTCGCTGCCGAGCCTGAGTTCAACGGTCTTCGTCGCGCGATCGCGGCTCTGAATTTCCGAGTACTGGTAGACACTGGCCAGAGGCGCCCACAACACCGGGTTCCCCCAGTCGCCGTCGTAGCTGTACTCGATGACGGATTTCGCATACGAGGCAATCGCGGTGAACCCGACGCTGTCGTTCGCCAGATAGTGGACGCGCAGCGACACGCCGGTCGAATGCTGCGAGTCGACGCCCGGTTGATCCGACTCCGTGTTTCGCGAATTGTCGATCGCATACGCGTCGTAGCCGTTGTCGATGTCGACCTGCATCGCCGTCAACTCCAGACGCAGCCTCTCCGAGGGCGTGAACACCCATTTGGCCCGGTACGTGTACTCATCCTCGCGGTTGGTGTCATCCCGGTTCAAATACAGGTTGTGGTAGTAGCCATTCGTGTAATAGTGCTGCGCCGCCAGCCGGAAGCCCGAATCGAGTGCATCGACCGGCGCGCTGAGCACGGCGCCCTCGGATCGGGTGCCATAGTCGCCGGCCTCGAGGTCGACGCGGCCGTACAGCGTGTCGCCGGGTTCCGCGCTGCGCAGATAGATGAGTCCAGCCAGTGCGTTCGCCCCGTAGCGGGTCGCCTGCGGCCCGCGCAGCACCTCCACCTGATCGATGTCATAGAGCGTGCCCGCGGTGCCCAAGCCGCTGAAGTCGATATCGTCGATCAAAAAGCCGACCGACGGGTTGGGCGCCCCCTGGTACTGTTCCAGTTCGCCGATGCCGCGCAATTGGAAATAGCGCGGCAGCGACGTATCGCCCGCCCAATTGAGATTCGGAATGAGTCCAAGCACATCCTCGAGGTTCGCGCGCCCCGCATCCCGCAGAGTTTGCCCGCCCAACACCGTGACGCTTGCCGGAACCTCGATCGCGGGCGCGCTCCGCAGCATCGCGGTGACGATGATTTCGTCGAGTTGCGTGTCGCTCGAAGAGGATTCGTCGGCGGCAACCGGCAGCGCGACCGCCAGGACCATCAGCATGCAAAGAGATGAAAGCTTGAGCACGCTCCCTCCGCCGGTACTAACCGGATCAGGTTCAATGGGTTCGCGGGTGTGCGTGGTAACGCCGCCGGCATCTCAGGCCCTTGAGGCCACCCCAGCTAATCGACTTCTGTACTCTAAGGGATTTTCGGCGAAGCACAAGGCGGATCGCCTGAACGATCGCGCCCGGTACCGGCCGGCCGGCGAAGGCTATACCATGCAAGCAAAATCAGGGGCACTTGAATGACAACCTCCAATCCCAAGGTGGCGCTGGTGACCGGTGCGGGCACCGGCATCGGCCGAGCCGCGAGCGTTGCGTTGGCCGACAGCGGGTTTGCCGTCGTTCTCGCGGGTCGACGCAAGGAGCCGCTGCAGGAACTCGCGGCCGAACTGTCGCGAGCCGGCAAGCGAGCGCTCGCGGTTTCGGCGGACGTCTCGGACGAGCATTCGACCCATGATCTCTTCGCCAGGGTCGAAGCGGAGTTCGGCCGCCTCGATCTGCTCTTCAACAACGCCGGCACCAGCGCCCGCGCAGTGCCGCTCGAGGAACTCAGCCTCGCGGAGTGGCGCGCCGTCTTGGACGTCAACGTCACCGGCGCCTTCCTGTGCACCCAGGCGGCCCTCAAGATCATGAAGAAACAGGTTCCGCGCGGTGGCCGCATCATCAACAACGGGTCGATCTCGGCGCATACGCCGCGCCCGCACTCGGCTCCCTACACGGCCAGCAAGCACGCAATCTCCGGACTGACCAAATCGACCGCGCTCGACGGCCGGCCTTTCGATATCGCTTGTGGACAAATCGACATCGGCAACGCGGTGACCGCGATCGGATCGCAAGTGGCGCAAGGCGCGCTGCAGCCCAACGGCACCCGGATGATCGAGCCGATGCTGGAATTGTCCCACGTCGCCGAGGCCGTGCGTTACATGGCGAGCCTGCCGCTCAGCGCCAACGTGCTGTCCTTGACCGTCATGGCAACGGCAATGCCATTCGTCGGGCGGGGGTGACCTGGTTTTCAGCGCGCTTGGCGACGATGGCCAAAGCTCCGCAAACGCTGCGCGCCGGTTTTCTCGTGCATGACGTGTCGCGCTTGCGCCGCACCGCCTTTGACCAACGCGGCAAGCCGCCGGCCGGCGCCGGACCAGCGGTCAGAAGTGAGTCCCGTGGACCTGCTAACTCGCAACGGCGTATGCGCCGTCAGCATCGTCGGTTTGCAGGAGCGCTAAGTCAGGCCCAGCAGGCGACGGGCGGCGTTCAGATGCGGCAGGTCGTACATTTTGCCATCCAACGAAACCGTGCCCTGACCGGAGGCGAAGGCATCGACGATGCGCTGAGCATGCGCACGCTCCGCTTCGCTCACCGTGAAGGCTTCGTTGATGAGCGCGACCTGATCGGGATGAATGGCGATGCGCCCGGTGAAGCCGTCGTGACGCGACTGCCGACAAGCGGCGCGCAGACCCGCGGGATCCTTGAAATTCACGAACACGGTGTCGAGTGCCTCGGCGCCGAGTGCGTGCGCCGCCAGCAGGCATTGCAGCCGGGCATGCACATAAGTGGGCCGCCACTCACCTTGCTCTCCGCGCGGATCGCCGGCGCCGAGCGCCGCGCTCAGATCCTCGGCACCCCAGGTCACATGGCTGATGCGCGGGTGCCGCTGCTGGGCGAGTTCGCCGAGCCGCAGCAGCCCCAAGGGGGTTTCCGTGACCAGCGCAATGATGCGCAGGTGCCCGATGGGAAGGCCGTGTTCGACTTCGAGTGCCTCGAGGTAGTGGCCGACGCAGGTGATATCCTCGGGGCCGCGGATTTTCGGCAGCATGATGCCGGCCGGGCGCGCGGGCACCGCCGCGGCAAGATCCTTGAGCAATTCGCCCGAGGCAAGATCGTTGACCCGCACCCAGAGCGCATTGCGGTCAGGCTGCGCCCCCAGCCATTCGCGCAGCATCCGCCGCGCCGCCATTTTCCGTTCGGGCGCGACCGCATCCTCCAGATCGAGCACCAAGGCGTCGGCACCCACGGACTGAGCTTTGGCGAGCTTGCGTTCGCTATCGGCCGGCACGAATAGGAGAGAGCGCATCATGGCGTGACCAGCAGATTGCGGCGCAACCGGCCGAGTCTGGTACGCTACCACACCATCGGCCGGACTGCGCAACAGCCGCGGGCCTTTGCGGAGAAGCGCCGGCCGCAGTGGAAGGGCTCCTGAGCGCGGGGTCCGATCAGCACGCGCTGATCGACGACTTCCACCAGATCGGCGCCGGCTGCGCGAGGACGTCGCGATTTCGGGCGTGCTGCCACAACTCATGCTCCATTGTGTTTGGTGTCGGCGGGTTTTTCAGTGAGTTCACGGTCGAGAGCCCGTTCGATTTCCGAAGCGATCGTGTCGCGAAACATCGCGAGCAGAAAGCCCAGTTCGACTTTGATATCGAGTTTCCCCTCACCCAAGGTCAACGTACCACTGACGCCCGAGCGCTTGAAATGCAGCGTGTCGTCCTTCCACCGCGACTGTATGCCGTGCCTGGCCTTGAGCTCGTCCGCTATCCGATCGGCGGCGCGCACCGCCTGTTCGCGATTCAGGCGGTGCGCGCGACTCACCGATATCTTGCTTCCGGGCATCGGGCCTGCTATTTGGCGTGCGCCGTGTTTTTCGCAACCAGCGCGCGCTTGCCAGGGCGCCTCGCGGACGTCTTCGGCTTGCGGGCGATCTTGCCTGAGGTTGCGCGCGGTCGGCAATCCGGCCGCTGAGATTAACTACGATGCGACGAGAGACTTGCACAGCTTGCGGTTGTTTTCAAGAAAATCGCGGTCCCTGGCAGCGCTTCCCAATGTCCAGCGATTTGAGACCCTCCGGCAGATCAGCGTTGGGTGAGTGCCGATCGAAACCTAAATGTTAGGCGCGGTTCGTGGTGATTCGCCACCGGTTCGACGTGCGCGCGTCACAATTTATTGAATTCCGAATGACATTTGTCCATCCCCTGCTACGTTATCCGGCATGACCCGTGCAACCGGATCACGAAATAGCTTGGATGATGAGCCGCCGTACTGGTTCGGGCCGCGGCGAGTTCTCGGCGGAAGGCGACCCTTGGACCGGCGTGGTTGGGCGGCCAGCGCTGCTTGGATGACCGTGTGGCTCGCTTCCATCCCGTTCGTCAATTCGCCAAACCATCCGTTTGCGAGCCTCGGATTCCTTTTCGGCTGGATTGCGGTCTGGATTATGGTGACTGAATGGAAAGGCGAGCCTTGACGCCGGTGCCGGTCGGGGAAAGGCCGTGCCGAAAGGCCGCGCCAATACTATGACGCGGCCGGCAACGATGAGCGGCGCGCACTAAGGAAGATCGAACACCAACACCTCCGCCTCTTTCCCGCCCTCGATGACCAACCCGCTGCCATCGGTGATTTGCAGGGCATCGCCCGCGGTGAGGAGCGAGCCGTTGGCCGTCAACGAGCCGCGTGCCACGTGGACATAGAGTTTGCGACCCGGTGCGGTCGACAGCTCCGCCCGTTCATCATTGTCGAACAAGCCGGCGAAGATCTTTGCATCTTGGTGGATCAGCAACGAACCTTGTTCGCGGTCGGGCGAAACGATGAGCCGAAGTCGCCCGCGCTTCTCCTCCGCTGAGAATCGTTTCTCCTCGTAGCTCGGTTCGATGTTGCGTGCGTTTGGCTGAATCCAGATCTGCAAGAAATGGGTGCCTGTGGTCGAGTTCGGATTGAACTCGCTGTGCCGCACACCACTGCCCGCGCTCATGCGCTGAACGTCGCCCGGTCGAATCACGCTGCCGTTGCCCATCGAGTCCTTGTGCGCGAGCTCGCCGTCCAAGACATAGCTGATAATTTCCATGTCGCGATGGCCATGCGTACCAAATCCGGCGCCGGCCGCGACGCGATCTTCGTTGATGACGCGCAACACGCCGAATTCCACATGGGCGGGATCGTAGTAGTCGGCAAATGAAAACGTATGGAAGGACTTGAGCCAACCGTGGTCGGCAAATCCTCGATCATCACTGCGTCGTATTTCGTTCATGGGAACCTCCGTTGGACGAAATAATAGGTCACACCTGGCAGATAAAAAAGCGCATAATTTAGCTCTAACCTATCTAATTTATCGATAAGTCGGTGAAATTCACCAAGACAACCTTGGAACAGTGGACGGTGCTGGCGGCGATCGTGGACGAGGGCGGTTTCGCGCAGGCGGCGCATGTTCTGAACCGCAGCCAATCGGCGGTCAGCTATGCCGTGGCCCGGCTTCAGGAGTCACTCGGGGTGCCGCTCCTCGTCATCGAAGGAAGGAAATCCGTGCTGACGCCGCACGGGCATACCCTGCTACGGCGGGCAAGATCGTTGATTCACGATATGGAAACGCTGGAGCTCCTGTCAAAGAGCCTCAAGCAGGGATGGGAAGCGGAATTGAAACTCGTGGTCGATGCCGCCTTCCCGCGCGCGCGTCTGCTCGACATCATCGCGGAGCTGCAGACCTCCTGTCCCAATACCCAGATTCAGTTATCCGATGCCGTCCTCTCGGGCGCCGAAGATGCCATTACCGGGGCACTCGCTGACGTGGTCATCACAAGCCGGGTCCCGGCGGGGGTTCTCGGCGATCGACTCCTCGACGTGGAATTCATTGCGGTAGCGCGTCCCGATCACCCGCTGATGCAACTCGGCCGACCACTCACGACGGACGATCTCATCCGCCACGTGCAAGCAGTGGTGCGTGACTCAGGTTCTGCGCACCGTCGCGACGAAGGCTGGCTCGGCGCGGAACATCGCTTCACAGTGAGCAGCATGGAATCTTCGCTGGCGACCATTTTAGCCGGGCTCGCTTACGCATGGCTGCCGGGACACATGCTCGAGGAGCTGCTGCGCGAAGGCCGTTTGCGCAGATTACCGCTCGTGAGCGGCGGATCGCGAATTGTCTCGTTGTACATCGTGGTGGTCAGACCCGAATTGACCGGCCCCGCGGCGCGCGCCGCCGTGGAATCATTTCACAGACGATCGTTGGTCAAAGCGCGGAAGGGCACCGCCGCGCCGTGATCACGCAGGCTCGACGCCGATACCCCGTCCTGTCGCAGCTTGGCGCACCGAACGTGATCTGGACCGTTTGATCGCGCGCGCAGGCGGCTGACTCCGCAGCGCTCACCCGGCGCCGACCGTCTAATGAGCCCGCGCAGTACCGCTCGCGATCCGATCCAACACGGCCACGGCAGCCGCGGGCAGCGTGAGATCGGCCACCGCCAGGTTCTCCCGCAAATGCGCGACCGACGAGGTGCCGGGAATGAGCAGGATGTTGGGTGCCCGCTGCAGCAACCAGGCGAGGGCGACCTGCATCGGGGTGACACCGAGTTGCCGGGCCACATCGGAGAGCGCCGTCGACTGCAACGGCGTGAAGCCGCCGAGCGGGAAGAACGGTACATACGCAGTGCCGTTCGCCGTGAGCTCCGCGATCAGCGCATCATCGGCCCGGTTCGCGAGATTGTAGAGATTTTGCACACAGGCGATATCGGTGATGGCGCGCGCTTCCGCGATCTGTTCGGCGGTCGCGTTGCTAAGCCCAATATGCCGGATCAGTCCTTGATGCTGCCGAAACCGACGATGCCGAGCACCTTCTCGTCGGCGAATTGAACCTTGAAAGAATCCCAGGTATGGCTGCGTTGGCTGTCGATCAGGCGGCGCACCCGCTTGGTATGAAACAGAATTCCCAGCAGCGCGAATTCGGCCAGCGATCGCTTGAATACACCCCGAGCGTTGGTCAGCGGAATGTGACTGTCGATGAGTGCGGGGAAAAGGATCTTCTCGACCCCGGTGCCCAAAGAGTGGATCCAGCGCAGCGACCTCGCGCGGTCCCATACTTCCGGAAGGCTCACCGACCCCGTGCCAAGACCCGTCCACAGGAGGATTTCCGCTTGCTGTGCATGTAAAAGGAGCTCAGCCTGATTATTGCTGATGAAGATCTCGCTCGACGCCCGCAGCGGCTCGAGCTTTCGCATGGCCGCATGCCCAGGCTGTCCGATGACTAGAAGAACGGGTTTCATCGGGTCATCTTACGAGAGTTTGATGATGGCGGATTACATCGCGGCCACGGCCGCCAAGATCCGGGGATGCGTTCGCCAGGCCTGCTCGTGGCGTCGCTGGAAGGTCTCAATGGGCTATCAGGGCCATCGTGGCCGCCGGACTCGATGCTTGACAAGCATACGCATGCGTATGGTGTTTGGCGGGCTGCCGGAGTAACATTTGCGGACCAGCGATACTGCACACATGAAGTCCGAGGCACGCATGTTTCCGCAGCAGTCGTTACCGGTCGCATCGGCTGCGACGGGGCGGGCAGCAAGGTTCGCGAGAATCTCGGGATCTCTCTCTCGGGGACCACGTTCAGTGAACGCTGGTTGATCATCGATCATATATCTGCTACGGCCCGATCGCTACGTCGCCGGCACATTCCCGCCGGCCGAGGCTCCCGCATACCCGGCCTGATCAAACAGTGGCTTGCGGACGCGTGACCCGAAGCCCGGATCGCCCAGCCGCGCCCGTCACGCCCGCGGCGGGCTTCGATCGGTTCGGCGGGGGGCCGGTGGTCCGGCATACGGCCGCGTATGGTGCTGCCCGCGTTGCCGGAGTATCATCTCCCGCCCATCGGGTGTGCTGGTCGCGCGCGCGGTTGTGGGCATCCCACAGATCACGGAGTAGGCATGAGCGAGAGAATAACGGTGCGCGTGGAGATGGTCGACGGTGTGGCGGTCCTGTCGATCGACAACCCACCGGTCAACACCATCACCGCGGCGCTGCGCAGTGGATTGTCCGCGGCACTCGATCAAGTCGCGGAGATGACGGGTGTGCGCGCCGTGCTGCTGCGTTGTGAGGGCAGCACTTTCTGCTCCGGCGCCGATATCGGAGAATTCAGCGGCCCGCCCAAGGAGGCGGAATATCGGGAGCTGTTCGCCCGCTTGGAGGGATCTTCGGTGCCGGTGGTCGTTGCGTTGCACGGTACGGTGCTGGGCGGCGGCCTCGAGCTCGCTCTTGCGTGCCACTACCGGGTGGCGGCGCCGGGAATGAGGCTCGGCTTTCCCGAAGTGACACTCGGCATCATTCCGGGCGCCGGCGGCACGCAGCGCATGCCGCGCTTGATCGGCGTCGAGAAGACCCTCGATCTCATCATCGATGCCAAGCCCATCGACGCGGCCGCGGCGCTCGAACTCGGCATCATCGATCAGATCATCGAGGGCGACCTGCGAACGGGCGCGCTCACCTATGTCGCCAGACTCCTCGCCCAAAGGCGCGGCCCACGCCCCACGTCCGCCCTCAGCGTCGATCCGGCGACCGCGGGCGACGCGGCGATCGAGAGGCTCACGCTGCTCGCCAGGAAACTGTATCCGAACCGCCAGGCGGCGTTGTCCGCGATCAAGGCAGTGCAGGCGTCGGTGCGCCTGCCCCTCGATCAGGGATTGATGGCCGAGAACGAGATCGTCAATCATGCCAAAGCAACGGTGGAAAGCCGCGCGCTGGTGCATGTGTTCTTCGCCGAGCGCGCCACGCGCCGGGTCGTGGGGCTGCCCGCCGGAGAGGGTCGCGCAGTCCGCAGCGGAGGCGTCATCGGTGCGGGAACCATGGGCGGCGGCATCGCAATGTGCTTCGCCAATGCGGGGTTGCCGGTCACCGTGATCGACACCACCCAGGAGGCGCTGGACCGGGGATTCGGCGTGATCGACCGTAATTATGCCTCCATGGTCAAGCGCGGACGGCTCACCGACGAGGAGCATGCCAAGCGCATGGCGCTGATCCGGGGCTCCCTGGACTATGCGGATCTCGCCGGCGCGGACGTGATCATCGAGGCCGTGTTCGAGAACATGGATCTGAAAAGAAACATCTTCGGCAAGCTCGACAAGGTCGCCAAGCCGGGCGCCTTGCTGGCATCCAATACCTCGACCTTGGACGTGGCTGAGATCGCGCGTGCCACGGCCCGCCCGGAAGATGTGGTCGGGCTGCATTTCTTCTCGCCGGCGAACGTCATGCCGCTGCTGGAGGTGATCCGCACCGACGCCTCCTCGCCGGCCACAATCCGCACGGCGATGGACCTCGCCAAGCCGCTGCGCAAGACGCCGGTGCTGGCTCGGGTGTGCTACGGCTTCGTCGGCAATCGCATGATGGAAGGCTACGCGCGCGAGGCCGAGCGCATGGTGCTCGAAGGGGCGACGCCAAAACAGGTCGATGATGCGCTGGAGCGCTGGGGAATGGCGATGGGCATCCTCGCGGTATTCGACATGGCCGGCGTCGAGGTCGGCGTCAACATCCACAAGGCCAATGCGCAGCATTACCCGCCGGATCCGACGTACTACCAGGCGGATTTCGCGCTGGCGGAAGCCGGCCGTTTTGGCCAAAAGAACGGCAAAGGCTATTACCGCTACGAGAAGGGCGAACGCAACCGTCACGAAGATCCAGAGGCGATTGCGATCCTGCGCGCGCGCGCGCAGGCGCTCGGGGTGCCGGCAAAGACTCACTCCGAGGCAGAAATACTCGACCGCTGCCTGTTCCCGCTGCTCAACGAGGGATTCCGAATTTTGGAGGAGGGCATCGTGCAACGCGCCAGCGACATCGACGTCGTGTGGACCTCCGGCTATGGGTTTCCGCGCTACCGCGGCGGTCCGATGTTCCACGCCGAGTCGATCGGCCTTGCGACGCTGCTCGAGGGTATGCTGCGCTTCCGGGCCGAATTCGGCCCCATGCACTGGGAACCCGCGGCGCTGCTGGTCAAGTTGGTCGACAAGGGCATGTCCCTGGCCGACTGGGAAAATTCCAAGGGAGACGCAGATGAAAATCGATGAACTCATCGCCATCGACATTCACGTGCACGCCGAAGTGTCGTGCTGCCAGCCGGTCGACCCGATCTGGAAGCAATTCGAGGACGCTGCAAGCAAGTACTTCAAGGCCGGCAAGCGGCCGACCATCGCCGAGACGGTGGCCTATTACCGCGAGCGCAAGATCGGCCTGGTGATGTTCACCGTGGACATGGAGGCCGCGACCGGTTCGCGGCGCATCCCGAACCAGGAAATCATCGATGCGGCCCGCGAGAACAGCGACATGATGATCGCGTTCGCCAGCATCGATCCGCACAAGGGCAAGTTCGGCGCGCTCGAGGCACGGCGGCTGATAGGGGAGGGAGGCACCAAGGGCTTCAAGTTCCACCCGACGTTGCAGGGGTTCTTCCCGAGCGACCGGCTCGCTTATCCGCTCTATGAGGTGATCGCGGAGCACAAGCTGCCGGCCATCTTCCACAGCGGACATTCCGGTATCGGCACCGGCATGCGCGGCGGCGGCGGGGTGCGCCTCAAGTATTCGAATCCCATGTATCTGGACGACGTCGCGGCCGACTTTCCCGACATGACCATCATCATCGCGCACCCCTCCTGGCCATGGCAGGACGAAGCGCTGTCGGTGTGCCTGCACAAGCCCAATGTCTATATCGATCTGTCGGGCTGGTCGCCGAAGTACTTTCCGCCGCAGCTGGTGCAGTACGCCAACACCCAGCTCAAGCATAAAATGCTGTTCGGTTCCGATTTTCCCGTGCTCGCCCCGGACCGCTGGCTGAAGGACTTCACGGAGGCGGGTTTCAAACCGGAAGTGCACGACCTGATCCTGAAGAAGAATGCCATCAAGGTCCTGAAGCTCGATGAGACAGCGGGCAAGGTGGGCTGAAGCAGGTGGCCGGCGGCGACCTGACGCGTCGAAACGGAGAATCCCCGTGCCGCTCACTCACAACGATCCTCCGGCCGGCGATCCGGCGCCGTTGCCCAGTCAGGTCGATGTCCTCATCATCGGCAGCGGCCCCACAGGCTTGACGCTGGCGGCGCAACTCAGCGCATTCCCCGGCATCACCACGCGCATCGTGGAACAACGGTCCGGTCCGCTGCGGCTCGGCCAGGCGGACGGCATCGCCTGTCGAACGATGGAAATGTTCGAGGGGTTTCGATTCAGCGAACGGGTTCTGCGCGAGTCCTACTGGGTCAATGAAACCGCGTTCTGGTCGCCTGACGAGTCGCGATCCGAAAACCTGGTTCGCAAGCGGGTGATTCAGGACGTCGAGGACGGTCTGTCGGAGTTCCCGCACGTCATTTTGAATCAGGCGCGCGTGCACGACTTCTATCTGGACGTGATGCGCGAGGCGCCGGCGCCGCTCGTGCCGGATTATTCTCGTCGCCTGGTCGATCTGCAAATCGATGCATCGATCGCGCACAGCCTCACCGCCTACCCGATCACCGCCTGCTTCGAGCGCGTGGAGGGCGAGAAAGCCGCGCTGCGTGAAACCGTTGCGGCCCGCTACGTCGTTGGCTGCGACGGCGCCCGCAGCACGGTGCGCGGATTTCTGGGGCGCCCGCTCGAGGGCGGGTCGGCGCGGCAAGCCTGGGGCGTGATGGATGTGCTGGCGGTCACCGACTTCCCGGACATCCGCCGCAAGTCGGCGATTCATTCCGCGGACGAGGGCAGCATGCTCATCATTCCGCGCGAAGGCGGCTATCTGGTGCGCTTTTATATCGAGCTCGACAAGCTTGCCGACCAACAGCGCATTGCCAATCTCGGGGTCTCCACCGACCACCTGATCGCCGCCGCGCAAAGGATCCTCAAACCCTACTCACTCGACGTCAAGCACATCGAGTGGTGGTCGGTGTACGAAATCGGTCAACGGCTGTGCGAGCGATTCGACAATCTCGCGGAAGGCGCCGCCGCCAACCGCTTCCCGCGAGCGTTCATCGCCGGTGACGCCTGTCATACGCACAGCCCGAAGGCCGGACAGGGGATGAACGTGTCGATGCAGGACACGTTCAACCTCGGTTGGAAGCTTGCCGCCGTGCTGCTCGAGCTTGCCTCGCCGCTGCTGCTCCGCACGTATTCGGCGGAACGCCAAGCCGTCGCGCAGGAATTGATCGACTTCGATCACAAGTTTGCGAGCATGTTCGGCGCCCGTCCCAAGGGATCGGCCGCGGCCGGTGATGAGGGGATCCATCCGGTGGAATTTGAAAACTATTTCGTGCGCCAGGGGCGCTTCACCGCCGGGGTCGCGACTCACTACCGGCCCTCGGTCATCACCGGCGATGCGACGCACCAGGATCTCGCGAAGGGCTTCACCGTCGGGATGCGCTTTCACTCCGCACCGGTGATTCGGATGGCGGACGCGAAATCCGTCGAACTCGGGCACATGGTGCGCGCCGACGGCCGCTGGCGCCTGTTCGCGTTTGCCGATGCCGACTTGCCGACCGTGCGGTCGTCGCGGCTGTGGGCGTTGTGCGAGTTTCTCGAGCGAGCGGCGGATTCGCCGGTGCGCCGCCATACCCCGCCGGGGGAGGACATCGATGCGGTGATCGAGGTGATCGCGGTGTGCCAACAGGCCCATCGCGACCTGTCCGTCGTGGGCCTGCCAAGCCTTCTCTTGCCGCGCAAGGGCCGCTTTGGCCTGATCGACTACGAAAAGGTCTATTGCCCGGATCTCAAGCGCCGCGCCGATATCTTCGACATGCGCGGCATCGATCGGCACCGCGGAGCGCTGATCCTCGTGCGGCCCGATCAATACGTTGGTCACGTCCTGCCGCTCGATGCGCGCGAGGAGTTGGATCGCTACTTCCGCGGCTTCATGCTCCCGGCGAGTCATGCTGGCTGACGGATGTACCCGAACGGCAGGATCCCGCGCATTTTTTCAGTCGTACATCATTCTCGAACATGTCCAGCACAAAGGATCAATATGAAACTCATCAGCTTCGTCTCTTCGGGCAATGCTTCATTCGGCGCGATCGTGAACCCTCCCGCCAACGATCGCGTGTTCGACTTGAAGCCGGCGCCGCGCGGCGTGCGGGATGGCAATGGTCCGGTGAAATTGCAAACGATGACATAGCACCTGCCGGCCAGCGCTCGAGTGCCGACGTCCCGAGCGCGTTGCCAGGGGTGCCATGCAACGGCAGAATGAATACATGCCATTTCCCATATCCGCCTCACCTAAGGCGAAATCCACCGGCACTCTGGATGCCGACGACTGGACCCATGCGGCGCTCACCATCCTGGCTCGCAACGGCATCGAGTCGGTGCGCGTCGAACGGCTGGCCAAGATGCTTGGCGTCACCAAGGGGAGCTTCTACTGGCACTTCAAGGATCGTCCGGCGCTGCTCGATGAGATGCTGAGGTCGTGGCGGCAGCGTGCGACGCTGAGCATCATCGACCGGCTGGAGCGCAGCGACGTGCCTCCCGCCGAGCGTTTGCGGGAGCTGCTCAAGCTGATGCGGCACACGCCGCGCGCAGCGCGCGGCGCGGATATCGAAGCGGCGATAAGGCTGTGGGGACATAGCGACCCGCGCGTGGCGAGCGTGGTGCGGGAAATCGACCGGCTGCGTCTCGGCCACATCAAGTCGCTGGTGGAATCCGCCCACGGCGACCGGCAGGACGCTACGGCGCGCGCCGCGTTGATCTACTCCTATTTTCTCGCCGAGGCCTGGATCGGCAGCAATCTCGACGCACAGACCTGCCTGCAGTGCGAGGCGATTCTTGAAGGCCTTTGACCTGCGTCGGGCGCTCACCGTTCTGGTGATTTTGTGTGGCCGCAGAGGCGCTCACCGAGCCGCCCCGACACGGCGCGACGGCCGTTGCTTATCAAGTGACCCCAGCGGCGCGTATCACCGCGGCAATTTCGCTGGGCGTCTGGTTCGCCGCCATCCTCTTCGGCCGCGTCACGCCGAACGACGCCGAACTCACGGCTTTCTACCAGCAGCACCTCGATCGCTATTCGAGCATCGGTTTTCTGACCGTCCTCGATCTCATTGCGGGTTCCCATTCCTCCGGGACGGCCGCCGAGGACTCGCTGGCCATAGCCGTATCGGCACTGCGTGCGGGGCAGCCACTCGCGGCCGTGAAGGCGCAATTCGGACTCGAGGACTCGGGTGCCATCACTGGTGAGCAGGTTTATTTCGCGGCCAAATTGCATCTCGGTGACCGGCTCTTCGCGGCTGCATCGGCGCTGACCGCAGGGCAGGCCGCAGGGCCCATCCAGGCGAAGGAGCGAGCATCCCCGGAGCACGGCGATCACTACCGGAGAGCGCGCAAATTCATCAACGTGGCGCGACAGGCCTCTGGGACTGGTTAAGCCTAGCGGCATTTCTCGAGCGCCGTGCGCGTGTCTTCATTGACCTCTCCGAGTTGCGCTTGTTCCATGAGTGATTGGCACTTCTTCTTGTCGCTCGACGCCACGGGCGCCCGGGTTCCCGAATTCGCCGGCTGGCGTGCTGTCGGATCCGATGCACCAAGAGCCTTGAGCCGCTCGCGCGCAAGTTCCGCGAACAATCCGCGCGGATACGCATCCAAGTATTGGCGAAAATCGGCGGCATTGCGGCTGCTTTCGATCGATCGCCACCGCGCGATGTCCGCGTCGTCCGCCGACGCGCTCTGGACGGCGTGTGCGGTGGGCGTCGACTGCGGCGGAGCGTAAAAGTAGAAGTCGCCTTGAATCGAGGACTCCGACCACGGTTGTTGAGTCCCCTTGGTGTCGGCCTTGACGCCGGCGATCACTCTTTTGAACACCTGCTCGAGCGGCATGCCGGGGACGCTCATCGCCTTGACCAGTTCACCGGTGAACACGCCGTTCGAGCCCTTCGAGCCGTCGTGCGCGACCTGGCCCGGTGCCGCGGCATACGCGATAAAGGTGCCGCTCGCGGCGGTCATGCGCGCAAGGCCGCGCTCCGCGCCGCGCGACTTCGGCAGCGGATTGTCCCGGCACGCGTCGAGAATCACGATGTTCATGCCGTTCTGCGCGGCTTCCATGGCGCGCAGAACGCGTCCGGCGTCGTAGGCGCGCGCGTCCAAATCCGAATCGGATTCGAGCTTTGCATCGACGGGGATCAGATAGTTGACGCCGTCCGCCTGCACACCGTGTCCGGCATAGTAGAACAGCCCCACCGCGTCCGGGTCGTGCGAGATCTTGGCCTTGAATTGGTTCACCGCGTCGTAGAAATCCAGGCGGCTGGCGTTGAGCTTGACGACGGTCTCGAAGCCCGCATCCCTGAGTGCCTTGTCCATGGCGAGCGCGTCGTTGGCGGGATTCTCGAGCCGCAGGCTCGGGTCGGTGTAGCGGCTATTGCCGATGAGCAGTGCGACGCGCGTCTCGCACCATGCCGCCGTCGAGGCGCCGATCAGCAGAACGACAAGCAACCCACGCGCCAGCCGCACGTTCAATCCCTCCTGCCCGATTCACCTAGTCTCGATGGTCGCCCGACAACACCGCGACGACCCGCCTTTCGCCGGGGGCGACGTAGGTGCTCTCCCGATAGGCGAGATTGTCGCCCATTCTCACCTCCACCGTATGCGTGCCCGACGCAACGTCGATGACGTGCGAGCGGTTGGCGGCGTCGCCTTCACCGGTCTGCTTACCGTCGACCAGCAGCGTCGACCCCGCGGGCACGCCGGTGACGATCAACTGCTGGGTGACGGGCGGCGGCGGTCTTCTGTGAAACCAGCTGCAACCCGACAAACTCAGCACAAAAATGAGCGCAGCGAGTCTCATACTAAGTCTTATGGGCGAGCTGCTTGAGCTCCTCGAGACCCTCGGCCGCCCTTTGCGTGATCACCTCGAATGCCTGGGTGCTCGACTTGCTGACGAGCTCCGCCATTTCACGCATGTTCGCGACGGCTTGCTCGAAGGCCGCCTTGGCGACTTCAGCCTGCTTCGCGGCGGCCTCCTTTGGGCCGCTGCTGGCGGCCACTTGCTGAGCCGCGCTGGCGGCGCCTTGGATCACCTGCTGCATCATCTCCATCTGGCGCTTGGCAAGGGCCTTCAACCCTTCCGCGGCGTGCTGATTCGCCTCTTTCAGGGCAGCGATATTCTTCTCCTGCGCGCTCAGCAGCGTGTGCATGTCGACGCCGGGAATTTTGAAATCACCGAGCATTTTCTGCACATCGAATTTGCTGAAGTCGAATCCGGAAAAAGGATTATTGTCATTGCTGCCCATGACGCCATCTCCTTGCAAGTTAGCCGCCCATTGCTCCCCTGCCGGTATACGCGGTGGGCCGCCGAGCGTCAATCGTGCGCGCCTTTCTCGGCCACCACGGTTTGCTGCTGCTCGCCGAGCCCCGCGACGCCCAGCTTCACCGTGTCGCCCACCTCGAGAGACTTCGGCGGATTTTGCCCGAGCCGCGTCGATGTCGGGCCGTGCTCGCCAAGATCGCGAATCCGGCCCTGTTTAATTAGCCCAACCGCCGTCGATTATGTGACATTGACCCGTGACGAATGCCGACTCATCCGAGGCCAGGTACAGTGCCAGCGAGGCGATCTCCTGCGCCGTCCCGAGCCGCCCCATCGGCTGCCGCGACGTGAAGGATTTGCGGGCAGCCTCGTAATCGCCGGTGGCCCGCATGCGTTCCTGCAGCGAAGGGGTGTCGACCGTTCCCGGGCAAATCGCGTTGCAACGGATACCACGGCTCACGAAATCGGCGGCGATCGATTTCGTGAGTCCGACGACCGCGGCCTTGGTCGTGCCATACACGAAACGATTCGGGACGCCTTTGATCGAGCCGCACACCGAGGATAAGTTGATGATCGAACCGCGGCCTCGAGCGAGCATTCCCGGCAGGACGGCCGACGCGAGCCGGTACATGGAGGCGACGTTCAAGTCCATGGAAAATGCCCACGCCTCCTCATCGCATTCCAGTATCGAACCCGAGTGCACGTACCCCGCGCAGTTGACCAGCACGTCCAGATCACCGACCCGTTTGATCGCCGCGCCGATCGCATCCTTGTCGCGCACATCGAGCGTGAGCGTGGCGCAGCCGCTGAGATCCGCGAGCAGGTCGGCGCGAATGTCGCTGGCCCAAACCGTCGCTCCCGCGGCGGCAAACGACTCGGCGACGGCTCGTCCGATACCCTGCCCGGCGGCTGTAATGAGTGCACTCTTGCCTCTTAAACGTGCGTTTTGCATAGGTGAGTTCCTGACATCAGGTGCCGGCCGCTTCGCCCGGACACGGCGCATCCGGGCGAAGCAGGTCTTGGCTCTTGAGCACGCTCCAAAACTCGAGGGGAATCGGCGTCGCATACAACGCGCGCGTCGCATCGATTTGCGCCGGACCGACGAGCCCCGGAATGACGCTGGCCACACTAGGATGAGCCAGCGGAAACTGCAAGGCGGCGGCCGCCAGCGGAATTCCAAAGTCCTGGCTTATGGTCTCGAGGCGGCGCACCCGATCGATCACCGCGGGCGGCGCGGGGCCGTAGTCATAGTACAGAGCACCGCCGTGGCGGATGCCGGTCACGAGAATTCCGGAATTGTACGGGCCGCCGATCACCACGGAGACGCGGCGCCGGTGGCACTCGGGAAGGAGATCATCGAGCGCGGCTTGCTCGAGCAGCGTGTAGCGGCCCGCGAGCAGCAAGATGTCGAGGTCGGCGTGATCCAGCGCCTGCCGGCAGACCTCGATCTCATTCACACCGAGACCAAAGGCTTTGATCGCACCGGCCGAGCGCAACTCGGCGAGCGCCCGAAATCCCCCGCCCCCGGACAGTTGCGCGAAGTAGTGCTCGCTCATGGGCCCATGTGTGTGCGCACCGATGTCATGGACGTACAGTACATCGATCGAGGCCAATCCCAGGCGCTGCAGGCTGGCTTCCCATGACGTCAACACACCGTCGTAGGTGTAGTCATAGACGGCGGCGAACGGCATGGACGAGGCATAGCCCTGCCGCGGTGATGCATCCACGATTGACGGATCGGGTTTGAGAAGCCGTCCCACCTTCGTCGACACCGCGTAGGGCGGATGGCCGCGCAATGCGTCGCCCAGGCGCCGCTCGCTCAATCCAAAACCATAGAAGGGTGCCGTGTCGAAGTAAGTGATGCCGGCCTCGAGGGCCGCGCGGCAGGTCAGCCCCGCCTCTCCATCGCCGACCGCTTTGTACAGATTGCCGAGCGGCGCGCCGCCCAGCCCGATCTCGGATAGCCGCAGGCCCGTTCTAAGAACGCGCGAAGCGAACGCCCTCACGTCTCACCCGAGTGCTCGTCGAGCTTGAAAATACAGCGCATCGAGGCCCACTTTTCATCCGGCGCCGCGCTCGACAGCCGACGTTGAAAGCCGGCCATGAGGGCCTCCCAGCGCCCGTTCGCTTCGCGAGTTCTTGCGTCCGCCACCGGCCGCGGATAGTCATCGCTCGGTTCCAAGATCATGAACAGGCGCTCGCCGCGCTGCCAGATCTGCATGTCCTGCACGCCCAAAGCGCGAATATGATCGATGACCAGCGGCCAGACGGCGCCCGGTTCATGCATCCGGCAGTACTCCCGAATGAGCGCGGCGTCGGCCTTGAGGTCGAGCGCAAAGCAGCGGCGGTTAGACATTCTGCGCTCGATGGCTCAACGCAGGGAAGGCGAGCGCGAAGCCGGTACACACCAAGAAGCACAGCGCGGGGACGAACATCGCGGGATGGATACCACCGATGTGTTCGGACAACAACCCCGTGAGCGGCGCAATGAGCGCGCCGCCGATGATCGACATGATCAAGAACGAAGCACCCAATTCGGTGTCCTCTTTGAGATCGCGCACGCCCAACGCAAATATCGTCGGAAACATGATCGACATAAAGAAACTTGTCATCCAAAGCGAACCGACGGCGAGCCACCCCGAAGCCGCGGCGGCGATGAGGCACAACAAGACATTCGCCGCGCCATAACCCGCCAGCATGCGCTCCGGCCGCACTCGCGCCTGAATGAAGGCGCCGCTGAAGCGGCCCAGCATCAGCATCCCCAAGCTCGCCGACAACAGGAACGCCGCCTGCTTCTCCGGCAGGCCAGGTAGAAGCGCTTTGCTGAAATCGATGAAAAAACTCCATACCGTGACCTGCGCACCGACATAGAAAAACTGTGCCACGACCGCATAGCGCAAAACCGGATTTCGCAGCACGCCGAGGACTGAACCCTGCGGTGACCTGCGCGCCGCCGCGGACTTGAGCTGCGGGAAGGGCGTCCAGGCAACCGCAAGCGCCAACAACACGATGCCGATGCCCATCGTCACATAGGGAAGCTGCACCGCTTGAGACTCCGACGCCCGGTAGGCGGCGAGCTCAATCGGCGTCAGCGCGCCCAGGTGCGCCGCGCTCGGTTCGATTCCGGAAAAAATGAACAGCCCGCCGATGATGGGACCGAAGATTGCACCGAGTCCGTAGAACGATTGCGAGAGATTCAAACGCGACGCGGCCGTACTCGGCTTGCCCAAGATCGCAATGTAGGGATTCGCCGCCGTTTCCAGGAAGGCGAGGCCGAAGGCGATGATATAGAGGGCCGCCAGGAACCAGCCGAAGCGCTGCACATTCGCGGCCGGATAGAACAGAAACGCGCCGGTCGCATACAGACCGAGGCCCAAGATGATGGCCGGCTTGTAGCCGACGCGACGAATGAGGAGCCCTGCGGGGATCGCCGCGCAAAAATAGCCGACATAGAAGGCGAACTGAATCAAGCTCGATTGCGCGCGCGACAGCGCAAGCGCCTTTTGGAATTGGCGAATTAGAACATCGTTGAGCGCGGCCGCGAAAGCCCAGGCGAAAAACAGGCTCGTCACCAGGATGAAGGGCTTAAGATAGGCCCGGTCGACGATCGCATCGCGGGCGTTCGGCATGTCTGGTCCAGCGTCGGTCAAACCCGCTCCTGTCGCGCGCTCTATTATATACCTATAAAATGCGTTTCATGATTCTCGAGTCGACTCGTGGGCGCTAACCGCCGGCACATCGGCGCGCTCTGCGCGCTCATGATCGCCGCGATCGCGCAGGGTGCGGTTGCACGGGCTATCGCGGCCGCATTCGCAGCGCCGACCCAGGCCCAAGCCTCGGCGCCGCCCGCCGCCACCGCCACAGCCACCGCCACCACCGCCGCCGCGGCGTCCTATACGCCCGCGCCCGGCAACCTCGCGGCGCGTGAATGGTTCCAGGACGCCAAATTCGGAATTTTCTTGCATTGGGGCCTGTACAGCGAGTTGGGAGGAGTGGGCTCGCAGGGCCTGTCCGAATGGATCATGAATGATGCGCGCATCCCGGCGGCGAAATACGAACGCCTGGCGATGTTCTTCAATCCGCAGAGCTTCGATGCCGACGCCTGGGTGCGGCAGTTCAAGGATGCCGGCGCCCGCTACATCGTCATCACCTCGAAACACCACGATGGGTTCGCGATGTTCCACAGCGCGGTGTCGCCGTACAACGTCGTCGACGCCACGCCCTTCAAGCGCGATCCGCTGGCCGAACTCGCGGCGGCGTGCCGGCGGCAGAACCTCAAGCTCTTCTTCTATTACTCGCAACTCGATTGGCACAATCCGGACTATTTCCCGCGCGGCGCAACCGGTCAGTCCGCCGGGCGGCCGGCGGCGGGCGACTGGAATCGCTACCTCGACTATCAAAATGCGCAGATCAAGGAACTGGTGACAAATTACGGGCCGATCGGCGGCATCTGGTTCGACGGCTGGTGGGATCAGCAGGGCACGGCGCTGCGAAATTTCTGGGATCTCGACCGCACTTACCGTGTGATCCACGACGCGCAGCCGGCCGCGCTCATCGTCAACAATCATCATCAGACGCCCTTTCCCGGCGAGGATTATCAAACCTTCGAGCGCGACCTGCCGGGCGAAAACGGCATGGGCTTCAACCGCGCCGAGGTCGCTCACCTGCCGTTGGAAATGTCCGAGACCATGAACGGCACCTGGGGCTTCAGCCTCACCGATTCGAATTACAAATCCACGAAGACCCTGATTCGCACGCTGGTGGGCGCTGCCGGACGCGGCGCCAACCTGTTGCTGAACACGGGCCCCATGCCGAATGGGCAGATCCAGGGCGAGAACTTGAAGACCCTCGGCGAGATCGGCGCCTGGTTGCGCGCGAACGGGCAGAGCATCTATGGCACTCGCCAAGGTCCGATCTCGCCGCGGCCTTGGGGAGTGACCACCGAATCGAAACGACAGATTTACGTGCATATTCTGGATTGGCAGGACGACACGCTGGTCCTGCCTTTGCATCGCGAGATCAGGAGTGCCGCCCTGATCACCGGAGCGTCCATCCCCGTGCACCGCGTTCACGACGGCATCGAACTCACGCTGCCCGCGGCCCGCGCGGATGACTGGGATCGGATCGTGGTGCTGCAGAAATAGGCTCAAGGTTTGATCGACGCGCATCAGCACTATTGGCAGATCGAACGCGGCGACTACGGCTGGTTGACGCCCGATCTCGCGGTGCTGTATCGCGATTACCTGCCGCAGGAACTACAGAGAACACTGGCCGAGTGCGGCGTGACGGGCACGGTGGCCGTGCAGGCCGCGCCGACCGAGGCCGAGACCCGGTTCCTGTTAGACCTCGCCCGCCGGCACGCTTCGATCGTAGGCGTCGTCGGCTGGGTGGATTTCGAGGCGCACGACGTGGCGCAGCGTATCGCCGCGCTCGTCACGGACGGCGACGGTCTCCTGAAAGGTTTGCGGCCCATGGTCCAAGACATCGCCGATCCCGCCTGGTTGGGCCGCGACGCGCTCGATCGCGCCTTCGCCGTCCTCACGGAACGCGACTTGGTGTTCGATGCGCTGGTGACGCCGCTCCACTTGGAGATTCTCGAGCGGCGCCTGCGGCGCCATCCGACGCTCCGCTGCGTCATCGATCATGCCGGCAAACCGGCGGCGGGCGAGGGCGCGCTCGCCCGCTGGTCGGCGCGCATGCAGAGCCTCGCCGAGAACACCTCGGCGTATTGCAAGCTGTCCGGGTTGCTCACGCAATTCACGGCGGCGGCGACGCCCGAGCTGCTCGAGCCGTACGTGTCGCGGGTGTTCGCCTACTTCGGGCCCGATCGCCTCATCTGGGGCAGCGATTGGCCGGTGCTGGCTCTTCGGGCGTCATACCGCGAATGGCTCGATCTATCGCTGCAGTTGATCCAAATACACGCGCCGCAGGCAAGCGACGCCATCCTCGAGGGCAATGCCCGGCGGGTGTATCGCTTGGGCAGGGCTCCCGAATGATCGTCATCACCGCGCTCGAGACTCACGACATCCGCTTCCCAACGTCCAAACAGCGGGACGGGTCGGACGCCATGAACGCCGATCCCGATTACTCCGCGGCATATGTCGTGCTGCGGACCAATTCGCCGGATGGTCTGTGCGGCCACGGCTTTGTTTTCACCATCGGCCGCGGCAACGATATCGAGACGCGCGCCTGTGCGGCGCTCGACTACCTTGTCGTGGGAAGGCGCGTCGAGGACGTCGTATCGGATTTGGGCGCCTTCGCCAAGAGCCTTACCGGCGATTCCCAGCTGCGATGGCTGGGCCCGGAAAAGGGCGTGATGCACATGGCGATCGGCGCCGTGATCAATGCCGCATGGGACCTCGCGGCGCGTCGCGCCGGCAAGCCGCTGTGGCGATTCATCGCGGATATGACGCCTTCACAGATCGTGGCGCAAATCGACTTTCGCTACATCAGCGATGCGCTGAACCCCGGCGAGGCCCTGGCATTGCTCGAGCAATCGCAATCCCGGAAGCCGCAGAGGATTCAACAACTCTTGAGCCGCGGCTATCCCGCGTACACCACCTCGCCGGGCTGGCTGGGCTACAGCGACGATAAACTCGCGCGCCTCGCGCGCGCCGCGGTGGCGGAGGGCTTTCGAACCATCAAGATCAAGGTAGGCGCCAACGTCGCCGACGATGTACGCCGCTGCGCAATCGCGCGCGCGGCAATCGGCGAGGACGTCTCGCTCGCGGTGGACGCCAACCAGCGATGGGACGTCGGCAGCGCCATCGAATGGCTGACGCAATTGTCCGCGTTCAATCTGGCCTGGGCCGAGGAGCCCACCAGTCCCGACGATGTGTTGGGCCACGCCACGATCCGGCGGGCGGTGTCGCCGATCCCCATTTCAACCGGCGAGCACACGCACAATCGCGTCATGTTCAAGCAGCTATTCCAAGCCCAGGCGGTCGACCTGATCCAGATCGACGCGGCACGGGTCGGGGGCGTGAATGAGAACCTGGCAATTCTGCTCATGGCCCAAAAATTCGGCGTTCGCGTATTCCCTCATGCCGGCGGCGTCGGTCTGTGTGAGGTCGTACAGCATCTCGCCATGGCCGACTACGTCGCCATCAGCGGCGCCATGGAAGATCG
>Ga0181537_10000920_pt1 | contig 27599 bp, 21 predicted proteins | sample PEATcosm2014_Bin_39_FD_119765 | JGI IMG/M metagenome (GOLD analysis project Ga0181537, IMG submission 119765) | Peatland microbial communities from MTU Mesocosm Facility, Houghton, MI, USA - PEATcosm2014_Bin23_10_metaG | ecosystem: Environmental > Terrestrial > Soil > Wetlands > Peat | place...
ATGTGCGCGCCTTGGCTGGAACTGGAGATGGGGACCGCTGGCGCATGCGGCTACGTTGCGCTGGCTGGCCAATACATCAGCCGTTCTAGCGCGATTTCAACATATCATTGCCGTATCTCCGTATGTGGAGAGTTACCTCAGGCAGGAGCACCGCTTCCGCGGAGAGATACGGGTGATTCCCAATGGAATGCCACCGCTCCCCGCATCGGTTCAGGTATCGGAACTGTTTCCCAAGACCGGCCGTGTAACCTTTGGCTGTTACGGGAGCCCGTGGCCTCTGAAGAATATACATGCCGCCTTACGCGCATTCCGACGCGTCCACAAGGATTTGCCCAATAGCAGACTGGTTATTTATGGGACAGGCTGGGAGCGGGAGAGAGGGCGCTACGCAGATTTGCCGATCGAGTTTCGAGGGGCCAAGAGCCACATCACGTTTCTGAAGGAACTTGGCAGCGAAATTGATATCTGGGTTCACCCATCCCGGAGCGAAGCACATGGGATTTCAATTTGCGAGGCCATCCAGGCTGGATGTCCGGTGATTGCGGGACGGTCGAGTGGCGCAGTTCCCTGGACCCTCGAGCATGGCCGAGCCGGCATCCTGGTTGACGTTGAAGACCCCGCGAAGATTGCTCAAGCCATGCTTGGACTTGTCCGCGACAGGGAGCGGGCGTTGGAACTTGTGGCTTATGGGCGCGATATGATTCTCAGGAAGTGGAGTCCGGATCGCATCGTCGAGATGCATCTGGAATACTACAGGGAGATTATTGGCTCATCGTGAGTTGCCAAAGGGAACTTGGATTATCGAGAGACAAAGGGCCACAGGCTGGTGATGCGCAGGCAGACGAAGTCCAACGTTTTTTGCTTGAATCGGGACGAATTCCCGGCCGGGCCGGATAGGAGTTTATGAAGGTAATGTTCTCGCATAGTCTGCCCTTCTCGCTGGCGCATGGCGGGATACAGACGATGATTGAGTCATTGATGAGGGAACTCTCTGTTCTCGGGGTCGAAGTGGAGCCTGAAAGATGGTGGGATCCGAATCAGACATGCGACATCATGCACTTCGTGCAGCGTCCGCATCAAGGCAATGCAGAACTGGCAAAACAGAAGGGGCGAAAACTCCTGATGCGCGAGATTTACGATGTCGTGGCATCGGAGAGCCAATCTCGATTGTTGATGCGCTCGTGGGCAACGAAGGCTGCGAGAGCGTTTGTGCCCAGCTTCGATCGGCGGCTGAACTTCTATCGTGAACTCGATGCGCTGGTATACGAGGTTCCCCACGAGTGGACTGTGGTTCAGCAAATCTATGGACTGCCACCTGAAAAAGGATTCATTATCCCCCCTGGGTTGGACCGTTCAGCCATTGATGCTCTTGCCAAGCCGGAACCCGAGGGCGACTACCTGGTGAGTGTGGGAACCATCTGCTCGCGGAAGAATTCAGTGCTTCTGGCAATGTGCGCAAGGAAAGCTGAGACGCCGGTGGTGTTTGTTGGCAAGCCGTTTTCGCAGGATGATCCTTACTTCATCGAGTTTCAGCGGTTGATTGACGACAAGTACGTCCAGTTTGCGGGGTGGGTGCCCGAGGAAGAGAAGTACAAGATCCTTCGGGGCGCGCGTGGCTTTGTCCTTCTGAGCCGTGGAGAGAGCGGATGTATTGCCGCGCACGAGGCTTCCGCGGCGAAGTTGCCGCTGTTTCTCCCAGACCTGCCCTGGGCAGCGAACGGGTATCCAGCCTCCGACAGATTGCATCTTGTTTCATTGCGCAGTGCGAAGGGAATCGTCGCCCAGCTCAAAGGCTTTTACGAGGGAGCGCGCCGGGGAAAAGAGATGACTTTCCCGATCAAGACCTGGGCTGAGGTTGCCCAGATGTATCTTGAGATTTACAAGAAGCTTTAGCGCCAGAGGCTGGGTTTTGTGCGACGGGCATGGATGGAAGGCGTGGCACCAAACAGGCTCGAGGCGAACCATGCAGGCCGAGATCGACAACGCACTTTAGCGGGAATTTTCGAGCGGGTGGTGGATCGAAACATTCTCATGCGAGGGGTGGCCTGAAGTTGCCTCAGACCGGCGCCTCCGCTTATTATGAAACTCTGCGATTCCCGTTTAAGGAAAGGTGCTGGCAACCCAATTGTAGATATTGTGTCTGCCGTTATAATGTGGCTTTAGGAACCTTGACGAGAGACCTGTTCGAGTAACGGGCTTCCCGGACGGAGAGAGCAGCCTGAGAGCAGATTCGGATGTTAGACATCCGCCTTCATGAGCGGTCAATCGGAAGGCCGATGTTCTTATAACATGCTTTTCAATAGACCATGACTGGAGTTTCAAGCTGGTTGCCCGCTTGTGGGCATCTGAACGTGTTTTGCCGATCGCCATGGAAGCATCCGAGGCCGGTATTTCGGCCAGGCTTCATAGAGAGTAGAACTAACAATGCCCTCAAGTTATCCGCCAGACGGCGAGGAATCTTCAAATTTCGCTGAAGCCGATGATCGGCCGATAAGGCGGATGGCGCACAGACGAGAAATGCATCTTATCGATGCTCTGTTTGTGATCCGAAAGAAGATATGGATGCTGATAGTCAGCATCTCACTGGGGCTGCTTTTTGCGCTGCTCGTGACGTGGCTTACGGAGAGAAGATACAGTTCGACAGTTACGATTCAAGTCCACAAAGACAGCGGTTCCGCTTTAAGCCTGAACGATCTTGCGGGCGTTGGCCAGCAACTCGGTATCGGCGATGAGATGAGCGTGGAGTTGCTGACGGACGAGACAGTGATCGCAAACGACGATATCGCCATCAAAGTGATCGAGAATCTCGCACTGGCGGAACGCGAGCCGTTTGTCTCACTGAAGCACACGGCGGTGTTGAATGGTCCGGACCCGTCCGCATGGGAAAACGATCTTGAATTCCGGGATAGCGCCGTTCAGTTGCTGGAATCGCGCTTGAAGGTTTCAGTGGTGAAGGGTACACGACTGATCACCGTGACCTACACCGACAAGGATCCTCAACAGGCGGCAGCGGTGGCGAACGCCGTGGTAGAGGCATACCTGAATGAGACGACGCAACAGCGCTACGATGCCACCTCGAAGACTTCACACTGGCTGACAAATCAGATTTCCGATCTGAAGGCGAAGGTGAGCGAAAGCCAAAGGGAAGTGAACGAGTTCAGGCAAAAGGTGGGAATACTTGGCGTTTCGCCGGTTATTGACGCAGAGCACGGAGCGAGTTCCCCCGAATACGATCATGCGGAGCTGGATCGTCTCAGCGACCTAAACCGTCAACTGACGCAGGCTGAGGTGGCCCGAATCTCCAGCGAGGCGGTTTATCAGCTCGCTCAGACGCAGAATGCCGATGTCATTCTGGGAGTGGCATCGGGCCAGAGGGGAGAAGGCGCCGGCGGGGCTTCGCTTTTCCCGGCGGCCAGCCAGGACATCGAAGAGCTGAAAGAGCTTCGAATGCAGGAGGGAAAGGTCAAGCTGGAGCTTGCATCGAATACGGTCAAGTATGGGGCAAAGAACCCAATCATTGTCGGGCTTCAAAGCCAGGTGTCCGAGCTGGACGGGCAAATCGCGCAGCAGATGCGGCGAATCAATCAACAGGCCAAGAATAACCTCGACCTTGCACTGGCCACGGAGAAGTCGATCCGCCAGAGTGTTGAAACCGAGAAGGGAAAGATCGCTCAACTGAACAACAGTGCGGACCAGTTGCTGATGCTTCAGCAGGAGGAAGCGTCGAGCCGCACCCTTTACGAGAACCTATACGGCAAACTTGAGGCAGCCAGAGTTCTTTCAGGAGCGCAGTCTTCCAACGTTACGATTGTGAACCCGGCGCGAGTGCCCGCGAGGCCATCCCGTCCCCGTCCAGTGCAGACTGTGGGGCTGGGTTTTCTGGCCGGGCTCATGGTGGGATTGTTCGGGATATTCGCGAGCAATACGCGCGACGACGCTATTTCGACCCCGGACGATATTACGTTAGTCGAGGGGGCTTCAATGCTGGGACTGGTGCCCTTGTTCGATCGGAAGAGCACGTCGAAGGGCGTACCCGTGGCGTACGGATCCGAGATCAACCAGGCCGCCGGGCCTATATCGCCGGCCTGGGTTCTTCGCTCGCCGAAATCGGTATTTGCCGAGGCGTACCGCCAGATTCGGACAGCCATTCTTCTGAGCCGGCCCGGCCGGCCTCCGCAGGTCATTTTATTTGCAAGCGCATTGAGCGGCGATGGAAAGACCACGACGTGCTTCAACACGGGATTCGCTTTCGGGCTCCAGGGCAGCCGGGTCTTGCTCATCGATGCCGACTTGCGCCGTCCATCGCTTCACATAAGACTGGATCTTCCGAACGAGGGTGGTCTCAGTCAATGTTTATCGAGCGACCTCGATCCCAAGACCGTCATACATCGGCATCGCGATCTCGAGAACGTGTCGATTCTAACTGCCGGCCCAATCCCGCCGATGCCTTCGGAATTGCTGGGGTCGAAGAAGTTTGTCAGCCTGTTGGAATCACTTAAGAGTGAATTCGACTTCATCTTCATCGATGCTCCGCCGATACTTGTGGTAACCGACGCTGTGGTGATTGCGCAGTCAGTGGACGGTGTTATCCTCGTGGTCAAGTCAGGAGTGACGCGCCGGTTCTTTCTGCGACGAACTTTCGAACTGCTGGGTGCTTCGCGCAACCGGGTTCTGGGAATTGCCCTGAACGCAGTAGACGTACGCTCGTCCGAATATAATTCCTCCTACGGCTACTACGGTGACAGGAATTATTATGGGAACAGCAAATGAATAAGAGCTGCGACTTTTGGATAAAAGTCCTTGTATTTCTGGTGCTGGCCGGAACAGTTTCAGGTATTGCTCAACAACCGAGCGATACGGGCGGTACCGTGGGCTCGGACCCTCTGGCACAAACCAGGAAGCCAAGTCCTCCCGCATCAGGGCAGTCAGCATCCGGGGTTACGGCCGTGCCGGAAGACTTCGCCAAGGTCAAGGTATCTCCCGGGGTTCTGCTCAAGTTTGGCGTATACGATGCGCCTGAGATGGACGCCACTTTGCGTGTGACCGCCGACGGCAAGATCAACGTTCCGCTGGTGGGACCTTTACAGGTGGATGGACTGACGGTTACCGAGGTTCGAGCCAAGGTAACAGATGCGCTTGTAGCCGGGGAGTATTTCAAGGCCCCCCAGGTCAGCATAGACATTTTGCAGTTTGCACCGAGCTACATCACGCTGTTCGGCGAAGTGCAGACTCCCGGAAGATTCCAGATACTGGCGCCCATCAACCTGCCAGAGGCGCTTGCGCTTGCCGGAGGCGAGACGGCTGAGGCTAGCACCTCGATCGAGATCAAACATCCGGGTGCGGGCGAGAACAATGTTGAGAATATTCACTACGACAAGGAATTGAACAAGAGCGGCCAAGAGGACGTGACGATATCGCCGGGCGATACTATTACGGTGCGCCGTGCGGGCGTTGTCTATGTTCTTGGAGCAGTTCATCGTCCTGGCGGTTACCTGATGGTGAACCGGGGTTCTCTGGATCTGCTGGAGGCATTATCGCTTTCCGGCGGAACAGCGCTGGATGCGTCGACGGACCAAATTAGAGTACTGCACCGCGAGGGCGACCGATTGGTAGAGGTCACGGTGAAGTTGTCATCGATGACGAATGGGAAGACATTTTCGCCCACTCTCAGGGACAAGGACATTGTTTACGTCCCATCGAGCAAAGCGAAGTCGATCCTGATCAACGGAGCAGCCATCATCGGCGCGTCTGTGGGTTCGATACTCTATCGTGTTCCCTAGAGACAGCGCAGATGGATTCCGAAATGGATGATTCGATGGAAGACGCTTCAAATCGTCCAGACGCGGGAGCCCGGAAAGAGGCAGGATTCAAGGGAAGGGTAGCACTCCTTACAAACTTTCTTCCGCCTTACCGCATCAAGGTGCTGGAACTTCTGAAGGGCTCGGTCGGAGACCTGCGAATCTTCATTTCAGTTCAAATGGAACAGAACCGACGCTGGAAGGCGAACTTTGGCACCCTTGACGTGACCGTTCAGCGAACTCTGTCCTTTTCTTCGCGCGCATCGCACGGAGACAGTTTTCAGGAAGACAGGGCGATCCATTTTCCATACGACACGCTCTTTCAACTTTGGCGGTACCGGCCCGACGCCATCATTGCCGCTGAGTTTGGAATGAGGACAATCCAGGCCGCGCTTTACAAATGCATTGTTCCGCGGACGAAGTTGATTGTGTGGGCAACCCTTTCAAAGGTTACCGAGAAGCACCGGGGGACTGTGAGGAAAGTGCTTCGCCGCTTGATTCTCAGGGCCACCGATGTTGTGGTGGTGAACGGAACCAGTGGAGCGGCCTACATTCGGGACCTCGGATTTCCGCTTTCGCGAATCCACGTAGTGCCCCAGGCCACGGATAACGATGCTTTCGCGGGACCGGCTGTTCGCGCTCACGATCGTGTTTGCAAACTTCTCTATACGGGGCAGCTGATTGAGCGGAAGGGGCTCGCGCAGTTTCACGAGCAGCTTTCGAAATGGTGCAGCCTTCACCCGGAGCGGGAAATCTCGTGGACTCTGGTTGGCTCAGGGCCGTTGAGAGAATCGGTGAAGGCCTGGAAGTGCCCGGCCAATTATGCATTGAACGTGGTTGACGAGGTTTCTTTTCGGGAGCTTCCGGCGCAATATCACAGCGCCGATATCTTTACGTTTCCTACGCTCGCGGATGAGTGGGGGCTTGTGGTGAATGAAGCGATGATCGCGGGGCTGCCTGTGTTGGGCAGTGTCTATAGCCAGGCGGTGGAGGACCTTGTGGTTGACGGGCGAAACGGCTGGAGCTTCCGGCCGGATCGCCCGGATGAGGTTCTAGAGGCATTGAACCGGGCGCTTGATTGCAGCAGGGAAACCTGGGACACAATGCGTGAGGAAGCGATCAAGACCGTTCGACCGATTGACTCGGCGCATATGAAGGATCTGATCTTAGCGGCGCTCGAGGATGCCTGCAAGTGATGTACTGTAGAGCGAAACTGCTGAAGGCGCCGTCCCAACTCCCATGAATATTCTGGTTGTGCACAATCGATATGCGTATGCCGGCGGCGAAGACGAGGCTTGTGCCACCGAAGTGGAACTGCTGCGAAGGCATGGGCACACGGTGGTGGTCTACACACAGGACAATCGCACGATTGATGGCGCGAAGCGTTGGTCGACAGGAATTCGTTCCATATGGAGCACAGAAGATCACGCGACAGTTCGGCGGCTGATTGCAAAGAACAAGCTCGAACTGATGTCGGTACATAATTTCTTTCCTCTCGTTTCGCCATCGATCTACTACGCAGCCCGGGCTGAAGGAATTCCGGTGGTTCAGACCTTGCACAATTACAGGCTGCTGTGTCCAGCTGCAACTTTCTTGCGAGAGGGAAAGATTTGTGAGGACTGCCTGGGAAAGGCTATAGCGTGGCCCAGCCTGATTCACAAGTGTTACCGAAAAAGCTTCATGCAGACCGGTGCGGTGGTTGGAATGATTACGGCCCATAAGATGCTCGGGACCTGGCGAAGGCAGGTGGACTACTACATTGCGCTGACGCCTTTTATGCGCGACAAATTCATAGCCGGCGGGTTTCCGCCAGAACGAATTGTTGTGAAGCCAAACAGTGTGGAGGATACCGGCGTTGGATCAGGGGATGCGGACAATTTCTTGTTTGTCGGGCGCCTATCCGAGGAGAAGGGCGCCGCGGTGCTGTTAGGCGCATGGAAGACAGCAAGGACATCACGGAAACTAAAGATTATTGGTACCGGCCCGGATGAAATGAGCCTGAGAGCGATGGCTACCGGGTTGCCGAATGTTGAATTCATGGGCCAAGTTTCAGCGGAGAGAGTGCGAGCTGAGATGAGCCAAGCTGCCGCTTTAGTTTTTCCATCGATTTGGTATGAAGGGCTAAGCAGGGTGATGATAGAAGCCTTTTCCAAAGGAACTCCGATCATTGCATCGGACGTGGGACCGATCTCAACGATTGTGAAGGACGGACAAAACGGAATGCATTTCAGGGTGGGCGATTGTGCCGATCTCGCGGGAAAGCTTTCGTCATTCCCGGCGGCTGGAGAGGGTCTTGCAGGGTTGCGCAGGTCGGCCAGAAAAGAGTACGAGCGGTGTTATTCAGACGAGGTAGTCTACGGGAAACTTATGGAGATATATGGTTTGGCTATGGAAGGGAATTCGCGCGGTTGAATTTGAATTCTGTTATTTTAATTTGGACCGAGAGGAAATGCAGTCTCCACCGATGGGCTTTTGTAGCGCAAGCGCCGACCTTCCAGGGAATGGTGTTCTTTTCTTTTTGCGCTGTAATTCAGGAGCAGTATAATTGCTGAAATTCAGGATCGATAGCGGCGATTTCATATAAGAAGGCTAGTCCTTCAGCCAAAGGACCATCAGCGGAGCAAAGAAACGATCGGTGACCGTGCGCCATTTCCGAACCTGTTACAGTTAAAGCGCGACACTGAAAAGATCCAGGCATGAGAAGCATTCTGAGACGGAATTGAAGTTGAATCATAACTGCGTTTTCGGGGCCCAATAAGTTGAAAAGGATGACAGAGGATTTGAGCGGCCGGGAAGTACCTGCCACCACATGCATTGTCGTTCCTTGTTACAACGAGGAGAAGAGGCTGCGTGGAGCGGACTTTGTAGATTTTATCCGGAAAAACTCCGATATAGCGTTTCTTTTTGTGAATGACGGAAGCACCGATAACACACTCGAACTGTTGCAAGCGCTGTGTGCCGGGAATCAGTCTCGGCTGTTTTATTTGAATCTTCAGCCGAATGTCGGCAAGGCGGAGGCCGTCAGGCAAGGCCTACTTGAATCAATCAATAAAGTGGGCGTTCGGTTTGTGGGCTTCTGGGACGCCGATCTTGCGACACCGCTGAATGCAATTCCCACGTTCATTGAAGCGATCAATGAGAGCGAAATACGGACGATGGTTTTCGGCGCCAGGGTCCGGCTCCTGGGTAGAGAAATTCATCGCAAGTCATCGCGTCATTACCTGGGCCGCGTGTTTGCAACTACTGTTTCCGTCATGCTCCAGTTGCCCGTTTACGATACACAGTGTGGGGCCAAGTTATTCCGAGTCACGCCGGTTCTTTCCCAAATTCTTGCTGAGCCATTCCTGTCCAGGTGGATATTCGACGTAGAGATCATTGCCCGGCTGATTCGAGCTGAGAACGGGGACCGCGGAAAGGTGGCGCAGGAAATTGTCGAGTTGCCGCTCACGAAGTGGGAAGATGTGGCTGGTTCGAAAGTTCATCCGCTCGACTTTCTTAGAGCTTTGACAGAGATTATTGCGATCTGGCGACGATATCTATGATCCTCCACCGGCTCGGCCTTTACGTCTGACAACGCGGTCGATGCGACTGCAAAATCATGCCATAGTACTGTTTTGACTGCTACCCTCTCTGGGCTTGCGTGGCAATATATCCTACACAGTGAGAGCGGGTGCGGGGTGCTTTGGCAACGCGGGCTCGTGTAGGCTGCCGGGTCAGCGTTTATAGGAACGATACCGCGGCGAAAAATAGAATTGTTCCGGAGGATCTAATAAAAACCTCCCTCATTGGAACTGATTGGGTTAGTAAGGCAGGTTGGACGGAGCAAAGGTGATATGTGCTAAAGGCGTTGATAAAGAGGTTTGAAACAAAATTATCGAACAGCTCCATGGCACGAAACACGCTCTGGTTGCTGGCCGGACAAGGGACTGGCTTGTGTCTGCAAGCCGTGTACTTCGTCTTTGTGGCAAGGCTGCTGGGGAGCACGCAGTACGGCGTTTTTGTGGGAGCATTCGCACTGACCAGCCTGGTGGCGCAGTACTCGCCCCTAGGGACGGGTACGGTGTTCCTGCGCTACGTGTCGGGGCGCCCCGAACTCTGCCGCGAATACCTTGGAAATATCCTCGTGACCACTACAATAATGGGGTCTTTGCTTACGGGCGCGATGTGTCTTTCCGCGCGATACGTTTTGAACCCCGCCAGCGCACAGCTTGCGTTTCTGGCGGCGATTGCGAACTGTTTGTTCGCGCAGGTAACGATCGAGCTGGCACGCGTGTTTCAGGCCTTCGAGAAGATGCGCATCACGGCTATGCTCAACCTGCTTGTGAACGCGGTGAGGACTTTTGCCGCAGTCGTCCTATGGTTGGCGGTCCATCACACAACGGCATACGGCTGGGCAGTGGTGTCGACAGTAGTGTCGGGATTGGCCGCCGTGGCCGCGGTTGTGCTTTGTTTTGTGAATTTCGGAATGCCGAAGCTCGGATTCAGGGTCGGCAAACGGCACTTTGCCGAAGGGGTTGGATTCTCGTTTGCCTCGTCGACCACAACCGTTTACAACGACGTTGACAAGACGATGCTGAGCCATTACGGCATGAACCAGGCTAATGGTATCTATTCGATGGCATATCGTGTTGTTGACTTCGCAACGATGCCAGTTTTCGCGATTCGCGACGCTGCGATGCCGAAGTTGTTTCGGCTTGGGCACGAAAGCATTGTGCGGTCGGCCGAGTATGGCGGTACGTTGCTGAGGAGATCGTTCCGGCTTACGGCGGTTGTTTCCGTGGGCTTGTTCTTCTGCGCTGGTTTAATTCCTTTGGTTGTGGGCCATGGCTTTGAAGAGAGCGCTTCAGCGCTGCGCTGGCTGGCGATTGTTCCGCTTTTTCGCAGCATTCATCAGATGACAGGAATCGTGCTGACAAGCGCCGGCAAACAGGGGACGCGCACGATTGCACAGTGTACGGCAGCGGGTGTGAACCTGGTGTTGAACCTATACCTTATCCCTCATTACGGCTGGATCGGCGCGGCGTGGGCGAGCGTTTTGACAGATGGCCTGCTGGCGCTGTTGAACTGGCTGAACCTGCGAATCGCGGTGCGGCGCGCAAAGTTGGACTTGGCTGCTACTTGAGGTACCTGAAGGGCGGCTTACGTGCCGGATCTTCATTCAAATTTATTCTTGTTCAGTGCGTCCCGGACTTTCGCAATGGCATCGGACTTAGTTATCTCTGCAGCGATGGGCTCTGCAGCCGGGCGTTAGAATGGGGAATGGACGCCGGGAGTTCCGCCAAGGTGGCGGGATCATCCCCGGTACCCCGAACACATCTCAAGCCCGCGTCGAAAGCACCCGGGAACCCCGAGGTTCTTCACTTGGTGCTATGCTCTTGCCAAGTTGCGACGGGTAGTGAACCAGCTCTGGTCTTAGTTTCAGCATCTAAGATTGTAGCCGTGCACAAAGTACTATCAAGGAATCTGGATAAGAGGCTCCCATGAACAAGACTTTTTCAATCTCTTTCCTCTGCTTCGCCCTGCTTTCCGGCAGGTCCAACTCGTTAGCGCAAATTACATCGCCAAACGGCCGCGAGTTGTTCAACAGCGTGATGAGCTTGTCAGACGGCATGTACGATTCGGGTACTCACGTGATGAGGGTGACCCATCCGGGTTCCTATGCGGGAGCTCCGCAATCTCGCGAGACCGGTTATTACGCTTTCGGGTTGCTGCTTAGAGACGGCCCTGGAGATCGCAGCAAGGCGGAAGCCTGTCTGAACACGATTCTCGGTATGCAGTATACGGACCCGTCGAAGAAGTGGTATGGCACGTTTAAGGTAGTGTCCACAGAACCGGCGCCGGGGTTCAGCGCGGGGCAGGGATACGATCCAAACTGGCGCGAATTTGTCGGCGTTACATTGGAGATGATTCTGCTCGAATTCCCTGACCGGATTTCAGGTTCAATGCGCGACAGGCTCTTGAAGGCCGTCGACATGGCGGCGGTGGGAGAGCAGAAAGATGGAAGGCTTATTCCGAATTATACAAATCCCGCGCTGCTATACGGCTCGCTGTGGGACTTTTCGGCTGCCCAACATCACGATGCGGCCGATGCGGCCCGCGCCAGCGCGTGGATGGATAGCGTGTACGGTATATTCAAGGCCCGCGACGCCTTTCAGGAGTTCAACTCGCCTACATACTACGGTGTGGATCTCCTGGGGGTCACTCTTTGGCGGCAATATGGCTCGTCGCCTCATATCCGGAGCATGGGAGCGGATATGGAGGCAAAGCTATGGACGCAGATCGCGAGTTCTTATAGCCCGGATCTAAGAAACATCGCGGGGCCATACGATCGCGCGTATGGGATGGACATGACGAACTACATCTGCCTTATGGGTGTGTGGCTGCGCACAATTTTGCCCGCCGACAAGGCTCCGTTGCCGGCGCTAAACCCCGCTAACACCTATATCGGCGATGCCCTGGGAACGCCGTTGATTGTAACTCTAAAGCCAGAAATCCCGGCTGACGCACTGGCGGAGCTCCAAAGACCCACTCAACCGCACATGATGAAGCAACAGATTACATCTAAGCGCTTAGCCACATCGTGGATTGGAAAAGACGTACTGTTCGGCGCGGAAGCAACGGACCCCGCTACTAAAGTCGATGCGAATTCACAGTTTCGCCCGATCACGGTCCACTGGAAAACGTCGACAGGGACGGTGGGTTGGATAGATGTTTCGCAAGGCGAGATCGGTGCCGCCACTGCTTCTTCCACCGGAATCACCGCACAGAACTCGGGAGATTTGACATTTACTGTTTCGGCGCAGGGACTCAGCAATTCTAACTTCAGCGGTCAACAATGGAGATTGCCTGGATTGGACCTTGAGGTTTCTACGGACGGTACGTTTGCCGGAGCAAAAGCTCAGGGGACTAATTTCCTGGTGACCTACAACAATGTGCATCATTTCACGATGACTAAGCACTAGGGTTCATTAGTCCATACGGGAAAGATATCGATTTGAATTTGTGTTTTCCACGCACTGTCTCTGTGAGTCATAGTTACACTCGGCCACGGCTTCATTCAAGCTGCAAGCTATCCCGGTATCGGAGAGCGCCTTCAACGCGCTATTGGGGTCATTCAGTCTTGTAATGTGAATCGGGAAGCGTTAGAATCGCGAGGACACGGCGACATAAAAAGCAGGTTTCGATTCGGATGTTTGCAAGCGCCGTCATCGCTATTCAACTCTACATTGCCGCGCCAGGCGCCGAAAAACTCATCGCACGATGAATTGCCGAGAATTGATGCAAATTGCTTGCACGGGAGATGAACTGTCATGAGACGGTCTGAATGGTTGTTCGTCATAATTCTATTTATCTTTGTTATCGCCAGCAGGGCATTGACCAGTGGCCCTGTTTATTTTGCCGACGGCCCCAGGCACATAGCCTCAATCGCCAACCATACCTATGTCATTCAGCCGCCCGGATACTGGCTTTTCAATCGGTTTGGTTCTCTGTTTCCCGATCCTGAGCGCGCATTCCTGGTTTTCAATTGGCTTGTATCGGCCATTGGGTCGGTGATCTTTTATCTTCTTGCGCGCAAATTCGTCAGCGAGACCTCAGCTAAGCTTGGTGCGGTGCTTTACAGCGTCGTGTTTTTTATATGGTTTTCAGGAAACGTACACAGCACTTACGCTTCTCAGTTACTATTCCCTGTTCTAGCAGTGTATTTGATGGTTAGATACGCGGAAGGGAAAGCCAGTTGGATACCGATCGCATTAGGATTGTGCTTTGCGGCCGGCGCTGGATTAAGGCCTTCCGATGGTGTGTTTATTGGCCCGATGCTCATATATTTCGCAATTCGTGAAATGTCTGTTCGCGACTCCATCAAATGTTTCAGCGTGGCTTTTGCAGGGTGCCTGTTGTGGGTCATTCCCACATTTATTGCACTGCATGCGAATCATCGAGTGACTTTTTCGACGCAAGTAAGTACCAACGCGCTGGGGGCGATTCCGCTTGGTCACTTCAATCTGTACACGCTTGCGAATTTTCTTCGTTATTTTCTGCCCTTGGTTGTTGCGATAGGAATCATTGCTCCGTTCGCGTTCCTGGCTCGATCGAAGTGGCTAGGTCTCTTATGGTTGTGGGTCTCAGTGGGGTCCATTTTCTTCGTGGTCGTTTACATTTCAGATGCGCCATATCTTGATTTCATGATGGGCGGCATTCTTTTGCTTTCACTTCTTGGAATGGAGCGAAAACTTCCGCGTATTGCAGTCAATTCGATGATATGCGTGGCGATAACTATTAACCTATGTGTGTACTGGTTGTTCAGACCGCTGCCGGAATCCGGACGCATGCGACTTTCGGACGCAATCCTGAACAAGGACATAGGCATGTACACCCACTATGGCGTGCAACACCAGGTGATGATTAAGCTTCGCGAGACGGCAGGTAAGGCGCTTTAGGTTCGGTTTTTTGCCTGGCGAACGTACCGCGTAAGTTGGCGCGGGCGGCTCGCGCCCGAATTACTTCTGACTGGCAGAGTCGAATTCTTGTTCCATCACCTGCAGCATTTCGCGACGCTTTTGCGCATCCGCTCCGTCGTCGAGCGGTTTTAGTTCCGGCATCACTTTTAGATATTCAATGATTGCCATGCGTTCTTTGGGAGTGAGATAGGGTCCGATCACGCCGGGGGTGCCCTTCGGTGCATTGCGGAACTCGTGGCCCAGATTCGAGTTCCCGGCGACGTCGCGATTGAACTCCAGGTGGCCCGCGAGGAGTTGGCGGAAGGAAGATCGAACTTCGCCGAGGAAGCTGCGCCGGGTGACGAACTCGAAACCGCCTTCAAACTGGTCGTTCCGGTAGCCGAGATGAACTGGATCGAACTCCCGTCCGCCGGTCCAGAACGACGGGGAGCGCTCTTCCACCGGGCTGAGCAGTTCATACATATTAGGAACGGCGCCGTTGTGCAGGTAGGGCGGCGTCGCCCAATACCCCTGCAAAGGCTGCGCAGGATAGCCCAAGGGAGCGCGAAAGCCGTTCTTCCGGTATCCTGTAGCCGCCTGCGGGTCGCCGGGGATAAGCCGCTGGCGTCCGAGCTCGTTCGATATGACCATCGAAGTCGTCACCTGAAGGACTTCCCCGACTGGGACTTTCTCCCTGCCCCCGAAGGTCTCTCGAAGAACTCCGGTATACACTTCGCGCCGGCTGAAGTTGAGGGCGGTCCCCGGATCGGTGCCGATGACGCTCAGCTTGTAAACCGGCACCTGCCAGTAGTGTTTTCCGAGCTCGTTGGGGTTCGTCTCGGGCACCGCCGCGTGGCAACGGGCGCAGAGACCCTTCCTGGATGCTCCGGCATTCGGGCAGGGCTGCCAGCCGTCCTCTCCGGGACTGCCCGGAGGGTCCGGACACCACTGCTCCTGGGCCGGGCTGAGGGCGTTATCGAACACCTTTTCCTCATAGAGATACTGCCCGAGCTTCACCGCTTCCGGGTCGACTTTGCCCAGGACCTGTTCCGGCCAAACCGGAGGCTTTAAAACAGAGATCAGCGTCTCCATGAAGAACAGGTTTTGCATGGGGATTGTGGTGTGGAAACGCTTGGCAGGATCGGGATTCGTGAGGTCCACGGCGGCGTAGGCACCCCATGACTCGGAGACGTTGCGGCCCAGCGGCTGTCGCATGGCGGAGATCGTCTCCACCCAACCGTAATCGTGGGTGTACCAAAGGGGAGGAATCAGCACGGGTGCATTGCCGCGCCCAGTGTTCCTCGAATCGAGCACGGAATACTGTGCGTTTAGCCCTCGCGCCAAGGCATCCAATCGGCCGTAGCCTTCTTCGGTGGGGTAGGTCTGCTTGAGTTCCGCCACAACGCCGCCGAAGATGGTGGGGCTTGCGAGAAACTCCCACATTTCCTTTTTCAACTTCGCGCGTTCTTCAGGGGTGTCTGTCCGGCCCTCGCGTGCGAGGACCCTGGGCGCAAAGCGTTCGAACATCGGCGGGGAAAGGGTCGTGACCAGAATCAGGTTGGCCAGCGTGGTGTTGAAGACGGTAAAATTCCATCTTCCTCTGGCTCCGTCCACGCCGAAGGTTTTTCCCTGGTAGTTGATCTCGGCCGTGTGGCACACGGCGCAGGTATAAGTTAACCACTCCCGATGGACGGACGCTCCTGGCGCGCAGGGCGGGGAGCCGCAGCCCAATTCGTGCAGGTATTCGTCCGGGACAGTCTGCTTCAAGAGCCCTACCGGCAGGTGATCGGGATCGTACTTGCTGTAAGAGTCCGCGATCAGGTTGTACCGGAGCAGATTCTCCTCATTGTGGAATAGCTCATGGTTGCCGGTTTCCGGCTGTTCCAGGGCAAGAAACCAGCTGTAGGGGATAATTAGCGAGCCCTGCGATGCCTTGTACCATTTCCCGCGTTGATCCGCCGACCAACCTTGGTCCAACCAGGTTATATCTCGGGCGCGCTGCGGTTTGGGCAGCGCCGGAAATATCATGTGATAGCCTACCGCCGTCAGAATCAGCGCAACCAAGACCGCAACAAGCGCAAGAATCGTAATCTTCCTAAGCACACCGACCTCTTCCTACCTTGTGTGGCAACATTTTCGCGATTGTCGGATTTGAGGTTGTATCTACCTTAGATCCCGACAAAGAGCCCAAAAAGGGACGCTCAGGGGCGCGCTTCGCGGCAATCGTAGCATATCTCTACTAACCTCTTCTAGAAATTATCTTCCGTGGGCGGCGGGGCGCACCTGGAAGCCTGCAACACCATTGCCGCGAAAGCTCATACCTGGAGCACGGTAAAATCGACAGACTCCCTTGAAGCCCACGGCTGACGGGCATTAGAATGAGTGAGGAAGCCTTGTATTCTGCAAATTTCAAATAGAGCGATTCTCTTTTTCGACATTCAAGCGAGCCTATACCTGCCCCCAACTGCGCCACGTGACATATGGAGACCTTTAGAATGAACGATGCACAGCTATACTCTCAGTTGACCAGTGTGTTTCACGACGTTTTTGACGATGATGCGATTGAGGTAACTCCTCAATTGACAGCGAAGGATGTCGATGGCTGGGACAGCCTGACGCATATTCGCCTCATTCTGACGGTCGAGAAGGCATTCAAGATCAAGTTCTCGACATCCGAGATCGGCAAGCTCGAAAATGTGGGCGATCTCGCTGCTCTCATCAGAGCCCGTGTGTAACGCCGAATCCAGAAACCCCGGATTGCTTTGATTTTTCCCTAACGATTTCAAGGGTGCTGAGGTCTGCCTGTGAATCCCCTGTATTCGGAATTGCAATGGCTGCCGCGTCCGCCGCAAGAGTTTTCCAGCTTGTTGAAAGCGGCCGGAACCACCGGCGAATCGCTTGGGTATGACATCCGGTCGCTGGCGTCATTCGCGCTCGATCTGAACCAGTTGGCCAGGCTCTCGAAAGTCATCGGCAAGGCGAGGTCCGAGGGCGCACCTCTTGACCCTCTGACGCCTTTTCGGCTCGCGGTTCTCAGCAACTCGACGATGGATATGCTGCTACCGTCTCTAGTGGGCAGCGCCGCGCGGCACGGGATTGCGCTTGAGGTGATTCAGCCATCTTACGACCAGGTTGCGCAGGAAGCTCTGACGCCCGACTCCAAGGTCAACAGTTCCAAACCCGATGCGGTCTTGTTCGCGCTGGATTATCGGGCTCTTCCGCTGAAGCTCTCTCTTGGCGATGCGGAAGCCTCGTCCGCCACGGTGCAGGGTGTGCTTGGCTATCTTCAGGCTCTTCGCGAGGGCATCAAGGCCAATTCGAACGCCGTTTGTATCTTCCAAACTTTCGCCCCGCCGGCCGAGCCCCTATTTGGCAGCCTTGACCGCCTGCTGCCGGGCACATTGAGAAGCCTGATCGATGCAATCAACCTCGAGTTGTGCACTTATGTTCTTAGCTCGGGCGATGTGCTGCTGGATGTTGCCAGCCTTGCTGAGACGGTAGGACTGGCGGAGTGGCACGATCCGGTGATGTGGAATCTGGGCAAGTTTCCATTTTCCGCGGAGCTGATACCACTGTATGGCGATCACGTTGCCCGCATAGTTGCCGCGATCCGAGGCAAGAGCGCCAAAGTTCTGGTCCTCGACCTGGACAATACCGTGTGGGGCGGCGTTATCGGCGACGATGGGCTGGAAGGGATTCAGATTGCCCAGGGCGATGCGCGCGGCGAGGCTCACCTGGCTGTGCAGAGGCTTGCATTGGATCTGCGCCGTCGCGGCATCGTTCTCGCTGTGTCATCGAAGAATACTGACGCCGTGGCGCGCGAACCTTTTGAGAAGCACTCTGAAATGCTGTTGAAGCTAGATCATATCGCCGTTTTCCAGGCCAATTGGAACGATAAGGCCACCAATATTCAGGCAATTGCCGAGGAGCTTTCGCTGGGCCTGGATGCCATGGTGTTTCTGGACGATAACCCGGTGGAGCGCGGTCTGGTGCGCAAACTCTTGCCTCAAGTCTCTGTGCCCGAGTTACCCGAGGACCCGGCCGGATATGCCAGGACCCTTGGGGCCGCCGGATACTTTGAGGCCATCGCCTTCGCCAGTGAAGACCTGAAGCGCGCCGGGTACTACCAGGACAACGCCAAGCGCGCCAGCCTGCAGAAGCAAGTTGGGGGAGTGGATGCCTACCTGGCATCGCTGGACATGAGCATCACCTTCCAGCCCTTCGACGCGACGGGGCGCGCCCGCATCGTTCAGCTCATCAACAAATCCAACCAATATAATCTGACGACAAGACGGTATACCGATCCGGAAGTCACAGCCGCGGAAAACGACCCTGAAGTCTTCACCCTTCAAGTCCGGTTGGCGGACATCTTCGGCGACAACGGCATGATCAGCGTGGTGATCTGCCGCCCCGGCGAGGCTCGGACCTGGGAAATCGACACATGGCTGATGAGTTGCCGCGTTCTGGGCCGCAGGGTCGAGCACATGATTCTGCGCGAGCTGCTGGATCATGCCCGCGCCGCCGGCATCGAGAAACTGCTTGGCACTTATCGCCCCACGGAGAAAAACAAGCTGGTTATCGACCACTACTCGAAGCTCGGATTTACCAAGATCGGCGAGGACCCCTCGGGCTTGACACGCTGGGAACTGGTTACCGCTGCCGAAGGGCCCGAACCGGCGCCCATGAAGGTGATCTCTGGAAGATTCGAGACATTCAAGGAGACACACGCGTGACCGATCTCGCAGGCGGCGATGGTGGGGTCATGGGTGGTCCGGGAGTTCCCCATCGAGACTGGATTGCACTGCCGATGGTGGGCCTCTTTTCGATCGTGCTGATTGCCAGTTCAACGGAATGGATTGCGCGACGCAGTTTTTCCGAGTCAAAGACAAATCTGGCAAACTGTATGGTTCTGAATGACTCTTCGACCGGTCCGCGTGGCATTCCGAATTGCATTTGCGATGAGAAAGAGCCGGAAACAGGGTGGGTTGAATACAGGTTGAATCAATCCGGTTATCGCGCCGGCGCGGATTACACGGAGAAGAAGCCAGGAGTCTACAGGATTGTGATGACGGGCTCATCGCTGGCAATGGGAGAGCGTGTGCAGCAGGGGGAATCGGTGGCGGCGCTTCTTCCCTTGCAATTAGCAAGTGCGATTGGACATCCTGTTGAACTTTACAACCAGGCTATGGGCTGGGGATTCTCGCATAATACGGCATTGCGTTTTGGCGATGTACTGGCAGCCAAGCCAGACCTTATTCTGTGGGAGCTTTCGCCGATGGACGTGCAGAGAGCGTCTTTCCTGCTCCCATCCAGCTACTATCCGGGCTCGCCTCGGCCCGACTTACCTGTGAACCCGTCGCGGAGCAGACTAGGCAAGCTTGTAGCCTTTTTGAAAGCGCCCCTCAGTGCCAAAGAGGATAAAGTTACTTCCTTGCTTGGGGCTACCTCAACTGCTCTTTTGCTGCGCCACCTGTTATACCAAAGTCAAAGTATCTATGTGAAAGTACACTTGACGGGTGGGAACGATGGATCGGCATACATGGGAGGCGAGGACGGTACCGGGTTCCTAAGAATCGAACCGAGTGCACAGTGGAAGAACCATCTCAATGAGTTTGATAGAGACGCGGCCGAGATTGAGCAGCGGGCTGGAGAGGCACACATACCTATCGCAGTGGTTCTGGTACCGGATCGCATTCAGGCAACAATGATATCGATGGGGAACTGGCCCACAGGCTACGATCCTTACAAACTGATCGAAGAAGTACGTTCGATTGTCACTAGCCACGGCGGAATCTTTCTTGACGTTTCTCGCGGATTTCGCACATTACCGAACGCGGAGCAGTACTATCTGCCCGTGGACGGGCATCTAAACGCGTCGGGCAATGCATTGTTATCGAAGTTGCTCGCAAAGCAACTCATGAGCGGCGCCATTCCCGAACTCGAAGCCAGAGCTCAGCCTCGCTTCACTTCAGGACACGGAGAATAGACATTGATACAACTGCGCTCGAGCCAGAAGCGCCGGGCCGAGTCCTGGCGATCCTGTCGAGTTAGAGAGTACCGCCAACAGAGAGACAGCGATTCAAGGCACGCTACCATGATACAGGCGGATAATTCAGGGGACAAAGCCGGGACCAGGATGCGGCAGTCACCTCTTCTCCACTAAGTTCGGAGAACAGGTTTGACTTTCGGCTGTTTCTTGTCGCACTAACTGGCCACAAAACAAGGAGAGATAGAATGCCTCAGAAGCGACCCCATCAAGCCTTGGTTGCATCCATCAAGGTGGTTTCGCCGGGATGTAGGGCATATCAGGAGAAGTCGTTTCTATGACTCGATCGAATCCCAGCGATCCTGTGAAGCTAAAGGAAACAAGGCTCTCACTTCGAGACTGGGTTCTGTTGCCCGTGCTCGGTCTATTGACGGTTTGCTTCCTGGCAGTTTCCATGGAGTCGATCGGAAACTGGGTATTTCCGAGGAATCTAGCCGACGTGCGGACTTGCCTGGATTTGACTTCACCGTCGACCGGCGCCCGAGCAATCCCGAACTGCAGAATCCTCGCCGGGCTTCCTGAGGGGCGTCCGGTGGAAAACGAGTTTAATAGCTGCGGACATCGGTCGGAGATGGAATGCGGGATCAGGCATTCTGGCGCGTACAGAATTGTGATGATTGGGGGATCCCTGGCCTACGGTCTTGGCGTGAATCGAGAGCAGACATTCGCCGCGCTCTTGCCGAAGCAGCTCTCGCTGGCGACAGGCAGAAACATTGAACTTTACAACGAGGGCCAGCTGTGGGGATTCGGATATGGGAAGATCACTCTCAATTTTCACATGAGGGATGTCATGGCCGCCCGTCCAGATTTGATTCTGTGGATCATATCTCCAAGTGAGATTGTGAGCGACGGCCCGGCTTTTGTCGATATTGAGGGACCTAAGGTTAACCCAAAAGAATCCTCTGTGCCCAGAACGCCAAGGAATTTACGGGAACTTTTTTGGACAAATTTGAAAGCCGATCTCGCGAGCAAATCGGCTTCGAATACGCTACGCGCTCTCTTGAACAAATCCCGTTCGGTGCTCCTGCTACGGCACCTCTTTTACCAGAGCAATAGCCTTTATCTTAAAGCTTCCCTGGCGGGTGGAAACGGGGAACTTCTTAGTGCCGGGTCAAGCGAGAAGATGCAGGTTCGCATGCAGCATCTTGGAGTCCTTGCGGGCGATATTGAAGCACAAGCGAAGCTTGCAAATGTACCGTTGGTGGCTGTTCTGGTGCCGCATCGAGAGCAAGCGGCGCTGATATCAGGGCGGGGTCTGCCGGATGGCTTCGATCCTTTCAAATTGGACGATGCAATACGCGCAGTTCTTGCGAGCCATGGCGCGATCCCAATGGACATCTGCCGGGGATTCAGTTCGATCCCTGAATCGGAACAGTACTTTTTCCCGGTGGATGGTCATCCCGATGCCCAGGGACATGCCATAATCTCCAAGCTTCTGGCCAAAGAGCTTACCAGCGGAGTGATCCCCTCGCTCAAAGCTGCCCATCCAACCAATTCGGCGTCATCAGAGACGAGATAACTCATGGATACAGCTTCCTTTCAATTCGTTTTTTTTGGCCTTGTGGTTGCATTGGTGTCAAATCTGAGCCGCTCTCCGCTCTGGCGCTCGCTGGTCCTGTTCGTAGCCACGCTTTATTTTCTCTATGTCCTGGCGCAGAATCCCATTGCTCTGCTCCCGCTCGCCGGCTTTCTCGCCCTCGGCTACCTGGGCGTGTTCCTGCTTCAGCGCGGTCTCAAGAAGAGTCTTGTGTGGTTCATCCTCGCAGTGATCTTTGCCTATATCTGGCTGAAGAAGTACACCATACTCCCTGCAGGACTTTTTCTTCACATTCCCTACTTCACGCTGGGGATGTCCTACATCTTTTTCCGTGTGCTACATCTGCTCATCGAGGTCGGCGAGGGTACTGAACAGGGCACCATTGGCCTGGGACGCTACCTGCTCTACACTCTCAATTTCCTCACCTTCGTTTCAGGTCCCATCCAGCGCTATGACGACTTTGCCGCCGACCAGTTCGCTGCTCTTCCCCCGTCGCTCGGACCCGGGGTAGTCGGTTTGCAACTTGAACGCATCGTCCGTGGTTTCTTCAAGGTCAACGTGCTGGCAATGCTTTTCATCGCCTTTCAGCAAGACGCCCTTGTGCAGGTCTCCCAACCGTTGCCGGCGGCCTTCAAGATGTGGGCAGCCCTGCGTCTCGCCCTCCTTTACCCCATCTTTCTCTACTGCAATTTCTCGGGTTACATCGATGTCGTAATCGCCCTGGCTCGCCTGATGCGCCTCCGCCTGCCGGAGAACTTCGATCGTCCGTTCGCAGCTTCCTCGGTGCTCGATTTCTGGAACAGATGGCACATGACGCTCTCCAACTGGCTCAAGACCTATGTCTACAACCCCCTGCTGATTACCTTGATGCGCCGGTTTCCTTCCACATCCGTGCAGCCTTTTTTGGGCGTCTTCTGCTTCTTCGTCACGTTCTTTCTTATTGGCGTGTGGCACGGACGCACTTCGGAGTTCATTGTTTTTGGTGTGCTGACGGGCGGAGGGATGTCGATTAACAAGCTGTGGCAGTTGGGGCTGACACGGGTGATGGGCCGCAAGGGCTACCGAGAATTGGCGAAAAACCCGATTTACGTCGCTTTTGGCCGCGGGCTCAACTTCATTTGGTTCGCTTTTACCCAATTCTGGTTTTGGGGTGACTGGAAGCAGATCGATGCGGTCTTTTCCGCGCTCAGCATCGCCGAGTGGCTTGGCGTTTGGATGGCAGCATGGCTGGGGGCTACCGGAGTATTGGCGTTCTGGGAATGGCTGCGCGGGCTGCTGTTGTCCATCCGCACATCCGAGGGGCCGGTGCTTCTGAGCCGCTACGCGCGCGTTGTCTACGCATCTGCGCTGGGATTGGCCGCCCTGGTCATTACAATTCTTCTCAACCAACCGGCCCCTGGGATTGTTTACAAGGCATTCTAAACAGCATTGTCTAACAAGCCTGCTTGCGTGCGAAGGCGAGATTTGGCCATCCTTCCGATCGGACTCGCCTTCTCTCTGGTGTTCGATTACCCTAAGCCTGCAAGAGTTCCACGAGCAGGTTAGCCTCATCGGTCATGAGCCAAGCTATCTCCCGCATGGAGTATGCGATCGCCGGAACGGGACCGCTGAGAAGGAGAGATCCGCGCTTCGTCAAATGTTCAATTGCAGCTCGAATGTTCGGCACCTCGTAACAGATGTGATAGGTTCCTCCACCTCTCTTCAAAGTGCGATCGACTGGAGAATTGGGGCCCAGAGGAGATACGATTTCAATCGCCGGGTCGCCGGTACCACGGCTTAAGTAACATGCCGACACATTTTGAATTGGATCGTCGAGTGGACCTGAAGTCACTTCGTATCCGAACAAGTCCTTATAGACTGAAATTGCCTCGCGAATATCTCGAACCGCAACACCCACATGATGAAACTTGAATTGCTCCATCGACTTTTACTCCTTCTGAAATTCATCACTTAAAGAATAGCGAAGAAAGTCGACTTTCAACTCATTTCCTGTCTTCGTGTCCCGGCCCCGGCCTATATGCCTAAAGTAACTCCGACGTCGTAAGGAAAAGGTCTTTCAGGTAGGTGATGGCAGCAACCGGCAATCGGCGGCCAACTGTCCATTCCGTGCACTCGATTGTGTCATCGGGAACCCCGCGTCGACAGCGGGGATACGGAGCTGGATCGTTTTTCAGTTTCCAGGAGGTTTTCATTTGACGGAGGTTGTTATGCATGACAAAATGAAATATCGGAAATCAGATATCGTCGAATCCTCACGTATTATACTTCGTGCATATTAGGAAATTCATAAATCGCGCCATTAGATCGCTTCGCCGGCGCCAGAAAGAATTTCTCGAACAGCATATTCTTCCCTGGCCGCCAATCTTTGTTTTTTTTCTGAGTAATCGGTTTGGACATCGGCGTCTCACTGATGAAGGAATTGCCGTGGTGGTTTCCGTTACCACCCGTAAGGATCGTATCGCAACAGTCTATTTGGTATTCGAGTCGATCGCGCGAGGAATCGTACGTCCGTCGCGTGCGATCCTCTGGGTCGACGATTTATCGATTTTCGCAGCTCTGCCTCCATCACTCGTCCGTCTTCAGAGACGGGGGCTTGAGGTTAGATTGTGTGAAAACTTCGGGCCTCACACAAAGTACTTTCCCTACGTGATTTCGATTGAACATCACGAAGAACCCTTGGTCACAGGTGACGACGATCAACTGTATCCGCGCAATTGGCTGCGCGATCTCGTCGCGGCAGCACGTGACAGGCCGGAACATGTGCACTGCCACCTCGCAAAGGTGGTGTGCTTAAGTGAGGAGGGATTTTCACCATACGAAATGTGGCCCAAATGCATTTCGACGGGCGCCCGATTCAATCAAATCGCACTCGGTGTCTCCGGTGTAATCTACCCTCCAAAGCTCTTGGACGCCCTTCACGCAGCAGGCACCGGCTTTCGCGAATGCTGCCCCAAGGCCGATGACGTGTGGCTGCACGCGCAGGCAATTCGTGCAGGCCACAAAATACAGCAGTTGACGAAGATTCCGAAGGAGTTCCTGCAGACTCCAGGATCGCAGAAGATAGCCTTGTGGCGCGAGAACGTCAGGGAGAGGGCTAACGACCGTCAGGTTCGAGCCACATATTCACCAAGTGACTGCGCGATAATGTTCGAAGAAGCCAATCATTGTGAGAGCCGCACTGCATAAGCACGCCATCTCGACGGACGATTATTAGTCGCAACCATCAACGCATTTCGAACATTCTCATTCCCGGCGAGTTGTTAGTGAGGGAGGGATTTCAAGGCCCAGCATGAAGACAGCCATATTACATCCTTGGTTTCTAATGAAAGGCGGAGGCGAAAGAGTCGTCGACGTCTTCGCCGAAATCTACCCGGAGGCCGACATCTATGCGCTGTTTGTGGACAAGTCGCAGCTTTCAAATGTGCTGCAAAACAGAAGGGTCACAGGTAGCAAGTTAAATTCCATCCCCTGGTCCAGCAAGCTACACAGAGAGCTCATGCCCTTGTATCCCTGGGCTGTCGAGAGCTTCGATTTGAGTTGCTACGATCTGGTTATAAGTTCATGTGGACCGTCGATGATGGGCGCAGCTGTTCACCAGGAAGCTGTACACATCTGCTATTGCCATACTCCGCAGCGGTCATGGTGGGATCTGTACGCCGAGCATCAGGCACAACTGCCTCATATTCTTCGAGAGCTGTTTGTCGCGGGATGCACGTACAACCGCATCTTCGAATTCTGCGCCATACAGCGGGTTGATGACCTCATTGCTAACTCTCTATTCATACAGCATCGAATCCAAAAGTACTTCGCAAAGCAGAGCGTGGTGATCTATCCGCCTGTCGATACCTCGCGTGGCTATATCGATTCAAATCGTGGTGACTATTACTTATACCTGGGGAGGCTGGAAAGACAAAAGCGAGTGGATCTATTGATTCAGGCCTGCAACAGGCTGGGAAGGAAGCTTATCGTTGTTGGAAAAGGTGCGGAGGCAGGGTACCTGAAGTCCTTGGCAGGGCCGACTGTCACACTCCTGGGATATGTGCCCGACGGCGAAATAGGTCCTCTATTTGCGCGGTGCCGCGCTTTCCTGTTCGCGGCTGTTGAGGACTTTGGCATCGCACCGGTTGAGGCACAATCGTACGGAAGGCCGGTTATTGCCTATGGATACGGAGGTTCGCTGGAGACAGTTCGCGCGGACTCCCCGGATGACGGTTGCAATACAGGGGTTTATTTTCGTTCTCAGACAGTTGAGGGAGTTATAACTGCAATTGAGGAATTTGAAGCAGCGGAAACCAGTTTTTCTCCACAGGAGATTCAACTGCACGCGCGCCGGTTCGATACTTCCGTCTTCATGGAAAACTTCAAACGGCATGTCGATGAAGTCATTCGGCGGCGCTAGGTCCGGCGTTCAGGGGCGGGATCGAAAGTGGGCGAGGTTCTAAGGTGACTATTGTTATAGTGAATGATTTCGCATAAGTCTTCCGGGGGAACGAATGTCGCTTTGTCAAGCGCGCGAGAGTCGGGACTTGAGGAAAGCCCTACCACACACAAACAACGGAGTGTCCTGTTGATTTACCACGTACTTCCCGATCTTGAGTCGTTTTCGGCCTTCCGTGGCGGTGCACTTGCGCATACCGTCGCCCACCTGATGAACCTCGATCCTTCGCGAGAGGTCGTGTGCGTCTCTGCCGATGATACCTGGGGGTTTCCAAAGGCTCGTATCCACGTGATGCCTCATCTGGACAAGTATGGAAGTCTGCGAGGCCGACGCCATTTGCCACCGTGGATCACGGGCCCGATTTATAGGCAGATCTTTAAGCCATTGCTGAGGCTGGTGAAGCCTGGCGACGTTGTGTGGTTTCACAGTACGCCTGGGGTGGGAGCAGCACTTCAGTCGCAGCTCCGCCAACGTGGCGTGAAGTTGGTGTATCACACCCACGAAGATATCGATTTCCGCGCGCTGCGACAGGCACTGCACGCGTTTACCGCAGACGCGTACGTTTTTGTGAGCGAATACGTCGAGCGCTACTGGACAGCTTTGTTCCCGAAGATGAAGCGCACGTACGTGATTCACAATGGCGCCAGCGAGGAGTTGTTTTACCCCCCTTCGAGTGGTATCGAGAGGAACAATGAACCTCCGGTGGTACTTTACGTAGGCCGGCTTCACGAGCAAAAGGGTGTGCACGTGTTGATGAAGGCAATGGACCTATTGCAGCAGCGAGGAATTGCGGCGACGTGCAAGGTAGTCGGTTCGGCATTTTCAGGTGGCAGCAAGCCGACACCGTATGTTGAAGGGTTGCTCGCGGCCAAGCCCGCGAACGTGGAGTTCATTGGCTTTCGATCTCATGCGGAAGTTGCCGATGAGTTCCGCGCCGCGGACATCCTCTGTGTTCCGTCGATCTGGCAGGAGGCGTTCGGCAAGGTAAATGTGGAGGCAATGGCCTGCGCGTTGCCGGTTGTGGCCTCAAGGGTTGGGGGAATCCCGGAGATCGCGAGGGAAGGTGGCATCGTGTTGGTCGGGCCGAACTCGGCGGAAGCATTGGCTGAAGCCATGATCCCGCTACTTACCGGTAGGGAGGCGCGCCTGAAACTAGCAACAGAGGCTCTGGAAGCCTTCAGGAGATGCTTCACCTGGCGACACGCTTTGGCTAAGTATGAACAGGTGTTGCGGGAGCTCTAACATCACCTCGGCCCTATCTCGATCTGCACCGAGCACTCAACCGCATCTTTGTGCCTTTTGCTTCAGAGCGTTGACACCGATCACGATGCCGGGCGGTACA
>Ga0181537_10000922_pt1 | contig 27597 bp, 20 predicted proteins | sample PEATcosm2014_Bin_39_FD_119765 | JGI IMG/M metagenome (GOLD analysis project Ga0181537, IMG submission 119765) | Peatland microbial communities from MTU Mesocosm Facility, Houghton, MI, USA - PEATcosm2014_Bin23_10_metaG | ecosystem: Environmental > Terrestrial > Soil > Wetlands > Peat | place...
CCCGTACCGGAAATAGCTCCCTGCGAAGTAGGTCTCGGTCGTGCCGACAGAGGCCGCGTTGAGCCCGGGCAGCTGCGCCTGGGCGTCCATCGCCCCGAGGCTGAAAAGCGGGTGCTCGTAAGAGATCGTGCGCAGGATTTTTGCCTGGTCGATGGCCTGCGGCCGGTTGATGGAGACAAAGTAGTCCTGCCTCTCGGACACACCCTGCAGGGAGTTCATCCAGTAGTGCGTCGCCGTGGGGGATTCGCCGTCGCCGGCCGGGCTGATCTCGTAGTTCCAGCTCGCCCAGGCAAGGCGCGTGTGCGGCATGACGGAGGTGTCGGTGTGGAGCGTCGCGACATTGGACTGGTACCTGAATTCTCCCAGGATCCGGGATTCGTCCGGCCTCGGGTCCGCGATGAGCGACAGCGAGTCGTCGGCGTGGCAGGCGAGGATCACCTTGTCGAAGACCTGGGCCGCGCCGGACATCGAGGTCACGCGCACCCCTGCCGCGCCGCGATCGATCCGTGCGACGCCCCCGCCGAGGTGGACGCGGTCGCGCCAGGGCGCCGTCAGCTTCTCCACGTAGGCCCTCGAGCCGCCGGTGACCGTGTACCACGGGTGCTGCGTGTTGAGCCCAAGGAAGCCGTGGTTGTGGAAGAACCGCAGCAGCGTGGCCGCCGGGAAGGAGGCCATGAGCTCGGGCGGCGTGCTCCATACGGCCGAGCTCATCGGGGCGAGGTAAAGCGAGAGGAAGTCCTCGCCGTATCCGCGCGCACGCACGAATTCCCCGAGCGTCTGGCGCAGCGTCGCCGGGTCGCCGAGCGCCTCCACGGCCTCGCGGTTGAAGCGGGCGATCTTTCCCAGCAAACGGTAGAACCGCGGGCTCAGCAGGTTCCTGCGCTGGGCGAAGAGGTGGTTGAGCGAGGAGCCGCAGTACTCGAGGCCCGACTCCGAGTGGCGCACGCTGAACGACATCCGGGTGGGCTTGGAATCGACGCCCAGCCGTTCGAAAAGACGGCAGAGGAGGGGATAGGTCACCCGGTTGAACACCATGAACCCGGTGTCGACCGGCAGCTGGTTCCCGGTGCCCGGCTCGCTGACGTCGACCGTGTTGGAGTGCCCTCCGGCGTAGTCGTTCTTCTCCAGGAGAGTCACGTCGAAGTCCCGGTGAAGGAAATGGGCGCACCCCATGCCGGCGATCCCCGTTCCCACGATGGCGATCCTCGTCATAAGTTTTTCGACGGCAGCATCTTGCCCGTCCTGTGGGTTTCATGGAAATGCATCGGTGCTTCGCGCACCCTACATACGTCCCTGAGGACGCAAGGGATGCATCGCGGATTGTCCGCGGCTACAGGCTGCGCCTCTTCCAGTCGTCGAGATCGGCGAAGGTGTCGATATCGTGCTCCAAATCCGGGAACTCGGCGGCCACCACGCCTCCCGCGTCGGAGTTGAGAAGGCGCCGCGCACCCTCGTCTCCCGCCAGTCCCATGAGTTCCGCGAATCTCCCGCGCCCGAAGATCGCGGGCGCGCCGTTGCGTCCTGCGTACCGGGCGGAGGCGATACGGCCGCTTGCGCGGTGAAGGGCGAGCAGCCGGAGGATAACCTCCCCTGAAAGCGCGGGCTGGTCGGAGGTCGAGATGAGGGCCGCGTCGAGGCCGGGCTCGGCCGAGACGAGGGCGGCGATGCCCGCCCGTATCGAGGACGCGATCCCCGTCCCCCATTCGGGATTGGGGACGACAAGGAGGGGGCGCCCGGCGACGGCCGCGCGGACGCGCTCCGCCTCCGCGCCCAAGACGAGGACGATCGGCGAGGCCCCCGAGCGAATCACCGCGTCCGCGGCACGCGCGACCAGCGGCAGACCGTCGATCTCGAGGAGCTGCTTCGGCGTTCCCATCCGCGACGAGCCGCCGGCAGCAAGGACGACGGCCCCGAACTTGAAGGGCGCCGCCCCCGCGGACTCAGGCATGGATGGGAAGGTCCCGGTCGCGCAGCGGCCGCCCGTCGCGGCCGGCGAGCACGGCGCTCATCTCTGCGGCGATGCTCAAGGCCACCTCCTCCGGACCGTCGGCCCCGACGTCGAGGCCGACGGGAGCGCGCAGGAGCGCGCGCATCGCCGGCGTGATGTCCATGCCGGACTTGGAGAGGTCGGCCAGCAGCCTCTCGGCCCTGCGCCTTGGGCCGAGAAGCCCGAGATAGGCGAGCGGCAGCGGAAGGAGGTGGCGAAGGAGGGGCAGGTCGTGCCTGTAATGGTGGGTCATGATGACCGCGAGGGATCCGGGCGGCGGCGCAGCCCGGGCGACAAGCTCGTCCGCCGGGCCGAGCACCAGGGCAAACGCCCCCGGAAACCGCTCGGGCGTCGTCATCGCCGGACGTGGGTCGGCCACGGTCAGTCGCCAGCCGAGCTCGGCCGCGAGGCGCGCAAGGGGGAGGGCGTCGTCGCCTGCTCCGAAGAGGGTGAGGGCGGTCGGGGCCTCGATCCGGTCATGGAACACGGCGGCGCCGGGACCCATCGAAGCGACCGCCGGATCGTCCCGCAGCCAGGTCCCGACCGGCCCGCTGGGGTTATTCCATACGACCGCCAGCTCCGTGGAGCGCCCGGCGCGCAGGTTCTCCGCGGCCAACGGCGCCCAGGCGGGCCTGCGGGGCAGCGGTTCTATCAGGATCCGCACGGTGCCGTGGCATCCCAGGCCGACGCCCCAGACCTCGTCATTGTCGGCCGACGTGTCGTAGGTGACGAGCTCGGGCCGGCCCGACTCGGCCGCTCGTGCCGAGCGCAGCATCAAGTCCTCCTCCAGGCACCCGCCGCTGATCGACCCGATCCTCGCGCCCGCGCCCGGCACCAGGATGCGCGCACCCGCCCTGCGGTAGGACGAACCCTCGACCGAAACGAGGGTCACGAGCACGCCCCCCTCCCAATCCCGGCAAAGCCGGTCCACGATGGCCTGGATCTCCTTCATCGCGGGCGCGGCTCGCTGCGGTGCGCCCCGCTCAAGACCATGAAAGGTCCGTCTTCGATATCGGCAGCTGGCGCACCCGCTTTCCCGTCGCGGCGAAGATCGCGTTGCACACGGCGGGGGCGAGCGGGGGCAGTGCGGGCTCCCCGAGGCCCGTCGGCGGGTGGTCGGTCTTCGCAAAGTGGATCTCGATCGCACGGGGCGCGTCGGGGATGCGCAGCATCGAATACTCGTGGAAGTTGGACTGCGTCACCCCGCCCTTCTGGATGTCGAGTTCCTGGCGCCAGGCCGCGTTCAGCCCGTCGGTGATCGATCCCTGGACCTGGTTCTCCGCCCCGCTCATGTTCAGGACCTGGGACCCGACGTCGATGACCGCGACGACGCGGTCGACCTTGAGCCCGCCCTCCTTCGTCACCGTCACCTCGGCCACCTCGGCGATGTAGCCCTGGTGGCTGAAGTAATGGCCGAGCCCCATGCCCCGGCCGCGGGGCAGCGCCTTTCCCCATCCCGACTTCTCGGCCACACCGCGCACGACCGCGCGCATGCGGGCTGCGTCGTAGGGGCTCCCGTGCGGGCCGGTCCCCGGGACCAGGTCCCGGTCGCCGAGGAGCGCGAGGTTGAACTCCACCGGGTCCCTGCCCGCCGCGTGGGCGAGCTCATCGAGGAAGCAGCAGGTGATCCACGCGTAGGTGTTGCTCCCCGGCGCCCTCCACGGCCCCTGCGGCACGTTGTTCGCGAGATTGCTGGTCAGCAGAAGGTAGTTCGGTACAAAGCGGGCGGGGAAGTCGTCCTTTCCCATGGTCGATCCAAAGGAGACATGGTGGCTTCGCCAGGCGCTGAGCGCCCCCTTTGCGTCGACCGCGCCCTTCAGGAAGTGAAAGCCAGCCGACCGGTAATGGTCGTGCTGGAGGTCGTCGGTGCGGTTCCACGTGAGCTTCACCGGGAGACCGAGCCTCTGGGACACCGCGGCGGCCTCAGCCACGGGATCCGAGTCCAGCCTCCTGCCGAAGCCGCCCCCGATGCGCGTGATGTTGACCTGGATGTTCTCGGGCGGGATCCCGAGGACCTGGGCCGCGAGCTTGCGCGCCCCGTCGGGATTCTGGGTGGGGGCCCAGATCTCGGCCTTGTCGCCCTGGACGTGCACGATGCAGTTCTGCGGCTCCAGGTTCGTGTGCGAGATGAAGGGGTAGGAGTATTCGGCCTCGACCACCTTGGCTGCGGAACCGAGCGCCCCGTCGATGTCGCCGTCTCTCCTCGCCTCGTCGACGTCCGGCGGGCCCGGCGCGGCGGCGGACAGCTGCCGTGCCTGCCGCGCAAAGTCGTCCCAGCTGCTTTCCGGCATCTTCCCGGCGTCCCAGGTCACCTGGAGCTCCCTGCGCGCGCTGAAGGCGGCCCAGGTCGAGTCGGCCACGATCGCCACGCCCGGCACGAGCCCCGTGACCTGGCCCGCGGGCACCGTCCGGTCGACGATGAATGCATCGCGCACCCCGGGGAGGGACTTCACGTGGTCGAGATTCGCCGTCCTCGGGCTCGCTCCCCAGACACGGCATTTCTCGTAGACCGCGTACACCATGCCCGGGCGCTTCTGGTCGATCCCGAACAGGGGCTGGCCGGTCACCACCCTGGGATTGTCTACGCCGCCGACCCTCGTCCCGAGCAGCTTGAAGTCCCTGGGGTCCTTGAGGACGACGGTGTCCTGCGCGGGCACCGGGAGGGTCGCGGCCTTCGCCACGAGCTCGCCGAACCCGAGCGACCTTCCCGAGGCGGCGTGGCGCACCACGCCCCCCTCGGCCACGCATTCGCCGGCGGGAACGGACCAGGTCTGCGCGGCGGCCTCGACCAGCATGGTGCGCGCCGCGGCTCCCATCTTGCGCATCGTTGTGTAGTCCATCGGCGTCGACAGGCTGCCGCCCGCGAACTGGGGCCCGAACACCTTGTCGAGGTGGGCCGTCACGACGCTCACGGTCTTCCAGTCAGCCCCGAGTTCCTCGGCGACCACCATCGGCAGCGCCGTCTTGATCCCCTGGCCGACCTCGGGACGCGACGAGTAGATGGTCACGGCGCCGTCGGGCGCGATCCGGATGAATGCGTTCGGGGCGAAGAGGCCGTCCCCCTGCGCGGCGCCGGGCGCGCCGCCCTCGGCGAGCCCCGCGGGGCGGATATAGTAGCCCAGGGCCAGCCCTCCGCCGGCCATGGTCGCCAGCCGGAGAAACGACCTTCGTCCTATCGGCGCCTCGAGAACCGCGCTCATGCCTTGGCCTCCGAGCCGGCCGCGATCTCCGACGCCCGGTGGATCCCGGCCCGGATCCTGAAGTAAGTCGCGCAGCGGCAGAGGTTGCCGGCCATCGCATCGTCGATGTCCGCATCGCTGGGGTGGGGGTTGCGGGCGAGGAGGGCGCTGGCCGACATCAGCTGGCCGGCCTGGCAGTAGCCGCACTGCGCGACGTCGAGCTCGCACCACGCCTTTTGAAGGGGATGGTCGCCCGCGGCGGACAGGCCCTCGATGGTCGTGACCCTGACGCCGGCCGCCGACGCCACCGGGGTCAGGCAAGCCCTGGAGGCGACGCCGTCCAGATGGACGGTGCACGCGCCGCACTGGCCTATGCCGCACCCGAACTTGGTACCGACCAGGTCCAGGTTGTCGCGGAGCACCCAGAGGAGCGGCGTCTCGGGCGCGACGTCCACCTCATGGGTCCGGCCGTTGACCTGAAGTTTGAATTTGCTCATGCGCTCCGGCGGTTGCCGCAAATCCTGCCCCGGATCACCCCTTTGTCAACGTGAGGCGCCCCGCTCAGGCCTTCGGGGGCAAGATCCATTTCATCAGCGCGGACTGGAGCTCGGCCTTGCGGACGGGCTTGGAGAGGTAGTCGTCCATCCCGGCGGCGAGGCATTTCTCGCGGTCACCGGTCATCGCGTTCGCGGTCATGGCGACGATGCGCACGGGCGACCTCCATGTGGCGCTGTTCGCCTTCTCGGCCTGGCGGACGAGCCGCGAGGCCTCGTAGCCGTCCATCTCCGGCATCTGGCAGTCCATGAAGATGATGTCGTAGGGAACCTGCTTCAGGGCCGCCAGGACCTCGTGCCCGTTGGCCACGGCGTCTGCGGAAAAACCCAGTCCCTTCAGCTGCGCGAGGGCCACCTTCTGGTTAACGACGTTGTCCTCGGCGAGCAGGATGCGCGTGGTCGCGCCGCGGTTGGGGTCGGCGGCGGGAGCGGCGGGGGCGGCTTCCTCGGGCTTCGTGAAGACGTGCTCGGCGGCTGCCCTGCCGAGCACGGTCACCAGGCAGTCGAACAGGCGCGACTGCTTCACGGGCTTCACCAGGTAGGCGTCCACCCCGGCCGTCTTCAGCTCCGCCTGGGAGTGCATGTAGCCCATCGACGTGAGGATGATGAGCCGGGTGGACGCGATCGAGGGGTCGGCCTTGATGGAGCGTGCGAGCGTCATCCCGTCCATCTCCGGCATCTGCATGTCCAGGAGCGCAAGGTCGTACGGCCTGCCGTCGGCGACGGCCGTCCGGAGCAGGTCGAGCGCCTCGTAGCCGTTCGCGGCGCTCCCCTTTTGCATCTTCCACGCGAAGAGCTGGTGGCGCAGGATCTGGCGGTTGGTGGCGTTGTCGTCGACGACCAGCACGCGCAGGTCGAACAGGTCCCTGAAATAGATCGACGGGGCGGGCATCGGCGGACCGCTCTGCTTCTCGAGCTGGACGTTGAACCAGAACGTGGACCCCTGGCCGGGGTCGCTGCGGACGCCGATCTCGCCCCCCATCATCTCCACCAGCTGCTTCGAGATCGCGAGGCCGAGCCCCGTCCCTCCGAACCTGCGGGTCGTCGAGTTGTCGGCCTGCGTGAAGGCCTGGAAGAGCCTCTCCTGCACGGGGGCGGGGATGCCGATGCCCGTGTCCTTGATCGAGAAGCTGATGACGGCGTGGGTGTCGGTCTCGCTCTCGCGCGCGACCCTCACGACCACCTCGCCCTTCTCCGTGAACTTGATGGCGTTGCCGATCAGGTTCGTGATGACCTGCCTCAGCCTCCCGGGGTCGCCCCTCAGGCGCCGCGGAAGCTCGGCCGGCAGGTCGCACGCGAGCTCTATCCCCTTGTGCCGCGCCCGCTCGGCGAACATGTCGAGCGCACCCTCCACGGTTTCCACGAGGTCAAAGTCGAGCGTTTCGAACGTGAGCTTTCCCGCCTCGATCTTCGAGAAGTCGAGTATGTCGTTGATGATCGTGAGCAGCGAGTCGGCCGAGCTGCGGATCGTCTCCCCGAATTCGCGCTGTATCGGCGAAAGCTCCGTGTCGAGGAGGAGCCCCGTCATCCCGATCACCCCATTCATCGGCGTGCGGATCTCATGGCTCATGTTCGCGAGAAACTCGCTCTTGATGCGCGACGACTCGACCGCCTGGTCGCGGGCGCGGGCGAGCTCGAGTTCCGTCTCCTTCAGCTGCGTGATGTCGACGACGACACCGACAAGGTTCCACTCCGTGGGGCCGAGCCTCTCAAGGGAGACGTGCTCATGGAGGTAGAAGGTCTTTCCGCCCACGTTCGCGTGGAACTCCTGGTCGTAGTCCTCTTTGCCCTCGATCATGGCGTTCTTGGACGCCTTGGTGATCTCATCCCACTCGGGCACCATTTCCTCCGTCCAGAGCGTGGTCTGCCCTTGCTCGGAGTCCTTCCCGAACATCCTCTTGTAGAGGACGGACTGGGGCAGGAACATTTTCCAGTCCTGGTGCACCGCCGGATCGCCGGTCACGAAGGCCTGCCAGAGCAGGCAGTCCGCACCCTTGAGGATCTTCTCCACCTGGCCCTCCGTGCGCCGCCGGGCATCCTCGGCCTCGTGGCGGTTCGTTACGTCGACGACGACGCCCGCCAGGTTCCACTCGTCGGGCCCGGCGGGCCGGATGAGGACCTCCTCGCTCATCCAGTGCACGGCGCCGTCCGGGCCGATGATGCGGAACTCCTGCTTGTATCCGGGCGCCCCCCCGCCGAGCGCCTTCGCCGAGGCGAGCTTGGTGCGCACGCTGTCCGGAGCCTGGTCGTCGTTCCAGAGCCCGCCCTTGAGCCTCTGGCCCGCCAGCAGGTAGATGGTGTTTTCGTGGAGGTTCGGGGGCGTCCTCACCTTCCAGTCATAGTTCTCGCCGTCGCGTTTTACCCGCGCCCACCAGAGGAGGATGTTGGAGCGGTCAAGGGTGTCCAGGATCAGCTGGTAGTCGGAGCTGCTATCGGCCGCGCCGTCCTTTTCCCCGACCCCGCGTTCTGCGGACCCGCTCCTTCGCACGAAGAAGGCGGCCGCGAGGATCCACCCGAGCACGGCGAACGCGGCGAGCGGCGCGACAGGACCTGTCAGGATCGCAAGGGGCATTTAGGGTGGGATTCTGGACGGTTCGTGGGGGACACTCCGGGAATTCGGCCGCCTGCGAATCCTGCTGCTGGGACCCGATTTAGCTCGCGGCCTCCCGGCCTGTCAACGGCGCAAGACCCGGACGGCCCTACGAAAGAACATCATGGACCGCCTTCAGCAGGGTGCGCGGCGTATAGGGCTTGTTGAGGACGAATAGGGGTTTTCCCCCAGACTGGGGCGCCACGGACTCGCGGCTGTAGCCCGTGGTCAGGAGCACCTTCAGCGAGGGCTTCATCGCGCGCAGCTTGGCGCCGAGCTCGGCACCCGAAAATTCGCCGGGCAGCACGATGTCGGTCAGGAGGAGGTCGATCCTCGGTGCGTGCCACTTCCAGACCTCCATCGCGGTCTCGCCGGACTTTGCCTGCAGGAGCGCGTAGCCGTCCTGCTGGAGCACCGCCGCGGCGAATTCGCGCACGTTGGCCTCGTCCTCGACGAGGAGGATGGTCCCTTTGCCGGAGGCCGCATCCCGCACGTCGTCCCCCGCAGCCCGCACCTCGGCGCGCGAGAGCGGCAGGAAGATCCTGAAGACCGTGCCCTCGCCGACCTCGGTCTCGACGTCGATCCACCCGTCGTGGCGCCGGACGATGTCGTTGGCGGTGGGCAGCCCGAGCCCCGTGCCCCGGCCCTCCTCCTTGGTGGAGAAGAACGGCTCGAATATCCGCGGCAGGATCGCCGCGGGGATTCCGGAGCCGGTGTCGCGGACTGCGATGAAGGCGAAGTCCCCGGGCCTCGCGGGGAATCCCTGCTGCGGCCTCGCGTCCCGCGACTGCATCCCGACCGAGATGCTGAGGTTGCCGCCGCGGGGCATCGCGTCGCGGGCGTTCACGGCGAGGTTGATGAGCGCCTGCTCGAGCATGCCGATGTCGGCGTCCACCCTCGGGCCCTCCTGTGCGGGCTCGAAGTCGACGGCGACCGCCTCGCCGAGAAGCCGCTGGAGCATGCCGCAGACGACCTCGACCTCCGTGTTCAGGTCTATCACCTCGCGCTTCGGCGAGCGCTTGCGGCTGAAGAGGAGGAGCTGGCGGACGAGGCCGGTGGCCTGGCGGCTTGCGGTGAAGACGCGCTTGAGCGCCTCGGCCGATCCCGCCGGGAGGTTCTCCTTGTCCAGGAGCATGCTCACGTACCCCGAGATGATGGTGAGCAGGTTGTTGAAGTCGTGCGCGATCCCCCCGGCCAGCTTCCCCACAAGCTCCATCTTCTGCGAATGCACGAGCTCGGTCTCGAGGCGCCTGCGCTCGGTGACGTCGGAGGCCACGCCGACCACCCGGGGCGAGCCCCCGGCCTTCTCGGGCACCGGGAAGCTCCGGTCGTGTATCCAGCGCACCGACCCGTCGGGTCGCCGGATGCGGTACTCGACCTCGAAGGCCGCGGACCGCGCGAGCCTTGCCCGGGCCTCGGCGAGGACGCCGCGGTCCTCCTCGACAACCGCGTCCGGCCACTCCCCCTGGGCCGCGAAGAGAGTGCCGGCGGTCCTTCCCCAGATGGCCTCGTAGGCGGGACTCACGTAGAGGACCCGCCCGGTGTGCGCCGCGCACACCCAGAAGACATCGCGGATGTTCTCGGCCATCTCACGGAAGCGCTCCTCGGCCTCCCTGGAGTGGGAAGGGTCCCCGGGGCCCGCGAGGGCCCGGCGGATCGAGGAGGGCAGGCGCTCCAAGCGGTCCTTGAGGACGAAGTCCGCCGCGCCCTGGCGCATGCACTCGGCCACGCGGTCCTCGCCGATCGAGTCGGAGACGATGATATACGGCACGCCGGGTTGGAGCAGGAGCGCCGTCTCGAGCGCGGCCGCCCCGTCGAAACCCGGGATGCAATGGTCGGCCAGGATCAGGTCCACGGGGCCCCGCTTCAGGGCCGCCTCGAATTCCGCGCGGCTGGTGGCGCGCTGGAACTCCATGGGCATGCCGGCGGGGAATGCCTGGCGACGGACGCGTTCGTGGTCCTCAGCATCCGCCTCGAGATTGAGCACGCGCAGCGGGGCGGGGGGCATTGCGGGGAAGGGTACGGGCTGTCTCCAAGGCGGGGACGCCGGTACCCGCAGCATAGGTGCGGCCCCGGGGTGAGGCAAGGCTAACTAGCCCGCCAGCGCCCGCGCAAGCGCCAGGAGCCCGAAGGATACCAGCACGACGCCCGACACGCGGTTGACGAGGCGCAGCGCGCCCGGGCCGATGCGCGCGCGCGCCAGCCCGATGCCGCCGCAGAGGGCGAGCCACCAAAGGGCGGAGCCGAGGAAAACCCCGAGCACCATGGAGGTTGCCGCCGCATAGCCGACCGAGGCGCCGAGGCCTAAGGCCGCGAAGACGGCGACGAAGGAGAGGATGGTGGCGGGATTTGCAAGGGTGAGCAGGAACGTGGACGCGTAGGCGCCGAGGAAGCGGCCTCCCTGAGCGCCGGCGGCCTCCGCGGACGGCTTGGCGAGGAAGGTGCGCACCCCGAGGACGCAAAGGAATGCGCCCCCGGCGAGCGCGAGCCATGACTGGCCCCGCACGAGGAAGCCCGACACCGCGGTGAGCCCGAACCCGGCCACGGCGCCGTAGGCCGCGTCGGCCGTCGCGGCCCCCATTCCCGAGGCAAAGCCCGCCCACATCCCGCCGGCCACCGAGCGCCGGATGCACAGGACGCCGATGGGCCCGACGGGCGCGGCGATGGACAGCCCGATGGCCATGCCCCTGATCAGAAACGTCGCGTTCATCCTGGCACGAAGCCTTGGCGGCTGGGCAAGGGGCCCGTCAAACCAATTGGTCGGGCAGGCGCGTCCACTTTAGGCTCCCCCTTGCTGCCCCTTCGGCACACCCTAGCCCATGGAAAAACGCCCATTCGCCGAGCTCGGCGTGACGCCGGAGATACTGAAGGCCGTGGACCGGCTCGGTTACGAGGAGGCGTCCCCCATCCAGACGGCCGTCATTCCGGCGGCCCTCCAGGGCCGCGACGTCGTCGGCCAGTCGGCCACGGGCTCCGGAAAGACCGCCGCCTTTGCAATCCCCGCGATAGAGATATCGAAGCCCGCGGTGCACAAGGTGCAGTGCCTTATCCTGTGCCCGACCCGGGAACTCGCCGTGCAGGTCGCGGAGGAGACCGGCAAGCTCCTGCTCTTCAAGAAGGGCCTCCATGTCGTCCCGATCTACGGGGGCCAGTCCTATGACCGCCAGTTCCGCGCGCTGGCCGCCGGCGTGCAGATCGTCATCGGGACGCCCGGGCGGGTGATGGACCACATGGAGCGCGGCACGCTCAAGCTCGACGCGCTCCGCATGGTCGTCCTCGACGAGGCGGACCGCATGCTCGACATGGGATTCAGGGAGGACATCGAGCACATCCTCTCCGCCGTGCCCCCGACACGCCAGCTGCTCTTCTTCTCGGCCACCATGCCGCGCGCCATCCAGGACCTGATCGGGCGCTACTCCAAGGATCCCGCGTGGATCAGGATCGAGGCGCACGCGCAGAACGCGCCGCAGGTCGACCAGGTCTACTACGAGGTCGACCGCCGCTCGAAGCTCGAGCTGCTTACGCGGATCATCGACCTGAATGACTTCCGTTACGGCCTCATCTTTTGCAGCACGAAGATCATGGTCGACGAGCTGGACCAGCAGCTCCACGCGCGCGGCTACGCCACCGACCGCCTCCACGGCGACCTTAGCCAGATGCAGCGCAACCGCGTGATGGAGAAGTTCCGCAAGCGCTCATTCGAATTCCTGGTGGCGACGGACGTGGCCGCGCGCGGCCTCGACGTCGACGACCTCGAGGTTGTGTTCAACTTCGACCTGCCGAACGACGCCGAGGACTACACCCACCGGATCGGGCGCACCGCGAGGGCGGGCAAGGCGGGGAGGGCCGTCACGTTCGTTTCGGGCCGCGAGCTTTACAAGCTGCAGAGCATGGTGCGCTTCGCGAACCTGAAGATCCGGCGCGAGAGCGCGCCGTCGCTCGACCAGGTGGACGAGGCGCGGGCGGGTGTCTTCTATGAGAAGGTGCGGGCGGTCCTCGATGCCGGCCAGTTCGAGAAGCAGGACCGCGTGGTGGACCGGCTCCTCGACAACGGGTACACGAGCACCGACATCTGCTCGGCGCTGATCCAGCTCCTGAAGGGGGGAGGGCCCCCCAAGGCCGCCGCAGCCGACGTCCGTCCCTCCCCGAAGGCGGCTCACCCCGAGGCGGGGCCGAAGCCCAGGGCCGCCCACGCCCACGCTCCTTCCGCACCCCGGGGGCGAGCCCCGGAGGAAGGCCAGCCGGAGGACGACGAGACCGGCCCGCCGCCCACAACCCGAACCGGGCGGGAGCCCGGGATGACGACGCTTTTTTTCAACATCGGGCGCAAGGGCCTGGTCACGACCGGAGACATCGTCGGCAAGATCGCGGGCGTGACCCGGCTCCCGTCGGGGGTCGTGGGCGCGATCGACATCCACCAGCGGCATTCGCTCGTGGATGTCGCGAGCGAGAACGCGGAGCTGATCGTCGGCAAGATGAACGGGATCCGCGTCCGCGGCCACCCGCTGAAGGTCACCCTGGCCACCCCGGGCGACCGGGCGCTGGGGTGAGAGGCGTTGACTTTGGAGGGCCGCATTGCGGTTAATCGCGGGCGATGAACCCCTCCCCACGGTTGCTGGCGACACTCGCGATCGGCCTCCTCGGCGCGGTGCCGTGGGCCGGCGCTTCCCCGTCCGGCATGCTGCTCGTGGCCAACAAAGGGGACCACACGCTGTCGATCGTGGACGCCGCCGCGGGTCTCCAGGTGGCGGTTGTCGACGAGGACGGCAACACCGGCCATGAGGTGGCGGTGTCGCCGGACGGCCGGCGCGCCTTCGTCCCGATCTATGGGAATTCCGGGGTGGGAAGGGCGGGCACCGACGGCCAGGTGGTGCGCGTGATAGACCTCCAGAGCCGCTCCATCGTCGGGACGATCGACTTCGGCAGGCCGGTGAGGCCCCACCGCCCGGTGTTCGGCCCCAAGAATGGGATGCTCTACGTGACATCCGAACTCCTGGAGTCGGTCTCCATCATAGATCCGGCGAGCCTCAGGGTCGTGGGCTCGATTCCGACCGGCCAGGCCGAGTCGCACATGCTCGCGATCACGAGCGACGGCCGCCGCGGCTACACGGCGAACGTCAGGTCGGGCACCGTCTCGGCGCTGGACCTCGAGGCACGCACGCTGGTGGCCACAATCCCGATTGCCCCGCACATCCAGCGGATTTCGATCTCGGTCGATGACCGCTGGGTGTTCACCGCCGACCAGACCAAGCTTCGCCTTGTCGCGATCGACGCGGCGACAAACACCGTGTCCGCGTCGATCCCGCTTCCCGGCCTCGCCTTCGGCACGGCGCCGACCCCCGACGGCAAGACGCTCCTAGCGGCCATCCCCGCACTCAGCATGGTGGCGCAGGTCGACCTCTCCACGATGAGGGTCGTCCGAACGCTCGAGGTGCCCAAGTCGCCCCAGGAAATCCTCGTGAGGCCCGACGGGGCCGTCGCCTATGTCTCGTGCGACCTGAGCGCGCAGGTCGCGGTCATCAACCTCGCGGAATGGCGGGTCGAGAGGCTGATCGGCGTCGGCAAGGTCGACGACGGCCTGGCCTGGGTCCCGGCAAACTGACCGGCCTGTGCCCGGCGCCTAGCCCCGGCCGGCGGGCCCCGAGAACATCCGCGAACACTCGCGCGCCATCGAGAAATCCTTCCCGGTCAGCCCGCCCTCCGAGTGCGTGCTGAGGGCGAGCGTCACCTTGTTCCACCGGATGTCGATGTCGGGATGGTGGTCGTTCTTCTCGGCCATCCGGGCCACGCGGTTTACGAAGGCGACGGCCCCCATGAAGCCCTCAAACTCGAACCGCCTTCGGATCTCCCGGCCCTTCCGGGTCCAGCCGGGCACCGACTTCATGCGCTTCGCGATCTGCACTGGGGTCAGGCGCGCCATGTCAGGGTTGGTTAAGCACGTGGTCCGACGCCAGGACGAGGAAGATGTAGTCCGACGTCGCGTACCCGAGGCAGTACTCGCCCTGCTGCCAGAGGAAGGGCCACTCGAGGAGCTCGGGAAAGTCGGGCCGGATGAGCGCGGTGCCGGACGCGATCCCCCCGGGGATGTAGGACCAGTCCGCGCGGTTCATCCCGTATGCCGGGATCATCGATTTTGCCCCGACGCCCGACACGAAAGAGGCGTTGTTCGCCCCGGGGTGGCAGCCGAGGATGAAGTCGAGCGCGTGGAGCATGTAGGTCGCCGGGAAGATGTCGGGGGCGCCCGCGTGCAGGAAGTACTGCTCCACCCCGAACCTCTCGATGTTCCACCCGGCGCCCCAGATGTCGGGCTCGTACGGGATGCCGTAGGGTGTCTTCCGCTCCAACGTGTCCACCTCGACCCGGTAGGCGCGCAGCGACGCCCGTATCTTTTCCGTGTAGGCGGCATCATCCAGGATGCCGATCGCCCGCGCGCCGAGCCAGCCGACCCGGCTCGCATGGGAGGCGGTTGCGTCGCCGAGCGCGATGATGGCGTCGGCATATTTGCGGTCGTGCGTGGCCTGGTAGAGCTCGATCGCGGGCTCGAGGCGGGAGAGGGATGCCTCGGAGGCCTTCGCGCTCGCCCAGAGCTCGCCCGCGATCCTTAGGCAATCCCTCGAGAGCGGGTCGTTGTATCCCGCGAGGGCCCGGGAGGCGGCCGCGAGCGCCCCTGCGGTGTCGAGCTCGCGCCTGGGGTTGTCCTCGGTGAAGACCCAGCGGTCGTCGGCCGAGCCGGCGGAACCGAGCGGCGGGAGATGGCCGATCTTCGGCTCGGACTGGTCGCCCGCTACCGCCGCGTCGGCCAGCACCTTCATGGCGGAGCCGTCGGTGTCGTGGAAGACCTGGTTGTCCGTCATGTCCGCGGCGTCGCCGAGGAAGGTGTACTGGTGGAGGCTCGCGTCCTGGATGCCGCGGTAGAGCCGGCCCATGGAATTGTACCCCCCGACGATCGTGAGCACGCCGTGCTCGATCTGCTGGAGGACGTCGGGCTTGCCGTCGGGACGGTGGATTTCGACGATGTGGGCCGCCTGGTCGATCGTGGTGTTGTCGAGATCCGGATGGAAGAGCTCCCAGGCAAGCGCGAGGCCGTGGACCGTGTCGGCCTGGGATTCGATCCGGTAGTCGTGGTCGCCCGCGTCATACCAGCCGCCCTGGTCGAGGCCGGGCACGTGCTCGCCGGGCTTGAACTTGGTCAGGGTCGAGGGCCCCTGGGCGTAACCGTCAAAATGGACGTGGTTCACCGGCGCCATGAGCGCGTCGTCCATGTGGGAAAGCCCGTGCCAGACCCGGTAGTGGTCGTTGACCCGCATGTGCCCCATCTGCACGGGAAGGAAGTACTCGACGGTGGGCTGCCAGACGTTGCGCTGGTAGACCTGGTCGCCCACCTGGAAGGCGTTCGATCGCTGGTCGCCGTATCCGACGGTGTACATCCCGGGCTCGGTGACGTCGGTGAAGTCGAACTGGAGGTAGTGGTAGCGCAGGAAGCTTCCCCAGTCCTTTGCGGGATGCTCGGCGACCTTCTGCGGGCCCGACTCCGTCATCCTGTAAAGGGAGACGGGCTTGAAGTCGGTCTCGCGGCTGTCGAGCTCGATGACCGCGACCTTCGGCTGCTTCGTGTGGTACCCGACCTGCGAGACCTGGATCACGGGGTCCGACTTCCATCCGGGGATGACATTCGGGGTGACCAGCCACTCGATGGCGCCCTTCGCCGTCGACGCGGGGACGAGCTCGCGGACGACGAACCACCCGTTGTTGTGCTGGGCGCGCCCGTCCAGAAGCACGATCTCGCCGCCGTGCACGGACTCGATCGTCATGCGCTGACGGTCGGATTCCGGTGCGACGGTCAGCTTCGGTCCCCGGCCGAGGGGATCGAGCTCGTAATCCCCGTTGGTTTCCGAGCCGGGCCCGTTGGCCTGGCGGGGAAAGATGCCGAACTGGCCCCCGATCTCGTAGGACTTGCCGAAGAGGATGCCTGGGTAGAGCTCCAGGTTGAATCCCACCTTCCCGACCCAGGCCGCCGGCAGGGGCTCGTCGAGGTCCACGATGATGCGGAAGGCCTTCCCTTCGGGCCTCACCTTCACGACATAGGACATCTTTAGGTCGGGGTAGGTGATCGGGTTGATCCCCTTGCCGATGCGGTCCTCATCGGGATAGGCCATGTGGACGCTGAGTTCCTGCGCCGCCGGGTCGACCTGGAGCTTGCCGGCGGCGGGCATCGGCTGCCACTGGCCGGGGGTGGGGTTGAGGCGCAGGTCGCCATTCGTCGCGATGCGCTGGCCATTCTGGATCACCCCCACGCCGCCCTGATGGCTCTCCGGGTAGTAGTCCAGCGCGAGCATGACGTTCAGGCCGGGCATCTCCAGGTACCTCCTGTCGTTTATCGAGAGCCCCGCCTCGGCGGGGCCCGCGGCTCGGCCGGCGGCCATCGCCGCGACGAAAAGCCCGATCATCGGGGCCATTGTGGGGTATTTCATAAGGGGAGAAGGCGCGTGAGGATAGGCCGCCCAGGGCCGCGTGACGCACAATCGTCCCCGCGACAGCCGAAATGGCAACCCCGGGATCTCGATTCGCGCCCCGCGTCGCGGCCTCCCCGAAACTCCTCGGCCTGACAAAAGAAAGGCGGCGCCGAATGCTCGGCGCCGCCTGATTCAAGGTTTTAGCTCAGGCTCAGTTCCAGTAGCCATCGTAGACGCGGAAGCCACCGTTCTCAGGTTCCCAGCGCGGAGCGACCCAAACGGCGTCCGAGCGGGGCGGCATTTCCCAGTGGCCGGCGATCCAGACGTAGCGGCTGTCGGTCCACTTCCAGTAGCCGGGGACCCACTTGTAGTCGGGCGATGGCTGTGCGAGCACCACTTCCGACTGCATGGCGGGGGGGGCCTGGGTGACGACGATGACGTTCGGCTGTCCCACGACGACCGGGCTGCCCTGGGTCTGCGTCGTGTAGACCTGGCCATTGGCGCCGGTCGTGGTCTGCGTGGTGACGACGCCGGGCTGTGTGTATGCCGGGGTGCTCGTCGACTGGGTTGTTACGGTGCTCGAGGTCGTGGCGGGGCCGGACGGGGGAGGAGCGGACACGACATGGGAGTCGGGACCGGACTCGCATCCGGCGAAAAGCGCGAGGGCGCCGCAGGCGAGGAATGCCAAGGCCGGAGATTTCACGCGGTTCGGGAAACTAGCAGGATTTAGTTTGTTCATACCCCAGCAACCGACCCCTCTTCAGGAGGCTGGTTCCTGTGTGCCCGGACGGTTTAGATGGTAGGTGAAATAGGTATAGCGCCGGCAACGAAGACCCCAATCGGGACGCGCGGCTTTTCGGGAACTGTCCGCGGCGCGTGGATACTATTCCCCTGTTGACGCACGGTCCCCGGGGGACCAAGGGCCTCCCGGGGGCGCCGGCAAGAATCAAACCACCACCGAAAATGAATGAGCCAATCAACAGATCCAGATTCATGTCGGTGTGCGCCATGGTGGGAATCCTCGCCGTGTGCGGCTTCGAGAGCGGCTGTGCCTGCACGGGTACCCGCGACAGCGCAGGCGAATTCGTCGACGATGCGACGATCACCACGAAGGTGAAAGGCGCGCTCCTGGCCGACGGCGCCGTGAAGTCGTTCGAGATCAAGGTCGAGACGTTCAAGGGCGTCGTGCAGCTGAGCGGGTACGTTGACAACGACCACCAGCGGTTCGCAGCGGGCAAGGACGCCCTTGCCGTGAACGGGGTCAAGTGCCTCATGAACGACCTTGTCGTCAAGTGACGCCAGGGCGCCCCGAGGCTAGTTCGCGGCGCTGCGGACCGCGTAGATTCGGTGGCCCATGTCCCTGACGGCGGCGACGGTCTCCGCATAGGGCGTGTCGCAGATGTCCAGGAGCCCGATCTGGTAGTTCTCCCCGTCGCGGCGCCCGGTCGTGGATTCGTCGTAGAACTGGAACCAGTGCGCCCCCACGATCGCCGGGTTGCGCAGCGCGCTCTCGACATAGTAGCGGTACGCCTCCGCGCGCTGGTTCTGGTTGAACACGCTGCGCAGTCCGGTGTGGAACTTGCCGCGGTCCAGGGCGCCCATGTGGAACTCGCCGACGATCGCGGGCCGGTCGATCCCCTCCGGCAGGCGCACGTCGTCCAGCGTGAACTTGTAGAAATTGAAGCTCACGACATCGCAGTACCTCGCCGCGATGCGCACGATCTCCTTTCGGAATTCCGGGACGTCGGGCCAGTCGTGGTAGTCGAGGCGGCTGCCGAGGTAGAGCGTACGCGGCATGGCCTCGCGGCCCATGGCGCTCACCTGCCGGTAATACCGCTCGAACCAGGCCGGATCCAGGCTCGCATGGATCTCGTTGTCCACGAAGTAGCCGATGCACCACGGGTCATCCTTCACGAGGGCCGCGGCCCCGGTCAGGCGCTTGCGCATGCCTTCCACCCATGCCGGGCTGTCCGGATCGATAAGTACGCCCCGTTCGCCGCTCGGCACCATCAGCGTGTAGGGAACCCGGTGCTCCTTCATGAGCGCGGGGTCCGACCAGCTTCCGAGCGTGTTGATCCCCCAGCTCCGAAGACGCGTGAAGGTGCGCTCGCCGGCGGCCCCCCGCCAGCCGTCGCCGTATTTCGCCTGGAGGTTGCGCGCGAGGAAGTCCCCGTTGGGGGCCGGGTCGGCGAAGAAGCGCTCGCGGCCCTCCACGCTCGTGAGACTGCCGTGGAATCCGACGCCGTCTACGCCGTCGGACCAGAAGAGCCTTCCCACCGGGTCGACAAACCACCATTTGCCCTGGAACTTCTCGACGCGGAAATGCCCGGTCGCCGCCAGCTGCGGGCCGGCGGCCCAGCCGCCGTACCCGTCGAGGCCCGCGGGGCCCGCGTGCTCAGCCAGGTCCCGGGACTCCGCCGCGAGGCTCGCGGCCAGGTCGGCATCCGCGTGCACCTTTCCGGGCCAGTCCTTGTGGATGTATTGTCCGTACCGGTCGATGAACGGGAAGAAGCCGGCGAGATCGGGGACCTTGGAGGAGCCAAAAGGGCGTAGGTTGCCAATCTCGACCGTGGCCGCCTCCCGCGGCATCACGACAAACACCCTTACGCCGGCGGCCTTGATCGGCTCCTCGATGCCGGCCCAGAGCGACATCTTTCCCCCGGGGATTCCGTGCATCGAGGGGAAGTTCTGCGAGTCCTGGGCTGCCAGCTTCAGGCGCCGTGCGAAGACATAGAGGGTCCGGGTCTTGCCCGGGGGAACCGTGACGTAGCCGCGCACCCACGTGTCCTGGTTCAGGTCCGCGAATACCCGCAGCGCGTGGCTTCCCCCATTGGTGACATCGAGGGCGATCCCCAGGCGGTCGTTGATGTCGGACTCCGCGAAGGAGAAGAGCGCGGCCGGCTTTCCTTCGCCTGCCGGGAACGCCACCTCAAATCGGCCCTCCTTGCCTGCGGGGGCGACCGTGGCGCCTTCGCCGGAGGCCCGGACCTCGGAGAAAGCGGGTCCCTGCGGCTGCGTGTCGATGCCCCCGCTTGTCTTCTCGTCGGCGTTGTCCTGGCCGGTGTTGAGGCAGCCTTGCAGCAGGGCGAGCGCCAGGAGCGGGGGCAGGGCCTTGGCCATCGTGATCATTGGAGGTATTGGGTCCGGCCGCTCGGCGCCGTCGGCGGGGGCGGCGGAAATCCGGGCGGTCAGGATTCACCCGAGAACGAGCGCCTGCAAGCCCGCTCCCGCGCGTGGGATTGACATGTCCACCCCGCGCCTGTCCCCGTTGGAGGGCGCCGGAGCCCGACCATGACACCAACCCCCTCCATTCCCGCCCGCCTGCAGGCGCTTGGCGTGGCCCCCGCCGACATCGAGGAGAAATTCATCCGGGGAAGCGGGCCGGGCGGCCAGAAGATAAACAAGACCTCGTCCACGGTCTGGCTTCGGCACCGGCCGACGGGCATCGAGGTCCGGTGCCAGGCCGAGCGGTCCCAGGCGGCCAACCGGGAGCGCGCGTGGCTCGAGATGTGCGAGCGCCTTGAGGCCCGGGTGCGCGCCGCCGGCGATGCAGCCCGCGACCTCCGCGAGAAGCACCGCCGCCAGGTGAGGCAGAAGAGCTACGGCCAGAAGGTGCGGATGATCGAGACGAAGAAGCACCGCGCGAGACACAAGGCGCGCCGCGGGCGGGTGGGCGAAGAGTAAAGGATCGGCCTGACCGTCGCCCTAGGCCGCGCCGAAGGCCTCCTTGAAATGGCGCCGGCACATCGCCACATAGCGGTCGTTGCCGCCGATCTCCACCTGGGCTCCCTTCGTCACGGCCTTGCCTGCGGCGTCGATGCGCAGATTCATCGTGGCCTTGCGGCCGCAGTGGCAGATCGTCTTCAGCTCGATCAGGTTGTCGGCGACTCCGAGTAGCCCCGCGCTCCCGGGGAAGAGGCGCCCCTGGAAATCCGTTCGAAGGCCGTAGCACAGCACGGGGATGCGCAGGATGTCCGCGATATCGGTGGCCTGGCCGACCTGCTCGGGCGTCAGGAACTGCGCCTCGTCGACGAGGACGCAGGCGACCGGGTTCTGGGCGTGCTCGGCGCGCACCCGTGAGAGCATGTCGTCCCTCGCCCGGAGGATGATCGCGTCGGAGGCGAGGCCGATTCGCGACTCGATGCGGCCCACGCCCGCGCGGGTGTCGAGTTCGGGCACGAACAGGAGGGTCCTCATGCCGCGCTCTTGGTAGTTGTAGCTCGACTGCAGGAGGACGGTGCTCTTGCCCGCATTCATGGCAGAGTAGTAGAAATAAACCTTCGACATGGTGGCGGAAGGCTTTGGCGTCGCCGGAAAAAAGGCGAGACCTTGGGAAAGGGCCGCACTGGGATTGCGGCCGCCCGGTCATGCGCCCCGTTGGTCAGGGCGGGTTCGCGGCGATTTGCCGGTGGCACCGGGCGCGAAGACTCGCTCAAATCCACGGCATGCACCGCTCCGAGCTCGATCGGCCGCCCGCGCCTTCCGCGGGGGGCGACTTTGTGCAGGTGAGGCGGCTCCTCGGTGAAAGCCGGCTCAAGGCCGTGGTGCTCGACGACGATCCCACGGGAACCCAGACGGTCCACGGGGTGGACGTCCTTGCGGACTGGTCTGTGCCGGCGCTGGCCGAGGCCCTCATGAAGCCGGGACCCTGCTTCTTCGTGCTGACGAACAGCCGAAGCATGGACGCGGCGCGCGCCGGCGCGGTGAACCGCGAGATCGCCTCCAACCTCTTGGCCGCGGCGCGGCAGACGGGGAAGGAATTCACCGTGGTGAGCCGCGGCGACTCGACCCTCCGCGGCCACTTCGCGGCCGAGCTTTCCGCGCTTGGGGAGGTGCTCGGTCCCGCAGACGCGACGATCGTCATCCCCGCCTTCTTCGAGGGCGGCCGCCACACGTTCGGCAATGTCCACTATGTGGCCGAGGGCGACCTCCTGGTCCCGGTGGCGGACACGGAATTTGCAAGGGACAGGACCTTCGGCTACGCCAAGTCCGACCTCACCGAGTGGATCGAGGAGAAGACCGGCGGCGCGGTCCGGGCGCCCGAAGTCGCGTCGGTTGACCTGGGCACGCTTCGCCGGCCGGACGGGGCCGCCAGGGTCCTCTCGCTTCTCATAGGGCTGCGCAGGGGCGCCCACCTCGTCGTGAATGCCGCGGCCTACGGGGACCTCGAGGTCTTCGTCCACGGGCTCCTGCTGGCCGAGGCCACGGGGCGCAGGTACCTCCTCCGCACCGCGGCCAGCTTCGTGCGCGTGCGAGCGGGCCTCGAGGCGCGGCCGCTGCTGGCCCCGTCCGAGTTCTGCGGGCCCGGGCCGGGGGGCGGACTCGTGATCGCGGGATCGTACACCCGCAAGACGACGGCCCAGCTGGAGTCGCTTCTCACGCTTCCCGGCACCGAGGGCATAGAAGTCTCCGTCGACGCGCTGGCGAAGGCGGACACGCGTGCCCGGGAAATCCGGCGCGCCGCGGCCGCGGCGTCGCATGCCCTGGGCGCCGGCAGGCACGCCGTCGTCTATTCTTCCCGCGGCACCGAGAGCGCGCTCGGCGCGGCGGGGGACCTGGGGGCGGGCGAGGTCGTCTCCGCGGCGCTTGTCGCGATTGCCCGGACCATCCCGGTGCGGCCGAGGTTCCTGATCACCAAAGGGGGAATCACCTCGAGCGACGTGGCGACGCGGGGGCTAGGCATGCGCATCGCCCGGGTGGTCGGGCAGGCCGCCCCGGGCGTTCCGGTGTGGGAGATGGGGGACGAAACCCGTTTCCCCGGAATCAGGCTCGTCGTCTGGCCCGGCAACGTGGGCGGCCCTGACGCCCTCCGGGACCTGCTCAGGTTGGCCTGACCGCGGCGGTCTCGGCGATGTGATCGCGCACGAGCGCGTCGAAGTCCGGGTCGCGCGTGAAGCCGAGGGCGAGCGCACGCGCGGTGTCGAAGCGCGCGGGCCAGCTTTCGACGATGCGCCTCACGGCGGCATCCTCGTCGAAGGTCACCCGCTCACAGGCCGCCTTGCCGGCGATGCGCGCGAGCGAATCCAGCATGGCGCCGACCGAAACGGTGATCCCCGGCAGGTTGACGACGCGGTTGTCGCCCAGGGCGTCGGCCGGGATGCCGGCGGCGAGGGCGAGGTTGGCCACCGCGGCGCGGGGAGACGTGAGCCAGAGCTCGAGGTCGCGGCCGACCGGGCAGTTCGCCCGCTCGCCGCGCAGGGGCTCGCGGATGATCCCGCTCACGAAGGAGGACGCGGCGGCGTTGGGAAGTCCGGGCCGCACGCACACGGTGGGCAGGCGCAGCACACGGCCATCGAGGAAGCCGCGGCGGCTGTAGTCGCAGACGAGAAGCTCCCCGATTGCCTTCTGCGTGCCATAGGAGGAGCGGGGATGCAGGGCGGTCTCCTCCGTGACGACCGCGGGGAGCGGAGGGCCGAAGACCGCGAGGGAGCTCGCGAAGATGAACCGCGGGCGGCGGCCGCCGGCGCGCGCCGCCTCGAGGAGCGAGCGCGTGGCGTCAAGGTTCACGCTCATGCCCAGGTCGAAGTCCGCCTCGGCCTGGCTGCTCACGACGGCGGCCAGGTGATAGATGACATCCGCCCCTTCGGCGACGGACCGGGCGGCCCCTGCGTCGAGGAGGCTCGCGTGCCGGGGCTCGATCCGTTCCCCCGAGGGGAAGGGCGCCATGGGGGCGGCATCCGCCAGGACGATGCGGGTGACGGCCCTGTCGGCGAGGAGGGCCTGGGCAAGCCGGCGGCCGAGGAATCCTCCCCCTCCTGTGATCGCGATGTTCATGTCCGTTGGTGGGGCAAGGGGGCAACAGCTACCCCCGCGCGGCTCGCCGCACAATTCAAATGCCTTCAAACGGCCGGCCGACTTACTTCGCCTTGGCGCCCGGCGCCGGCTTGCGGGTTGCCGCCGCCGCGAGCAGGTCGTGCCACGCGGTCTGGTCAATGTGGGCGATGGTCCCGCCGAAGTGGACCGTCTGGGAAAGCTGGATGAAGCCCTGGGCGTCCTTCGTCGCGGAGAGCAGTCCGGATCGGGAGAGAAACTCGGCGAGCTTGCCCTTCACCCAGACGTGCAGGTCTGCCGAGAGGGCCCGGTCGCGCAGCGCCAGACCCTTGGCATACCCGATCCTTCCGGTGCCGTCCAGGCGCTCGTCCGGCGCAACGAGCGACATCTCGACCAGGTCTATGACTTGGTCGGATCCGCGGGTGGCGACCACGCGCGCCTGGTCGAAGCCGAACTCCGAGACGTTGTATGTGAAGTCCATGACCGCCTGGGCGCTCTTGGAAACCTTGTTGTTATCGCCGATATCGTTCTTCAGCCCGAAGAGGGAGCCCACCACCGATGCGCCGGCGCCCAGCGTGTCCGTCATCGGGGTGGCGACCTCGGGGATGGCGTCCGCGATGTTGGTCTTCAGGACGCGGAATATCCCCGAGGTGCTGTTGAACTGCATCTCCTCCCGCGTGTGCGCCAGCAGGTCGCCCAGGTTTATCCCGCTTCCCGACAGCGTGTTGGAGGCCGAGAAATGCCCCTCGACGGCGGGATCCTCCCCATTTTGCCTCGGGAAGAGCGATTCCGCGTCGACCTTCCCGGCCGCCGCCGCGATGCTCAGGCTGTAGGGAACCTCGGCTGCGGCGTTGAAGGCGATCGATCCGGCGATGCCTTCCAGGCTCCGCTCGGGAAGGCTGAACCGACCCCGCTTCAGCTGGATCGAACCATGGTCGATGTCGAACGATGCGGCGACGTTCTTGTTCGCGGTTGAATCGATCGACAGGTTGTCGAAAGCGACGGTCAGGTGCCCGACCCTCTGGCCCCAGAAGGGCGCGACGTCCCTCGTTCCCGGCGCGGCGGGCGCAGGCGCATTCCCCTCCAAGGCCCCGTCCAGCATGGCCAGCAGCTTGAGGTGGTTGAGAGAGGCCTGTTTGCCCAGGAGGTGCGCGTCGATCTGGGATCCCTCGCCCCGGCGCTCCCAGGAGCCCTCGACGACGATGTCCGACACGCCCTCCGGCGCGGTGAGCGTGGTGGTATCCTCGAATTCCACAGATCCCTCGCCGTTAAACTGCGCGTGGACGGCGGCCACGAAGCTCTGGCCGGGGTCCTTGCCCGCGACGGTGAGGGTCCCGTCGAGCAGGGTGGAAGGCCCGACGCTCGCGGAGAAATCCCCCGAGGCGGACCGGCCGTCTATTCCGGGGAACTCCGGCCAGGCGCCGAGGGCGTCCAGGTCGGCTTTCCATGTTCCCTTAACGAGGACCGGCTGATCGTCGCCGGGCGCGCGGGTCGCCTGGGCCTCAATGGAAGCCAGGTGCCGGCCTGCGGTGTCGACGCTGATCGGTGAAAGCTGCGCGGACCAGGTCTGCCCGGACCATTGGGCGTCCAGCGCGAGCGACACGTCCAGGCCGGAGGCAATGACCTTTCCCCAGCGGCGGACCGAGACGCCCGTTGCCAGGAGCCTTGAGCCGGGCCCTGTGCGGACGCCCTGGCCGGCGGACCGAAAGATGAGATCTCCCGATGCCTCGCCCTGGTCGAGGGCAAAGGGCAGCAACATCCCCGAGAGCGAGGCCAGGGGGAAGCGGCGCAGCGACACCCGGAACCAGTCGTTGGCCGGGTCGGCCACCCTGGCCCTGCCGCCCGCCTCGTCGACCGTGACCGGCTGGGCCAGGTCCACGACGATGTTTGGAGAAGCTCCGCCGACCGCTGCGCTCAGCCGGTCGAGGGTGAGCGTGCGCCCCGCCTGGGTCGCATCAAATGACGCGTCGATCTCCAGGTTTCCCAGCGGCTCCAGGCTGGGGGCGAGGATCCCGAGGTGGCCCACCTGTCCCTTGAGCCGGCCGGACAAGCGCACCCGCGCGAGCGAGGATTCGGCCTCGAACTTTCCCTCCCCTGCGGCGGAGAACGAGGGAAGGGGACGACCCAGCGTGAAAAATGCCAGGTCCGTGTCCTTGAGGTCGGCCTTCCAGGTCCCAGCGAGGGATTCCTGCGCGCCGCCAAGCTGGGCCGCGGCGGAGAGGAGGCTCTGGCCGCCTCGGCCAAGGTCGAGGGCGTAGTCCTCGTCGCCCTTTCGGGCGTCCCTTTGAACGGAGAATCTGAGCGTCTGGCCCTTTGAAACCCTTCCGACTGAATCAGAGATTTCGGCGTCGACGGCGACCTTGTCCACCGTTCCCTCTGCTCCCAACCCAATCGAAAGGTGGCCGTGGGCCTCGATCGCGTTTGCGGCATACTGGGGATCGGCGATCGCGGTGTCGGCATCCACGGTGAAGGCGCCCCCATGGCCCGCAGACAAGCCGCCGCCCTTGATCACCACGTGGATCCGGGAGGACTCCTTCTGCCCGGCGACCGAGACGATCACGTCGCCCTCCAGGTCGACGCCGTCCAGGGACAAAGAGAAGGGAAGCGTCCCGCTCGTCAGGAGACCGTGGAATGCGCGCGTCGCGCCGCGCGCCGCGGTCGCCTGCGGCGTGGGCGAAAGCTCCCCCTGTTCGGAGGGTGGTGAGGACCCTGCCGCCGGGGGCGACTCCGAGGGCGGAGGCTTCCCGCTGAGGTCGAGCGTCCATCCCGTGGCCACCAGGGTCTGGACCCGGGCGTCGCGCTTCCATGCCGCGGGGATCAGCGGGACCCTGGCCTCGAGCGACGGAATCGTCAGCAGGGACCCATCGGACTCGATCTTCAGGTCCGTGATCTCAAATCCGCCCAATCCGGCCGAAAGGGAGCCCAGGGTGGCCTTGTGTCCGCCAGAGGTGAGGGCGGCCCGCGCTGCCCAGGTCTGCACGGCCGGGACAAACGCAGCGGCGGCCAACAGGGCGGCGAGCGCGGCGAGGAGCCCCAGGCAGGTCAGAAGAAGTCGGATGAATTTCAATCGATCGAGCGGCCCATGTGACCACGGAATGCGCGCAGGGTTTCATCGAGGTGGGAGGTCACGTTGACGGCGGCTGCGGGCAGCCTGATTGCTGTAAGCCGGGATCGCCAAGCCAATAGCCGCCGGGCAGTGCCCTCTGAGCTGGCCTATTCCCCCGGGGATTCGTGCAGGCGTCGCCCGTCAAGGCCCACCCACGTGGACCGCAGCGTCCCGAGGCCGGAATAGGAAGCCATCCGTCACCACAAAGATCACCATCGCCAGCATGATGAAGAACGCGGCTACCCAGAAGAACGGGCTACGATGCATGCGCCTCCAATAAGGCTGGCGGGGCGGGGTGCCTTGATGGTTCGGGCCGTGGGGTCCGCCGTGATGCTTCTTTATCCGTTCCAGGTCGTCCATAGGGTGCCATTGACAGCACTTTTCCAAAGATGACTCACGCAAAGGCGGAGGAGCCCAATCCCATTCCGTTTTCCGGTGGGTGGGGCAGCTCCCGCGCGTGCAATGGGACGCGTCCGCCAGGTGACGGAACCGCGATGCACGGAGCTAGGGCAGCTCGTAGATTTCGGCCAGGCCGACCCCGGTCGCTCCGCTCACCCCGCTCAGCTCTGCCGTGTACGCCCCCGGTGGAAGCGTGACCAGGATTGCGGCATCCGCCGATCCGCTTGGCAGGGAGAACGCGCCGACCTGGATGAAGGCCTGGGCGAGGCCCGCCGCGCCGCCCCAGCCGCTGTTGGTCAGGAGCGTGTTGTTGCCCGAGTCATAGAGAACGAGCTGGGGCGTGGCCAGGACGCCGGAGACCCCGAACTGAGCGAGGGTGGGCCCTATGCCGCGGATGATCACCTGTTCGGGAGTCGAGCCTGAGATCACGAACCCGGCGATGAGGACGTTGCCCCCGGTCCCCACGGAAGCCCGCGCGGAGATGTTGACCAAGTGCGCCGCGGGAGTCCCGGTGTCGGCGTCGTAAATCTCGGCAAGCCCCACGCCGGTCGAGCCGGA